>Ga0190275_10003344_pt1 | contig 11438 bp, 11 predicted proteins | sample Popmic550T_FD_133745 | JGI IMG/M metagenome (GOLD analysis project Ga0190275, IMG submission 133745) | Populus adjacent soil microbial communities from riparian zone of Yellowstone River, Montana, USA - 550 T | ecosystem: Environmental > Terrestrial > Soil > Riparian zone > Trees stand | place... | reverse complement strand
CGGCCACCTGGTGGTGGCGGCAGGAGCATGCCGGGAGCCGGCCGCGGTGCATCGGCGTGAGTGAGGGCTGCGCGCGCCGACCGAAGATCATGCGGGCGCCAGGGCCTCCTCGCCGTGTTCGCGCAGCGTGTGGTAGCTGCGCTTGAGCAGTTTGCGTGCGACGGCGAGGCAGGCGCGGTTGCCGCCCAGGCGCGCGGTCGGCGTCCGGGCACGCGACGCAGCCGGAGCCGGTCGAGCCCGTGCGCTCACCTCGCGCGGCCATGCGCTCGAGCACCTCGGCGCGGCGCTGGGAGAAGTGCTCGATCACCTCCCGCGGAACCCCGGTGATGTCGGCCACGCCGTGCTCGACCAGGTTCCAGCGGACATGGAGGCGCTCGATCAGCTCGGCCCGCAGGACCGACTGGTAGAGGAAGCCGGCGGTCTTGGCGTGCCGGTACAGAAGCTGGCCATGCAGCGCCGTCCAGCGCCCGTCCGGAGCTTGCGTCAGGTTGGCCACCACGACGTGCGTGTGCAGCAGCGGATCGCCGGCGCGCGACGCGCGATGCCGGAACGCCGCGCTCAGGAACCCGTTCCCTTTGACGACGATCGCGCCGCCCTGCCCGCGTCGCGCGCGGCACGCCTCGCGCTCCATGTAGCCCATCGCCTCGGCCACGGCCGCCTCGTGCGCCGCGACGATCTCTCGCGCGACCGCCGGGTCGGCGATGCCGAAGAGGATGCTCACGCTCTTCGGCGCCCGGAACCTCAAGTCGAAGCCTGCGACCGAATCCTCCGTGAAGGCGCGGCCGAGTAGCTCGCCTGAGCGTGGATCGCGACCCTGCAGCAGCCAGACGATGCCCTCCTCGCTCACCTCGCCCGACAAGCCGAGCGCCGCCGCGGCGCCGCCCTGCCAGACACCGGGCGCTTCGCCCTCACCGGAGTGGTAGTCCTCGCGGCCCTGCGCGACCCGATCGACGTAGTAACGACCAGCGCCCGGCCCCGCAACGAGCTTGCCGAGATTCAGCATCCTGCCAACCCAAGCCGCTGACCTGGACGGGCGGGCAGAGGGATTCGCACGCGGAGCGTGCGGTCCAGGGAGCGCATGCCGTGTAGACGGACGCCGTCGCTCCCGCGGCTGAGCTGACGCGTCGAGCCGTGCCCTTCAACCTACTGCGGCAGCAGTGCAAGTCTGTGCTCGTCGTTGAGGTCGTTGTCGGGTGCGTGTCGTCGATCCCAACGTGTGCTCATCGTTCGGGTGTTGTCGTCAGCTCTTCTGACAGGCGCTTTGCGCGTCGACACGCGGGGGTCGTCACTTGCTTTCGAGTGAGGCTGGACTCAGTTGCGCTCGTACGGATGGTGCCTGGAGCGATCACCCGCCTCCCATGCCGCGCGGAGGCCCGGAGCGGTCAGGTCCCAATCGGGACGGGTCTCGCGTGTGACGTCGCGCAGGTCGCGGCGCAGGTCCTCGATCGAGGGTCTCCCCCAGAACCAGTAGCCGTTGTAGACACTGTGGATCGCGAGATCCCGCTTGAGCACGAGCGTGTGCGGGATCATCGGGTCGTGGTGGGGGTCCGTGTACTCCTGGATATCGAGGTCCTTCTGCACCTTGCGGCCGGCGTCGGAGAGAAACGTCCACTGGGCTCCGACCGAGCTGCGGAAGTCGTTGAGGTCGAGGATGTTGTCGGTCGAGATGGTGACGATCTGCGTGTAGCCAACCGCGAGTTGTGGGAAGGCGGCCGCCAGCTGGAGGTGCTGCTGATGGTCCTTGGGACAGAAGTGGCCGCGCGAGAGGACGAGGATCATGGGATCGATCCCCTGCAGGTCGCTGAGCCTGCGCCGCGTCTTGACGTGGTCGGTGAGCTCGTAGTCGGGAAAGGTCCCGCCGGGTGTGATGTCGGCGCGCATCTCCGCTAGGCCGCGACGGAGCAGGCCGGGGGCTGCTGCTTGACGCTCTCGACGGTGCCGTCGGCCGGGCCCGGCCCGACGGCACCCTTGATGTCGCTCACTGCGAAGTCTCCTTAGTAGCTGTGACGTTGCGGATGTCGACGGTGGTCGGCGCGAAGGTCTGGTCCGCGTGGCCCTCTGCGTCGTACAGGTGCGCCCGCCGGCGGGTCGGGAAGACGAAGCCGTCGAACGTCCTGGGATCGTGTGTGTAGTGGGCGACCGGCGGGCTACCGGTCACATCCGGCGAGTAGTCCATGCGCCGCTGCTGGAGCCGGTCGTCGTAGTAGAAGACCTGCTCGGCGTTGTGGTTGGCGATGGTGTCGGGGAACGTGACTGCGAGCCGCCGCCAGGTCTCGCCGTCCTCCTGCCACGGCTCGATCTCGCGTGCCAGGACGCCCGGGGTGGCGAACACGAACGGTGCGGTCAGGTAGTTCCACACCGCGGCGCTCGTGAAGTACGCGACCTGGATCGCGTCCCACGGCGTCGTGTAGTCGTCGAACGGCAGCGGGAACCCCGCGCGGGGGGCGGTGCGCTCCTCGACGATCTCGCCGTCCCGCGTGCGGATGGCGACGCGCTCGGGGTCGACGTCGAGGACGGAGATGCGGTCCGGTGCGGTGAACGGCGCAAACGTGATGTGTTCGCGATGGGGGTCGAGGGTCACCGTCTGATCGGCGTAGACGTCGGGCCAACCGCGTGCGCCCCAGAACGGGCCGCCGAGCGACAGCTCGGCCGTGATCCCGGTCACCGCGTTCCAGTTCTCCAGCCCTCCGTGCGCGTCCAGCACATCGGCGAGCAGTTCGTCGGTCATCTGGTCGCTGCGGTGTTGGATGGTGGTCATTACGGCCTCCGTGAGTTGTGCGTGGGGGTCTCGGTCTGCTCGAAGTCGGCGAAGACGATCCGCACGCCGCCCGTGGCGAGCTCGAAGACGTCCGGGAAGAACGCGGCCGCCTCCTCGCTGGTCACGGCCTGGCTCGCGGCGTCGTAGTCGCTGAAGTAGAGGTCGACCAGGCGGTATGCCGGCGTAGCGCTGCCGTCTTCTTTGGGCCAGACCTTCGAGGTCTCGACCTTCTGGATGCCGGGGATCTTCTTCGCCAGCGCGAGCTGCTCGGGGGCGCTCGTCTCGAACGCCTCGGGGTCTGACGGGTTGTCGTAGATCAGGGAGATCTTGGTGTTCATGCGCTCAGCTCCTCGACGGCGCCGGGGGTGGTCTGGGTCTCGAGATCGCGGAGAGCGAAGAGGAACGCCTCCGAGAAGGTCGGGAATGGCTGGATCACGTCGAACAGAACAGTCAGCGGGACACGCGCGCGGATCGCCAAGGTCGCCTGCTGGAGCCACTCTCCGGCCTCCGGGCCTACTGCGTGGGCGCCGGTCAGCCGCTCACCGTCCGACACGAGCGTGAGGAACCCGGGCCGCTTTTCGTAAGCGCGTGAATAGGTCGATGCACGCGGGACCCCCGCGAGCTGGACCGTTGCGGTGTAGGCGCCGTCGCGCTCGCCGACGGCCGCCGCTTGCGGGTCCGTGAAGACCACGCGTGGGACGGCCGCATAGTCGGCCTCGCGCGAGCGGCCGAGGATGTTGGCGGCAACGACGCGGCCCTGGTACTTGCCGACGTAGGTCAGCGGCCACACGCCGGTGGCATCGCCGATCGCCCACAGCCCGTCCCCAAGGGAGAGCCGCGCATCGACGGACAGGCCGCTGGGGTTCGCCTCGACCCCGACCGTCTCAAGGCCTATGCCCTCGACCCGCGCGCGCCGGCCCGTGGCCACCAGCAGGCGATCGCCGCGCAGCTCCGTGCCGTCTATGAGCTCGAGCACGTAGTCGTAGCCGTCCCGGCGGGCGGCGCTCGCGTGGCGGCCGAAGTGCAGTTCGATCCCTTCGGCGGCCAGCGCCTCGCCGACGGCCTCGCCAACCGTATGCGGCTCATGCGGAAGCAGGTGGTCACCGCTCGCGACGAGCGCGACCGAAGCGCCCAGGCGTGCGAGGGCCTGCGCCATCTCGACGCCGACGGGCCCGGCGCCGAGGATCAGGACCCGCCGCGGGACCTCGGTGAGGGCGGTGGCCTCGCGGTTGGTCCAGACGCCGTCGAGCTCGCGCAGCCCGGGAACGGGTGGGATCCACGGGTCTGAGCCCGTTGCGATGACGATGTGTTGGGCGGTGTAGGTCTTCTCGCCCACGGCGACCGCATGCGGGCCGTTGAGACATCCGCTGCCTCGCAGCACGTCGATCCCCGCGCTGCGGGCCCATGCCTCCTGGCCCGTGTCGTCGAAGTTCGAGACCATCCAATCGCGCCAGGCGAGCGCGGCGACCGCGTCGACCGGACCGCTCACGGCTTCGGCGGCGCCAGGGACGTCGCGGGCGGCGGCGAGTGCCTCGCCGGGTCGCAGCAGTGTCTTGGACGGGACGCACGCCCAGTACGAGCACTCCCCGCCGATCAGCTCCCGTTCGACGATCGCCACGCGCAGGCCGCCGGCGGCGAGCGCGCCCGCGCAGTGCTCACCTGCAGCGCCGCCGCCGAGGACGATGACGTGGTAGTCGCGGGTCATGTCGGCAGCTCTTCGCCGGCCTGCTCGCGCACCATGTACTCGCCGTACCAGGCGGGCCACTGCTCGTCGTGTTCGCCGGTCAGCTTCTCGTGCTCGCCGTGCGCCAGCGCGGCTCGCAGCAGCGCCTGAGAGAGCTCTTCTGCGGATTGGAATGTCGTCGGCATGGGGTCACCTTCGTTGGTGGGGGAACGGCCGGCGCGCCGTGCGGCGCGCCGGCATGGACATCAGCGCCCGGGGGCGCGCACCTTCACCTCTTGGAGCAGCCAGCCGTTGCCGTCCGGGTCGCTAAAGGACGCGAAGGAGCCGTAGTCGGCATGGTCCGGCGCCGGGCCGGTCGCCCGTCCCTCCGTCCCGGCGTGGTGGAAGATGCCGCCGGTGTCGTGGAACACCTCGCTGACGTCGACCCCGCGGTCGGCGAGCTCGGCGCGTGCGGCGTCGATGTCGGACACGGTCAGCTGCAGACCCTCGACCGAGCCCGGCGTGGCCGCGGTGATCCGGTCGCCGAAGATGACCGCGGCTTCCGAGCCCGGAGGCGTCAGCTGCACGACCCGCAGACCGTCAGGCGCGAGGAAGTCCGCGTCCAGCCGCCATCCCAGGGTCTCGTAGAAGCCCTTGGCGCGATCGACATCCGCCACGGGCAGGACCACGACCTCGAGCTTCATGTCCACGGCCGCCGGTCGTGGAGCGTCCGTTGCGCTTGCACTTGTTGCCTGAATGCTCATGTCGAGCCTCCGTCTGGCTGGTTGGTTAGTTGGCCGCGCCGATGAGGCCGCGGATCTGGCCCGCCCACTCGGCGGAGGTGAAGTCAGGGCCGACGGGGTTCACCAGGATCAGGTCGCTGATGACGTTGTCGGTGCGCAGGTGGAGGATCTGCTGGTACTCGGGCGAGCGGTACCACTGCTTCGCCGTCTCCATGTCCGGGAACTCCATGAGCACCACAGAGCCCGGCCATTGCCCTTCGATCACCTCGACGTCGGCGTCGAGCACGAGCCACTTGCCGCCGTAGGGCTCGAACGTCGCCTCGACCTCCTCGAGGTACTCGAGGTTGTCGGGCTTCGGGACCCCGGGGATCCGCAGGTGGTTGATCAGGTACGCGGGCATCTGGCCTCCGTCGCTTGGGTGTGTGACCACCGTTGCGCCTGGGACCGCACATCGCGCCTGGGGAACCCCCCGGTCGGCCCCCGGGTGCCGGGCCGACCCCCGGGGTCACCCGCTCGGTATGGGTGCCCGCCGGGGCCGCACGGCCTTCTCCCACGAGCGGCCGAATTGCAACATCGCGGCTTCCGCCAGCGGGGTGCCGAGCAGCTCCAGGCCGACGGGGAGGCCGTCCCGGGTGAATCCGGCCGGGATGGTCAGCGCGGGCAGCCCGGCCTGCGACCCGATGACCGTGTTGGTGGGGAAGGTGAGGGCCAGGTACTTCCCGAGCTCGAGTTCCTTGCGCGTGGGAGGCACGACCTGCACCGTGGGATAGACCAGGAAGTCGATGCCGTGCGCGGCGAAGAGGTTGAGGACGAGTCTCCGGAAGTGCTCCTGGTTGAGCCGTCGCCGGAGATGTCCGATGTCGTCGTCGACAGTTTCGGGGCCGCTCGCGATCCCGTGGAACAGGTCGTTCAACGGGTCGAACCGTCCGCTCTCGTAGATCTCCATGAAGCTCGAGACGGGCGCGTCGGGCCGCTGCCCGAGGAAGTCGTCGATGTCGGACTTGGACTGGGTGACGTAGACGGAGGTGTCGGCGATCCACCTGGAGAGGTCGGCGATCTCGAGCCCTGGACACGTCGAGACGCCGAGCCGGTCGAGCCGAGCTATCGCCGCGCGGACAACCCGGTTGACCGGCTCGGCGTCGGCATTCGCGTCAGAGCCGAACCCGGTCTCGAGCACGCCGATCCGCCATCGGGACATCGCGACGTCCGCGTCGACGGCGTCGGCGTAGCCGCCGGCGCCTGGAGCGGCCGACGCGGTGACAGTGAATGGGTCCTCGGGGTCGTAGCCGACGATGCCGTCGAGCAGCCGGGCGAGGTCGGCGACGGTCCGGGCGATCGGGCCTGGGGTGTCCTGGAAATGCACGAGCGGCGAGAGCCCCACGCGGCTGATCAGCCCGGTGGTGACCCGCAGCCCGAAGAGGTTGTTGAACGACGCCGGGATCCGAATGGACCCGCCGGTGTCCTCCCCGATCCCGACAAGCCCGAGGTTGGCGGCCAGTCCCGCGGCCGTGCCAGCGCTGGACCCGCCGGAGTCCCGCGCCGGGTCGTACGGATTCGTGGTGTGGCCGGTGACCGACGAGGATGAGAACCAGCCCGCTCCGAAGTCGCAGAGCGCCGTCTTGGCGAGGATCACCGCGCCCGCCTCCCTGAGCTTCATGACGACCGTCGCGTCGGACTCCGGCACGTAGCCGTCGAACAGGATGGAGCCGAAGGTCGTGCGGAGTTCGGCCGTCTCGACCTGGTCCTTGACGAGGACGGGCACACCGTGCAGCGGGCCGCAAAGATCGCCCTCGGCGGCCTGGTAGGCGTCCCGGGCGGCAGCGTCGGCGTGCGCTCGCGGATTCACGGTCACGACAGCATGCAGCGCAGCGTCGTACTCCTGTATGCGGGCGAGGTACCAGTCGACGAGCTCGCTGGCCGTCAGGTCGCCCTGGCGCAGCGCAGCGTGGAACGCCTCGATGGTGAGCTCCTCGTACACCGCCAGGCTAGGCCGGGACCGGCAGCACGTCGGGCAGCGCGGCAGGGAGCTGCTTGCGGGAGGTGATCCCGAACTTCCCGAACACCTTGCCCAGGTGCCACTCGACCGTCCGCGGGCTGATGAAGAGCTCGGCGCCGATCTCCGGATTGGTACGACCTTCACACGCGAGCCGGGCGATCTGCGACTCCTGGGCGGTGAGCGCGTCGATCGTGTCGACGCTGCGCTTGCGGACCGTCTCGCCGGTGGCCAGCAGCTCGCGACGAGCGCGTTCGGCGAACCCCTCGGCGCCCATGTCGCGGAACAGCGTGTGCGCCGCCCGTAGCTGCTCGCGAGCGTCCACGCGCCGGCCGGCGCGGCGGAGCCACTCCCCGTAGACGAGGTGGGCACGGGCGAACTCGATGCGGATGCGGGTGCGCCCGAGCCGCTCGACCGCCTCTCGGTAGTGGGCCTCCGCGGCATCGTCGTCGCTCACCAGCGCACGCGAACGCGCTTCGATGCCGTACGCCCAATCCGTGCCGGCGGAACGCGTCGACTGCGAGAGACCCTCAAGCCCCAGGACCGCGCGTTCAGGTCTGCCGCTTCTGACTGCTGCCTCGATGAGCTCCGTCAGTGCCCATGCGAGGACGCCCAGATCGTCGTATTCGCACGCCACCTCGGCTGCGGTCAAGGCCTCCGCGTAGCGACCGAGGCCGTTGTAGAGCCACGCGGACTCGAGGTGGCTGATCGCCATGCCCATCCCTTCCCCGCGAGCCGTCACGTCCTCCAAAGTGGCCTGGATCAGCTGGGACGCTTCGGCCTCGCTGCCCCGCCAGGCCGCGATAGCAGCGGCGCCGTAGCCCGCAAGCTCGGTTCCCGTCGCCTCGGTGACCGTTCGCACCTCGCCGATCAGCGCTGCTGCCTCGTCCAGCTCGCCGGCGAACGCGTGCAGGAAGATGCGAGACCGCAGCGCCAGCGGAAGCACGGTGAGGGCACCGGCCTCGCGTGCGAGCCGCACATGCTGCACGACCAGGGCTTCCCAGCACGCGTCGTCCCACATGTCCTGGGCGACGCGTCCGGCGAGCCACAGCCAGCGCAGCCCCTCCTCCGTGGACAGGTCGTCACTGCAGAAGGCGCTCAACGCGCGCTTCAGGAGCGGTGTAGCCGCGGCGCGACCCTCCGTCACCAGCAGCGCCAGGCCATCGAGCAAGAGATCGTGCGGACGCGGCACGGTCGGCGACGACGCAGCGAGCACTGCCCCGGCCACCTCCCGGACATCTGCACCCCGAGACAGCCGCCCGACGATCAGAGCGGCCCAGAAGGCGTCGAGGTAGGTCTCGCGGGCCAGCCCGACGTCCAGTGGCTCAAGTTGGCGGCCGGCCTTGAGGAGAAGGGGTGGAGCGTCGCTTCCGCGCCTCGAGGCGAACGCGATGTTCGCGCGCAGGAGGTCCATGCGCGCGTGCTGCAACTCGTCCGCCGGTCCCGCCTGGACCATTGCGAGCAGGGCAAGCGCGTCGTCGGGCGCGCCGGCCTCATGCTTCGCCTTCGCGGCCGCGAGCGCGCGACGCCCCCGCCGCGGAGGATCCGGCGTCAGGCGGGCGGCCTCCTCGAGGAAGGCTGCCGCTGCGGCCAAACCCCCGCGCGTCTGAGCGCGCCCGGCCGAGCGCTCGAGCTCGCGGGCGACACCCTCGTCAGCCCCGACGGCCGCGTGCGCACGGTGCCACGCCCGGCGATCGGGATCGAGATCCAGGTCCGTCATGTCGGCCAGCGCGCGGTGGACTTCCTGCAGATCCTGAGCACTCGCCGACCGATAGGCCGCCGAGCGCACCAGCGGATGCCGGAACCGCACCCGTGCACCGATTTCGATCAACCCGGCCGCCTTGGCCGCGATCAGCGCGTCCGCCCCGATCCCGAGCCGGGTCGCGGCCCGCCACAACAACGCCTCGTCGCCGACCGGCTCGGCCGCCGCGATCAGCAGCAGCCGGCGCGTGTCTTCGGGAAGGGGCTCAAGCCGGCGCTGGAAACCTTGTTCGATCCGATTGGCCAGTGGCATCGAGTCGGGCGCTCCGAACCCGAACGCCAGCTCGGCCGGCGTGAGCCCACGTGGCAGCTCCAGCAAGGCGAGCGGATTGCCGCGCGACTCCGCGATGATCCGGTCACGGACCCGCTCATCAAGCTTCGCGCTGATCACCGAGTCGAGCAGCTCGCGGGCCTCCCCGTCCCGGAGACCTGTCAGCGCGAGCTCCGGCAGCCCCGACAGCGCGTGATCCTCACCGGCTTCACGCACCGCGAACACCAGTCCAACCTGCTCCGCGAGCAGGCGGCGCGCCACGAACCTGAGCGTCTGGGCCGACACCCGGTCGAGCCACTGCGCATCATCGACGACGCAGACCAGGGGCGCCTCCTCGGCCACGTCGGCCAGCAGGCTCAACACGGCCAACCCCACGAGGAACCGATCCGGCGGCTCCCCCTCGCTGAGCCCGAACGCGATGCCGAGCGCGTCGCGCTGCGGCCCCGGGAGAAGATCGAGGCGATCCAGGAACGGCGCGCAGAGCTGATGCAAGCCGGCGAAGGCGAGCTCCATCTCCGACTCGACGCCTGTCGCGCGCGCGACTCGACACCCCGATGCGGAGCCCAGCAGGTATGCCAGCAGCGAGCTCTTGCCGACACCCGCCTCGCCACGCACCAGCAGCACTCGGCTCTGCCCCGCACGCACACTCCCCAGCAGCCGATCCAGTTGTTCGCACTCGTTGCGCCGCCCGAGCAACCTCCGCGATGGCAGATGCCTGCCGGCGGGGGGAACGTTCGCGCCGGTCACGCCTCGGTCCTCGGGATCCCAGCAGTCACTCGCTGCCGTACGCCGTCGCCTCGTGACATTTCCGCGTCCTCTGGTCTCCGATCCTCCAGGGCGCGTGGTCCCCTGGGCGCGAATCCCGTCGATGGGGGAACGACTTCGCCCGCCTGGAGGCGTGCGATCCGTCCTATGAGGCGGAGCGAATCCGTCGGCTAGTCGCAGCGACAGTTGAATCGGCTGCAGCGACGGCTGGTCGGCTATCAGCCCCGTCAGGGGCAACCTTACAGCTCAGGCCGAACGCCCCGTGCCCGCAGTCCGGGGCGACTAGGGTCCCTCCATGGACCCGGAGCGTGACGACCACGTCCTCAACGTGCTCCGCTCGTTCGCGAGCGGAGCCGAGCTGTCGGTTGGGTTGGGCATCACCGTCCTTTGCGGCCCCGCGCGCATCCAGGGGATGATCGCGGGCACCGACGCCTACACGGAACACCTCGGCGAAGTGGTGAGCAGGGCGTTCCGCGAGCGGGCGAACGCCGACGATGACGAGCGTGCCGCTCATCTGGCCGAGGTGTACGCCAAGGACCGCTACGTCGCGACGAACGAGCGCCGCCGCGCGCGGCGGCGTGCGATCGCCGAACGACTTCGCGCCGTGAACCTCAGCGAGGACACTGCCGACGTGGCCGACCTCGAGGCGGAGGAGCAGCATCTCGGCGGACTGACGCCGATCCTCATCCTTCGAGACGCGCGCGTGTGGGGACCCGGCGGCGACGCCGATACCGTGCCGTTCGTCCGCATCCCGGTCGCCGCGATCAGCGCGTGGTGGCTCGAGACCCCCCAGCGCGGGTCGGGCTGACGCGCCAGGGCACGTCGGAGTCGGTACCCGCAGCGCGTCGACCGGGCTCGGCGTCCGCCTCGAAAACGCGAAAAGCCCCGCGAGAGCAGGTCTTTTCTAGGAGCGGCTGAAGGGACTCGAACCCTCGACCTTCTGCATGGCAAGGAGTCGGGATCGGCGCAAGGCCATGGCGATCTACCTGCAGAACGAGCGCAAACCGTCGCCGTGCCGGCAACGCTGCTTCCGCGTTTCTGCGTGAGTGTGGACATGGTTTCCGTCGCGAGACCGTCGCGACGAGCGGTCTGCGTCGTGAGTGATCAGCGCTTCCGTCGGATTGCTTCAGTCATGCCAGGCGAGGGCGCGTATCGGAACTCGCGCGCGAAGCGAAACTTCGGTGTCGCAGGCGGGCGGGTTTGGGAGCCGGCGCGTGGGAGACTCAGCGCATGTCTACGCCGCGAGTTCGGGATTTCCACGAGGATGATCTCGACCAGGTCGTTCGCGTCTGGGAGGAGTCGCGAAGCCCGGAGCGCGGCGCGGTGTACGGCCTGGCCGAGGTGTTAGGCGCTCTGCGCGACGGAGGGAACGCGGTCGTGGCCGTGGTCGGCGAGGTCGTCGTCGGTGCGGCGGTCGCTCGCGTGGGCGGCGATCGCGGCTGGGTCGTCCTGCTGGCCCTCGCGAACGACTGGCGAGGGCAGGG
>Ga0190275_10003343_pt1 | contig 11438 bp, 11 predicted proteins | sample Popmic550T_FD_133745 | JGI IMG/M metagenome (GOLD analysis project Ga0190275, IMG submission 133745) | Populus adjacent soil microbial communities from riparian zone of Yellowstone River, Montana, USA - 550 T | ecosystem: Environmental > Terrestrial > Soil > Riparian zone > Trees stand | place... | reverse complement strand
GTCCACCCGAGCCCGGTCTCCTCGCAGCCGACCTGCGTTCGAGCATCAGCGGCACGCTCGCCCTGGCCGAGCGTCTTGGTGCCCGTGAACGTGCATACCGACCGCTGGCTCATGACAGCCAGCCCACCGAGGTGATCTGGTACGACGACGCCGCCGCAGAGGCGACGGTCGTGGAGGTCCGTGCCGGCGACCGGGTAGGACTGCTCTACCGCCTCACATCAGTGTTCGAAGCAGCTGGGATCGACGTCATCTCCGCCCGTGTCGAGACCTTCGGGGCCGATGCCATCGACGTGTTCTACCTGCCGGTGCAGGCAACCGGCTCTGACCCGGTCCGTCTGCGGCTCACCGAGATGCTGCGGAGTGCAGCTGCGCGGTCGTGATCGCCGGGACCCGGGCCCTGCGCTCGTGCACTGCGAGCAGGGTCACCGAAGCCAGTAGAAGCAGCAGCCCGGTCCACTGTGAGCCGTCCAGTGTTCCGTCGAGCACGGTGACCCCGACGAAGGCCGCAGTCAGCGGAAAAGCCAGCTCCCCGAGAGTTGCCCGCGATGCTGCGGTGCCGGCCAAGCCCCGATAGTAGAGAAGCAGACCGAGAAGACCTGGGATCAGCGCGAGGAGTACCAGACCGGGAAGGTCACTCACGGCGGGCAGCAGTGGGTCGCCCAGGCTCAACACGATCACCAACGAAGCGATCAGGCCGAAGAGGAAGCGCAACATCGTCACGTGCTGGGTGGCCATGGCAGTCGCGGCATAGCGGCCCAATACCGTTCCTGCGGCCCACAGTGTGGCGGCCCCGATTGCCAGCAGTGCTGCCTGTGCCTGACTCAGCGCGATGCCCAGCGGATCGGCGAAGGTCAGCAGCCACGCGCCGAGCAATGTGGGCACGAGGAAGAGCGGGAAGCGAGCCGTGACCCGCTCGCCGAGGAGCAGGGCGGCGCCGAGAATGGCGATCACCGGTTGAAGCTTTTGCAAGACCAACGGCGTCACCGGGTCGCCCAGCGAGAACGCCGCCGTGAACAGCGTGGTCGCGATAGCCGAGGCTCCGAGGCCGATGGCAAGGATCGCCAACTGGACCCTTCTGGGAGCGGCGGCGAACGCGCGTAGCGCAGCGGGTATCCACGGCAGAATGAGCACGCAGATGATCGCGTGTTCGGCGAACACGATGGTGCTCGGTGCCAGATCCGTGACCAGGGGTACGCGCAACAGCCCGTCGGTTCCCCAGAGGGCGGCGGCAAGGATGACCAGCCAGAGCCGATCCCGCCGCCGGGGCGCCTCGACGGACGGCTGGACATTCTCGGTGGCGGTAGTCACTGAGCAAGTCTGTCTCACGGTTCCAGGACACGCCGGGGAGGTTCAGCTGTGATCCCGGTCGCCTGTGCGAACGTGACGATAGGCAGAATTCGGTTGCCGGGAGGAGGCTCGAGATGAAGTCGAGCACGGTTGCCCTGGTCGGCATGGCCAGCACCGCCAGTCTTGTCTGCCGCAACTGCGCGCGCACGACGGAGTTCGAGCAGCCGCCCTGCCCCGACGGTCACGAGTCGGACTGCCCGGAGTGGTACTGCACCGAATGCGGCGCGGCGACGATGGTCGGGCAGAGCGAGCGGCGCTGGTCCAGGGGCAACAGCAGGCCTAGCTCCGGCTTGCACTCCAAGGCCGGCAAAGCCGGCTGATCGGCCGCTGGAGGCGACTGAGGCGCTGGTCGGCTTGACTAGACTGGCTTCGCGCGTACGCACCGGGCGACGAGCGCGCGACAGTCTCTGAGAGGTTCCCCCAGCGTGTTCGCGACTCTGTCCGATCGACTCGAGAAGGCTTTCACCGGTCTGCGCAGCAAGGGGCGGCTGACCGAAGCCGATCTCGATGCCACCTGCCGGGAGATTCGCATCGCCCTGCTGGAGGCCGATGTGGCCCTGCCGGTCGTCAAGGATTTCGTCGCGGCCATCAAGGAGCGCGCTCGCGGCAGCGAGGTCTCGCGTGCGCTGAATCCGGCGCAACAGGTCATCAAGATCGTCAACGAGGAACTCGTCGCAATCCTGGGTGGGGAAACCCGACGGCTGCAGTTCGCCAAGTCTCCTCCGACCACGATCATGCTTGCCGGACTGCAGGGCTCGGGTAAGACGACTCTGGCCGGCAAGCTCGGCCTCTGGTTGCGGGAGCAGGGGCACACCCCGTTGCTGGTGGCAGCCGACCTGCAGCGTCCCGACGCCGTGTCTCAACTACAGATCGTCGGGCAACAGGCCGGGGTCGATGTCTTCGCCCCGGAGCCTGGCAACGGCGTGGGTGATCCGATCGCAGTCGCCCGGGCCTCCATCGAGCATGCCGCCCGATCGATGCACGACATCGTCGTCGTGGACACAGCGGGCCGGCTCGGCCTCGACGATGAGTTGATGGGGCAGGCTGCCGCAATCCGGGACGCGCTCGCGCCCGAGGAAACCCTGTTCGTCGTCGACGCGATGATCGGCCAGGACGCGGTCACGACAGCAGAGGCATTCCGCGACGGTGTCGGATTCACCGGCGTGGTGCTGACCAAACTCGACGGTGATGCCCGTGGTGGCGCCGCCCTGTCGGTCCGTCAGATCACCGGACGGCCGATCATGTTCGCCTCAACCGGCGAGAAGCTCAGTGATTTCGACGTCTTCCACCCCGAGCGGATGGCCTCGCGAATCCTCGGGATGGGCGACATCCTGACGTTGATCGAACAGGCCGAGAAGACCTTTGACGCTGACGAGGCCGAGGCGATGGCCGGGAAGCTGGCCTCTGGGGATGGCTTCACCCTCGAGGACTTCCTGGACCAGATGATGGCCATTCGACGGATGGGTCCGATCGGCAACCTCCTGGGCATGCTGCCGGGCGCGGGCCAGATGAAGGAGGCCATCGCACAGGTCGACGACAAGGACCTCGACCGTACGGCTGCGATCATTCGCTCGATGACCCCGCTCGAGCGGGCAGATCCGAAGATCATCAAGGGCTCCCGGCGGGTGCGGATAGCCAACGGCTCGGGGGTGACGGTCACCGAAGTCAATGGTCTCGTGGAGCGGTTCTTCGAGGCCCGCAAGATGATGACCCAGATGGCTGGCGGGATGGGGATGGCTTCGCCCGGCTCGATGTCGAAGAAGGCCAAGGGTCGCCAACAGCAACTCCAGGCTCGGAAGAACGCCAAAGGCAAGAAGGGGAAGAAGGGCGGTCAAGGCCGCCAGCTCGGCGCTGCCCGAACCGGTGTCGACCAGGCAGCGGCAGGGGGATCAGGGGCAGCCCAGGACCTGAGCCAGGTGCTCGGTGCGAGCGGGCTCCCGCCGGGAATGCAGCTGCCGGATCTCACGGCATTGCGCTTCGGCAAGAAGAAGTAGCCGCGCGAGGGTGAGCAGCGTGCACGTACAAGGCGTGGTGCTTCCCCAGGCGGAGTCTCGCGACCTCTGGATTCGCGATGGTCTGATCAGTTTCGAGCCCGTTTCCGACGCCGTGACCGTTGCCAAGGGTGGCTGGTTGGTACCCGGGCTCGTGGACGCCCACAACCACATCGGTCTTGCGCCATCTGGCTCGGTCACTGATGTCCAGGGGCAGCGCGACCAGGCCCTTGCCGACCGGAACGCCGGCGCGCTGGTGATCCGCGACTGCGGGGTACCTGTCGATACCCGGCACCTGGATGCACACCCCGATCTGCCCCGCATCATCCGCGCGGGGCGACATCTGGCCCCTCACCGCCGGTACATGCCCGGAGTCGCGGTCGAACTTCGCGACCCGGCGGCCCTGCCGGCGGCGGTTCTCGAACAGGCGGCGACCAGTGACGGGTGGGTCAAGTTGGTGGGGGACTGGATCGACCGAGAGGAGGGAGACCTGGCGGCCTGTTGGCCGGCTGATGCGATCGCGGCCGCGATCGCGGCTGCGCACGGAGTCGGCGCGCGAGTGACCGCCCATGTGTTCAGTGCCGAAGCTCTGCCCGACCTGATCTCGGCCGGTATCGACTGCATCGAGCACGGCACCGGACTGACTGCAGAACTCATCGACGAACTGGCCACCCGCGGAACGGCTTTGGTTCCCACCCTGATAAATATCGCCAATTTCCCCACCTTCGCCGATGCGGGGTCGTCCAAGTTCCCGGCCTACGCCGCGCACATGCGGCGGTTGCATGCGGGTGTGACCGACATGCTCGCATCGGCCTACGAGGCGGGTGTCGCGATCTACGCGGGGACCGACGCCGGCGGGTCGCTGCAGCACGGCTTGATTGCCCAGGAGATCACCGCGCTGGCCGCAGCGGGAATGACCCCTACCGACGCCCTGGCGGCTGGCTCCTGGGCGGCAAGGTCCTGGCTGGGCCTGCCGGGAATCGAGGAGGGCGCCCCGGCCGACCTGGTCGTCTACGACTCCGATCCACGCGCTGATCTGAGTGTGCTCGCCCGACCAGCGAGGATCATTCTGCGTGGTGCTGTCGTGGCTTGAGGCGCGTCAGGCTCGCGTCGAACGTCGATGTCGCCGAAGAGCGGGCGCTCCATTGCCCAGCAGGTCCTGGTCGGGAGATCATGAGCGCTGCGGAGAGCCGCGCGTCCATGCACCCAACCCATGCCGGTGGTAGGAGCCAACATGACGTCACACTCGGCAGCCCCCGACGGCGAGAACAGACAGCCCTCGGCTGCCGACCGGTTCCCGACCCGCTACCTTCCGCGACCTGAGGTGCGAGAACTGCCGGAGGCGCCACGGAAGTACCGGCGGTTGATCGGCCCGGGCATCATCGCGGCCGGCGTCGGCCTGGCTTCCGGGGAGTTCATCCTCTACCCCTACATCGCCTCACAGGTGGGCCTGATATTCGTCTGGGCGGCCTTGGTCGGTCTGACCACGCAGTTCTTTCTCAACATGGAGATCGAGCGCTACACCCTGGCTACCGGGGAGACTGCCCTGACCGGATTCAGCCGCTACTGGCGGCACTGGGGCCTGGTATTCGCGCTGCTGACCTACTTCGCGAACCTCTGGCCGGGCTGGGCCACGAGCTCGGCGACCCTCGTTACCTACGTTTTCGGCGGCAACGCGAGCGTGATCGCGATCGGCATGCTCGTGGTGATCGGACTGATCCTCACCCTCGCCCCGGTCATCTACGTCGCCCTCGAACGGGCGCAGATGCTCAAGGTGGCTGCGGTCGTGCTGCTTTTCGTCGTCGGTGCGATCTTCGCCATCGGCGCAGAGGCGTGGGGCGACCTGCCTGAGGTCGTGACCCGCCCCCGGATCCCGGCCGCCGAGCTGGGATTCGCGCTCCTGCTAGGAGCGTTGGCTTTCGCCGGGGGCGGGGGAGGCCAGAACCTGGTGCAGGCCAACTGGATCCGGGACAAGGGCTTCGGCATGGGCTCATATGTTCCCCGACTGGTCAGTCCCATCACGGGTCAACCGGAGGCTGCCCCCAGCACCGGGTACATCTTCGAGCCGACGTCGGAGAATCTCTCCCGATGGCGCTCTTGGTGGAAATTCGCCAACATCGAGCAGCTGTCGACCTTCGTGCTGATCACCTTCTTCACTATCTTGTTCACCTCACTGCTGGCGTTCGCGACCGTCTTCGGCAGGCCGGACCTGGCCAGCGATATCACCTTCATCCAGACTGAGGGTGAGGTTCTCGGCGAGCGGGTCGGCCCCTGGTTCCAGTACTTCTTCTGGGGCATAGGCGCATTCGCGCTGTTCGCGGCCGCACTCGGGATCGTCGACTACACCAGCCGTCTGGCCGCTGATGTGATCAAGACCTCGTACGCCAGGCAAGCGAACGAGAGCAAGATCTACGCCGGCTTGGTCTGGGGCCTCGTCACGATCGGGATCGTCGTCCTGTTGGCCGGCCTCGACCAACCGATCGTGTTGCTCGTGATCTCAGCCGTGGTCGGCGGCTTCATGATGTTCCTCTACTCCGGACTGCTGATCCTGATCAATCGCAAGATCCTGCCGGAGCCGATCCGGGTCCGGGGATTTCGGCTCGGTGTGCTGGGCTGGTCGATCCTGCTCTTCGGAACGCTGTCGATAATCACCTTCATCACCCAGATCCAGACTGTCTTCAGCGACTGATCCGAACTCGGTGGAGCGGCCTGAAAGACTGTGCCCGTGTTGCTGAGGATGTCGACCCTGTTCGTGCGGACCCTGCGCGAGGATCCGGCCGATGCCGAGATCCCCAGTCACCGACTGCTGGTCCGGGCCGGCTACATCCGGCGTGCGGCCTCCGGCGGGTACACCTGGTTGCCGTTGGGCTACCGCGTCTATCGCAACGTGGAGCGGATCGTCCGCGAGGAGATGGACCGGATGGGCGGGCAGGAGGTGCACTTCCCGTCGCTGCTTCCTCGCGAGCCGTACGACGCATCCGGGCGCTGGACCGCTTATGGCGACAACATGTTCCGGCTGAAGGATCGCCGGGGGAGTGATCATCTACTGGCGCCGACGCATGAGGAGATGTTCACCCTCCTGGTGAAGGATCTCTACTCGTCCTACAAGGACCTCCCGTTGTGGATCTATCAGATCCAGACGAAGTTCAGGGACGAGGCGCGCCCTCGAGCCGGGCTGCTGCGCCTGCGAGAGTTCGTCATGAAGGACTCGTATTCCTTCGACACTCACGACGCAGGACTCGATGCCTCCTACGCCGCGCACCGGGCGGCCTACATCGCCACCTTCGATCGGCTCGGCTTGGACTACGTCATCGTCGCTGCGATGTCCGGTGCAATGGGCGGCTCCCGCAGCGAGGAGTTCCTGCATCCCAACGCGGTCGGTGAGGACACCTTCGTCCGTAGTGCCGGTGGGTATGCCGCAAATGTCGAGGCGGTGCAAACGCCGGTACCCGACCCGATTCCCTACGACGACGCACCCGCGGCTCATAGTGAGGACACCCCAGGTACGCCCACGATCAACACCCTGGTTGACCTGGCCAATGCGCGTTTCGCCCGCAGCGATCGGCCATGGTCGGCCGGTGACACGTTGAAGAACGTGCTCGTCATGCTCGCCCAACCGGACGGGACTCGCGCGCCGTTGGCCATCGGGTTGCCGGGTGACCGTGAGGTGGACGCCAAACGCCTCGAGGCCCAAGTGGATCCGGCGACGGTGGAGCCGTTTACCGAGGCTGACTTCACGGCCAATCCGGCATTGGTCAAGGGCTACATCGGCCCGAGGGCGCTGGGGGAGAAGTCCGCGAGCGGGATCAGATACCTCGTCGATCCGCGCATCGTTGTCGGCACACGCTGGCTGACCGGATCCGATGAGTCGGGTCGGCACGTCTTCGACCTGGTGTGCGGCCGGGACTTCACACCCGACGGCACCATCGAGGCAGCCGAGATCAAGGCCGGGGACCCCGCACCGGACGGGTCGGGCCCCCTGGAACTTGCCCGAGGCATCGAGATCGGCCACATATTCCAGCTCGGCCGCCTCTACGCCGACGCCCTCGACCTCAAGGTGCTCGACGAGAACGGGAAGCTGGTCACCGTGACGATGGGGTCCTACGGCATCGGAGTCTCGCGGGCTGTGGCGGCGATCGCCGAATCCACGCACGACGAAAGCGGTCTGTGCTGGCCGCGGGAGGTCTCGCCCGCCGATGTGCACATCGTTGCCACCGGAAAAGATCCAGCCGTCTTCGAAGCCGCGGACCGGCTGGCCGAGGGGCTCGTCGCCGACGGAATGACCGTTCTCTACGACGATCGCCGCAAGGTCAGCCCCGGGATCAAGTTCACCGACGCCGAGTTGATCGGTGTGCCAACGATCGTCACGGTGGGCAGGGGCTTGGCCGACGGGGTGATCGAACTGCGCGACCGTCGCACTGACACCCGATCGGAGATCCCCGTCGCCGAGGCGCGCACGGCGATCCGAGACTCCATCCGCGCCTGAGCATGGCGCCGCTGCTGGCGAATCCAACGGCGACCGACGCTCGCGAGGACCGGTCTGGCAGAATAGTTAGTGCGAACGTGCCATGCGGCCCTCTACCCGCTCCGGACACGTCCATGAAGTGTCGCTCTCCCGGACCCACCCGGTGGTTGCGCGCTCACCCGCACCAGAACTCGAGGAGCAGTCCCGCACGTGTCCACCAAGATCAAGCTCATGCGGCGCGGCAAGACGCGCCAGCCTTACTACCGCATCGTCGTTGCCGACTCGCGCACCAAGCGGGACGGCCGGTCGATCGAGGAGATCGGCAAGTATCACCCCAAGGAGGACCCCTCCTACATGGAGGTTGACGCCGACCGGGTCGCGTACTGGCTGGGCGTCGGCGCGCAGCCGACCGAAGCCGTGCGGGCGATCCTGAGAGTGACCGGCGACTGGCAGAAGTTCTATGGCGAGCCAGCCCCCGAGCCGATGCTGGTCAAGGCGGCCAAGCCTGATCGTCGTGCCGCCTTCGAAGCAGCAACCCAACTCGGTGGCAGCGCACCCGAGGACGAGACCTCGGCGACCACCCCGAAGAAGAAGGCCAAGGCCGCGGAGCCCAAGGGCGACGGTCAGGCCGAAAAGGCGGACAAGACCGATGTCGAGGTCGACGTGGAGGCAGCCAGCCCGAGAGCCGGCGTCCGACAGGTCGACGGCAAGGCGGTCAAGACCGCTGCCGCGCCCGACCCGGAGACCGTGGCCAAGGTCGCTCCGGAGAGGGCATCGAAGCGCGATGCGCCGACCCAGGCCGGCGTCGAGCCGGTGTCCGACCACAGCGACGATGCCAGCGACGATGACAGCGACGATGACAAGGCCGATGGAAGCGGCATCCTCTCAGCCGTCGTCAAGGCTGTAGACACCGTCGTCGGCGCCGCAGCGGACGTGGTGACCAAGGTGGTCAATCCTCCTGCCGATGACGACGCTGCCAAGGGCGACGCTGCCAAGGGCGACGCTGCCAAGGGCGACGCTGCCAAGGGCGACGCTGCCAAGGGCGACGCTGCCAAACCGGCAAAGAGCTCAGCAAGCAAGGCCGCCAAAGGCGATGTCACCAAGTCGTCCAAGACCTCTGAGGCCTGATGCTCGAGGAGGCACTCGAGCACCTGGTCCGCGGGATCGTCGATCACCCCGATGAGGTCCAGGTCCACTTGGTAACCAACCGGCGGGGCCGCACCCTCGAAGTCCGGGTCAATCCCGAGGACCTCGGGAAGGTGATCGGGAGGGCGGGTCGTACGGCCAAGGCGCTACGTCAGATCATGACCAGCGTGGGCGGCCGCGGCCTGCGGGTCGACGTCGTCGACACCGACGGGCGCTGACCGCTCAGAGGAACAGCATGACCGATACCGGCGTGACCGAGGGCGACTCCGCTGACCGCCGCGTCGCCGGCGCGTCGGCAGACCGGTCGCTGGAAAACTCCGCCGACGTGTCGGCAGACCGGTCGCTGGAAAACTTCGTCATCGTGGCCAGGATCGGGCGCCCGCAGGGCGTTCGCGGCGAGGTCACGGTCGAAGTGCGCACGGATGCCCCGGAAGAGCGGTTCGCCGTCGGGTCGACCTTGGTCACCGATCCTCCCTCGCGCGGCCCGGTTCGCATCGAGGCCGCACGTCAACACGGGTCGGCTTGGGTGCTGTCCCTGGCCGGTGTCTTGGACCGGCCGGCCGCCGAGGGGTTGCGCAATACGTTGCTGCTTGTCCCAGCAGATCAGCGTCCACCGCTGGACCAGGTGGACGAGTTCTACGACGACCAGTTGATCAACCTCCGGGCTGAGGATGTCAACGGAACCGAACTCGGGAGGGTCACCCGGATCTCGCACGTCGGTGGCGACCTGCTGGTCATTGCGCGCATGAATGGGTCAGAACTGCTGGTGCCCTTTGTCACATCGATCGTGACCCACGTGGACCTCGCTGCTGGCAAGGTGGTCATCGACCCGCCTCCGGGACTGTTGGAGCTGTGAGGTGAAGATCGACGTCATCACGATATTTCCCGGCTACCTCGAGCCGCTGAATGAATCGCTGGTCGGTAAGGCACGCCGCAACGGGCTCCTCGACATCTCCGTCCACGACCTGCGGACCTGGACCGACGACCTGCATCGCAGTGTCGATGATCCGCCCTACGGTGGGGGACCAGGGATGGTCATGCGACCGGAGCCCTGGGCCCGGGCGCTGGAGTCGCTCCGGCCCGACGGCGCCCGACTGGTCGTGCCGACACCTGCCGGACGACGGTTCACCCAGGCGATGGCGGTCGACTACGCCCTCGAGCCGCACCTGGTCTTCGCCTGCGGACGATACGAAGGAATCGACCAGCGGGTAGTTGACTGGGCCGCTGAGCACGGTCCCGTCGATGAGGTGTCCATCGGGGACTACGTGCTGGCCGGCGGCGAGGTAGCCGTCCTGGTGATCGTCGAGGCGCTGGCTCGCCTGATCCCCGGTGTTCTCGGCAACTCCGGATCGGCCGCCGATGACTCCTACTCCGCCGGTCTTCTCGAAGCACCTAGCTACACCCGTCCGGCCAGTTGGCGCGGTTATGACGTACCCGCGACGCTGCTTGGTGGTGACCACGCTGCGATCGCTGCATGGCGGGCAGAGCAGTCGCTCGCGCGTACCCGCAGGGAACGCCCGGATCTCCTGCAGTCCGACCCTCCGGCATGACCGCCGGAGGGGCCGCTCGCGTCGAGATCGGCGAACTTCCTGCGGTTCGGACTGCCAGCCGGGTGCTGGTCATCGACCGTGACGAGCGGGTGTTGCTCTTCGGCGCCCGCTTGGTCGACCTCGATACTGCGCCTGCGGAGGTCCTCTGGTGGTACACCCCGGGCGGAGGCGTGGATCCAGGAGAATCGCTGCGTGCAGCTGCAGTCCGCGAACTTGCCGAGGAGATTGGGCTTCGCGTCGCAGAATCAGACCTCGAGGGGCCGGTCTGGTTGCGGCGTTGGGTGGCTCGTTTCCTCGGCACGGACATCGACTCTCGCGAGACCTTCTTCGTCCTGCGAGACGTCGAGCACGCCGTCGACGTCAGCGGGCAGACCGAACTCGAGAGGCTTGAGGACCAGCCCTTCCGATGGTGGACATGCGCCGAGATAGCCAGCAGTGGGGAGGCCTTCGCCCCTCGCGGCCTCGCGGCGCTGTTGCCCGCCGTCCTTGCCCGACCCTGGTCTGGTCCTCCGAGGTTCGTCGACGTTGACGCCACCGAGCGCCGAGGCTGAACTCTCGCTGATTCGCAGCTGCCATCCCCGATTCGGTGTCGGCTTGAGCAATGTGGCACCATTGACAGCTGCTGGCCGGCGATCTCATCGTCTGGCACTGGCCCATTGACGGCCCCGGGGATATCTACCGCTGACGTCGATGCTGCCCGAGGACCACCCGAGCCCGACCGAAGACCTCCGAGAACGGACACGCGATGAACACCCTGGACGCACTCGACGCTGAGTCCCTGCGCGACGACATCCCAGCGTTCCGGCCCGGCGACACCCTCAAGGTGCACGTTCGTGTCGTTGAAGGCAACCGTTCGCGGATCCAGGTCTTTCAAGGCGTGGTCCTGAGGCGACAAGGCGACGGTCTTCGGGAGACCTTCACCGTGCGCAAGATCAGCTT
>Ga0190275_10003342_pt1 | contig 11439 bp, 10 predicted proteins | sample Popmic550T_FD_133745 | JGI IMG/M metagenome (GOLD analysis project Ga0190275, IMG submission 133745) | Populus adjacent soil microbial communities from riparian zone of Yellowstone River, Montana, USA - 550 T | ecosystem: Environmental > Terrestrial > Soil > Riparian zone > Trees stand | place... | reverse complement strand
CCGACGCAGGCAGCGGTCAGTTCGAGCGTCGCATCGATGCCGACACAGTCGATGACCAGCGCTGCGCCACGCCCGCCCGCGGCATGGCGCACGTCTTCCGGAGTCAGTCCATCGGCTTGCAACACGACGTCGGCGCCAGACTTCAGCGCAACGTCGAGCGCCTCCTGGCGCCGGTCGACCGCAACGATTCGGCATCCACTCAGCGCGCGCAGCAGTTGGACGGCGACATGGCCGAGGCCCCCGACGCCGATGACCACGGCGGTAGAACCGGGTCGCAGGTCGCGCAGCGCGCGCTTCACCGCGTGATACGGCGTGAGCCCGGCGTCGGCGAGCGGCGCCGCGGCAACCGGATCGAGATCGCCGATCGGGACGGCCAGCCGTGCCGACGGGAGCACGACGTACTCCGCAAGTCCTCCGTCGCGCCCGAGGCCGCACCCGGACCCCCGCCGGCCGCTGCGACGTTCGCACAGGTGCTCCTCGCCGACGCTGCAGCGAGGGCAGCGCCCGCATCCCCAGGGGCCGTATACGAGCACGGACTCGCCCACGTCGATGCCGTCCGTTCCCTCGCCCAGTCCCGCCACGGTTCCGGCGACCTCGTGACCGAGGGTGAAGGGCAGCTCATAGGGGAGGGTTCCCGCGGGCCAGTGCATGAGGTGCAGGTCCGAGTGGCAGAGTCCGGCCCCGGTGACGCGCAGGAGCACCTCGCCAGGGCCTGCCACGGGCTCGGGCACGTCGCGGACCTCTGCGGTGTGTTCCCACGCAACGAGTTGAATGGCTTGCATGGGGCCAGGCTAGCTCCCGCTTGAACTGAGATCAACTCATATCGTGACCTCTTTCGCCTTGCTCGTATTGTCGTGGTCCGATAACTTGACGTCAATTCGGCAGTCTTCCAGGAGACGAGATGTCCTTCTTCCAGCGCTTCTTCGCAGCCCTCGACGGGCCCACGCCAGTGTCGTCGCTCGACCTCGTCGCAGACGAGATGCGCTACGCGATCTTCTGGACGCAGAGCGCGGGCCGGGAGAGCGAGCAGCACGTCGGCGGGAAGGAGGACCTGCGGCGGTTCGTGGAGGCGGGCGGCGTGCGGACGTGGACACACCACCTGACGCGCACGTCTCTCGTGGACGGCGTCGAGATGGTGGTCGGTGAGACGCGCGACAACGAGAGCGGCGAGCGCGCGGCGACGTTCGTGGCCGCCGCCGAGCTCGATCAGGACGGCCGGATGACTCGCTACATGGTCGCGCGGACCCCGGCGATCGGCTTCGTCGAGGGCTGATCCGATGCGCTTCGCCGGCAAGATCGCGCTCGTGACCGGAGCCGGTTCAGGCATCGGCGCCGCCGTCGTCCGGCGGCTCGCCGCCGAGGGCGCCGTCGCGGTGGTGGCCGCCGACCTCGACGAGGAGTCCGCGAAGGCCGCCTCTGCCGGGCTGGAAGCCGTCCATGCGGCGGCCGTCGACGTCGCCGACGCCGGTCAGGTCGACGCGCTCATCGAGGGCGCAGTGGCGCAGCACGGGCGCCTCGACGTGGTCGTGCACGCCGCAGGCGTCGACGATCCGGCGGCGAAGCAGCGCATCGCTGACGCGCTGGTCAGCGGCGCGCCGGTCGACGTCACGCCGCACATCGACGACGCGTCCTGGCGGCGTGTGATGGCGGTCAACACCGACGGGACCTTCCATGTCCTTCGGGCGGCGGTGCGCGCGATGCTGCCGCAGCGGCAGGGCGCGATCGTGACCGTGGGCTCATCGTCGGTCTTCGACACCCCGGCCGGCTATCCGCACTACGCCGCGTCGAAGGCCGCCGCGCACGCGCTGAGCCAGAGCGTGGCGAAGGAGGTCGTGGTCCACGGCATCCGCGTCAACGTCGTGGCCCCAGGGCCGACGGACACCGGCATGGCGGCCCGTTCGCCGCAGGTGGTCAAGGACGCGTTGACCGCGGCCAACGCGCTGCCGATGGCGACGCCGGACGAGATGGCCGGCATCGCGGCGTTCCTGGCGAGCGACGATGCCGCCAACCTCGCCGGCGCCATCGTCCTCGCCAACGGCGGTCGTTTCACCGTCGCGTAGCTCAGTCCAGCAGGGCCACCCCTGTCTGGAACAGCGTGACGTAGCGGTCAAAGCGCCCGTCGGGGGTCGTGTGCACGGCGGAGAGCAGGGCGCCGGTCGGCTTGCCTGCCTCGAGCACCACGCCGTAGTGGAACTCGAGGTCGTCGACCGCGGCGGAGGCGACGACGTGGTGCACGCGGTCCTTGCCCGTGGTGTCGCGGCCGTCGATGTACGCGGCAAGGTCATCCGCGCCGTGCCCCTCGATCGTTCGTGCGGGTGTCGCAAGGTAGAACTGGACGTCCGGCGTGGCGACGGCCAACCCGCCGCGCGGGTCGTCGCCGTCCAGATGGGCGTAGTAGCGCTTGAGGACCATGCCTGCTCCTTGCTCGTCGTTCTGGATCGACCGCATCCTTCGCGCGGTCCCACTCACTACCCGGCAGCGCTGGAGACCGGCGCTTCGAGCGCCGTACGCGCGGCCTGAAGCCCGAACGCCAGCGCCGCGGCGAGGCCGCCCGCGTACGCGCGGTGATAGACGCCGCCGGCATCTGCTCCCGCAGCGAGGAGACCCGGGATCGGCGCCCCCTGCCCGTCGAGAACCCGGGCCTGCGGGTCGATCCGCAAGCCGCCGAAGGTGAACGTGATGGCTGGGATCACCTCGATGACGTAGTAGCGCGGCGTCACAAGCGGCAGTGCATCGAACTTCCGCGGCGGGTCCGGCCGCCCGCTCTCGCACTGCTGGTTGAACGCTCGCATGGCGTCGCGCGACGCCGGTCCCGGGTAGCCCCATTCCTCCGGCAGGGCCTCGAGCTCGTCGAGGTCCTCGGCGATCGCCGCGCGGGCACCGCGCTTGTATGCGAGCTGGAACTTGTCGAGCGTTTCCGCACCGCTGACGTAAGGCTTGAGCATCCATTCGGCGTGGACGCGCTCGTCGGTCACGAGCAGCGCGCGCGCCTCGGGCTGATCGAGCACCGCGAGCGTGCTGAGGTGGTCGCCGAGCGTCTCGTCGCAGAAGCGGCGGCCCTCCAGGTTGAGCAGGACGCCGTGTTCGGAGTGGTAGAAGGTCAGGTCGGTGAACTCGTACGGGTTGCCGTAGCCGACGTTCGAAGGGATCAGATGCCCGTAGAAGCCGGCGTCGTCTCCGACGAAGGTCGCGCCCACCGCCGTGGCGAGCCGAAGCCCGTCCCCGGTGCTGTTCGGATTCGCTCGTAGCGGGAGATCGCGCGCGCGCTCATGGATGTGGCGCTCGCGCAGCTCGGGATCGCCGCCGAACCCGCCGGTCGCGAGCAGGGTCGCGCGTGCGGCCAGCGAGCGCGCGGTCCCGTCCGCCTGGATGATCTCGGCGCCGGAGACGCGCCCGTCCTCGACGGTCAGCCGCTGGACACGGGCACCGGACAGGACCGTTCCGGTCTCGCGCACGATGCGTTCGCAGGCGTTGAGGTAGTTCGCCATGTCGGCCTGGCTCCCACGGCCGTAGCCGAGCACGGTCACCGGGTCACGGATCTCCACCCCGAGTGACTGCATCCAGGCCACCCCGGCCGCGTAGTCGTCGACCACACGTGCGCGCAGGTCCGGGTCGCCGCCTGGATTCACGTCGGACATCACGGCGTTGTCCGGCGCCGTCCAGACGAAGCCGGCGTACGCCGCAGAGCCTCCAAGTGCCTCGCCCTTCTCCACCAGCGCGACGCGCGCGCCCTGCCTCGCCGCCGACGCGGCCGCGCTGAGACCGGCCATCCCGCCGCCAATGACCATCAAGTCGAACGTCCCGACGGACTCGTCGTGTGACATGCCCTCTCCTAGAACTGAAATCAACTAAGGAGATCTATGGTAGACCGCTTCATGCGTCCAACGCAAGGCGCTGGGCGAGATATGGCCGCAATCCGAGCGGAGGTGAGATTGACGCGACTTCAGTTCGACTTCAGGCTTGACGCATCTTCAGAACGTTGGTACGTTTGAAGTGAGATCGGGTCAATAGTCCCATGTTCGAGGATGAGGAGGAGAGGCGATGCGAGTCGCATCCGTATTGGCAGTGGCGCTGATGGCGCTTGGGGTGGCCGCCTGTGGGAGCGATGACGGTGGATCCAGCGGTGGCGGCGGCGGCGGAGACACGATCAAGGTCGGCGCCTGGTTCCCGCTTTCAGGACCTGTCGCCGCCTCCGGAATTCCGCAGAAGGCGGGTGCCTCCGCGTACTTCGACCAAGTGAACGCCGCGGGCGGCATCAACGGGAAGAAGGTCAAGTACTCGACGGAGGACAACGCCTTCGATCCGCAGCAGACCATCCAGGCCGCCCGCAAGCTCGTCGGCGACGAGAAGGTCGTCGCGATCGTCTCCGCGAACGGCACGGCCACCACCGCCGCAGCGTTCCCGTACGTCCTGAATCAGGCGAAGGTTCCGATCATCAACACCTACGGCGGTGCCGGCGACTGGTACAAGCCCCCGAGGCCCGGTCTCTTCGGCTACCAGGCGCTGTATGAGGAGCAGGGCGCCGCGGCCGGCGCGTGGGCTGCCGAGGACGGCCACAAGAACATCGTCGTGGTCCGCAGCGACCCGGCCGCCTTCGCGGGCGTCGCCAAGTACGTCGGCCCTGGCGCGAAGTCGGTCGACCCGAGCGTCAACGTCACCGAGCAGGTCGTCAAGTTCCAGACGAGCGATTACGGTCCCATCGTCGGCCAGCTCAAGGGCAAGAATCCCGACGCCGTGGTCCTGATCCTCGCCTTTCCGGAGGCAGCGGCGTTCCTCAAGCAGGCCAAGCTCCAGGGCCTCAAGGTCCCGGCGTACGGCTACGCGCCGACCGCCGACGAGGGACTCATCAAGCTCGCCGGTGACGCCGCGAACGGCTTCAACGCGGTTTCGCTGACCAAGCCGGCGATGGACCCGAGCCCCGAGATGGAGGAGTACCGCGCGGCGCTCAAGAAGTCCGCGCCGAAGGAGCAGCCCTCGGGCAACTCCGCGGCCTCCTTCGCCGCCGCGAAGGCGTTCGGCGAGGTGCTGAAGACCATCAAGGGCGACGTGTCTTCCCAGTCGATCTCCGCCGCGTTCACAAAGGGCGGGACGATCGAGACCGGCATCCTGCCGCCGCTGGAGTACAGCAAGGACAAGCACCTCGGCGCGACTCAGGTCCAGCGGGTGACCGTCAAGGACGGCAAGTTCGTGGCCGAGGGCGAGTTCATCACGCCGCCTCCGGTCGTCAAGTAGGCGCAGTGCGAATCCGGCGAGGAGGGAGAACGGGCAATGAGTGAGTTCTGGTTGAGCCTGATCAGCGGTATCTCGAACGGCGCTGTGTACGGCCTCGTGGGCCTGGGCCTGGTGATCATCTACCGGTCCACCGACGTCATGAACTTCGCCATTGGGACGATCGCGCTCGGGTGCATGTACCTCGCGTTGGGGATCAACGCGGCAGGCATCCCGCTCGCCCTTGCCCTCCTCGCCGGCATCGCGGCGTGCTCACTGATCGGTGTGGGCGCCCGCGAGGTGGTCATCCGGCCGCTCGGCCCTGGAGCGCTGTTCTCGGCTCTGGTGGTCACCATGGGGTTGTCGCTCATCCTGGAGGAGGCCACGAGAGGGATTTGGGGCGGCGAACCGCGCCGGTTTCCGTCGCTCGTCGAGGGCTCCCTGACGATCGGCGGCGCGACCTTCACCAACCAACGCCTGCTGGTGATCCCAGTTGCCGCGGTGGCGATGCTCGGGGTCGCCTACCTCTTCAAGAAGACGCCGCTTGGATCGGCGATGCGCGCGGTGGCCGAGTCTCACGACACGGCGACGCTGCTCGGGATCAAGCCGCAGCGCGTCGCCCGAGTCGCCTGGGCGCTGGGCATGGGCCTTGCGGCCCTCGGTGCCGCGATGGTGGCGCCGACGATCGGACTGGCCATCGGCGGGTTCGCCGCGATCCTGTTCCGCTCGTTCGCCGGCATCTTCCTGGGCGGGCTGACCAGCATGTACGGCGCGGTCATTGGCGGAGTCATCGTCGGTGTGCTCGACAACCTCGCCGCTACGTACGTCTCGGCGAGCTGGCGCGACACGTTCGTCTTCTCGCTCGTGATCCTTGTCCTCCTCGTCCGGCCCCAGGGCCTCTTCGGCGAGAAAACCTTCGCGCGCGTCTAAGGACTATGACCAAGATGAAGAAGCACCTCACCGGGCGCTGGGCCCAGCTCGTCGCCGGCCCCGCCCTGGCGGTCCTCGTCGTCCTCATGATCGAGGGTGGATTGATCGGCGCGACGCGGTCCTATGACGTCGCTCTCGCGGCCGTCTATGGCATCGTCGTGCTTTCGATGTCGCTCCTCGCCGGCTGGGGCGGCGTGTGGTCCGTCGGCCAGCCGGCGCTCTTCGCCATCGGGGCATACACGGCGGTCCACGGCTCTTCCCACGGTTGGTCCCTCGAGCTCATCGTGCTCGTGGCGTGCAGTCTGGGCGCCCTCACGGGCGGCTTCCTCGGCTTCGCCGGCGCGCGGTTCTCCGTGCTCTACATCTCGCTGCTCACGCTCGCGTTCAACCTGGTCGTCCTCGAGATCATCGGGATGTGGCAGAGCCTCACAGGCGGAGATCAGGGCATGCCGGTCGACGTCCTCGAGAGCGTGTTCGGACCGACCTTCAGCAGTGCCTCGGGCGGCGTCAATGCCGTGATCATCCTGTTCGGGATCGTGCTGGCGATCGGCGTCCTTGTACGCGGGAGCGTCCTGCGGATGCGGCTCGTGGCCGCGAAATCGCATCCGGTTGCCGCGCGAACGGTTGGGATCGCGCCGGAGTTTCAGACGGCACTCGCGTTCGCCGTGAGCGGTGCCTTCGCCGCATTGGCTGGGATCGGCCTGGCCGGCATTACCGGATACGTGAGCCCGGAGACCTTTGGGCTCACCTTCGCCGTGAACATCATCGCGGCGGCGGTACTCGGCGGGATCGGCAGCCTCGCAGGCGGCGTCGTCGGCGGCGCGTTCCTCGCGATCGCGCCGACGATCGCCTCGTCGACCGGCATCGCGCTGCCGGTCCTCCAAGGTGGCATTCTGATCCTGGTCCTGCTCTTCCTGCCGAAGGGCGTGGTGCCGTCGATCGCGGCGCTGGGCCGCAGCCTGCTGCGGCGCCTCGCGCCCGATGCGGCCGCGGAGCTCGTCGACAGCATGCCTGAGATCGACGACCACCACATCGCGGGCAGCAACGGGCGGAAAGCCGACAAGGAGCTCGAGCGCCGTGAAGGCGGCGCAGTCGAGATCTCCGACCTGACCGTGCGCTTCGGCGGCCTGACGGCGCTCGAAGACGTCTCCGTCGACATCCAGGCTGGAGAGGTCCTCGGCATCATCGGGCCGAACGGCGCAGGAAAGACCACGCTGATCAACACGCTCTCCGGGCTGTCCTCGGGAGGCAAGATCTCGGGCACGGTTCGCTACAAGGACGACAACCTGCTCAAGAAGCGCGCCACGGCGCGACGGCGTATGGGCATCGCGCGCGCGTTCCAGCACGCCGAGCTCTTCGATGAGCTGACGATCGAGGAGAACCTCCTCTGCGCCAAGCGGCGAGCCGGTGCGAACGAGCGCCGAACCGCTTCGACACTGCTGTCGCGCGTCGGTCTCGCCGACGTGCAGGACCGCTACCCGCGAGAGCTGCCGTTCGGGCTGCAGAAGCGGGCCGATCTCGCGCGCGCCGTGGCGGAGGGAGCGGACCTCGTCCTGCTCGACGAGCCGTTCGGCGGCCTGGATGAAACGGAACGCAAGATTCTCGCGGACCAGATCCGTGGCCTCAAGGATGCCGGCGCAACGGTCGTGATCGTCGACCATGTCCTCGACGACCTCTTCTCGGTCGCCGATCGGGTGGTGGCATTCGACTTCGGGACGCCGATCGCCGCCGGCACCTCGTCTGTCGTCATGCAGGACGCACGCGTGCGGTCGTCCTACCTCGGCGAGGGTCAGGGGTCGGAGCGCCACGCGTTGCCGGCGACCGGGACGGGGCTCCCCGTGGTGAGCCTGCGCGACATCGCACACCACTACGACGGCGTTCACGCGCTGCGCGGCGTGGACCTCGAGATCGCTGCCGGCTCCGTTGTGGGCGTCGTCGGCGCGAACGGCGCGGGCAAGAGCACGCTCGGGCGGATCGCCGCAGGGCTGCTCCAGCCGTCAAAGGGAATCGTCGAGTTCCACGAGGTCGGCGGCGGTCCGCCGAGGCTCAGCCTCGTGCCCGAGGGCCGCGAGATCTTCAAGACGTTGTCGGTCCACGAGAACCTGGAAGCCGCCGGCTACGGAGCCGGGCTGAAGGGTGGCGAGCTGAAGGCCCGCATCGAGGAGCTGCGTGAGTGGATGCCGCAGCGGGTCCGGAATCGCATGACGGTCCCGGCGGGGGCGCTCAGCGGCGGCGAGCAGCAGATGGTCGCAGTCGCCCGCGGGCTCATCTCGCGACCCGACGTGCTGATCGTCGACGAGCCCGCACTCGGTCTCGCTCCCTCGCTCGTCGACGAGGTCTACACGCGCCTCACCGAGCTGGCGACAAGTACCGGGATCACGATCATCCTGCTCGAGCAGCTGCTCGGCCGCGCAATGTCGGTCTCCCACAAGGTCGTGGTCCTCCGCGACGGTGTGATCGTCGCCACGGGCAGCCCGGACGACGAGGCATTCGCACAGACCGCCGAGGAGGCGTACTTCGGCGACATCGCGAAGACGCTCATCGAGGCGGAGGCCTGAGGGCGCGACATGACGTTCTTCGAGCGGTACTTCGAGCGGCTGGACGGAGCAGAGCCGCACAGCGCACTCGAGCTGGTCGCCGACGACCTCGAGTTCTCGATCCAGTGGGCATCCGGCGCAGACCGGCGATCGAGTCAGTTCGTCGGCGGTCTGGAGGAGCTGCGCGGCTTCACTGACGCGGGCGATACGGACGGCTGGGCGCACTACGTGCTACGGAGCGGCACCGACGGCGCGGTCGAGTTCGCGCTCGGCGAGACCCGCTACGACAACGGCGAGCGCATCGGGACCTTCCTGGCCGTTGCGCAGCTGGACGAGGAGGGACGGATGAGCCACTACATGGTCGCGCGCACGCCGGCCCTGGCCTTCCCTCCGGAGGAGGCGTGAGCAACGAAGCACGCAACGTCCGGGGCAGGCAGGTGGAACTCGTCCGCTACCCCGATGGGCCCTTGCGGCGGGAGGACTTCCGCATCGTCGAGCAGCGCACGCCGGACCCGGAAGACGGCGAGGTATTGGTCCGCAACACGTGGTGCTCCGTGGACCCCGGGATGCGGCTGCAGATGCGACGCGTCGGGCCCGCCGGCTACTTCACGCCATTCGAGCTCAACGCCCCGCTCGCCGGGATGGCTGTCGGGGAGGTCGTCGAGTCGCGTGCGGACGGCTTCGAGGCGGGAGACGTCGTGGCACATGCGCAGGGTTGGCGGGACTATGCGTCCGTGCCCGCCGGCTCGCGGGGCCTAGGCGGCATCGGGACGCTGCGCAGACTCGACACGAGCGTCGCGCCGCCGCAGGCGTATCTCGGCATCCTCGGCGGCCCTGGCTTGACGGCCTACGCCGGCCTCCTGCACGTGGCCGGGCTGCGCGAGGGCGATGTGATCTGGGTGTCCGCCGCCGCGGGCGCCGTCGGCAGCCTCGCGGTGCAGATCGGAAAGCTCAAGGGCCATCGCGTCATCGCCAGCGCGGGGTCCGATGAGAAGGTTGCGCTGTTGCTCGACGAGCTCGGCGCCGACGCGGCGTTCAACTACCGGGCCGGACCAGTGGTCGATCAGCTGCGCGAGGCCGCGCCGGACGGCATCGACGTCTACTTCGACAACGTGGGTGGCGAGCACCTCGAGGCGGCGCTCGACGTCCTGCGACGGGGAGGACGCGTCGCGATCTGCGGCGCGGTCTCGGAGTACGAGCGTGACGGCGCGCCGCCGGGGATCCGCAACCTCTTCCAGGCCGTCTCCAACGACCTGACGCTGCGCGGATTCCGCGGCTCGAGCCACGTCGCCCACCGCCCCGCTTTCGAACGCGACGTCGCCGGCTGGCTGCGCGACGGTCGGATCCATTATCGCGAGACCGTCCTCGAAGGGCTCGAGCGCGCTCCGGAGGCGATCGTCGGACAGCTTGCCGGGGACTGGACGGGCAAGGTCCTCGTCCGCGTGGCCTGAGGCGCGCTCAGCGGATCGCCATACCGCCGTCGACGCTGAGCACGTGCCCGGTGACGAAGCTGCTGCCGGGACCGAGCAGGTAGAGCACCGCGTCGTCGAGCTCACCGGCGCGCCCGCCGCGCCCCAGCGGGGTCCGCTTGAGCAGGAAGTCCGGGAACCTCTCGGGATCATCCCCGAGTTCGGCGGTCATCTCCGAGGCGAAGAAGCCGGGGGCGACCGCGTTGACGCGGATGCCGTACCGGCCCCACTGCGATGCGAGCTCACGCGTGAGGCCGATGATCCCGGCCTTGGACGCGACGTACGCCGCGTCGGGGATCTCGCCGATCGAGCGCAGACCCATCACCGAGGCGAGGTTGACGATCGCGCCACCGCGATCACCATTCGCTCGCATCTGCTCCGCCGCCAGGCAGGACAGGCCAAACGGCGCCGTGAGATTGAGGTCCACGACGCGCGCGAAGACATCGGTCGCCGTCTTCAGCGCCGGGGCTGTGGCGCCCCCGCCCGCATTGTTGATCAGCCCGTCGAGGCGGCCGTGGTGCTCCATCACCGTTTCCACGAGCCGCCGTCGGTCGTCTTCGTCCGTAACGTCGCATGTCACGGCGTCAGCGCCGCGGATCTCCTGAGACAGCGCGGCCAGTCTCTCCGCGCGACGCGCGGCCAGCACCGGCACGGCGCCCGCTGCTGCCAGCGCGCGCGCGAGTTGCGCTCCCAGACCGGAGCTGGCTCCGGTGACGATCACCACGTGGCCATCGAGCCCGTTCACCCGTTTCCTCCAAACTTGAAGTCACTTCAATATACCGCGGTCTCCGGGCGCGGCGCAAGGCATCGACCGGCAAACGGCGAATCCGGCAGGGTGCGGCGCCAGCGCTGCAAGGGACGCGCTGGCCGGGCGCCGCCGGCGTTGCTAGTCTCGCTGTGAGTTCACCTAGGAAACGAGTCCCTTTGGCATCCTCAAGCGCCTCGCCCGCCCGCCGCTCGGGACGTGGTCCCTCATCCCGAAGCAAGCGGGAGGAGATCCTCTCCACCGCGACGGACTACTTCGGCAAACAGGGTTACGAGTACACCAAATGGGCCGACGTCGCCGAGGCGGTTGGCGTTGGCTCCACGGCGCTCTACCACTACTTCGAGTCCAAGCTCCACTGCCTCTACGAGATCCAGGCCGGGGCCCTGGCGGCGGATCGCGAGAAGTTCGACCGTGTCACCTCCGAGCACGAGGACTTCGCCGAGGCGCTGAAGGCGGTGCTCGATGCCACGTTCGACCTGACCGAGCACGAGGTGCTGCGCAACCGGGTGCTCGTCTCCGAGCAGTCCCT
>Ga0190275_10003341_pt1 | contig 11443 bp, 7 predicted proteins | sample Popmic550T_FD_133745 | JGI IMG/M metagenome (GOLD analysis project Ga0190275, IMG submission 133745) | Populus adjacent soil microbial communities from riparian zone of Yellowstone River, Montana, USA - 550 T | ecosystem: Environmental > Terrestrial > Soil > Riparian zone > Trees stand | place... | reverse complement strand
TCCCGGCCATGCTGGACGCCGTCGCCCCGGGTCTGGTGGTGGCGCAGGCCATCGGACGCCTCGGCAACTGGTTCAACCAGGAGCTGTTCGGTCGGCCGACCACCCTGCCCTGGGGACTGGAGATCGACGAGCGCTACCGGCCGACCGCGTACGAGCAGTACGCGACCTTCCACCCCACCTTCCTGTACGAGCTGCTCTGGAATCTCGGGGTGGCCGGGGTGCTGGTCTGGGCGGACCGGAGGTGGCGGCTCGGACACGGCAAGGTCTTCGCCCTGTACGTGGTGCTCTACACCGCCGGGCGGTTCTGGATCGAGGCGCTGCGGATCGACACGGTGAACGAGATCGGCGGTTTCCGGCTGAACAACTACACCTCGCTGATCGTGTTCGTGGTCGCGCTGGTCTGGCTGGTCTGGCTGATCAAGAACCGGCCGGGTCGGGAGTCGGTGGTCGAGGGTGTGGAGCCGGCGGCAGACGGATCAGCCGGCAGCGATTCCGACTCCGCGGTGGCTGCAACCACCGCGGAGTCAGAGAGCTCTCAGGTGATGGACGGTCCAGAGACCACCCCGCGGGACACCTCCACGTGACGGACCTGACCGGCCGGACCGCGTTGGTGACGGGCGGTAACGGCGGTCTCGGACTCGAGATGTGCCGCGGGCTGGCGCGCGCCGGCGCGCGGGTGCTGGTCAACGGTCGTGACCCGGAGCGGACCCGGGCCGCGGCCGCCGGACTGCAGGCCGACGGCCTCGCTGCCGAGCCGGCGGTCTTCGACGTCGCCGCCGCGACCGAGGAGCTGCTGGCGCCGTACGGCCGGATCGACATCCTGGTCAACAACATGGGCCAGCGGGACCGACGGGGGGCGCTCGACCTGCCGGTCGACGACTTCCGCCGGCTGGTCGAGATCGACCTGACGGCCGCGTACGGGCTCAGCCGGCTGGTCGCCGCCTCCATGGTGGCCGAGCACGTCGACGGTGGGGCGATCGTGAACGTGAGCTCGGTGGTCGGCGGCATCCTCGGCCACCGTGGGGACGTCGGGTACGCGGCCGCGAAGGCCGGGCTGGAGGGACTGACCCGAGCGATGGCCGCGGATCTGGGCGCCTACGGCATCCGTGTCAACGCCGTGGCCCCCGGCTCCTTCGTCACCGAGGTGAACGCGCCGCTCTTCGCCACCGCGGAGTGGCAGCGCTGGGCGGAGGAGCGGACGCTGCTCGGTCGGTTCGGCCAGCCGACCGAGATCGCCGGGGCGGTGACCTTCCTGTCCGGCCCCGACTCCTCTTACGTCACTGGTCAGGTGCTGGTCGTCGACGGGGGATTGACCAGCCGGTTCTGATCCGGCGGACTCAGCCGGGCGTCACGATGGCTCCAGGCTGAGGCCGACATCCCTGCATGCCGCAGCCAGCCGCCTGTCGCGGGTCCACAGCCTCGCCCCGCCGACCAGAGCCACCGAGCCGAGAAGCTGAACGTCGACTGCGCTCAGTCCTCGACCCCACAGCTGCCGTCCGCTGACCAGTGCCATCACCTCGTCGTGAGTCAGCACGGGGAAGCTGTGCAGGCTGCCCAGCAGCTCGAGCACCGTTGTGAGCCGCTTCAGTGATCCGAGCGCCAGCTCCTCGATCACGTACGGGTGGCATCCGACCTCATCGGCACCGAGCATCGCGACGAGGTCGGGCTCGGACTTGTGGAGATGATCGATCCACACCGCTGTGTCAACCAGGATCACGCCCCTGCGTCCCGGCGGCGCGGGGCGGCCGTCGCCTGCTTGTCGGATCCGCCCAGGGCTGCGAGCCGCCGCGCGCTCTCGACGCGGATCAGCGTCGCCAGACCGGCCCGCAGCAGCGCCGAGCGCTCGGTCTCTCCGGTCAGTTCGCTCGCCCGCGCAAGCAGCTCGTCATCGATCGTGACCGTCGTTCTCATCTGACCCTCCTTGCATCACCAACGGCATCATTTGGTGCTGATTCACATGCCTCCACCGTGCCTGGTCGCCCCTACTTCCAGCCCAGGCCGATGGTGAGTCGCGCGGTGAAGACGGCCCGGCCGGACCCGGTCGCCCGTTCCCGGACCATCTGGTCGACAGCCCCTTTCACCAGCACCTGCTGCTGGTCGGTCAGGTCGCCGACGACCATCCCGACGACCGGGTTCCCGAACCACATCCAGTCCCAGAACTGCTGACCCGTGGCGAAGCTCACCGTCTCGTGGTGCACCGTGTCGACGGCGATGCCGACCAGGCCGGCGGTCGCCAGTCGCTCGTGCATCACGGAGGGGTCGGCTGCCTGGAACTCCAGGGGCGGTGGATCGGTGGGGAGACCCTCGAACTCGGGCGCCACGGTCTGCACGGCGGCCAGGAAGGCCTGCAGAGCCTCGAACTCCGAGGCGGGACCGTACGCCACCAGCAGGACCCGCCCGCCGCGCTTGGTCACCCGGACCATCTCCCGCAGGGCTCGGGCCTGATCGGGGACGAGCATCACCCCGAACTGGGACGCGGCCACGTCGAACTCCTCATCCCCGAGGTCGAGGTTGTGCGCGTCCATCACCCGCCCCTCCGCACCGGCGAGCCGCTCCTGGAGGACCCGCGCGTCGAACCGGGAGATCATGGCCGGCGACCAGTCGGTCGCCACCACGCCGGCGCCGAGGCGGGCGGCCGGCAGGCTCAGACCACCCGTTCCGGCGGCGACGTCGAGCAGCCGGTGATCGACGCGAAGTCCCACCATCCGCAGCACCTCGGTCGCCAGGGCGGCCTCTCCCGGGGCGACGAACTCGTCGTACCCGGCGGCGATCGCGTCCCACGCCTCGCGGGGCGCGACGTGCTCCTGGGTGGCGTCGATGGTCGTCATGTCACTGTCCTTCCTGTTCGTGCTGCCAGAACCTCGTCCAGGGCGGCGAGGAACTCGGCCGGTCGGTCGAGAGCGGGGTCATCTCCAGCGCCTTCGATCACCCGCAGGCTCCAGCCGTGGACGGTGGCCGCCCGCTCGGCGACGCCGACGGGGGTGGCCGCGTCGTGTCGCCCCCAGATCAGCGAGACGGGTACCTCGATCGCCGCCCAGGTCTCGGTCGGGATCGGCGTGGCGCCGTAGAGGCCGAGAAGTCCACCGATGGCGACCTGCACCCGTTGGTCCGCGGCTTGTTCGACGGCGTACTCCGCGTACGGAGTCCAGCGGGGGGCGAGGTGTCGACGGGCGCTGTCCAGGTCGAAGGCGCAGAACTCCATGAAGCGCTCATAGCTGGCGATCGACGGATCGGCGAGGAACCGACGCATGGCCAGGCCGAACCGGGCGTCCGGTGAGAACGGCTCCAGGCCCATGGTGTCGACGAGCACGAGGTGGGTCAGGGAGTCCGAATGGCTGGCCGCGAACTGCGCGGCGACGGCGCCGCCGACCACGCGGCCGACCAGCGCCGGTGGGGTCGTGCAGGTGGCGGCGATCAGGTCGACCAGCCAGCTGTCGACCCATTCCCGGCGCAGTGGCGACGGGCCGGCGGCAGAGGCACCGTGCCCGGGCAGGTCCGCGGCGACCACCCGGTGGCTCGCGACCAGCTGGCCGAGCACGGGCAGCCAGACGACGGCCGACTCGCCAGGTCCGTGCAACAGGACCAGGGGCTCGCCCCGGCCTCCCTCGAGCACGGCCGTCTCGACCCCGGCGGCGTGCACCGTGCGTTCCTGGACCGGCACCGAGGCGATCAGCTCTTCTCGTCGCGACGTGGTGGTGGTTGTCATGCTCCGACGCTAGGGAGACCGGCCGGCTCGGCGCGTCGGGCCAAGCACCCACAGGAGCGAAATGGGTAGTTCTGTCCATCCCGCACGGGGTATCGGGAACGATGCTCCGTGGGACCCTGAACAGGGATGAACCAGTCAGCAGCGGACAGCAGGGAGGACCTGCTCGAGCGTGGCCGCGCAGCCTACGACGCTCGGGTGTGGTCCGAGGCGTACGAGTGTCTGGCGCAGGGCCATCGGACCGGGCGCCTGGCTGCCGCCGACCTCGACCGGCTGGCGGTCGCCGCCCACCTGGTCGGGCGCGACAGCGACGCCGACGAGTACGCCGCCCACAGCTTCCGCGCCTGGCTCGACGACGACGATCTGCGACGAGCCGCGCGACGGGCCGCCTGGCTCGGGCTCCAGCTGCTGCTCCGGGGCGAAGGCGTACGCTCCAGCGCCTGGTTCGCCCGGGCCGCTGACCTGGTCGAGGAGCTGGGTGACCAGGCAGATCCCGAACGTGGCTTCCTGCTGATCCCCGTCGGTCTGGACCAGCTGGACGGCGCCGCGGAGGACGCGTTCGCCACGTTCGCCGAGGTGGCCCAGCTCGGCCGCCGGCACGGGGAGCCGGACCTCGTTGCCATCGGCGAGCTGGGCCAGGGTCAGGCGGACGTGGTCCTGGGACGGGTTCGACAGGCCATGGGCAGGCTGGACGAAGCCATGCTGGCCGTCACCAGCGGCGAGGTCAGCACCGAGGCTGCCGGTATCGTGTACTGCGCCGTGATCGGAGAGTGCGAGGCAGCGTTCGACCTTGTCCGAGCCCGCCAGTGGACCTCGGCTCTGGATCACTGGTGCGCCGCGCAGCCGGGTCTGGTGCCGTTCCGCGGCATCTGTCTGGTCCATCGGGCCCATCTGATGCAGCTGATCGGTGAATGGGCCGACGCGGTCGACGAGGCTGACCATGCCTGCTCGCTGCTGGGTGGTCACCCGGCCGCCGGCGAGGCCTACTACCGCCTCGGCGAGCTGCACCGGCTCCGGGGCCGGTACGCCGACGCCGAGCGCTGCTTCCGGGAGGCGGGTCGCTGGCTGACCGATCCCCAACCCGGACTGGCCCTGCTCCGCCTAGCCCAGGGACGTCGCGCCGAGGCGGAGAGCGCGATCCGGCAGGCGCTCGACGCGCAGCCGAGCGGGCTGGGCCGGGCGCGGCTGCTGCCCGCGTACGTGCGGATCATGCTCGAGTCGGGTGAACCGGCGGCTGCCCGCCGAGCCGCGACCGACCTGACCGGCGTCGCGACCCGGGTGGGTGTCCCGTTGCTGACGGCGTTGGCCGCTGAGGTGGAGGGTGCGTGCGCGCTGTCCGACGGCGACGCGACCAGCGCCCTGGCCCATCTCCGGATGGCCTGGCGAGCCTGGCGGGAGCTGGGGGCGCCGTACGAGTCCGCGCGCGCCCGCCTGCAGATGGCGCGCTGCCACCTGCTGATCGGTGACGTCGGATCGGCGGAGCTGGAGCTGGACGCCGCCGGCTGGGTGTTCGAGCAGCTCGACGCCGGCCCCGATCTGGAGCAGGTCCGCCGGCTCTCGTCGCGGTCCGACCCGGCGGGACCGCTGACCGGCCGCGAGGTCGAGGTGCTCAGGCTGGTCGCGACCGGCACCACCAACCGGGCGATCGCCGCGGAGCTGTTCGTCAGCGAGAAGACCGTGGCCCGTCACCTGAGCAACATCTTCGTCAAGCTGGACGTCCGGTCGCGGGCCGCTGCGACGGCGTACGCGTACCAGCACGACCTGGTCTGAACCAGCCGCCGCCGCCGTGACGGCGCTGGTCCGGCGAAAACCAGGTGGTCAAAGTACCCGATCCCTGGCGGTAGGCTGAGCGCGCGGAACACACCCCGTTCCGAGCGCCCGCGAGCAACGACGCTTGAGACCGGGCGTGCTCTCCTGTCATGGAGGTCCTGACCCGGACCCGCGGCAGGTGCGCCGAATGCCGAACTGCCGACCCCCGTGGCAGTGGTGTGGGGCCCTCCGGCCCGTGCCACCTGCCGCTGGCTTCGACGACGGGAGTCTCGAAATGACGCTTGCACCTGGCACCCGCCAGCTCTTCCCGACCAAGCTGAGCGCAGCACAGCTGAGGGCCGCCGAGCACGGTCTCTATGATCCGTCCTACGAGCACGACGCCTGCGGTGTCGCCTTCGTGGCCACGCTGAGTGGCGTCCCGAGCCACGGCATCATCGCTCAGGGTCTGGAAGCGCTCCGCAACCTGGACCACCGTGGCGCCACCGGCGCCGACGCGCGCACCGGTGATGGAGCCGGCATCCTGCTCCAGGTGCCGGACGCCTTCCTGCGTGAGGTGACCGACTTCGACCTACCGGATGCCGGGGCGTACGCGGTCGGCATGGCTTTCTTGCCCCACGACGAGGATGCGGCGTTGTCCGCCAAGCAGCGGATCGTCGACATCGCCGCCGAGGAGGATCTGGTCGTTCTCGGGTGGCGCCCGGTGCCCACCGACGACAGCTCGCTGTCGGATCTGACCCGTGGCAACAAGCCGAGGTTCGAGCACCTGTTCCTGGCCGCGCCGGACCGCTCGGTGGCCGGGATCGACCTGGACCGGCAGGTGTACGCCGTCCGGCGCCGGGCCCAGCACGAGGCCGGCGTCTACTTCGCCTCGCTGTCGGCCCGCACGCTGGTCTACAAGGGGATGCTGACCACCGAGCAGCTGGACGCCGTGTTCGGCGAGCTGCTGGACGAGCGGATGGCCTCTGCGCTGGCGGTCGTCCACTCCCGGTTCTCCACCAACACCTTCCCGGCCTGGGAGCTGGCCCACCCGTTCCGGATGATCGCGCACAACGGAGAGATCAACACCGCGATGGGCAACCGGAACTGGATGCGGGCCCGTGAGGAGCTGCTGAAGTCCGACCTGATCGGCGGAGATCTGGAGCGACTGTTCCCGATCTGCACCCCGGACGCCTCCGACTCGGCCTCCTTCGACGAGGTGGTCGAGCTGCTGCACCTCGGCGGCCGCTCGCTGCCGCACGCGATGCTGATGATGATCCCGGAGGCCTGGGAGAACAACGACCTGATGGACAAGCGACGGAAGGACTTCTACGCCTTCCACTCCTGCCTGATGGAGCCGTGGGACGGGCCGGCCGGCGTGGTGTTCACCGACGGCACCCAGATCGGCGCGGTGCTGGACCGCAACGGCCTGCGCCCCGGCCGCTACTGGGTCACCGACGACGGTCTGGTGGTGCTGGCCTCGGAGGCCGGGGTGCTGGACATCCCGGCGGAGAAAGTGGTGCAGAAGGGACGGCTGCAGCCGGGCCGGATGTTCTTGGCCGACCTGTCCGAGCACCGACTGATCTCCAACGACGAGATCAAGGACTCCCTGGCCGCCGAGAACCCGTACGGCGAGTGGCTGGCGGCCGGCCGGATCCTGCTCAACGAGCTGCCCGACCTCGAGCACGTCGTGCACACCCACTCCTCGGTCGTCCGTCGTCAGCAGGTGTTCGGCTACACCGAAGAGGAGCTGCGGATCATCTTGGCCCCGATGGCCACCGCCGGCGCCGAGCCGATCGGCTCGATGGGCACCGACACCCCGATCGCGGCGCTGAGCGACAAGCCCCGGCTGCTGTTCGACTACTTCAGCCAGCTGTTCGCTCAGGTGACCAACCCGCCGTTGGACGCGATCCGCGAGGAGCTGGTCACCTCGCTCTACAACACGATCGGCAGCGAGCAGAACCTGCTGGCTCCCGGTCCGGCGTCCTGCCGCCGTCTGGTGCTGCCGTTCCCGGTGCTGGACAACGATGCGCTGGCCAAGATCGTCAAGATCAACCGGCACGGCGACCTGCCCGGTTACGCGACCCACGTGGTCCGCGGCCTGTACGAGGTGCATGGCGGCGCCGACGCGCTGGAGGCCAAGCTCGACCAGCTCTGCGCCGAGATCTCCGAGGCGATCGAGGGGGGTGCGCGGATCATCCTGCTGTCGGACCGGCACTCCAACGCCGAGCTGGCCCCGATCCCGTCGTTGCTGCTCACTTCGACGGTGCACCACTACCTGGTGCGGCAGAAGGCCCGTACCAAGGTCGGTCTGGTGGTCGAGGCCGGCGACGTCCGCGAGGTGCACCATGTCGCGTTGCTGATCGGCTACGGGGCGGCCGGGGTGAACCCGTACCTGGCCATCGAGTCGGTCGAGGACCTGGCCCGGCACGGGGTCTACACCTCCGTCGAGCCGGAGAAGGCCGTCACCAACCTGGTCAAGGCACTCGGCAAGGGGGTGCTGAAGGTGATGTCCAAGATGGGCATCTCCACCGTCGCCTCCTACACCGGTGCGCAGATCTTCGAAGCACTCGGCCTGTCCAAGCCGCTGGTCGACAAGTACTTCACCGGCACCACCTCCAAGCTCGGCGGGATCGGGCTGGCCGAGCTGGCCGAGGAGATCAAGCAGCGGCACCTGCGGGCCTACCCGTCCGACGGCATCCCGCTCGCGCACCGGCAGCTGCCGGTCGGCGGGGAGTACCAGTGGCGCCGCGAGGGCGAGCCGCACCTGTTCGACCCCGAGACGGTCTTCCGGCTGCAGCACTCGACCCGGTCCGGCCGGTACGACATCTTCAAGCAGTACACCCGGCACATCGACACCCAGTCCGAGCGGCTGATGACCTTGCGGGGCCTGCTGCGGTTCGCCTCCGACCGTGAGCCGGTGCCGATCGAAGAGGTCGAGCCGGTCAGCGAGATCGTCAAACGGTTCTCCACCGGCGCGATGTCGTACGGGTCGATCAGCCTGGAAGCGCACCAGACGCTGGCCATCGCGATGAACCGGCTCGGCGGCAAGTCCAACACCGGTGAGGGTGGGGAGGACGCCGACCGGCTGTACGACCCAGAGCGACGCAGCGCCATCAAGCAGGTGGCCTCCGGCCGGTTCGGGGTGACCAGTGACTACCTGACCAACGCCTCCGACATCCAGATCAAGATGGCCCAAGGGGCCAAGCCCGGAGAGGGCGGGCAGCTGCCCGGCCAGAAGGTCTACCCGTGGGTGGCCAAGACCCGCCACTCGACCCCCGGCGTCGGCCTGATCTCGCCGCCGCCGCACCACGACATCTACTCGATCGAGGATCTGAAACAGCTGATCCACGACCTCAAGTGCGCCAACCCGTCCGCTCGGGTGCACGTGAAGCTCGTCGCCGAGGTCGGCGTGGGGACGGTCGCCGCGGGGGTGTCCAAGGCCAAGGCCGACGTGGTGCTGATCTCCGGTCATGACGGCGGCACCGGGGCGGCACCGCTGACCTCGCTCAAGCACGCGGGCGGTCCGTGGGAGCTCGGCCTGGCCGAGACCCAGCAGACCCTGCTGCTGAACGGCCTGCGGGACCGGATCGTGGTGCAGGTCGACGGTCAGCTGAAGACCGGCCGCGACGTGATCATCGGCGCGTTGCTGGGGGCGGAGGAGTACGGCTTCGCGACCGCCCCGCTGGTGGTCAGCGGCTGCATCATGATGCGGGTCTGCCACCTGGACACCTGCCCGGTTGGGGTCGCCACCCAGAACCAGGAGCTGCGGTCCAAGTTCACCGGCAAGCCGGAGTTCGTGGTCAACTTCTTCGAGTTCATCGCCCAGGAGGTCCGGGAGTACCTGGCCGAGCTCGGGTTCCGTTCGCTGGCGGAGGCCATCGGTCACGCCGAGGTGCTGGACACCGTCGGCGCCGAGAAGCACTGGAAGGCGCACGGGCTGGATCTGGCGCCCGTCCTCTACCACCCCGAGGTCGCCGAGGGGGAGTCCCGGATCAACACCACGACGCAGGACCACGGGATCGAGGTCGCGCTGGACCAGGAGCTGATCGCGATCTGCCGGCCCGCGCTGGACTCAGGCGAGCCGGTCCGCGCCTCGCTGGCGGTGCGCAACGTCAACCGTACGGTGGGCACCATCCTCGGTCACGAGGTGACCAAGGCGACCCGGGGTGAGGGTTTGCCGGACGGGACCATCGACATCACCTTGATCGGGTCCGCGGGGCAGAGCTTCGGCGCGTTCCTGCCGGCCGGGATCACGTTGCGGCTGGAGGGCGACAGCAACGACTACCTGGCCAAGGGACTCTCCGGTGGTCGGATCGTGGTCCGGCCCGACCGCAACGCCGGGTTCGTGGCCGAGGACAACATCATCGCCGGCAACGTGATCGGCTACGGCGCGACCTCGGGCGAGATCTTCCTGCGCGGCCAGGTCGGCGAGCGGTTCTGCGTCCGCAACTCCGGGGCCACCGCGGTGGTCGAGGGGTTGGGTGACCACGGCTGCGAGTACATGACCGGCGGGCTGGCCCTGGTGCTCGGTCCCACCGGACGCAACATCGCCGCCGGCATGTCCGGCGGCATCGCGTACTTCCTGGACCTCGACCGGGGTCGGCTGAACACCGAGCTGGTCGATCCCCACGATCCGAGCGACGCGGATCTGGAGACCATTCACCACCTCATCACCCGGCACGTCGAGGAGACCGACTCCGCGGTCGGCAAACGGCTGCTGCAGGAGTGGGAGACCGCCAGCGGCAGGTTCGCCAAGGTGCTGCCGCGCGACTACGCCCGGGTGCTCGACGCCCGGACCCGGGCCGAGTCCGAGGGTCTCGACGACGCCACCACCACCACGCGCATGATGGAGGCCGCCAATGGCTGATCCGGATCTCTGGGGGTGGCAGCATGGCTGACCCCAAGGGCTTCATGACGTCGCCCCGCCGGGTCGCCGAGCGGCGACCGGTGGAGGAGCGGATCCACGACTGGAACGAGGTCTACCCCGGGACCCCGGGTCGGGCGCTGCTGCCGATCATCTCCGAGCAGGCCGGCCGCTGCATGGACTGCGGCATCCCGTTCTGCCACACCGGCTGCCCGCTGGGGAACCTGATCCCGGAGTGGAACGACCTGGTCTGGCGGAGTGACTGGGATGAGGCGCTGGAGCGACTGCACGCCACCAACAACTTCCCCGAGTTCACCGGCCGTCTGTGTCCGGCGCCGTGCGAGACCGCGTGCGTGGTCGGCATCAACCGGGACCCGGTGACCATCAAGAACGTCGAGGTCTCGATCATCGACCGGGCCTGGGACGAGCGCCGGGTGCAGCCGCAGCCGCCGGAGTGGCACACCGGCAAGACCGTGGCCGTGGTCGGATCAGGCCCGGCCGGCCTGGCGTGCGCCCAGCAGCTCACCCGCGCCGGGCACACCGTCGCGGTGTTCGAGCGGGCGGAGGAGCCGGGCGGCCTGATGCGGTTCGGGATCCCGGAGTTCAAGATGGAGAAGTCGGTGCTGGACCGGCGGATCCGGCAGATGAAGGACGAGGGCACCAACTTCCGCTGCAACGTGGAGGTCGGCAAGGCGGTGACCGGCCAGCAGCTCGCGCAACGCTACGACGCCGTCGTGCTGGCCACCGGGTCGACCGTCGCGCGTGACCTGCCGGTGCCGGGTCGGGAGCTCAACGGCATTCTCCAGGCGATGGAGTTCCTGCCGCCGGCCAACCGGGTGGCGCGGGGAATCGAGGTCCCGGACCAGGTCACCGCGGAGGGCAAGAACGTCGTCATCATCGGCGGCGGTGACACGGGCGCGGACTGCCTCGGCACCGCCATCCGGCAGGGCGCCAAGTCGGTCACCCAGCTCGAGATCATGCCGACGCCGCCGGACGAGCGGCCTGCGCACCAGCCGTGGCCGACCTACCCGATGACCTATCGGGTCTCCTCGGCGCACGAAGAGGCAGGGGAGCGGGTCTACTCGGTGTCCACGTCGGAGTTCGTCGGTGACGAGCACGGCAACGTC
>Ga0190275_10003340_pt1 | contig 11444 bp, 10 predicted proteins | sample Popmic550T_FD_133745 | JGI IMG/M metagenome (GOLD analysis project Ga0190275, IMG submission 133745) | Populus adjacent soil microbial communities from riparian zone of Yellowstone River, Montana, USA - 550 T | ecosystem: Environmental > Terrestrial > Soil > Riparian zone > Trees stand | place... | reverse complement strand
CTGGCGCGTGTTCGCCGACCGGCCCGCCAGCGTGCGGCGCACCGAGCTCGTCTACGGCGGCGCTTGCTACATCGCGGGCTACTGCCCGACGGGTGAGGATACGCTGTACGCCTACCTGGTCGAGAAGGCCCAGGACCGCAGCACCCTGTCTCCGGAGGAGTGTCTCGAGGTCGTGCGCGACCTGGCGGCGGGCTACCACGGTCCGTGGGACGAGATCCGGTCCTCGCTCGACGATCCGAGCCGCATCAACTACACGTGGTTCGAGACGCACGTGCTCGACGCGCCATGGAACCGTGGTCGGGTGGTGCTGATCGGCGACGCCGTGCACGTCTGCCCGCCGACCATCGCGCAGGGCGCGGCCCAAGCACTGGAGGACGCGGCGGTCCTCACCGAGATGCTTCTGACCGCCGATGTGCTGACCGACGAGTTTTGGACCGCGTTCACCGATCGGAGGCTGCCCCGCGCCCGTCGGGTCGTCGAGGCCTCCGTCCAGGTGGGCCAATGGCTTCTGGACGGCGTACGCGGAGACGTCCCCGGCCTCATCGCTGACGTCTCCAAGCTCTTGCGCATCCCCGCCTGAAACCCACCCCTGCTCGAGGAGAAACCCCATGACCGAGGCAACGCCGATCAACGCCCCACTCGACGACAACGGCGAGCGACTCATCACCCACCTGCGCCACGTCGACCTCGCGGTGCCGGACTACGACAGGCAGCTGCAGTTCTACACCGAGACGTGGGGACTGAAGGCAGAGACAACCGACGACGGCATCTCGTTCCTCGCCGCCGAGGGCTCGCCGGAGAACTACTCGGTCCGGCTGCGCAAGTCTGACGAGAAGCGCCTCGACCTGATCTCGTTCGGAGCGGCCAGTGCCGAGGACGTCGACCGGATGGCGGGGCGCCTCGCCAGCGGCGGTGTGCAACTTGTCAGCGAGCCCGACAAGCTGCAGACCCCCGGCGGTGGTTACGGCTTCCGCTTCTTCGACGTCGACGGCCGGACCGTCGAGATTTCGTCCGACGTCGCGGTTCGTCAGCACCGCAAGATCGAGGAGGGCGAGTCCATCCCCGTCAAGCTGTCGCACGTGGTGATCAACGGCCCCGAGCCCGAGAAGACCGTCGCGTTCTACGAGAAGTACATGAGGTTCGCCCTGTCGGACACACTGTTCTCACCCCACATGGGCGAGGTCATGTGGTTCATGCGGACCAACCCGGCGCACCACAGCCTGGCCATCGCACGCGGCCCACACGTATCGCTGCACCACGCCTCGTTCGAGATGCGCGGCATCGACGAGTACATGCGCGGCACCGGCCGACTGCTGCGCTCCGGCGCCCAGAAGATCTGGGGCCCCGGCCGGCACATGGCGGGCAACAACACCTTCAGCTACTTCCTCGACCCGCACGGCAACACCATCGAGTACACCACCGAGCTCGAGGAGCTCGACGAGGACAGCTGGCACCCCCACCTTTACGACTTCTCCGACCCCGAAGTCACCGACCAGTGGGGTACGGCCAACCCGATGAACGAGCTGGTCGCGAAGGAGTCCTTCAACGACCCCGACCGCGGCGTGTTCGTCGCCCCTCCGGTCTGATGCGCCTCGCGACGTACGTTGACGGCGCCGGCCGGACGGGGGTGGGGCTCGTCGAGGGTGCCGACGGGGCGGAGACCGTACGACCGCTACCCACCGGGCTCGACATGAGAGCACTCATCGAGGAGGGCCGCGCTGCCGTCCGTCGCCTCGCCGGCGAAGCCGGCGATCCGACTGCGGTGGCCGACGTGCGGCTCCTGCCACCACTCGAGCCCGCAAGCGTCCGCGACTTCGTGACCTTCGAGGAGCACGTTGAGGGAGTGCGCCGCAGCATCGACGGTGCAGCCGGGGTGGCGGAGGCGTGGTACGACGCTCCCACCTTCTACTTCACGAACCCGCACGCCGTGGTCGGTGACGGGGACGAGGTGCTGTTCCCTGCCTCCTCCGTGGCGCGCGACTTCGAGCTCGAGGTCGCCGTCGTCCTAGGACGCGAAGGGACCTCGCTGGATCGCGAGGAGGCGGCCGGCGCGATCTTCGGCTACACGCTGATGAACGACTGGTCGGCCCGCGACCTGCAGGGCCGCGAGATGCAGGTCGGCCTTGGCCCCGCGAAAGGCAAGGACTTCGCCACCACTCTGGGCCCGTGGATCGTTACCGCCGACGAACTCGCCTCGTACCAAGACGAGGACGGCTTTCTGGCCCTCGCGTGCTGGGTGGAGGTCAACGGGAGCGAGGTCGGACGTGACCTGCTGTCCAACATGGGCTGGACCTTTCCCGCCATGGTCGCGTACGCATCCCAAGACAGCCGGGTGCGTCCCGGCGACGTCCTCGGCTCGGGCACGACTGGCAATGGCGGGTGCCTGGCTGAACTGTGGGGCGTGAACGGGCGTCAGGACCCTCCGCCCCTCGCCGACGGTGACGTCGTGACCATCCGAGTCGAGGGAATCGGCGCCGTCACCAACCGCGTCACGAGCGCGCCGCCCCCGCCCGACCTTCCCGCCTTCCGCCCCCCCACCCGCAAGCGGCCCTGAGCGCCGCGATCCCAGCAGACCGAGGACCACCATGTTCGAGTACTTCCCCGGCAACTACGTCTGGAACCTAGGGGTCGTCGCCACCCTCAACTCCGGCGGCACAATCGATGAGGTGGATCGCGCTTGCCGCCCGCTCAAGGAGCTCGCGGCTCAGGGCGCCGATGTCGGTACCTCGGAGTTCATGGCCGCCTGGCGTGCCGTGGCTGACCAGCTCGAGGACCAGGCGGTGGAGGCCGAGAAGGCGGGCCACCTCCGAACGGCCGGGCAGAAGTACTTCCGCGCGAGCGTCTACCTCTCGCAGGCCGAGCGGATGCAGTCCGCACGCGACAGCGAGCGCAACGCCGAGTACCAGCGCAGCGCCGATCTGCTGGTGCGGTCCTTCGACCTCATCGACCCGCGCACGTCCCGCGTCGAGATCCCCTACCTCGCCGGTCCCGCGGACGGCCAACACGACGGGACGCGAACCTCCCTCCCCGCGTACTTCTGCAACGCCTCGGCCGATGGATCGCCGACGCCCGTGATGATCGTGTGGAACGGACTCGACTCCACGAAGGAGATGATGATCGGCTCCGGTATCCACACCGAGCTCGCCGCCAGGGGCATCTCCTCGCTGATGGTCGACTGCCCGGGAGCCGGTGAGGCGCTGCGCCTGCGCGGTCTGACGGCGCGAGTCGACACCGAGGCGTGGGCCGCCGCCTGCGTGGACTTCCTGGAGGAGCGCGCCGCAGACACCGGTGAGATCGACACGGGCCGGATCGGCATCGTCGGCTGGTCGCTGGGCGGCTACTACGCCCCCCGCGCAGCGGCGTACGAGAAGCGGCTGGCGCTCTGCGTGGCATGGGGCGCCAACCAGGACTGGGGCCTGGTGCAGAAGCGCCGCCTCAACCGTGAGGGCGAGAACCCCGTACCCCACTACTGGGACCACGTGATGTGGGTCTGGGGCGAGACGGATCTCGACAGCTTCATCGCCAAGGCCGAGCAGGTGAACCTCGAGGAGGCGATGGGGGAGATCACTTGTCCGATCCTCATCGCGCACGGTGAGAACGACCGGCAGATCCCGCTCGAGCTCGCCCACCGCCAGTTCGACCTCGCGGTCAACAGCCCCCAGCGCGCGCTGCGGGTCTTCACGCCCGAGGAGGGCGCAACCGAGCACATCGGCCTGGACCACTTCCCCCACGTCGTCACCTACATCGCCGACTGGGTGGCCGACACGTTTGCCGATCTCTCGTGACCTGGGAAGAACCCTGGCTCTATGACCGCGCCGACCCTGAGGCCGCGATCGCCGAGGTGGCGGAACAGGTCCGCAACTGGGGACGCTGGGGAGACGACGACCGCATCGGCACCCTCAACTTCCTGACACCCGAGCGGCGCAGGGCGGCGGCGGCCCTCGTCCGGACGGGGGACTCGCTGTCGCTGTCGCAAGCTTTCGACATGGACGGTCCCCAGAACGGCTGGCGGCGACGGACCAACCCGGTCCACACCATGCTGGACACCGGCACCGACGCCGTGGCCGGCGTGCAGGGCTTTCCCCACGGCATCGGCGGTGCCGACGACGTCATCGCCATGCCCCTGCAGTGCTCGACGCAGTGGGACGGGCTCGGCCACATCTTCGACCGAGGTCTGGCGTGGAACGGGCGACCTGCAGACCAGGTGGTGACCGCCCTGGGGGACGGCGTGACAGGCATCGAGCACACCGCCGACGTGGTGAGCGGCCGCGGAGTGCTGCTCGACGTCGGCCGCGCCTTGGGTTCCGACCTCACCGGGCGGGACGAGCTGCCAGACGGCTTCGCCATCACCCCTGATCACCTCGAGCAGGCCATCGCGGCGCAGGGTGCGACCGCGGCCGTCGGCAGCGGCGACCTCCTTCTGATACGCACGGGGCAACTCACCCGCGCACGCCGCGGCATCGCCACGGGCGAGGGCTGGGGCGGCTACGCGGGCGGACCGGCACCCGGCCTCTCGTTCACGACGGCACGGTGGCTTCACGAGCGCGAGGTCGCAGCCGTCGCCACGGACACCTGGGGCTTCGAGGTCAGGCCGAACGAGTTCGACGAGGCGTTCCAGCCGCTGCACCAGGTCTGCATCCCCAACATGGGCCTCACCATCGGAGAGATGTGGGACCTCGACGCGCTCGCTGCCGCATGCGCGGCTGACGCGCGGTGGGAGTTCCTGCTCGTCGCCGGACCGCTGCGTGTGACCGGCGCGGTCGGCGCGCCGCTCAACCCAGTCGCCCTACGCTGAGCCACTGCTCGCCCGGCCAGAGAAGGGCGTCGTGCACCGTCGTGCAAACGGACGGTCATGGCACTCCTTGGCCGAACGTTGCGGCCGGCGTGTGTGGACCGCATCTACGGCGAGACGTCCGAGCGTGCACGTGGTCAACGCGAGGAACAGCGGCCTCTGATTGCCGATGTGCAGGTGACGTCAGCGCGCGAGCTGTAGTCCCGTTCGGTGGCGAAGCTCGGCCAGCGTGATGCCGTAGGTGGAGCGCACCACCGGACCGTCCTGTCCGACGTCGAAGACGCCGTGGTCGGAGTACACCCGGCTGACGCACGAGCGTCCGGTCATTGGGTACGAGCAGGTCTCGACAAGCTTCGACGCACCGTGACGGGTGAACAGCGACATCATCACGAAGACCTCCTTGGCGCCGATCGCGAGGTCCATCGCACCGCCCACGGCCGGGATCGCGTCCGGTGCACCGGTGTGCCAGTTCGCGAGGTCGCCGCCCGTGGAGACCTGGAAGGCACCGAGCACGCACACGTCGAGGTGGCCGCCCCTCATCATCGCGAACGAGTCGGCGTGGTGGAAATAGGACGCACCGGGGGTCTCGACCACCGGAACCTTGCCGGCGTTGATCAGGTCGGGGTCGACTTCGTCGCCGATGGCCGCCCGGCCCATGCCGAGCATGCCGTTCTCGGTGTGAAGTACGACGCCCTGCTCGGGGGTGAGGTGGTCGGCGACGGTGGTGGGCTGGCCGATGCCGAGGTTGACGAAGGCACCGGCGGGGATGTCTGCCGCGACCAGCGCGGCGAGCTCGTCCTTGGTCAGGGGCCCGCGGTCGGTGTGCTCGGTCGTCATGAGGTGCTCACTACCCGGTCGACGAAGATGCTAGGCGTCACGACGTTCTCGGGGTCGAGCGCGCCGGTCGCGACGACCTCGGAGACCTGCGCGATCGTGGTGGCGGCGGCGGTGGCCATGACCGGGCCGAAGTTGCGGGCGGTCTTGCGGTAGACGAGGTTGCCCATCCGGTCGGCACGGTGGGCCTTGATGAGGGCGAAGTCGCCCTTGATCGGGTGCTCAAGGACGTAGTCGCGGCCGTCGATCGTGCGCTGCTCCTTGCCCTCGGCGAGCGGCGTACCGACGCCCGTGGGGGAGAAAAACGCACCGATACCCGCGCCGGCCGCACGCATCCGCTCAGCGAGGTTGCCCTGCGGCACCACTTCGAGCTCGATGCGACCGGAGCGGTAGAGGTCGTCGAAGACCCACGAGTCGCTCTGCCGCGGGAACGAGCAGATGACCTTGCGGACCCGTCCGGCGGCGAGCAGGGCGGCGAGACCGTGGTCGCCGTTGCCGGCGTTGTTGTTGACGACCGTCAGGTCGGTCGCGCCCTGCAGGCGGAGGGCGTCGATGAGCTCGGCAGGCTGTCCGGCCAGGCCGAAGCCTCCGATCAGTACGGTCGCGCCGTCGGGGATGTCGGCCACGGCTTCGTCGGGGTCGGTGAGGTGGGTCGTGGTCATGCGTCCTCGTTCTCCAGCACGACGGCGAGGCCCTGGCCGACGCCGATGCAGATGGCGGCGACGCCCCAGCGGTGGCCGTCGGCGCGCATGGCCGCGGCGAGGGTGGCGATGACGCGGCCGCCCGAGGCGCCGAGGGGGTGGCCGAGCGCGATCGCGCCGCCGCGGGTGTTGACGATCTTCGGGTCTTTGAGCCCTTGGGCGAGCCAGGCGTCGATGCACACGAGCGACTGCACGGCGAAGGCCTCGTTGAGCTCGACGACGCCGACGTCGGACCAGCCGATGCCGGCGCGGGCCAGCGCTTTGTTGGCTGCCTCCACGGGTGCGTAGCCGAAGCGGTGCGGCTCGACGGCGTGGGTGCCGCGGCCGGCGATTCGCGCCACCGGGTCGTGGCCGATGCGGTCCGCAGCCGCGGCGGAGCCGAGCAGCACGGCGGACGCCCCGTCGCTGAGCGGCGAAGCGTTGCCCGCCGTGATCGTGCCGTCTGGGCGGAACGAAGGCTTCAGCGCGCCGAGCGACGCGGTCGTGGCGTCGGGGCGGATGGTTTCGTCGCGCGTTAGGTCCACGCCGACGACCGGGACGACGAGGTCGTCGTAGAACCCGGCCTCCCAGGCGGCGTGGGCGAGCTGGTGGGATCGGGCGGCGAACGCGTCCTGCCGGTCACGGGGGACGCCGTGGATGTCCTGAAGCTGCTCGTTGGCCTCGCCGAGGGAGACCGTCCACTCCTTCGCCATCCGGGGGTTGACCAGTCGCCAGCCGAGGGTCGTGGAGACCAGCTCGCTGTTGCCGGCGGGGAAGGCGCGCTCGGGCTTGGGGAGCACCCACGGGGCGCGGGTCATCGACTCGACGCCGCCGGTGAGCACTACGTCGGCGTCGCCGGTCTCGATCGCGCGGGAGCCGATCATCGCGGCGTCGAGGGATGATCCGCAGAGCCGGTTGACGCTGGTGCCCGGGACCGAGACCGGAAGGCCGGCCAGGAGCGAGGCCATCCGCGCGATGTTGCGGTTGTCCTCGCCCGCGCCGTTGGCGTTCCCGAGCACGACCTCGTCGACCTCGGCGGGGTCGAGGTCGGTGCGCGCCAGCGCCTCGCGCAGGACGCCCGCGGCGAGGTCGTCGGGGCGGATCTTCGCCAGCGCCCCGCCGAAGCGTCCGAACGGCGTACGCACCGCGGTGTAGACGTGCGCCTGCGGGGTGCTGGCCATCAGTGGTCGTCCTTCTCGTCCTCGAGGGTGCGCTGGGCGATGCGGAACGCCGTGTTGGCGTCCGGCACGCCGCAGTAGATCGCGGTCTGCAGGATGAGCTCCTTGATCTCCTCGACGCCCAGCCCGTTGGTGCGGGCCGCGCGCAGGTGCATCTCGAGCTCCTCGTCGTGGCCCCGCGCGATGAGCGCGGTGAGGGTGATCATGGACCGGCTGCGCCGGTCGAGGCCGGGCCGGGTCCAGATCGCGCCCCAGGCGTAGTCGGTGATAAACGCCTGGAACTCACGGGTCAGGTCGGTGGCTGCCGCCGTGGCACGGTCGACGTGCGCGTCGCCGAGCACCTCGCGGCGGACCTTAATGCCGGCGGCACGACGCTCAGCGACCGTGCTGGACACCTCCGCCGTGCCGGCCACTGAGCGGATCGCGGCCGCCGTCTCCTGGGGGGCTTCGACGGGTGCCTGGTGCGCCACCTCCTCGAGCACGAGGAGTCGGCCGTCGGCGACCCCGTGGGCGAGCTCGGCCATGCCCGCGACCGGTGCGGCGACGTCGTACGCGCCGGCGACCGCGACGACGGGCGTGGAGATCTCGCCGAGCCGGTGGCGCACGTCGAAGGTGGCGAGGGCGCCGCAGACGGCGGCGTAGCCGAACCGGTCGGTGTGCTGGAGGGCGTGCAGCAGCCCGGCCGCGGCATCGGGACGGGCGTCGATGAAGCCGGGGGCGAACCAGCGCCTCGCGGACGGCTCGACCATCACCGGCGTGCCGGACGTGGCGACCAGCTCGGCCCGTTCGCGCCACATCGGCTCGTCGCCGAGTCGGGCGCCGGTGCAGGCGAGGGTCGCCGCGTGTACGCGGTCGGGGTGGTCGATGAGCAGCTGCAGGCCGACGGCGCCGCCGACGGAGTCGCCGGCATAGGCGAAGGAGCCGCCCGGCTGGCCACGGTCGCCGAGGACGCCGTCGACGAAGGCCAGCACGCCGGCAGTGAGCCCGGCCATGTCGAACGGTTCGGAAGGGACGTCCTTGGTGACGCCGTGGCCGGGCAGATCCCAGCCGACGACGTGGAAGTCGTCGGCGAGTAGCTCGGCGACGGACGACCAGAGGGCCGTCGCGGACGTGCCGAGGGAGGGTCCGCAGATCAGCAGGGGCAGGTTGGTCGACCCGGCGAGCTGCACCCCGGAGATGGTCGGAGTGGTCATGGGCGGCCTCCTGAGCGGGCGCGGGCGACGAGCTCGTCGATGATGGCGTCGGCGCTGCCGAGGTAGTGGGTGGGGTCGAAGTCGGGCGTGGCGGTGTCGTCGTACATCCCGGCGAGGCTGCGCTGCTCGGCGAGCAGCCCGGACCCGGCGACCTGCACGAGCCGAGCCATCCGGCCGGTGTCGACGTGCAGCCCGGTCAGCAGCTCGGCAGTGTGCGAGGCGGCGGTGAGGGAGTGACGCCCGAGCTGCGCGAGCGCGGACCACTCGACGTGCCAAGGGCCGTCGGGGCGTTCGTCGACGTACGACGCCGCGGCGACGTGGAGCTGCGTGGCGAGCGCCGGCGCGGCGAGGGCGGCGCGCCGCACGAGCACCGACAGGACCGGGTTGGCCTTCTGCGGCATGGTGGACGACCCGCCGCGGCCGTGGACGGCGGGCTCGGCGAGCTCGGCGATCTCAGGGCGGGCAAGCAGCAGCACGTCGGCGGCGATCCGGCCCCACGCGTCGTTCCCGCGCACCAGTGCGTCGGCGGTGCGGGTGAGGGGTGCTCGGCTGGTGTGCCACGGAGGCGAGTGGGGCAGGCCGAGCCGGCCGGAGAGGTCGCGGGCGAGGGTGGTCGCGTCCACCGTGCTGCCGGACAGGCGCAGCAGCTCGGCGGGTGCCGCCAGGGTGCCGGCCGCGCCGCCGACCTGGGCGGGCAGCCGCTCGCCGGCGTCGCGTAGGTCGTCGCGCGCGTCGAGCACTCCGTGCAGCCACTGGGCCGCCTTGAGCCCGAACGTGATCGGCACCGCGTGCTGGGTCAGGGTGCGACCGACCATCGGGTCGGCGCGGTGCCGCTCGGCCAGGTCAACCAGCGAGCGGACCTGCTCGTCGACCTGGATGAGCACGGCGTCCACGGTGTCGCGCAGCGCCAGCACGAGGGCGGTGTCGAGGACGTCCTGGCTGGTGAGCCCCCGGTGCACCCAGCGGGCGGCGTCGGGGTGGCGGCCGGCGAGGCGCTCGCGGACGAGGAACAGGAGCGGGATGACGGGGTTGCCCCCGGCCTCCGCGGCGGCGGCGAGCGCGTCCAGGTCGACGGCGCCGACCGCACGCCCGACGTCGACCCCGGCAGTCGCCGGCGCGACGCCGGCCGCGACCAGTGCCGCCAGCCACGCGCCCTCGACCCGGAGGGCAGCGCGGACCACGGCCGCGTCGGAGAGGTGGTCGCCGGCGCGGTGGTCACCGGGCCACAGCAGGTCGGCCATCAGGAGCCGCGGCCGTCGAGCGAGTGCTCGAGGAAGACCGTCTCGCCCTCACCCTGGAGGCGGATGTCGAACACGAACCCGTGCTCGTCGGGGCGGACGACCAGGGTGTCGCGGCGGTCCGCGGGCAGGAATCTCAGCAGGGCGTCGGTCTGCGCGGCGGCGTCGGACAGGGGGAGGTAGGCGCGGGTGAGGAGCCGGTGGAGCAGGCCACGGGCGAAGACGGTGATCGCGAAGAAGGGTAATGCGTCACCGGTAGCTCCGGGCATCAGGGTCGTGAAGGAGTAGTGCCCGGTGTCGTCGACGGCCGTACGGCCGAAGCCGGTGAAGGTCCAGCCGTCGCGGGCGCGGGACCCCTCGACCTGCGGCGCCCGACCGTCCTCGTCGGCCTGCCACAGCTCGATGATGGCGTCGGGCACGGCTTCGCCGGAGCCGTCGTACACCCTGCCGTGTAGCCGGATCGCCCGCGGGTGGCTCGGCGGAACCAGCGCCTCGCCGCCGTCGAAGGGAAGGGCGTAGCCGAAGAACGGGCCGACCGTCTGGCCGGGCGTGGGGGCGAGGTGGCTCATCCCGTCTCCTCCTCCATCGGGGTGCGGTGGCTGCCGGTGAGCACGATGTCCCAGGTGTAGCCGGTGGCCCACTCGTGCTGCGTCACGGAGTGGTCGTACGTCGCCACGAGGCGCGCTCGGGCGTCCGGGTCGACGATCGACTGGTAGATCGGGTCCAGTGCGAAAAGCGGGTCTCCGGGGAAGTACATCTGAGTGACGAGACGCTGGGTGAAGTCGGTGCCGAAGAGGGAGAAGTGGATGTGCGCCGGGCGCCAGGCGTTGTGGTGGTTCTTCCACGGATAGGGGCCGGGCTTGATCGTGGTAAAGCGGTAGCGGCCCTCGCCGTCGGTGAGGGTGCGGCCGACGCCGGTGAAGTGCGGGTCGATCGGCGCCGGGTGCTGGTCGCGCTTGTGGATGTAGCGGCCCGCCGAGTTGGCCTGCCAGACCTCGACGAGCTGGTGGCGCACCGGGCGGCCGTCGCCGTCGAGCACGCGGCCCGTCACGACCATCCGCTCACCGACCGGGTCGCCGCCGTCCTGGATCGTGAGGTCCGACTCGAGCCGCCCGACGTCACGGTGTCCGAAGACCGGTGCAAGCAGTTCGACGCCCTCCGGGTCGGCGTGCTGCAGGTCCTTGGTGGGGTGGCGGAGCAGGCTGCTGCGGTAGGGCGCGTAGTCGAGCCGCGGCTGGGTCTCGGGCTCCGAGGTCGCGCCGGGCGAGGCTTTGTACGCAGCGCTGATCGCCGCCACCTCGGAGTCGATCTCCTCCTGGCTAGCCGACGCGGAGTCGGGATCGGGGGACGGCGAGGTCTGGGTCACGGAGGTGACCGTAGCCAGATCGCGGGGCCGCGGCTTGCCTGTCCTTCCGCTGAGCGGAAGGATGCTGTCGATGGCAGGCAATGCGGCACGCACGGGGCTCTCGGTGACGAGCCGCGCCCTGGCGCTGCTCGGGGCGTTCGATCCGCGCCACCGCCGCCTGACG
>Ga0190275_10003339_pt1 | contig 11445 bp, 9 predicted proteins | sample Popmic550T_FD_133745 | JGI IMG/M metagenome (GOLD analysis project Ga0190275, IMG submission 133745) | Populus adjacent soil microbial communities from riparian zone of Yellowstone River, Montana, USA - 550 T | ecosystem: Environmental > Terrestrial > Soil > Riparian zone > Trees stand | place... | reverse complement strand
GTCGTAGGCCGCCACCGTGCGCTCCAGGTAGCGCTCGTCCCAGAGGTCGTCCTGGTCGAGCAGGCACAGCAGCTCGCCGCCACCGGACCGGCGGACCCCGGCGGTGCGGGCCGCCCCCACCCCCACGTTGGCGTCCAGATGGACGACCGTGACCCGGCGATCGCGCTCGGCGAACGAGCCGGCGACCTCGAGCGTGTGGTCGTGGGAGGCGTCGTCGACCACCACCGCCTCCCAGTCCCCGTAGGTCTGGGCCAGCACCGACTCCAGCGCGCCGCCGAGCAGGTCCGCCCCGTTGTAGGCGGGGATGATGGTGGCCACGCGGGGCACGCTCGCGCTCACGCCAGCTCCCGGTACACGGCGTCCAGGCGGCCCCACACCTCATCCAGGGTCAGCCGCTCGGCCCGCGCGCGGGCGGCCGCGCCCATCCGAGCCCGTAGCGCCCGGTCCTCCAGCAGCCGGCAGGCCGCGTCGGCCAGCGGCTCCGGCGCGCCCGGAGCCACCAGCAGGCCGTCCTCGCCGTCGGTGACGATATCCGGGACGCCGCCGACCTCGGAGGCCACCACGGCCCGCCCGTTGGCCATGGCCTCCAGCATCGCGTTGGGCATGCCCTCGGACCGCGACGACAGGACGAACACGTCCGCGCGGGTGAAGGCATCGTCCTTCGCCGAGGCGTCCAGCCAGCCCAGCCAGGTCACCCCGGGGTGCTGGTCCACGACCCGCCGCCCCTCCTCGGGCAGGTCCCCTGGCCCGGCAAGCTCGATCCGCGCGCCGGGGTGGCGCGACAGGATCCGCGGCAGGGCCTCGAGCATCACGTCCCCGCCCTTCGCGGGATCGTGGAAGCCGCCGATGTACAGCAGCATCGGGTCGTCGGTGGCCGGGGGCTCCCCGTGGCGGGGCTCGGGGGCGGGATTGGAGATCACGGTGATGCCCCTGCGCCCGAAGATGCGCTCGATCTCCTCGGCCCCGGACGCGGACACGCTGAGCACCCGGTCGGCCAGGGCGAAGGTGCGGGAGAACAGGCGCAGGCGCACCGGCCCCAGCGTCGCGGCGAAGTTCGCGATGTCCCACGGGCCGACGCGGACCTGCAACACCACCGGCCGGCGGCACAGCTTGGCCACCGCGACGCACACCGCCTTGCGGTAGAGGCTGCCCCGCACGCCCACGTGGACGTGCACGATCCCGGGCCGGACCGACCAGCGCACCAGCGCGGCCAGTGCCTGCGCGAAGATGACCACCCGGCCCACCCTGCCCGCCGGGCCACGCCAGGTGGTGATGGCCGTCATCTCGTACACCTCGGCCAGCGGCGAGACCAGGAGCCCCTGGATGCTCAGGCCCATCCCCCCGCGGCCCGCCGCGTCGGGGCCGAGGTGCGCGATGCGCTTACGGCCGCGGCGCGCTGCGCCCCGGCTCACTGCGCCAGACCGGGCGCCCCGCGCTCGCGGTCGAAGGACTCGATCGTCATGCGCAAGCCCTCCTCGAACCCCACCGCGGGCGCATACCCCAGCACCTCGCGCGCCTGTGTGATGTCGGCCAGCGAGTGCTCCACATCTCCCGGCCGGGGCGGGCCGTGCTCCGCCCTCACGCTTGTGCCCATGAGCGTGTTCAGCTGGCTCACGAGGTCGTTGAGCGACTGCGATTCCCCGGTGGCGACGTTGAAGCACCTGCCGCCCGCGTCCGGTGCCTCGGCGGCCAGCAGGTTCGCGGCCACGGCATTGTCGATGTGCGTGAAGTCGCGGGACTGCTCGCCGGTGCCGTGGATCGTGGGCGAGCGTCCCTCGCGCAGGGCGGCGATGAACTTCGGGATCACGGCGCTGTACTGCGACAGCGGGTCCTGGCGCTTGCCGAAGATGTTGAAGTAGCGCAGCGAGACGGTGGTCAGGCCGTAGACCTTGGAGGCCACGTGGCAGTAGTGCTCGGCCGCCAGCTTGGATACCGCGTACGGCGCGGCCGGGCTGACCGGCATGGTCTCCACCCGCGGCAGGCCCGGCAGGTCGCCGTAGATGGACGAGGAGGACGCGAAGATCACCCGGCGGACGCCGGCGTCCCGCGCGGCCAGCAGCACGTTCAGGGTGCCCCCCACGTTGATGTCGCTGCTGGTGATCGGATCCTGCACGGACCGCGGCACCGAGGGCATCGCACCCTGGTGGAAGACGACCTCGCAGTCCTTGACCGCGTTGTGTACGCGCTCGTAGCTGCGCAGGTCACCCTCGACGAGCTCGATGTCGTCCACGACCGCCGCCAGATTCTCTCGCTTGCCGGTGGAGAAGTTGTCCATCACCCGAACTTCGTCGCCTCGCTCCAAGAGCTGCTCGACGATGTTGGAGCCGATGAACCCCCCGCCGCCCGTGACCAATGCGCGCATGGGCCTCCGTTCCTAGTGCATATCAGTCCGACACGAACGGGTTTCAACGTAACACGGGTGAGCGGAATCCGCCCGGCGCGGCGGGCACATCGGTCGTACCCTGTGCGGATGCTCACCTCGGATGGCGCCAGCCGATGTGCGGAATAGTCGGCCAGGTCCGGCAGAACGGCCCCGTCGACCCGGCGCTGGTCGAGCGGATGTGCGCGGCTCTGGAGCACCGGGGCCCGGACTCGCGCGGCACCCACGTGGAGTCGGGGGCCGGGCTGGGCATCCAGCGCCTGCGCGTGATCGACGTGGAGGGCGGCGACCAGCCGATCTACTCCGAGGACCGCTCGGTGGCAGTGGTGCTGAACGGCGAGATCTACAACTTCCGCGAGCTGCGCGAGCGCCTCGAGCGCGCCGGCCACACCTTCCGGACGGAGGGCGACACCGAGGTCATCGTCCACCTCTACGAGGAGGAGGGCCCGGGCTGTGTGCGCTCGCTGGACGGCATGTTCGCGTTCGCGCTCTGGGACGAGCCGCGACGCCGCCTGGTGGTCGCCCGGGACCGCGTGGGCAAGAAGCCGCTGTTCTACTCCCTCCAGGGCGGCACGCTGTCGTTCGCCTCGGAGATGGCCGCCCTGCTCCAGGACCCGGACGTGCCGCGGGAGGTCCTGCCTGCCGCGCTGGACTGCTACCTGGCGTTCGGGTACGTGCCCGCCCCCATGACCGCGTTCCGTGGGGTGCACAAGCTCGAGCCGGCCACCACGATGGTGTTCGAGAACGGCTCGCTGACCCATGAGCGCTACTGGCAGCTCGACTACGGCCGCAAGCTGGACGTGACCGATCCCGCGGAGATCGGCGAGCGGATCCGGGAGGCCCTGCGCCGAGCCGTCCGCCGGCGGCTGATCTCGGATGTGCCGCTGGGGGCGTTCCTGTCGGGCGGGATCGACTCGTCGGCCGTGGTGGCCGCCATGGCGGAGGCCACGTCACAACCGGTGCGCACCTTCTCGATCGGGTTCGGCGAGGAGCGGTTCAACGAGCTGCCACACGCGCGGCAGGTGGCCGAGATGTTCGGCACCGAGCACCACGAGTTCGTGGTCGAGCCCGACGGGATGGCGCTCACGCCCAAGCTCGTCCGCCACTACGGCGAGCCGTTCGCCGACTCATCGGCGATCCCGTCGTTCCATCTGGCCGAGCTGACGCGCAAGCACGTGACGGTGGCGCTCAACGGGGACGGCGGCGACGAGTCCTTCGCCGGCTACACGCGCTACGCGGCGAACGTGCTGGGCAGCCGCCTCCAGCGGCTGCCTGCCCCGGTCCGGCGCGCGGGCGCCGCGGTGGCCGGCCGGCTCGGGTCGAACGGCAAGATCGACAGCACGATGAACCGCGCCCGGCGCGTCGGGGAGTCGATGGCGCTGGACGCGCCGACCCGCTACGCGCGCTACATGGCACCGTTCGACGACGTCGCCCGGCGCGACCTCTACACCGCCGAGTACCAGTCGCTGGTGGACGAGTCGGGGGCCTACGAGGTCATCGCGGGCCCGTGGAACGAGGCATCGGGCGACGCGCTGGTGGACGTGATGCTCGAGGTGGACGTCCGCACCTACCTTCCCGGCGACCTGCTGGCCAAGGTGGACATCGCGACGATGGCGCACTCGCTGGAGGCCCGCTCGCCGTTCCTGGATCCGGAGCTGATGCAGCTGGCGGCGTCGATCCCGGCCGAGATGAAGCTGCGCGGCATGGAGAAGAAGGTCGTGCTGCGGGACGCCCTCCGGGGCTGGATCCCGGACGAGATCCTCGATCGCCCCAAGCGGGGTTTCATGGTGCCGCTGGTGGAGTGGTTCCGCGGGGAGCTGCGCGACCACACCTATGACGTCCTGCTCGACCCGGTCGCCCTGGACCGCGGGATGCTGCGGGAGGACGCCGTCCGCGGCCTGCTGGACGGCCATCAGGCCGGAGCGGACCACTCGCACCGGATCTGGACCCTGCTGATGCTCGAGATGTGGCAGCGCGAGTTCGTCGACCGCGCGCCCGAGTTGGCGACGCCGCGGATCGCGGGGTAGGGTCGCGGCGATGCCGAGGCGGGACCAGTTGATGACCGCCGCGCTGCGACGGGTCAGCGTGGACGAGTTCCGCCAGGCCCCCGACCACGACGACCGCTACTTCGCGGACGGGTTCGCCGACGCCGACCGCTATCTCGACCGCTTCGACGGCTCGCTCGACTTCGCCGGCAAGAGCATCCTGGACGTGGGCTGCGGCTACGGAAGCCTGTGCCTGCGGGCGGTCGAGCGGGGCGCCCGGCGCGCCGTGGGCATCGACATGGAGCCCAAGTTCACCGCCTTCGCGCAGGACAAGCTGGCCAGCGAGTACGCCCATATGGCGGACCGGGTCGAGTTCCACCTGGTCGATCCCTCCGGCTGGGACTCGGACGAGCGGTTCGACATCGTGCTCTCGAAGGACAGCTTCGAGCACATCGCCGACCCCGAGAGCTACGTGGAGGACATGAAGCGCCACCTGGAGCCCGGCGGGCTGCTGGCGATCGGCTTCGGGCCGCTCTGGCGCTCACCCTACGGAGCCCACCAGCGCTGGATGACCGCGCTGCCGTGGGCGCACCTGCTGTTCCCCGAGCGTGTGGTCATGGCCGAGTGGCGCCGGCTCGGGTTCCCGGACGGCGCCGAGCGCTACGAGGAGATCTCGGGAGGCCTGAACAAGATGACCCTGAGCCGCTTCCTGAGCATCACCGACGACCCCGAGCTGCAGCCGCTGTTCCGCCAGGTCAACCAGACCACCAGCCGTGCCGGGAAGGTCCTGGAGACGGTCCGCCGGCTTCCGGGCGTCGGCGAGCTGTGCGCGTTCAACGTGTACGCCGTCTGGCGCTATGCGCCGCGGATCAGCGCCTGACGGCGATCAGGCTCTTCGACAGTCCCGCGAGGCGCTCGTGCAGGATCTCGGCCTCGGGGAAGTACAGCTCGAGGTCGCCCCGGGAGATCAGCTCGACCTCCAGCGCGTAGGCGCGCATGGTGGCCAGGTCGTGGCCCGAGCCGTCGTAGTTGCCGACCGGCCACACCTTGGCCACCCGCGCCTGCGCGCCGGTCGGCAGGTGCTGGAAGAACGGGAACACGAAGTGGGGCTCGATCGGGAAGTAGCGGTTGGGCGTCTGGACCCAGTACCGCGGCGCCGCGGCGCGGACCTGTTCCGCGAACTCGTGCCGACGCGTGTGGCCCCCCACGTGCTCGATCACCGAGTTCGAGAACGCGAGGTCGAACTCGCCGAGCCCGCCGGGCAGGTCGCACCCGTCCCCCTCCACCGACTCGATCCACGGCTCGTCGGCGTCCTGGCGCACCGGGTTGACCATCGTGACCCGGGCCGGGCGCGAGCGCCGACGGCGCCAGAACTCGGTCTCGCCGCCGATGTCGAGCACGCGCATCTCGGCGATCTCGGGGAACGTCGCGACGAAGCGCTGCCAGCGCGCCTCCCTGAAACGGCTGGACAGGGAGCGGTCGGAATCCACTCCCACGAGCCGTGCCGTCAGTGAGTCCAGGGCGCCCATCAACGCCGCCTGTCCGCGACCTTGCGCACCGCCGTGACCACCATGCCGCGTATGCGCGTCAGGCCCTGGTAGCGGCGTTCGGAGAGCAGCAGGAGCGGAGCGATGGCCAGCACGAACAGCGCCACCTTGGCGATGCCGACCAGCGCGTCCGAGACCAACGGGCCGGCCCCGCTGCCGATCACCAGCTCGACCCCCCAGGCCGCGCCGATCACGTAGGCGATCACGCCGAGCAGTTCGCAGATGTGGAGGAACACCTCGCGGCGCGTGAAGGCCTTGGAGAGGGCGTAGCTGGTCATGATCAGGAACGCAAGCAGGTAGCTCAGCACCGTGGCGCCGGCCGCTCCCTCCAGGCCCCAGTCGAACACGGCCACCGCGAGGAAGTTGGCGCCCGCGTTGATCGCCAGGCAGAGGAGCCCGAGGGCGGTCACGCCCCACCGGTATCCCGCGGTGGTGAGCATCTTCGTGGGCATGTTCATCAGCGCCATCAGGAAGCTGCCGGCCACCATGATGTGCACCACGGGGATGGCCGGCTCGAACTCGGGCAGCGCATGCCGGATCAGCACGGGCACCAGGAAGTAGGCGCCGCCCAGGAACAGGGGCACCAGCAGGTAGGCCAGCAACCGCTGCGTGTCGACGGCGAAGTGGCGGATGGAGCGCACGTCACCCGTCTCCCCGAAGGTCTCGGTCATGCGGGGAAACAGCGCCGCGCCGACACTCCGCGGCAGGTGCAGGACGTATCCGGTGACCGAGACCGCCAGCGCGTAGTAGCCCAGTTCCTTGACGCTGATGAACCCGGCGACGATCAGGTTGTCGATACTCATGAACAGCAGCCAGATCTGGCCCTGCAGCATGATCGGGAACCCGAAGCTCATCAGCTCGCCGAGCAGGCGCCGGTCGAACCGCCAGGCGAACGCGGGCCGGCGCCACGTGGCCATGCCCAGGCGGGCCCAGCTGATGTACATCCCCACCACCGTCAGCAGCACCCCGGCGAACATGCCGTAGAAGCCGAAGAAGACGACGCAGAGCGTGCCGAGGGTCAGCGTGACGGCGGCCTCGACCACCGCCGTGACCGAGGCCACGTCGAAGCGCTTGACCGCCTGCATGATGCTGCGCTGCGCGTCGGCGAAGATCCGCAGCGGCGCGAGCACGCCCAGGAGCACCAGCCCGTACCTGATCTCATCCGGCCACCCGCCCCCGGCGACCAGCGCCACCGCGGCGACGAGGGTCCCGACGATGCCCACGGCGACCACGGAGAAGGTGCTGCCGGTGTTGGCGACCGCCGCGGCGCCCTCCAGGTCCCCCCGGCCCCGGCGTACCGGGATCTGGCGGCCGGTCCCCGCCATCGTGCCCAGGGAGCCGATCGTCAGGTACACCCAGAACGCCTGCATCAGCGCCCAGTAGCCCGCGCCCACCGGGCCGAGCAGGCCCTTCTGGAGCAGCCCGGCGGCGAACATGAGGATCTGCGCCAGATAGGTGGCGCCGGTGAACAGCGCCGCGTCGGTGCCGGCGCTGCGGATCTTCCTGTCCGGCGCGCCCGAGAGGCGCAGGTCATCCCGCTCGCCGGTAGGCGGCCCCGCCTCGGTCCCCAGCACGCTCGTAGCCATCGCCAGCCCGCTCCCGAGCGCTCTAGCCGCTGGGGGCGCCGCCCGGGGCAGCAGGGCGCCAGAACGGTGACGGTGCGCCGCCCTCCGCCCGAACCGGCACGGCCTGCTCGAGTGAACGCCCCTGCGCCCTCCAGGCACCCTCCAGCGCCCCGGTCAGGGCCAGCAGGCCGACCATCAGGGCGGTGAGGCTGAACGGGTCGTCCGTCGTCGCTCCCGTGAACAGCACCAGGCCCCAGACGACCAGCACGAGCCGCGCCGGTTCCGCCAGGGGCCAGTCCGCGCGGGACAGGCGCCACGTGCGCCTCATCACCAGCGCGAAGAAGGCCAGATAAATCAGCAGCAGCACCACCCCGCCCTCGACCATCACCCGGACGAAGGTGTTGTGCGCTCCGAACCCGCTGCCGGCGGCGGCGTTGAAATCGCTCGTGGGAGCGCGCGGGTTCACGAACTCGGTCGTCTTGAGCCCGTACCCGAGCAGTGGCCGCTCGGCTGCCTTGTCCAGCAGCCCGCCCCAGTTGGCCAGCCGCCAGTCGTAGGACTCGTAGCCGGCTTCTCCACCCGGCGTGTCGGAGCTCTGGGCCGCTGAGTCCACGGGCAACGCCCGCTCGCGCACGTCGTGGGACACCATCAGCGCGATGGCGAATCCCACCAGCGCCACCACGACCAGCCGCTTCTGTCGCGGCCACGCCAGGATCAGCAGACCGAGGATGAAGATCACCCAGCCCACGCGGCTGTAGCTCTCCAGCAGAGCGACCAGCATCAGCGCCAGGGCGGGCCAGCGCACCCAGCCAGGGAGCTTCTGCACCGGGCCGAAGATGCACACCAGCGCGGTGAACGCCATGAACGCCCCGAACGGGACCGGACCGGTGAAGGTGCCGGAGATGCGGGCGATGTCGTCCCCCTCCTCCACCGGCACCCCGTGGATCAGCTCGTAGATGCCGTAGCCGGCCGGGCCGATGGCGCTGAGCACGATCACCACGTACATGAGGCGGGCCTTCGACACGGAGGTCGTCACGTGTGCCGCCAGCAGGAAGACGGCCACCAACGCGATCAGCCTGACCAGCTCGCTGATGGACCGCGTGCCCATCACCGAGCCGACCTCGAAGTTCGCCTCGACGGCCAGGATCACGCTGACGATGGTGATCGCCAGCAGCGGCGCCGTCCCCGGAACCGAGACCCGCTGCTGGCGGAGAGCCAGGACCACGATGGTGATGGCCACGAGGAACGCGCCGAGCGCGCCGGCGACGTTGGCCGACGGGACACCGACCGTGGACTGGGAGAACTGGTCCAGCAGCGGCCGCACCAGGAGAAAGATCGACAGGAACAGCGCGGGCTTGGCGAGCCCCAGCGCCACGAGCCCGGCGACGCCGACCAGGCCGAACGCGATCCACCAGTCCGGTGAGGCCACGAGCGCCGCCCCGGCCAGCAGGCTGACCCCGAGGGCGACTCCGGCCTGCAGGGGTGTGGCGCCCTGCTGCCGCGCCCGCGGGAGCGCGGGCGAAACCAGGCGACGCCCCGCGGCCACCGGCCTACCCACCCGCCGGCTGGCCGGCAGCCTCGTATCGCTCGGCGTAGCCGTAGACGGTGCCGTAGTAGCCGTCGCTGCTGGAGATCCCGTTGATCACGACGCCGAGGAAGTGCACGCCAAGGCTCTCCAGTTGCTTGCGCAGGTGGCCGGCGGCGTCACGCGAGGAGACGCCGATCAGGCTGACGACGATCACGCCGTCGGTGGCCTTCAGGATCGGGATCGCATCCGAGACCACCGACACCGGCGGGGTGTCGATGACCACCAGGTCGTACTCCTGCTCCGCGGTGCGGATCAGGTTCAGCATGCGTTCGGAGTCGAGCAGGTCCGTGGGGTTCGGCGGAATTCCCCCGGCGGCGATCACGTCCATCTCCCCGTGGGGCCCGTCCCCGTTGGTGGGGTTGGCCGAGACGGGCAGCCGCGTGACCACGTCGGCGGGATCCGCACCGTCGGCCAGGATGTGGATCAGGCCTCTGGAGCTCTTCAGCTTGAACTCGCGGACGAATGTCGGGCGGCGCAGCTCGGCCTCGATCAGCAGCACCCGGTTGCCGGCGTTGGCGTTGGCCGCGGCCAGGTTCCACGCGACGGTGCTCTTGCCCTCGCCGGGCGCCGCGGACGTGACCACCACCGACTTCACGGCCCGGTCGGCCTCGAAGTAGCGCAGGTTGGCGCGCAGCATGTGGAAGGCCTCCATCTCCCCCGGCCCGAGCGAGCGCGCCTTCCCGCGTACCGGGATCTGCTTGCGCCGGCCACGCGCGAGCGCCGGGCTCAGCGGGATCGCTCCGAGCGTCGGGCGGTTGAACGCGCGCTCGATGTCCTTCGTGTCGCGCATGCGCCGGTCCAGCATCTCGAACAGCAGTGCCAGTCCGATGCCCAGGAGGATGCCCAGGCCCAGGCCGAGCAGCGTCGTGGGCAGCGGGCCGGGTGTGCTGGGGGCGCCGGGCGTGGACGCGCGCTGGGCGATCTCCACGTTGCCGCTGGTCAGGGTTTCCAGCGTCGCGAGCTTGCGCGCCTCGTCCTCGAGCTGGTTGCGCTCGCCGACGAGGCTGCGGATCTCCCCGCCAACTGCCCCGCTCTGATCCCCCTGCGCGCGAAGCGTGGTGAGCCGTCGCTGCACCTCGTTGATCCTGCGCTGCGAGCGGCGCTGTGCCTCGCCGACCGTGCGGCGGTCGGCGTCGCGCCGGAAGGCCACGAACTGCTCCGCGTACTCGTTCGCGATGCGCGCCACCAGGCCCTGGTCCGGGTTGGTGGCCTTGATCGTCAGCAGGTTCGCGGTGCCCGCGGCGGTCGTCTCGACGCTGCCGGCGACGGTGCCGGCCGTCACGCCGTTGCCCAGTGCCGCGGCCGTGCGCTGAGAAACCTCGTTCAGGGACGCGAGGCTCTGGTTCGTGGCGCCCTCGCGCTCCTCGTCCTGGGCCTCGGAGAGGCGGAACTCGGACCCCGGCGTGCTGCGGAAGAGCAGCGACGCGGTGGCGGCGTACTCGTCCTCGCGCGAGAGGGCGTAGGCCGCGGCGATGCAGGGCACCAGCAGCGCCGGGATCAGGACCACGATCCACCGGCGGCGCAAGGTGCGAATCAGTCCGGTGAGGCCACCTTCGGCGGCGGGCCCGGCGTCGTTGGGATTCACTGCTTGAGAAATCCTTCCCCGGCTGAAAGCAAGTTACGACGGGTCCGTACGGTCACCCCCGCCACCTGACGTTGTGGCCGTTTGGGGGCTCTGAATACCACCCGACCGGGTCCATGGTAGTCAGAAGGTGGAGAACCGCAAGCGGCCCTCCTACGCCGTGCTCAGGAGCGCGAGCGGCGGAACAAACCCCGCTTCGCCGGCTGCTCGTCATCGAGCCAGGGGGCGGGCCAGCCGTCCTCAGGTTCATCGCCCTCGGCGGCCGGCTGCCGCGACGTCGCCGGGAAGGTCAGGTCAGCGGCCGGCTCGGCCGGTGGAGGGTCGGCGGCCTCGGCGTAGTCGCCGGGCTCCGGCTCCAGGTACTCGGGCTCCAGGGGCTCGGGCTCGAGGGGCTGCTCGGGCGCTGACGACCCGGTCTGCTCCACCAGCCGCTCCTCGGCCGCGATGCGGGCCTGCCGCTCCTGGGCCAGCGCGGCCCGGGCCTGCTCGAGCCGATCGTCCTGGTCCTCCCGGATCTGGCGCAGCGCCTCGTCGGCTGCCGCCGCGCGCCGCTCGCTCTCCAGCAGACGCTCCTCGAGGCCGGGAGATCCGGCCGCGGGACGGGCCGGGGCCGGTGCGGGCGATGGCCGCTCGCGGCCGGACGACACCGCGCGGAGGAACTCGTCACCGGGCTGCGCCGTGGGCTTGGACTGCTTGCGGAGCCTCACGAGCGACCCACTCTAGAGGCGCGTCCGCGGCCATGCAACGCTGGCGGCGGCGGCGGGGCATTCCTATACTGGCGCCCGTGCCGTCGGCTTC
>Ga0190275_10003338_pt1 | contig 11446 bp, 9 predicted proteins | sample Popmic550T_FD_133745 | JGI IMG/M metagenome (GOLD analysis project Ga0190275, IMG submission 133745) | Populus adjacent soil microbial communities from riparian zone of Yellowstone River, Montana, USA - 550 T | ecosystem: Environmental > Terrestrial > Soil > Riparian zone > Trees stand | place... | reverse complement strand
GGTCATCTCCAGGATCTCGGCGAGCGCATGAAGGGCCCCGGGACGCTGCTCGAGCCACTCCAAGGCCTCGCCCGCGTCGAACTTCCCCAGGTAGGTGGCCAGCGAGGACTCCTTGATCCGCTCAGAGCGCGGCCAGGACCTGGCCTTGCGGACGCGCTGCGCCAGCTCGATCAGGCTGTGCACAGGTGGCTCCAGTCCCTCCATGCGGTCGCGGATCCAGCCCATGTGCAGCTCCTCCCCACGCTTTTTATAACTCAAATCGCCCCAATTGGGAACCAATTGGGCCCCTATTGGCGGACAAAAGGACACACTCCTGACAGAAAGTGTGTTCAGGGGTTCACACCTCATACCCTGGGGCAGTGTCGCCGGGGGTCAGGTGGCCGAGCTGTTGATGCCGGCGCGGAAGGCCGCCTTCATGGCCTGGAGGAGCTGGTTCGAGAGGTGCTCGTACTGCTTCGCGTCTGGGCCGTCGAAGGCCAGGTCATTCCACGAGCCCATCCCGCCGAACACGTCCGCGGCCATGGCGGCGTTCACGAGCTGGACGGCCGGTACCGGCAGCCCGTTGATCAGCAGCAGCTCGAGGAGATCCTCGAGAGGCTGGGGCTCGAGCGACAGCCGGAGCAGGCAGCGGCGGAAGTGCTTGCTCCAGTACTTGAGGCCCTGGCGCTCCGCGAACGCTCGCACGGCCTCCAGTGCGCTCGCGAGCGAGGAGCGGCAGGCGCTCAGGCCCTGCTCGGTCGCGGCCGCATCGCCGGATCCCACGGGGAGGTACTCGAAGGAGAGGCTGTTGGACCCGGGCGCGGCGGCGACGAAGGTGTTCCACTTCACCGTCTCGTCGGTGTCCACCTCGTGGCCGTTCCCCACGGGCTCCACCTCGACGACCAGCGACATGAAGCGCTGCATGATCTCCTGCATGTCGTCGACGCTGCGTGACTCGAGGAAGGCCCGGACGCTGCGGCCCCCCAGCTCCGGCCCGAGCTCGCGCTTCAGCGCTTCTTCCCAGGCCTCCGCCCGCTTGCGGCCCCGATAGAACTCGTAGAGCTGCCTGCCGGTGATCTCATAGAGGCGAGGCTGCACCTCGCGCGGCATGAACCGCTCGCTGCGCCTCCCATCCGTGAAGAGGAGCAGCCCCATTCCTCCCCCTCCCGCGAACCCCTCGCGGATGTGGGTGGGCAGCTCCTCTGAGGCGCCTGCCGTGTCCGTCTCCCACGGGCCTGGCGCGAACCACAGGCGCGCCTGCGGTGAGGCCTGGGACGCGAGCCACTCCTGGAAGGAGCGCCGCCCACCCTGTTCGTCCCGCATCGTCACCCGCGAGTACAAGCGGCTCTCCGGACGGAGGGCGATGCTCATGAACTCCTCGATGTCCTCCCAGCGGATCCGCGTGGGCTCTCGCAGCGCGCGGTTACCGGTGGTGACGAGAAGGGTCGTGCAGACGTCCAGAGGGCGCATGGGACATAGGTTACCCCCGTAGGGCCAAGCCATAGCCCTACTTCGAACGCTCTGGCAGGCCGAGCTCCACGCGGAGCTGCGCCGTCGTCCTCCCCGCCTGGTGACGGCGGTGGTTCTCGGCCGTGGAGAAGCTGCGCGTCTCCATCCGGTCCACATAGAGCGCGCCGTCCAGGTGATCCACCTCGTGCTGGAGGATGCGCGCGTACCAGCCCCGGGCCGAGATGCTGACGGGCGCTCCCTTCTCGTCCAGCGCCTCCACGCGCACGCCGCGCGCCCGTGGGACCAGCGCCGCGTAGCCGCTCACGCTCAGGCACCCCTCGTGGAACTCCACGAGCGTTGGATCCTCCACCACCAGCCGCGGGTTGATGAGGACGTGGAAGTCCACCGGCTCGCGCTCGCGCGCGGCCAGCTCCTCCGCCGAGAGCGCCGCCTGGTACGCGGCCCGGTCCTCCACCACCACCAGGCGCAGCCCCACGCCCACCTGCGGCGCCGCCAGCCCCACGCCCGGTGTGTCCCGCATGGTGTCGCGCATGAGCTCGATGAGCGACTTCACCTCGGGGCTGGAGACCTCCTCGGGCGTCAGCTCCCGAGCCCGCTGCCGCAGCACCGGGTCCCCCGCCTGGACGATCTTGAGCACTGTGCCTCGCACCTCAGCTCCTTCGCTAGGCCCCCCCGAAATGGGCTGGCAAGGGCTTGCGCCGTAGCTGACCTCCCACGGGCATGCAATGACGGACGCTTCAGCTGGCTCCTGTCATCTCCAGGACAGCCCATGTGTCCTGGGTTGATCGGGTTCCACGACTCGACATGAGGAGCGGCTGACAAGCGAGGCTCGGAGGATCACCGTGCCACGCGGGAATGGTCCCACAGTGAAGGAGAGTGCATGCCACCTCGTGGTGTGAAGAGCTCGAAGCGCACGCGCCAGTATGAGCACATCAAGGACTCCGCGAAGGCTCGCGGGAAGAGCCCTCGTCGGGCCAAGGAGATCGCCGCTCGCACCGTCAACAAGCAGCGGAGCAAGGTCGGTGAGACGAAGACGGCGCCCCGCCGCGGCACCGCAGGCAAGACGGCTCGCGGCAAGACGGCTCGCGGCAAGAGCAGCTCGAGCAGCAGTCGTGGGGGTTCGCGCAGCAGCTCCAACCGCAGCAGCTCCGGGCGCAGCCGCAGCAAGGTGTAGGCGCTGGCTTTCCGAGGGACGCGGGGGCAGCAGCCTCGCGCCCTCCACCGGCGGCCTGATCCGCTCCTGCGCGTGAGGCTCCGCGCGACAGGCGCTCTTGCGCCGTCAGCGGCACCCAGGGCTCACGAGACCGTACTCCTTTGGTGGTATCCCCTCCCACGAGGATCCCGGGCATCGTCGTTCCACAAGTCATGCCCCTCGTCGAGCTGCGCGGTCAGATCATCCACTACGAAGACTCCGGCGGTCCCGGACGCCCTCTCATCCTGGGCCATGAGTTCCTCCTGGACAGCCGCATGTTCGATCCCCAGGTGCTCGTGCTGTCTCCCGAGTTCCGCGTCATCCGCTGGGATGCCCGAGCGCTCGGCCGCACGCAGTGGGATGGGAAGCCCTTCTCGCTCTGGGACTCGGCGGAGGACTGCATCGCTCTGATGGACTACCTCGGCATCGAGCAGGCCGTGGTGGGCGGCCTGAGCCTGGGGGGCCACTGCGCCCTGCGCGCCGCGCTGCTCTACCCCGAGCGCGTCAAGGCCCTGGTGCTCATGGGAACCCGGGCCACCCGGGAGGACGCGCAGCAGCGGGACATCTACATGGACATGGCGAAGATCTGGTCCTCCGAGGGGCCCATCGAGCCGCTCCTCCACATCCTCGCCAGCTCCCTGTTCGGAGAGCCCCAGCGCTTCAAGCACTGGTTTGGGCGCTGGCGCATGCTCACCGGTGCCCACTTCCTCGCCTCCAGCCGCTGCCTCGTGGAGCGCGATGACATCAGCAAGCACCTCAAGGACATCCACTGCCCCTCCATCACCTTCCACGGCCTGGAGGACCTCAGCGTCGCTCCGAGCCAAGGGGAGCTGCTCCACCTGATGCTGCCCGGCAGTACCGGCTTCGTGCCCATTCCCGGCGCCGCCCACGCCGCCAACCTCACCCACCCGGAAATCCTCACCCCGCCCCTGCTCGAGTTCCTCCGCGCTCACGCGTGACGGGCGCGGTCAGGAACAAGGTGGAGAGATTCGGAGGGAGCGGAGGGCGAAGCCGAGAGGCCTCCAGCCCTGGGGCAAACCCGCCCGGCGCGAGAAGCAGCGCGGGCTCGCGAAGCCGCTCTCTTGAGAGAAAGCGACTCCGCGGGGTGCTACGCAGGCTGACTACTCGGCCTGCTGCTCCAACTCACGGCCGGTGATGAAGCAGCAGCCGCTGGTGAAACACGTGCCACCGACCACGGAGTCCAGCATGTCAAGTTCCTGGTCCACGAGCGGGCGGAGGGTCTCCTTCTTCAGGGAGAGCTTCAGCTTCGGCTGCTTCTTGGTGTCCATGATGGCTCCTTTGGGGGTGACTGCCAGTTGAGAGGGTGCTCGCTGAGTGAGCTGCCGAGCACTTGCTAATAGTTGAAACCAGCGTGGCTTTTAAGTCAACACGCGAAGTGTGGAGAACTTAAAAAAGTGGCGAAGCTCTGAAAACGGGGAGTGTCGCGAGACCGGCCCTCAGGCCGCGGACGCCGTGGCCGGCAGGGCCAGGGCCTCCGCGAGGAGCTGGAGGCTGCGGAGCTGGGTGGCCTGGTCCGGGCCCATGTTGAGGAGGATGAGCTCGTCGATCTGGTACCGCTCGGCGAGCGCCAGGAGCCGCTCCCGGCAGTGCTGGGGCGAGCCCACCACCTCGAAGCCGGACCGGGGGTTCTCGGGCGAGTTCTCCGCCTGCCTCCGGGCCTCCTCGTCCGTCTCCGCGCAGAGGGCCGCCACGGAGACGATGCAGCGCGGAGCGGACTGGTGGCTGCTCGGGCGGAACTCTTCCCGGTAGCGGGCGATGAGGGAGGGATCATCGCGGCTCTTGGCATGGCTGAGCGACAGGCCGTAGCTGGTGCCGTGGCGCGCGGCCAGCGAGGCCGTCACCGGCGAGCCGGAGCCCAGCAGCCAGAGCGGTGTCATCCCCGCGTCCATGGGGTTGAAGGACAGGGAGCTCTCGTTGCGCATCAGCGCGAGCAGCTGCTCCACCCGCTGGAGGTAGTCCTCGTTGTTGTTGCCGATGAGCGGCGCCCCGGACCGCATGGCCGCGAGCACCTCCGGCAGCGAGGAGCCGCTGCCCACCCCCAGGTCCACCCTCCCGCCGAAGAGCGCCTCCAGCAGCCGGAAGGTCTTCGCCACACGCAGGGGGCTGTGGAGCAGCAGCAGGACCCCGGCCACGCCCACGCGGATGCGCTCGGTGCTGCCGGCCATCATGCCCATCAGCAGCTCCGGGCTGTGGTGCGCGTAGCTCAGCTCGTGGTGCTCCGACAGCCAGTAGCGGGAGTAGCCCAGGGTCTCGGCCTCCTGGACCATCTGAAGGGTTTCGAAGACGCGCTCGGTCGGAGAGTGGCCCTTCCGGATGCAGCAGAAGTCGAGGATTCCCAGTTGCATGAAGAGCGTGGCTCAGGCGGTGGGGGTGGTGGAGCGGAGTGGCGAGTGCAGGGAGAAGAGGAAGGCCTCGTCCCAGTCGGGAGCCAGGTCCGAGGCAGCGGCGAGCAGGGTCAGCGCGGTGCCCGAGGCGCCGTACTGGAGCACCGGCACGGGCTGCGCGGACTGCTTGAAGTCGAAGCCGCCGATGCCCGAGCCGGGCTGGCGCAGGCTCAGGGTGTGGCGCAGCCACCGCACCGCCGCCTCCTCGAAGAGGGGCTCCCGCGTGGCCTGGAAGAGCCGGAGGAAGAGGTGGGCGGTGCCCGCGGAGCCGCAGCACAGGTTGGTGACGGCGGGCAGCGGGCGCTCCAGCGCCTCGCGGGCCACGTGGCGGGCCCAGTCGAGCGCGCGCGCCGTCCACACCGGGTGCCCCCAGAGGTGGGCGGCCCACCACAGCACGGCCGTGATGCCGGGGTTGCCCACGCACCACGAGAAGCGCTCATCCGTGACGCGCTCGGCGCCATGGAGGAAGTGGGGAAAGGCCGGGTGCCCCGTCGGCGAGGCCAGCCGCCCCAGCCATGCGAAGCCTCTGTCCAGGAGCAGCTCTGCCTTCGCCCGGGCGATGCCGAGCCGGTGGGCAGCGGCGAGCACGGCCAGCGCCGGTGGGATGCCGTGGGCGACCCCGACGGTGTAGAGGCCGTTGGGGAAGGAGGCCCCGGGGCCGTGGAGCGCCCAGTAGGAGCGGGGCAGAGGCCAGGTAAGGTCCGTGCCCGAGACCTCTGCGGTGCCCTCCAGCAGCTCCACGACTCGCTCCAGCAGCCGCTGGCCGGAGGGGTGGGGCAACCGCTTGAGCGCATACAGCCCGATGCCCGCCAGGCCCTCTCGGAGATCGCACCCATACGGGGTGGGAGTCTTCTGGAGCCGTGCCTCGAGCTCCTCGTCCACCTGCGCGCAGAGCTCCTCGATGTCCAGGGAGTGCCGCTCGGCCAGATGCAGGACGGTCCACCCCAGGCCGCCCAGCCCCACGTGGAGCCCAGCGGGAGGCTCGCCGCGCGCGAGGCGCTCCGTGGCCTGCTCCAGGCAGTGCGCTACCTGCTCGTCGTACCGCCCCCCCGTCAGCCGCGAGGCCATGTCGAAGAAGAGCGCCAGGCCGAGGTGTCCCTCCATGAGGCTCGCGGGCCACCGGCCGGGAATGAGGCCGGCGACGTCCTGGATGACGGCCTCGACCGCTTCCAAGCTCTGCGTGCGGAGGGGCCCTGAGAGGAGGGAGGGCCACGGTGAGTTCATGGGGGGGAAGTCTCCTCCCGCGCCGCCGCGCCACGCAAGTCGCGGGGCGCGGGCCGTGAGAGCGCCATGCTAGGGTGGGAGGTGATGGCGCGCGAGGAAGATAGGGGCAGGCGTTCGCTGCTGGAAGGGGAGCTGGCGCGGCAGGCGCGGGTGGCCCTGGCGGACATCGAGAGCGCCCTGGAGGCTCGTCCCCCTCTCCCCGAGCGCGCCGTCCTGTCCCTGGCAGCGGGGGAGGCTGGGCTCGCCCTGTACCACGCGACCCTGGAGATCCTGAAGCCCGAGCAGGCGCACGCCCAGCGCGCCGTCGAGTGCCTGGAGCGTGCCTTCGAGGAGGTCGCCGCCCGGAGGCCCGGGCCGACGCTGTACTCCGGCTACACGGGTGTGGGCTGGGTGGCGGCGCACCTGCGGGGCCGACTCTTCGACGCGGAGGAGGACCCGGCGGAGGCGGTGGACGAGGCGCTGGACGCCGTGCTCGCCGCCGAGCCCTTCCCGGGCGAGTACGAGCTGGTCCACGGCCTGGTGGGCATGGGCCTCTACGCGCTGGAGCGGCTGTCGCTGCCCTCGGGGCATCAGCTGCTGGAGCGCGTGGTGGCGCACCTGGCCCAGCGAGCCGTGCGGGACGAGGAGGGCCTGGTCTGGGTGACGGAGCGCCGGGGAGCCCCCGGGGTCCGGCACGTGGACATGGGCATGGCGCATGGCATGGGGGGCGTGTTGGCCTTCCTCGCGGCCGCCTGTCGCGCGGGAGTGGAGCCAGCGCGACCGCTGCTGGAGGGCGCGGTGTCCTGGGTGCTGGCGCGCCAGCTCCCCGCGGGCGGGCGAGTCCTCTTTCCCAGCTGGTGGGTGCCGGGCACGAAGCAGGTGCCGACGGAGAGCCCCAAGGCCTGGTGCTATGGAGATCCCGGCATGGCCGTGGCCCTGCTCTCGGCGGCGCGTGCACTCGGCGGAGGGCGGTGGGAGCAGGCCGCGCTCGCGGTGGCACGCGAGGTGGCGCTCCGGCCCCCCGAGCACTTCGAGCTCACCGAGGCCGGGCTGTGCCACGGGACGGCCGGGCTGGCGCACATGCACCATCGGCTCTTTCAGGCCACCGGCGAGGCGCTCTTCGCCGAGACGGCGCGGGAGTGGTTCCGGCGGACGCTGGCGTTGCGCCAGCCCGGGACGGGGCTCGCTGGCTTCTGGACCGCCGAGCCTCCCGCTCCGCCGGCTCCGGCCGAGCCCGGCCTGCTCTATGGCGTGGCGGGCATTGCCCTGGCCCTCGCCTCCGCGGTGGAGCCGCTCGAGCCAACGTGGGATCGAATGATGCTCCTGGAACTGCCAGGGTCCGCCTCGGTCGGTGGCCCGTGAGGAAGGTGTGAGGGACTTCATGAAGGAGAGCCGCTCTGGCGATGGCATCATCACCTCCGGGTTCTTCGCCCTTCGCACCCCGCTGCTCCCCTTCGATGTCCTGGGGGCGTGGAGCGAGGGGCTGGAGGCGGCCGCGGCCCCGCCCGCCGAGCGGGAGGCGGCGCTGGCGCGGGACAGGGCCAAGCTGCGCGAGCGGCTGCGACAGCGGCTGGCGGACCCGGTGGTGAGGGAGGCGCTCTTCGTCGCCTCGCCGGTGCTGATGGAGAGCCTGCCGCTGTGGGAGTCGGAGCCGGACTCAGAGGGGGGACGGAAGGTGGAGCGCACGCTGGTGCGCTACTTCGCGCGGATGGCGGGGCGCGCCACTCCCTTTGGGCTGTTCGCCGGGCACTCCGTGGGCCGCATCGCCGAGCAGACGCGGCTGGCCATTCCCGGGCGCGAGGCCTTCCGCCGCCACACACGCCTGGACATGGACTACGTGGGCGCCCTGGTGGAGCAGGTGCGCAAGGCGCCGGAGGTGCGTGGTGCCCTGCGCTATGTGCCCAACTCCAGCCTCTATCACACGGCGGGCCGGCTCCGGTTCCTGGAGATGCGGCTGCGGGGGCGTCAGCGCTCCTATCATCTGGTCGCCGTCGAGCCGACGTCCTACCTGGAGGCCACCCTGGAGCGCGCCCGGGGAGGGGCCACCCTGGCCGCGCTGGCCGCGGCGCTGGGGGCGGACGAGCCGGAGGTGTCTCTCGAGGAGGCGCTCTCCTACGTCGAGACCCTCGTGACCGAGCAGCTCCTGCTGCCCACGTGGGCTCCCACCCTCACGGGCTCGGAGCCGGTGCCCCACCTCATCGATGTGGCCCGAGGCATTGCTCCCCTGGGAGAGGTGTGCGAGCGGCTCTCCGCGGCGCATGGAGCGCTGGCGCGGCTCGACGCGCAGCCGCTGGGCCGCCCGCCCCAGGAGTACCAGGAGGTGGCGCGCCTCCTGGAGGCGCTCCCGGCCCCCGTGGAGCTGCCCCGGCTCTTCCAGGTGGACCTGTACCGGAAGCTGCCGGAGGCCACCCTGTCTCCCGCGGTGGCGGAGGAGCTGCTGCGCGCGGCTCAGGTCCTGCGGCGGCTCACGCCCCAGAGGGCCGACAGCCATCCGCTGGAGGAGTTCCGCACCCGGTTCCTCGAGCGCTACGAGGGGCGGGCCGTCCCGCTGGTGGAGGCTCTGGACGAGGAGAGCGGGATCGGCTCCGTGCTCGCCGGTGGGGTGGGTTCCGGCACCGGCCCCCTGCTGGCGGGCTTCGTGCTACCCCGTGGGCGGGGGGGCGACCTGGGGCGCTGGACGGAGCGATCGAGCCACCTGCTGCGGCGGCTCGAGTCCATCTACCGCACCGGCGGCCGGGTGCTGGAGCTCACCGAGGAGGACCTGAGCGCGCTGGAGTACCGCCGGGCCACCTCGCTGCCGGACGCCTTCGGGGTGGTGGCGACCCTGGTCGCGGACTCCGCCCAAGCGGTGGACGAGGGGCGATTCCAGGTCCTCCTGGAGAACGTCCATGGCCCCTCCGCGGCGCTCTACCTGGGGCGCTTCTGCCACGGGGACCCGGCGCTCGAAGAAGCCCTCCGGGGCCACATGCGCGCCGAGGAGGCGCTCCGGCCTGAGGCCCTCTTCGCCGAGATCGTCCACCTGCCGCAGGACCGCATGGGCAACGTCATCTGCCGCCCCCTGCTGCGCCAGCACGACATCGTCTTCCTCGGTGAGTCCGGGGCCTCGGGCGAGGCGCGGATCTCCATCTCGGATCTCTGGGTGTCCGTCGAGGGGGAGCGCATCGTCCTGCGCTCGCGGCGGCTGGGCCGGGAAGTCGTCCCGCGGATGAGCAACGCCCACAACTACTCGACCTATGGGCTGGGCCTCTACCGCTTCCTGGGGCTGCTCCAGCACGAGGACCAGCCCGGGCTGAACTTCCGGTGGGGGCCGCTGGCGCAGGCGCCCTTCCTGCCGCGGGTGGTGCATGGGCGGGCGGTGCTCTCGCTGGCGTGCTGGAACCTGGAGTCCAAGGTGCTCAAGCAGTGGGGGGAGGCCTCCGGTGCGCAGCGCTTCGAGGCCGTGCAGCGCTTCCGCCGCGAGGAGCGGCTGCCGCGCTGGGTGTGCCTGAAGGACGAGGACAACCAGCTGCCCCTCGACCTGGACAATGTGCTCTGCGTGGAGACGCTCGTCCAAGCGGTGAAGGGGCGCCCCCGGGCGACGCTGGAGGAGCTGTTCCCCGGTCCCGAGGGGCTGTGTGTGCGGGGGGAGGACGGCGGCTACGTGCACGAGCTGGTGGTGCCCTTCGTGCGCCAGGCCACCTCCGTGCCGGCGCGCTCCGTTGCGCCCGCCACCGCCGCCACCCCTGTCCGGCGCAGCTTCCCTCCCGGCTCCGAGTGGCTGTACGCCAAGCTCTACGGCGGCCCGGCGACGCTGGACCGGCTCCTGGGCGGCCCGCTGGGAGAGGCCGTGCGCCAGGCGAGGGCCTCGGGCGCGGCGGACCGCTGGTTCTTCATCCGGTACAAGGATCCGGAGACGCACGTGCGCCTGCGCTTCCACGGGCCGCCCGCGCGGCTGGAGGCGGAGGTGTGGCCGGCCCTGCGCCAGGCCTGCGCCTCCCTCATGGAGGAGGGCAGCGGGTGGCGCGTGCAGTTGGACACCTACGAGCGCGAGCTGGAGCGGTATGGCGGGCCGGCCGGCATCGAGCTGGCCGAGGAGCTGTTCGCCGCGGACAGCGAGGCCGTGCTGGACATCACCCGGGAGCTGGGCGGAGACGCGGGCGCGGAGCTGCGCTGGCGCCTGGTGCTCAAGGGCATGGATGCGATGATGGACGACCTGGGCTTCTCCCTGGAGCAGAAGGCGGCCATCGCCCGCCGGAACCGGGAGGGGTTCGGCGCCGAGTTCCGCGTGGACAGGGGCTTCGAGGACCAACTCAGCCAGCGCTACCGGCGCGAGAGCCGCGCGCTCGAGGCCCTGCTGTTCGGGGCCTCTGCGCCGGACGCGCCCTGGTCCCCTGGCCTGCTGGCCTTCGAGCAGAGGAGCGCACGCCTGCGCACGCTGGCCGAGCGGCTGCGCCATGTCGAGCGTGAGGGGCAGCTGCGGGAGCCGGTGGAGCGCCTGGTCGACAGCTTCCTCCACATGCACGCCAACCGCATGCTGACGGATGAGCACCGGCCCCAGGAGCTGATCCTTCACGATTTCCTGGCCCGGCTGTATCGTTCGCGCCTGGCGCGCCTGAAGAAGGGAACATGAACGAGACGTCTCCGCAGCCGCTGTTTCGTGAGGAGGCGCTGGCTCATCACGCCCGGCCCGAGGCACGGGGCAGCCTGCTCCAGCTCTCTCCCTTGTGGGCGCGCGGCACCTACTGGGTCCTCGTGGTGCTCGTGGTGTGCGGCGGGGTGATGCTGTCCCTGGTGGACATCAACGACTATGGCCAGGGGCCCACCTTCATCCAGGTGAAGGGGCTGGAGGACGTGGCCGCCACCGTGGGAGGGCGCGTGAGCCGCGTGCTCGTTCAGCGTGGGCAGCGGGTGAAGGCGGGCGATCCGCTGGTGGAGCTGTACTCGAACACGGAGAAGGCCGAGCGCGAGCGCGTGGCCCAGGAGTTCCGCACGCAGATGGCGGCGCTGCTGATCAACCCGCTCAATACGTCGGCGCGGCAGGCCGTCGCCGGCCTGGGGGCGCAGCTCGAGCTGAGCGACACGTTGCTGGCCGAGCGCGCCCTGCTCGCCCCGCATGATGGCGTGGTGAACGAGATTCGGGCGCGCTCGGGGCAGTTCCTGTCACAGGGAGAAGTGGTGGCCTCCATCCTTCGCGATGGGGCCGAGTCCTGGGCGCTGG
>Ga0190275_10003337_pt1 | contig 11447 bp, 11 predicted proteins | sample Popmic550T_FD_133745 | JGI IMG/M metagenome (GOLD analysis project Ga0190275, IMG submission 133745) | Populus adjacent soil microbial communities from riparian zone of Yellowstone River, Montana, USA - 550 T | ecosystem: Environmental > Terrestrial > Soil > Riparian zone > Trees stand | place... | reverse complement strand
GGTCGACCTCTCCGAGGTCGTCTTCCTCGCCACCGCCAACCTCACCGACACGATCCCGGCGCCGCTGCTGGACCGGATGGAGCTGATCGCCTTCGACGGCTACACGACCGCCGAGAAGCTGGCAATCGCCCGCGGCTACCTGCTGCCGCGGCAGCTGCGCCGCAACGGGCTGGAGCCGGACGAGGTCGAGATCGGCGAGGCGATCCTGCGCAGCGTCGTCACCGAGTACACCCGCGAGGCCGGCGTGCGCCAGCTCGAGCGCGAGCTCGGCAAGCTGCTGCGCGGAGCGGCGACCAGGATCGCCTCCGGCGAGACCGAGCAGCCGATCGCGATCGACACCGAGGCCGTCACCAACGCCCTCGGCCGCCAGCGCTTCTTCCAGGAGTCGGTCGAGCGCACGGCGATCCCCGGCGTCTCCACCGGCCTCGCCGTGACCGGCACCGGCGGCGACGTGCTGTTCATCGAGGCGACCGCGATGGAGGGCGACAAGGGCCTGGTCCTGACCGGGCAGCTGGGCGACGTGATGAAGGAGTCGGCGCGGATCGCCCTCTCCTACGTCCGCTCCCACAGCGAGGAGCTGGGGATCGACCGGGCGCGCTTCGACCGCGAGTTCCACCTGCACGTGCCCGCCGGGGCGATCCCCAAGGACGGTCCCAGCGCCGGCACGGCGATGACGACGGCGCTGGTCTCACTGCTCAGCGGGCGGCCGGTGAAGCACACGGTCGGGATGACCGGCGAGGTCACCCTGCAGGGCCGGGTGCTGCCGATCGGCGGCCTCAAGCAGAAGGTGCTGGCCGCCCACGCGGCCGGGCTGACCGAGGTGATCCTCCCCGAGCGCAACCGCGGCGACCTCGACGAGGTCCCGGACGAGGTGCGCGAGGCGATGACCTTCCACCCGGTGATGAGCGTCGGCGAGGTCCTCGCCGTGGCCTTGGAGCCGGCCGAGAAGGGCGCCGATGTCGCCGCGCTGTCGTAGCTGCTCCCCGGTCCCGACCGAGCTGCGGGCAGCCGCCGGCCTGCTCGAGCGCCGCTGGACGATGGCGACGATCTACGCGTGCTCCAGCGGCGCCGCCCGCTTCAACGAGTTCCGCCAGTCCCTCCCCGGCGTCTCACCGACGACGCTGTCGGAGCGCCTGGAGCAGCTGGAGGCGGCCGGCATCGTCGAGCGCCAGCTCGTCGCCGGCCGTCCCCCCCACACCGAGTACACGCTGACCGACCGCGGCCTGCGCCTGGCCCAGGCCGTCGCCGGCCTACTCGAGCACCGCTAGTCGGCTCGCCGGGACGCCTCAGCGGCGCATCCGACGTTGACCCCAGCGGGGTGGGGCAAATCTCGGATGCGTGGGGCGGGCTCCGAGCCTGACCCGTTCAGCCGGCCCCGAGGTCCAGGGACTCGACCGAGTCGGTGGCGTTGAAGTACGCGCAGGGGGAGCCGCCGAAGACCCAGACCCTTCCTGCCGCCGGCGCCGCCGCCTGGCCGTGCCGGGGGGTCCGCATCGCGGAGAGGAGAGACCAGCGCCGGGCCTGCGGATCCCATTTCTGAACGGCGCCGGTCACGGTGCCGGCTTCGTCGTTGCCGCCGCCGACGGCGATCACCGCACCGCCGGCGCTGACGACCCCCAGCCCGCCGCTGCCGGTCGGCATCGGCGGCAACGGCGTCCACTCCCGCTCCGACGCGTCATAGCTCTCGGCGATATCGGTGGCGAAGGTGCTGGGAGTCCGCCCACCGAGCACGTACAACCTGTCCCCGACCACGGCGGCACCGACGTGCTCCCGCCTGCTCGGCATGTCCGGCAGGCGCGTCCAGCGGCGGCTCCGGAAGTCGAACGAGAAGGCATCCGCGAGGGGCATGTTGTCGCGCGCCCCGCCGGCGAGGATCAGGCGGTCGCCGATCACCCCCACGGCCATCGCGGCCCGCGGCGCTGGCATGTCGGGCATTCGCGACCAGCGGTTGCGGCCAGGCGAGTAGTGGTAAAAGGCCTTGCTGGTGTTGGCGTCCAGGGTGCGCCCGTACCCACCCAGGACGAACAGCTCGTGGCCGTGGGAGACGACGCTGACGTGGCTCAACCGCCGCGGCAGCGGCGCCAGCGCCGCGAAGGTTTCGGTCCTCGGGTCGAAGCGGGTCAGCTCGTTGCTCGGCTCGAGCAGGAGCCGGCCCCGCGCGCCTTGCTCGAGGTCGGTGATCCCGCCGACCAGGTAGATCTCGCCGTCGACCGTCGCCCCCCGTGGCTCGTCGAGGTCATACGGCAGGCTCGCGCCCTCGCTCCATTCCGAGCTGAGATTCGTCATCGGCTCGCATTCCCCGGTGCTGAGCCCGAGGGCTTCCCGGAGCTCGTGCTCGAGGCCGGTATCGGTGAGAGCGGCGACCGGCAGGGCAACGACCAAGGCGGCGATCAGGACGGCGGGAATCAGGTGCCACCCCCGCATCAGCGGCCTCCCGACCCGGGCGCCGAGATCGAGAATCCACCACTGAGTCCTGAGAACGCGATACCGGCAGCGTACTCAGCCGGGGCCGCCGCGACGAGGGCCTCAGGTTGGAGTCGAGCCGATCCGAGGGCGGAGGTCGGGATCGTCGGCCCGCCGCCGCTCCCACCAGCCCCAGGCGGCCATCACGGCGCTGGCGTAGAGCCAGCCGAGGAGGACGTCGAAGAAGTAGTGCTCGCCGGTGGCCATCAGCGTCACGCCCATCGCCACTGGGTAGAGCGCCAGCAGCGGCCGCAGGCGCGGCCGCACGCGGCTCCAGAGGAACATCACCACCAGGGCCGTCATCGCCGAGTGCAGCGAGGGCACTGCGGCGACCAGGTTGGCGCTCGTCTGGCCCTTGGAGAAGAGCCCGGCGGTTCCCACCCCGAGCACCGCCCAACCCTCCGAGGTGCTCCGCTCCACCCCCTCCAGCAGGCCCATTTCCGCAGCCATCCAGGGCGGCGCCGCCGGGAAGGCGATGTAGGTGAGGACACCGGCGATGGCGAGCGAGACGAGGCGCCTGGTGAAGCGCAGGAAGCCGAGCCGGTCACGGATCCAGAGGGCGCCGGCCAGGGCGAAGGGGGCGATGAAGTAGGAGGTGTAGACGAGCGTGAAGGCGACGTCCCACCAGTTGACGACGCCGGGGTCGTGGAGGCGGGCCTGCAGCCATTCGGTCGGCGTCTCGCCGAAGAAGAGGAAGCGGTCGACGTCGATCATCGGCGTCACGTTGACGCCGATCCCGAGCGAGTCGGCGGCGCCGCGGGTGAGGTCGTAGGCCCAGAGCACGGCCACGATCGGCAGCCAGTCAAGGACGATCTGGAGGATCTCCCGCGGGTGGCGGCCGATCGAGTTGCAGGCGAGGGCGCCGCAGGTCCAGGCGATAACCAGCTCGCGCTGCACCGGCACCCCGTAGCGGGCGCTCCAGGCGATCAGCGCGACGAGGTAGAGGCCGAGCGCGCAACGGCGCACCAATCCCCAGTGGGCGAAGCGGAAGCCGGATGCGGGTGCCTGCTCGGCCCCGACGTATGCGAACTCGGTGGTGCTCACCGCACCTAATCTATGTATCGATCTCCCGGACCGGCGTGGCGCTCCCCTCGACCGCCGCCCGCTGGCGGCGCACGTAGTCGACCGCGGTCCAGATCGCGGCCGCCACCGGGATCGAGAGCAGGGCGCCGAGGATGCCGGCGACGACGGTGCCGGCGGTGAGGATGACCAGGATCGCGACCGGGTGCAGGCGGATCACGCGGCCGACGATGTTCGGGTAGAGCAGGTCGCCCTCGATCTGCTGGATCGCCGTGATCGCGACGACGACGAACCCGGCCGCCAGCGGCCCCTCGCTGATCAGCGCGACGAGGGCGGCGACGGCGCCGGCGAAGACGGCGCCGATCAGGGGGATGAAGGCACCGAGGAAGACGATCACCATCAGGGGCACGACCAGCGGGACGCCGATGATCGCCAGCGCGATCCCGATCAGCACGGCGTCAACGACGGCAATCAGGGCGACGCCCCGCATATAGCCGGAGGTCGACCTCCAGACTTCCCGCCCGGCGCCGTCGATCAGCTCGCGGTGCCGCTCGGGGGCGAAGGCGACCGCCCGCTCCCACATGCCGCGGCCGTCGTGGACGAAGAAGAAGACGAGGACGATCAGCAGCAGCAGTCCCGCCACCGCCTCGGCCAGCAGGGCGGCGCCGCTGAGCACGCCCTGGCCGATGTCGCCGGCGTGGGAGCGGAGGTTGTCCAGCCCTTCTTGGACGGCGCGGTCGATCTCACGGCGTTCGAGGTCGAGCGGGCCCTGGACCAGCCAGCGCACCACCTCCTCCACCCCCTCGTCCACGGTCTGCTCGAGTTCGCCGAACTGATCGACGAAGAGCGGCGCGATCACGGCGATCACTCCGGCCAGCGCGGCGACGCTCAGCAGCATCACGGTCATCGTCGCCAGAGCGCTCGGCCAGCCGGAACGCCGCAGCTGTTCCACCGGCGGCACCAGGAAGGTGGTGATCAGCAACGCGACCAGCACCGGCACGATGACGACGCGGAGCTGACCCAGGACCCAGAGCCCGAGCACGACCGCGACGACGATCAGGATCGCGTTGACGGCGACTCGGGTCGCCGGCCAGAGGAGCTGGCTCATGGGTCGGTCTTGCATCGCCGGATTATCCTGGCGCTACCCGAATCCAAGCTCTCTACCCCGAAGGGACGGACGTGAACGGAACCGCGCAGACCCTGAGTTGCCCCAAGTGCGGCAGTGAGATGCGCAGCTACGAGCGCAACGGCGTCACCGTCGACCAGTGCGGCGGCTGCCGCGGAGTCTTCCTCGACCGCGGCGAGCTCGAGCACCTGATCGACGCCGAGAATTCCTACTACGAGCGCGAGCAGCAGCAGCGCCCCGAGGGCCGCGGCGAGCAGCCGAAGCGCAAGTCGAAGAAACGCAGTTTCCTCGAGAACCTGATGGAGATGGGCGGGGAATGACGCGCACCTCCCCCTCCGGCCCGGGCGAGTTCAGCGGTCGGCGAGAACGGAGCCGGCCTCGCGGGTGACGCGGCCGATCGTCTCGTAGAAGCTGACCAGCAGATTGCGCAGCAGCGCCGCCTGCAGCTCGGGATCGTGCTCGCCGAGGCGATCGAAGGCGGCGACCGGGAGCACCAGGCACTCGCCGTCGCTCTCGCCGTGGACGCTGACTGGCCGAGCCGGGACTTCGGCCAGGGCCAGCTCGCCGAAGGAGAAACCCGGGGTCAAGGTCGCCAGCCGCCGCGGCGTCCCGGCCTCGGGCTCGATCTCGACCGTGACCTCGCCGGCGATCAGCAGGAAGATCTCCTCGGCCTCATCGCCGGCCGCGAAGATCGTCTCGCCGGCGCTGAAGGGGCGTGGCTGCATTATCCGCTCGAGCCGGGCGAGCATGTCGGCGTCGAAGCCGCGGGTGAGCCGGTGCTCGGCCAGGGCCACCTCGTGGTCCGGCGGGGTGGGCGCCCCGTGCTCCGCCAGCAACCGCTCCTCGCACCACTCGGTCGCCGCGTCGAGGTCGGCAAAGGCCTCGAGCCCGTCCGCCGTCAGATCGCTCGCGACGTGGCCGCTCGGCGGCGCGACCACGACTAGCACCCTCCCCGCCTCCTCCATCCAGGCTCCGAGCGCGACCAGCAGGCGCCTGGCGGCGGTGTCCATCTCGGTCACCTCGGTCAGGTCGACGATCGCGATCGCGAGCTCCTCCTTGGCCTCGACGATCCCGCGGACGACGCTCTCCGTCGCGGCGAAGACGAGATCGCCGTGGAGGACGTGGACGACGCCGCGGCGGCCGGCCCGGTCGAGCACCGCGCACTGGCCCTCGGGCCGGCGGCGGCGGGAGGGGACGTCGGCGACCGTGTAGCTGCGGCGCACGGCCGAGCGCGAGGTGCGCGCCACGTGCAGGAGGTGAAGATCGAGATCCTCGGAGACCTGCCGGCAGACCTCGATGCCGCGGACGCTGTTGCCGTGCGGGTCCAGCGGCGGCGAGAAGACGGCGATCCCAAGCTGTCCCGGCAACACCGCCAGCACGCCGCCGGCGACGCCGCTCTTGGCCGGCATGCCGACGTCGACCACCCACTCCCCGGCTGAGTCGTACATGCCGCAGGTGGTCATCACGCTGAGCACGCGATCGACCACCTCGCGGTCCAGAGCCCGCTCGCCAGTGGCGGGGTTGACGCCGCCGTTGGCGAGGGTCGCGGCCATCAGCGCCAGGTCGCGGCAGTCGACGGCGGTGGAGCACTGGCGGAAGTAGAGGTCGAGCGCCGCCTCCGGGTCCTCGTCGAGGATCCCGAAGCCGCGCAGCATGTGGCCGATCGCCCGGTTGCGATGACCGGTGTCGCGCTCGGACTCATAGACCTCGCGGTCGACCTCCAGCGGGCGGCCGGCGAAGCGGCCATAGGCTTCGACGATCCGCTGCTCACGCGCGGCCGCGGAGCCGCCGCTGACCAGGGAGGTCGCGGTGATCGCGCCAGCGTTGATCATCGGGTTCAGCGGGCGGCCGCTCTCCGGGGCGAGGCTGATCGAGTTGAAGGCGTACCCGGTCGGCTCGACCCCGACCTTGGCGTCGACCGCCTCGAAGCCTTGCTCGGCCAGCGCCAGCCCGTAGGTGAACGGCTTCGAGATCGACTGGATCGTGAAGGCGCGCCGCGAGTCCCCGACCTCGTAGCAATGCCCCTCGGTCGTCGCGATCGCGATCCCGAACCAGCTGGGATCGGCCAGCGCCAGTGGCGGGATGTAGTCGGCGACCGCGCCGGAGGCGTCCCCCTGCCACCGCGCGTGCAGGCGCTGCAGGTAGGAGTCGATCGGGGATGCGGTCATGCGCGGGCGACGATAGCCGTGAAGGCGAGATCAGGCCCCCGGGGCCATCGTCCGCAGGCCGGCGAGGCGCGCGACGGCGGCCTGTCGCTGGTCGTAGGTAACGAACGCCTCAATCGGGTGGAGATCGACGGCCGAGGCGACGTGGATCGCGTCGAGGGCCCGCAGCACGGGCTCAGCGAGCGCCCCGGCGCCGAGCAGCAGAGGGCGATCGACCGGCCGCAGCGCGACCGCGTCGATCAGCTCCCCGGTGCGCTCCAGCAGCAGGTCGAGGGGCAGCCCGGGGTCGTGCGCGACCGCTCGACGCACCGCCCTTGGCAGCTCGGTTAAGACCAGCTCGCTGCTGACCAGATCGGCGCCCGCGAGATAAACCCGCAGGGCCCTCGACTCGGCCTCGTCGCGGACGAGCTTGACCAGCGCCGAAGCGTCCGCGTAGAAGACCGCCACGACTCAGCGATCGTCGCGGATGTCATCGAGCGCACGGCTCAAGGCCTGCGGATCGCCGGTCAGCTCCAACGACTTTGGAAGGCCCGAACGCAGCGGCCGCGATACCCGCCCCTCGGCGATCAATCGGTCCAGATCGGCCCCCGTGGCCGGTGCGGGACCTAGCTCCGCCACCGGACGATTGCGATCGGTGACCACCAGCCGCTCGCCCTGGCTCACTCGCCGCAGGTAGACGCTCAGGTTCTGACGCAGCTCCGCCACGCCCACTAGCTCGCTCATGTACATAAAAGTAGCAGTAGCCATGGATCTCTCCTGTACAAGACCTCCGCCGGGAGAGACTCTCCCCCTCTCGACAAAAACTCCATCGGCCGCCGGCGCCTCAGCCGCTCCATCATCGCGATCGTCATCGTCGCCGCCTTGCCTGGAAATGTCTTCGGCGGCAAGGAGGACCGCTCCCGATGGTTGCCGCCCTGCTGGGCGCTCCGACTAGCGCCGCCCCTCGGCCCGCGCCTGCAGCAGCTCGCGCTCGCGGGCGTTGCTGCTCATCTCGGCGGCGCGGGCGAATTCGGCCGCCGCCTCTTCCTCGCGGCCGAGCCACTCCAGCAGCTCGCCGCGTGCGGCCGGCAGCAGGTAATAGCCGGCGAGCGCCGGCTCGCGGCGGAGCCCGTCGAGCAGTTCCAGCCCCGCCGCCGGGCCGAACGCCATCCCGACGGCGACGGCGCGGTTCAGCTGCACGACGGGGGAGCCGGTGATCGCCGCCAGCCCGTCGTAGAAGGCGACGATCCGCTCCCAGTCGGTCTGCTCGGGCGTGCGGGCGCGGGCGTGGCAGGCGGCGATCCCCGCCTGCAGCGCGTAGGGACCGAGCGGCCGCCCCAGCGCTTCCGCTCGCTCCAGCCCCTTCAGGCCCCGCCCGATCAGGACGAAGTCCCAGCGGGCGCGGTCCTGCTCGAGGAGCGGGATCGCCTCGCCGTCCGCACCGGTCCGGGCCGGGAAGCGCGATGCCTGCAGCTCCATCAGCGCCACCAGGCCCAGCGCCTCGGGCTCGCGCGGGGCGAGGCCGACGAGGATCCGGCCCAGCCGCATCGCCTCCTGGCAGAAATCGGCCCGGATCCAGTCCTCGCCCGCGCTCGCCGCGTAGCCCTCGTTGAAGATCGCGTAGATCACCTCCAGCACCGAGGCCAGCCGCTGCTCGCGCTCGGCCGCCCCCGGCACCTCGATCGGCACCCGCGCCTCGGCCAGGGTGCGCTTGGCGCGGACGATCCGCTGCGCCACCGCCGACTCCTTGGCGAGGAAGGCGCGGGCGATCTCCGCCGTGCTCAGCGATCCGACCAGGCGCAGCGTCAGCGCCACCCGCGCCTCGGTCGAGAGCACCGGGTGGCAGGCGGTGAAGATCAGGCTCAGCAGGTCGTCGCCGATGTCGTCGTCGGCGACGGCGGCGAGGTCGGGCTCGGCCAGGCGCGCCTGCAGCTCGACTTCGTGCCCGAGCTGCTCCTCCTTGCGGGTCGCCATCTCGCGATGGCGGATGCGGTCGATCGCCCGGTTCTTCGCCGTCGTCATCAGCCAGGCGCCCGGGTTGTCGGGGACCCCCGCCGCCGGCCACTGCTCCAGCGCAGCCAGCAGCGCGTCCTGGGCCAGGTCCTCAGCGACGCCGACGTCGCCGGTCATCCGCGCCAGCCCGGCGATCAGCCGGGCCGACTCGATCCTCCAGACCGCGTCGATCGCGCGGCGGGCGTCGTCCCCCTTCATGCTCAGCTCGCCCGCCGCGCCGTCCGGCCCGCTACTGGTTCTGCTCCGTCTCCGCCCGCAAGCGCTCCTCTTGCTCGCGCAGCTCCGGCGTCAGCTCGTCGCCGAAGTCCTCCGTCTCGAAGACCTGGCGGATTTCGATCGCGCCCGGCTCGTCGTTGGGGTTGGGACAGCGCTTCATCCACTCCACCGCTTCGTCGAAGGAGCGCACCTCCAGCAGCCAAAAGCCGGCGATCAGCTCCTTAGTCTCGGTGAAGGGGCCGTCGATCACGGTCCGCTCGCCCTCGCCGCCGAAGCTGACCCGGGCGCCCTTGGAGCTCGGGTGCAGTCCCTCGCCGCCCAGCATCACGCCGGCCTTGACCAGTTCCTCGTTGAACTTGCCCATCTCGCTGAGCATCTCCTCCTTCGGCATCACGCCGGCCTCGGAGTCCTCAGTCGCCTTGACAATCGCTATCACTCTCATAATTGGTCCTTTCGGGTCGTCTTTGCGGAAGCTCGGTGTGCCCGATTTTCCCGCCTCTACCCACTACGACGAGCGAGGCTCGCCGAAATCGACACGGCTCGAATAAATCGGTTCACGGGTTAGCCCGGAACGTCGATCCAGCGCACGATCAGGCCATTGCGCACTTCGTGAAACGCCGGCGGCGCCGGCGGCGGGTCGCTGGCCAGGAGGGCAATCACCTCGCCGGGCCCATGCAGATGCTCCTCGATCGCGGTCGTCCAGTGAACGTCCGGGTCAAGCAGGCGCTCCAGGCGGGCCCAATCGCGGCGCTCGATCGTGGTGAGCACGGCGCCGACCGCGGGCACCTGCTCCGCCATCTCAGCTCGCTGCCGTGAGTCCGGTCATCGCCCAGATGATTCCACCGCTTTGTCGCCTAGCGGCGGACGTTCGTTATGTAAACCACGCCTGAGTCGATCTCGCGGTCAAGCGGACTCCCCACCCGACGATGGGGTGGGTGTCCATGGAACAGGTTCAGACCGAGATCCGCGCCGACGCAGGCGCCTGGAAGCGCCTCGCCGACGCCGCGATCCCGGTGGCCTTTGGCCTTGGTCTGCTCGCCGTGCTGGCGGAGGTCGCCCTCGTGCTCTCGGGCTCGGGAAGCGTGACGCTGAGGAACATCCTGGTCACGACGGCCAGCTTCGCTGCCGCGGCGGCCATGCTGCTTGCGGGGACCAGCGCCCCCCGCGGACATCGCGCACCGTGGCTTCTGCTTGGCCTCGGAATTCTCAGCTACTCCATCGGTTCGCTGGTCTTCTTCTTCGCGCTCGAAACCCTGGTGACCTTCCCGAGCATTGCGGACTACTACTGGCTCGCCTTCTACCCCCTCGCCCTCGCGGCGATCGTCCTGCTCGCCCGCCAGCAGCGCCGATCCGACCGGCTCGGCATCTCGCTCGACGCGGCGATCGTGACGCTGGCGATCACGGCGCTCGCCTACGAGCTGATCTTCAACGGGCTGATCGACATCAGCACGGTCTCTGAGGTGGTCGGCGGACAGCTCTCCTACTCGATGCTCGACTTCGTCCTCCTCGTCATGCTCGCCCTGGTCTGCGCGCCCAGCCGGGCCAAGGTCGGCAAGGCCTACGTCGCTCTCAGCGCCGGCTTGCTGGTGCTGCTGGTCAGCGACTTCCTCGTCGTCAGGGGGATCTCCAACGGCACCTATGCGCCGGGGACCCTTCTGGACGCGGGCTGGGCAGCCGCGATGCTGCTGCTCGCCCTCTCCACCCGCCTGGACACCCGCCTGGCGGGCGCCAGCGCCCTGCGCGGACGCTCCCTCTACGCCGCGATCCTGCTCTCCTTCACCGTCACCTTCGGCCTGCTGATCTCGGAGACGCTAGGCGACCGCGACCCGATCGTGATCGCCCTCGCGGCACTGGTCCCCTGCCTGATCGTGATCCGCCTGATCGCCGCGGCCAAGGCCTACGATCGCCTCGCCCAGGACAACGAGGGGATCATCAGCGCCGCCGGCGAGGGCATCTTCCGCAACGACCTCGAGGGCCGGGTCACCTACGCGAACCCGGCGGCACTGGCGATGTTGGGCTACTCGGAAGAGGAGATGGTCGGACACCGCTCCCACGAGCTGTTCCACCACACCCGGGCCAATGGGGCCCCCTACCCAGCGGCGGAGTGCGCGGCCGGGAAGTCGCTGGCCGAAGGAGCGACGCGGCGGATCACCGACGAGCTCTTCTGGCACAAGAACGGCCGCAGCCTCGCCGTCGACTACACCAGCACGCCGATCCGCGAGGGCGGCCGGATCGTCGGCGCCGTCACCGTCTTCGACGACGTCACCCACCAGCGCCAGATGAAGGAGCAGCTGCGCCACCAGGCCGACCACGACAGCCTCACCGGCCTCTTCAACCGCCGCCGCTTCGAGCAGGAGGTGTCGGGGCAGCTCAACTACGCGCAGCGCTACTCGCGCCCCGGCGCCCTGCTGTTGATGGACCTCGACACCTTCAAGTTCGTCAACGACTCCTACGGGCACCCGATC
>Ga0190275_10003336_pt1 | contig 11449 bp, 11 predicted proteins | sample Popmic550T_FD_133745 | JGI IMG/M metagenome (GOLD analysis project Ga0190275, IMG submission 133745) | Populus adjacent soil microbial communities from riparian zone of Yellowstone River, Montana, USA - 550 T | ecosystem: Environmental > Terrestrial > Soil > Riparian zone > Trees stand | place... | reverse complement strand
GTGCGCAACTACGACTACGACCCACAACTCTTCGAGTGTGTGGTGGCCTCGACGAACTACTCCGGACAACGACGCGTCATCGGCACCAGTGACCTGCTCTGGGGTCTGGTCGACGGCATGAACGAGGACGGTCTGGCCGTCTCGTTGACCTTGGGCGGGAGTCCTGGTCGCGGCGAGGGATTCGGCATCCCGATCGTGATCCGCTACCTGCTCGAGACGTGCTCCGACGTGCCCAAGGGGGTCGCGACGCTGAGCAGGATCCCGGTGGCCCAGGCCTACAACGTCTCCCTGGTCGACACCGCCGGACGACATGCGACGGTGTACGTGACTCCCGGCGAACCCGCCGAGGTCAGCGACCTCCGTGCCGCCACCAATCACCGACTCTCGGTGATCGAACATCCCCACATCTCCGAGCCGTTGCGCAGCCGGGAGCGACAAGACGCACTCCTGGACGCACTCATCGACCTGGAGGCCGGAGGGGCTACCTCCGAGCTCGTGCAGGCGTTCACGAAGCCGCCGCTTCGCGTCGAAGCCTACGACCGAGGGTTCGGCACGCTCTACACCGCTGCCTATCGTCCGGCCGAGGGGTCCGTGACCTATCACTGGCCCGGTCGCAGCTGGACGCGGCACTTCGACGACGACGAGGCGCATATCGACCTCCAGCTGTCATCGGGCGCGCCGTGACGCCCGACAGGTCGACGGCGCTGGTGGCCGCAGACGCGCGAGAGCTGGTCGACGAGCTGGCCGCGCGCCCTGACCCCGCCGCGTTCGAGGAGCTGATCTCTCTCCACGACCACCTCGGACGCGCGCTGGGAGCCTCGGCACGACTGCTCGCCGAGACCGGCTCCTGGGCCCAGGTCGCCACCCATGCGGGCGTCAGCAAGCAGGCCGCGTGGTCGCGCTGGCGGGTGTGAGAGGCGTTCCGCGCAGAACCCTGACAGATGCCACCCACGACCAGCTGACGGCTCAGCCGGGGTAGGACTTCAGGTCCGGGTCGCCCTCGGGAGCGTCGCCGTCGCTGATGGGTTCACCTGGTGTCGTGGTCATGGTGCACCAGTACCCGCTCGGAGCGGTCTGAGGCGCGGACGCGCCGCGGCCAAGGTCGGGCTCGTGTCAGGGGCCGCTCAATGGGGAACCGGCCTCTCCATGACCACCACAAGTCGGACCTGAGACCAGTGATGAAGCTCGTGTTCGAGAAGCTCGGAAACGACACCGAAGAGGACATGGTGCAGGTCCTCGACAGGTTGAGCGACGCCGGGCGGGGTGACCGGGAGACTCCTGGCAACCAGTCGGCGTCGGGCCTCCCGAATGGTCAGGTGAGGACGTCCGCCGCTCGGGCCTCGCCGGGATGGTCCTCGATGGCTGAGGCCAGAGTCGGACTTCAGGGTCATCCCGCTCCATGCCCGCCTCGTCGTGTTCTTCGATGCGTCTCGGATTGCTGAACCGAGCGCCACGATGGGCGTCGCGAGACTGGCTGCGGGGTACCCGGTGACCATGGACAGTCACAGCCCAGCGCATCGCCCAGGCCGCGAGAACAGTGCAGCACCCCAGAGATCCTCGCTGTGGCTGGACCGGGCGCCGATCCAGACAGACGCCGAGCTGGAGAGCACCTATGACGACATCGTGGTCGGAGGCGGGCTGACCGGTTTGACCACCGCGCTCCTCCTGGCGCGCGCAGGACGCAAGGTCGCGGTGCTCGAGGCCCGGGAGATCGGAGCGGTCGCCACTGGCAACACCACCGGCAAGCTGTCGCTTCTCCAGGGCACCAAGCTCTCGACGATGCTGGCCCGTCAGAGCAAGAAGGTGGTCGCCGCCTACCTCGAGGCCAACCGCGAGGGCCAGGCCTGGCTGCTGCGGTTCTGCGAGGAACACGCGGTTCCGTTCCAGGTCCGCGACGCGGTCACCTATGCAGCGGACGGGGGGCCTGGTTTGAGGTCGGCTCGGGAGGAGCACGAGGCGGCCGAGTCTCTCGGTCTGCCGGTGCGCTGGGAGGAGCGACTCCCGGTCCCGTTCCCGCACGAGGGTGGGACGGTGCTCACGGACCAGGCGCAGTTCGACTCGATGGACGTCCTGGCCTCGCTGACCACGCAGCTCCGCATCCACGGTGGCAAGGTCTTCGATCAGCGACGGGTGGTGAAGGTCTCCAAGCTCGGACGTCCCCGGGCCACCCTGGACGACGGGACCGTCGTGCACGGCAGGACGATCGTGCTGGCCACGGGGACGCCCGTCCTGGACCGCGGGCTCTACTTCGCCAAGGTCGAGCCGAAGCGGTCCTACGCGCTCGCCTTCGAGTACTCCGCTCCCCCGGAGCTGATGCTGCTGGGAGTGGGTTCGCCCAGTCGGTCCGTGCGCGACACCCCGGGCCGCGGTGCCGGCACCGATCGTCTGCTGCTCGTGGGCGGGGAAGGACACGCTGTTGGCCGGACCAGATCCGAGCTGGCCCGGGTGGACGCGTTGCGCGCCTGGACCGAGAGGTACTACCCCGGCGCCGTCGAGACTCATGCCTGGTCGGCCCAGGACTACTCCAGTCACGACGGTGTTCCGTTCGTCGGCCCGATGCCTCGGGGTGGTGGCCAGATCTATGTGGCGACCGGCTTCGACAAGTGGGGCATGACCAACGGCGTCGCGGCCGCGCTCGACCTGACCGGCCAGATCCTGGGTGAGGCTCCTTCGTGGGCCAAGCCTCTGCACCGCCGGATCACCCGTCCCCGCGCGGCGGCCCAGCTGGTGAAGATCAATGCCGGGGTCGGCCTGTCCATGACGCTCGGCCTGGCCGGGGCCGAGCTGCGTTCGGCTCCCTCGCGCGCTCCGGCCGAGGGTGAGGGCAGGGTCGGGCGTGCGGGCCTGGCGCCGGTGGGTCGTGCCACGTATGACGGACGGGCGTGCTCCGTCGTCGCCCTGTGCACGCACTTGGGCGGTGCGCTGAAGTGGAACGACTTCGCCAAGTCATGGGACTGCCCGCTGCACGGCTCACGCTTCTCGCCCACCGGCGAAGTCCTGGAAGGCCCCGCCACCCGCCCGCTGGGACAAGCAGTCGAGCACGCGCCCGACCGGGACGAGTAGCACGAGGGTGAGCCCCGTCCCGGATCAGGGAGAACTCAGCCGAGCACCGTACCGAACCGCTCCCACACCCGGATCGTCAGGCAGCACGCCGGCCAGCCCGAGGGCGTCGGAGCCGGCACCCCACGCACCGATCACCTTGGCGTGGCGGAAGCACTCCTGAAGGAGGAGAACGACGCGTGGGTCGAGCACGGGTGCGCCGTCCTCCCCTGCCTTGGTGTCGCGCATCGGTACGGCGTCCGCTGCCGGGGCGGGGGGCCGGGCTGGGGTCCAGGTCGACGAGCGGGACGGTCGGTTCGGGAGCAGGCAGGCCGAGCCCGGCCGCCACCTGGGCGCACAGGTCGGCGTCGATGTTCGCCAGTGCTTGGAGCTGACGCTCCTTGATGGCCTGCTCGTAGCAGCGCGACAGCTCGAAGGTGTAGGCGAGCACGATGTGTTCCTGCTCCGGCGGCGTCATGCTCCGCCAGAACTGCCGGACCTGGCTGTAGTGGTCGTCGAACCATGCCGGGATGGCACGGACCTTCACAGACTCGGCAACCCGGGCCGCCACCTCGACGAACGCGCCGTCCTGGGCCCTTGCGGCGATGAGTTTCATGGGTATTCACGCAGTCGTGTCCTCACCGGCTGGATCGTGATGGGCACCGTCGAGTAGTCATGGCGGGCTCCCGACATGCGCCGGATGGGCGGGTTGGACTTGTGTGGCGGCTTTACAACGGCGCCGCGGAGGACTAAATCTGGTCTAGAACTCCTGGGAGGGAGGGCGTATGGGCTCGATACGCCTCACGGCCGCATCTGCGGCACTGCTGATCAGCTCGGGACTTCTCGCCGGCTGTTCGGACGGCAGCAGCTCCGGGGACACTTTGACCTGGTACATCAACCCCGATGCCGGGGGGCAGGCCAAGGTCGCGGAGAACTGCAGCACCGATGACTACAGCATCGAGGTGCAGGTGCTGCCCCAAAGCGCCAGCGAGCAACGCATCCAGCTCTCGCGCCGCCTCGCGGCGGAGGACCCCGAGATCGACATCATGAGCATCGACCCGCCCTACACCGCAGAGTTCGCGAACGCCGGGTTCCTGGCCCCGATCCCCGACGAACTGCAGAGCAGCCTGGAGGAACAGTCCTTCAAGGGCGCGGTGGACGCCGCCACCTGGGACGACGAGCTGGTCGTCGCCCCCTTCTGGTCCAACACCCAGGTGCTCTGGTATCGCAAGTCGTTCGCCGAGAAGGCCGGCATCGACATGAGCCAGCCGGTCACCTGGGACCAGATCATCGACGCCGCCGCGGGCAACGACGGGAAGGTCGCCGTCCAGGCGAACAAGTACGAGGGCTACTCGGTGTGGATCAACGCACTGATCTCCGGCGCCGGCGGCCAGATCGCCACCGACACGGAGAACGGCATCGACCTGACCCTCACGGTCGACTCCCCCGAGGGTGAGGCCGCGGCGGCGATCATCGAGAAGCTGGCAGGCTCCGCCGCCGCACCGGCCGACCTGTCGGTCTCCAACGAGGGAACCGCTGGCGGCACGTTCGGCAGCGACCAGGGTGCGTTCATGGTCAACTGGACTTACATCTGGACGAACTACGACAAGACCCAGCCCGAGGTGAAGGACGACCTCGCCTTCGCCAGGTACCCGCAGTCCACGCAGGGCCAGGAGTCCCGCCCGCCCTACGGCGGCATCGGCGTCGGCGTCAGCGCGTACTCCGAGCACGTCGACGAGGCTATGCAGGCGATCGAGTGCATCACCTCGCCCGACAACCAGGGTGTGAACGCCGAGCTCACCGGCAACATGCCGGCCAGCGCGGCCGGCTACCAGTACCCCGCACTGGCCGAGATCTACCCGCCCGAGCTTCTCGCCCTCTTCCAGGAGAGCCTCGATGCGGCGGCACCGCGCACGGTCTCGCCGTATTGGAGCGACATCTCCGGCGCGCTCCTGAGCTCCTGGCACCCGAGCGACGCCGTCGACAGCTCGACCCCACCGGACTCGCAGCAGCTCATCGACGACGTGCTGCACGGAAGGAGCCTGCTGTGAGCACCGTGAGCACCGTCCCTGACAAGGCGAGCGAGCAGCCGCGGACGCACAAGAAGGTCAGCGACCGGTCGCGGGCCGAGAACCGCCTCGGCCAGCGCCTCGTGGCACCCGCCGTGATCGTGATGCTCGCCGTCACGGCGTGGCCGATGATCCAGGCCCTCTACCTGTCGCTGTTCCGGTACCGGCTCACGGACCCGAACGACAAGGAGTTCATCGGTCTCAGCAACTACGGGACGGTACTCACCGACCCGTTGTTCTGGCAGTTCACCTGGAACACCGTGCTGATCATGGTGGTCACCGTGGCGGTGGAGCTGGTGATCGGGTTCGCGTTCGCGATGGTGATGCACCGCATCGTGTTCGCCCGCGGGGCGATCCGGACGTCCATCCTGATCCCCTACGGCATCATCACGGTGGTCTCGGCGTACGCCTGGCAGTTCGCCTTCAGCCTCAACAACGGCTGGGTGAACTCTTGGTTCTCCTGGTTGCCCTGGCTCGAAGCTGACACCAACTGGTTCGGCAGCCACTGGCCGGCGATGTTCGCGATCATGGTCTCGGAAATCTGGAAGACGACGCCTTTCATGGCCCTGCTCCTGCTCGCGGGACTCGCCCAGATCTCCGAGGACATGGTCGAGGCCGCGAAGGTCGACGGCGCCACCTGGTGGCAGCGGCTCTTCAAGGTGATCCTGCCGAACATGCGGGCCGCGATCATGGTCGCGGTGCTGTTCCGGGCCCTCGACGCCTTCCGCATCTTCGACAACATCTACGTCATGACCAGAGGAGCGCAGGACACCGCGTCCTCTTCGTTACTCACCTATCAACAGGTGATCGAGCAGATGCAGCTCGGTCTCGGGTCCGCGCTCTCGGTCCTGCTGTTCATCTCCGTGCTGCTGCTGGCCTTCCTGATCGTCAGGCTCTTCAAGGTCGACCTGGCGCAGGCGAGGGGTGAGGGCTGATGAACGAGACACGGACCAAGATCGGCACCTGGGCCGGCTTCCTGTTCATCCTCGTGTGGTGCCTGCTGCCCGTCGTCTGGATCATCTCGCTGTCCTTCAAGGGGCCCACGGAGACAGCCGCGGGCAGTCCGCAGTTCCTGCCCAAGGAGCCGACGCTCCAGAACTACCGCGACATCCTCGATGACCCTGACTTCCAGGACTCGCTCGTCAACTCGTTCAGCATCGCGGCGATCTCGACGTTCCTGTCGGTGATCCTGGCGACGCTCGCGGCGTACGCGATCGCCCGTCTCGAGTTCAAGGGCAAGAAGCTCGTGCTGTCGATCGCGCTGGCGATCGCGATGTTCCCGGTGGTCGCGCTCGTGGGACCGCTGTTCGACCTGTGGCGGACGCTCGGGCTCTTCAACACCTGGCCGGGCCTGATCATCCCGTACATGTCGTTCACCCTGCCGCTGGCGATCTGGACGTTGTCGGCGTTCTTCCGGGAGATTCCGTGGGAGATGGAGCAGGCCGCCCAGGTGGACGGCGCGACCTCGTGGCAGGCGTTTCGCAAGGTGATCGTGCCGCTGGCGGCTCCCGGCGTCTTCACCGCAGCGATCTTGACCTTCTTCTTCGCCTGGAACGAGTTCGTGCTCGCGCTCTCACTGACGTCGACGACCCAGGCGCGCACGGTCCCTGCCCAGCTGTCCTACTTCGTCGGGCCCGACCCGTTCAACCCGCCGTACGGACAGCTGGCCACCGCCTCCGTGGTGGTCACCGTCCCGATCATCATCATCGTCCTGCTGTTCCAGCGAAAGATCGTCGCCGGGCTGACGTCCGGCGCTGTGAAGGGGTGACCCGATGGCTGCCATCGACATGAGGAACATCGTCAAGACGTATGGCGACGGGTTCAAGGCGGTGAACGACGTCAGCATCGACGTTGCGGACGGCGAGTTCATGATCCTCGTCGGACCGTCCGGCTGCGGGAAGTCGACGCTTCTGCGGATGATCGTCGGTCTCGAGGACATCACCGAGGGCGAGATGGTGATCGGCGACAAGGTGGTCAACGACCTCGCGCCGCGGGACCGCAACCTCTCGATGGTGTTCCAGAACTACGCGCTCTACCCGCACCTGACCGTCTACGAGAACATCGCGTTCCCACTGAGGCTGGCCAAGGCGTCCGACGCAGAGATCGACAAGAAGGTCCGCGCCGCGTCGAAGACCCTGGAGCTCGACGAGCACCTCGAACGCAAACCCGGGAACCTGTCCGGCGGGCAGCGGCAACGCGTCGCGATGGGCCGCGCAATCGTCCGCGAGGCCGACGCGTTCCTCTTCGACGAGCCGCTTTCGAACCTCGACGCCAAGCTCCGCGGGCAGATGCGCACCGAGATCACCCGGCTGCAGAAGCGGCTCGGCGTCACCACCGTCTACGTCACCCACGACCAGACCGAGGCGATGACGCTCGGCGACCGGGTCGCCGTGCTCAAGCGCGGCATCCTGCAGCAGCTCGCGACACCGCGTGAGCTCTACGAGAACCCCGGCAACCTCTTCGTGGCCGGCTTCATCGGCTCGCCACCGATGAACTTCCTGCCCGCGACCGTCGAGGGCAACTCGGTGAAGCTGCCGTTCGGGACGGTGCAGCTGCCACCCGAGCGCGCGGAGAAGGCTGTCGGCAAGGGGCTGCTGCTGGCCGGCATCCGGCCCGAGCACTTCGAGGACGCCTCCGTGCGCACCGACCAGGGCGCCGGTTCGACGTTCACGGCGCAGATCGACGTCGTCGAGTGGCTGGGCAACGAGACGTACGCCTACATCCCGTTCGACGCGCCGCCAGAGGTCGATGAGCACCGGCGCCAGCTCGAGCGCGACCTGGACGGAGAGGTGATGCGCACCCAGCTCGTCGTGTCGCTCGACGGTGCCAGCCGGATCCGGGAGGGCGAGGAGGCCGAGATCTGGGTCGACGGCACGAAGATCCATCTCTTCGACCCAGACTCCGGCGAGAACCTCACCGTCGACCTCGACAACGCCGGCCGGATCCCGGCGCTGGGGAAAAGGGAGACGGCGGGGTAGCCGACCGCCGTTGTCCCGCGTGACAGTCCTCCGTGGATCGTTGTCGAGGTTGATCCAGTCGGGCTAGTCTCGACAAGGCGATGCCGCTGGATCACCAGCTGGCCGTCAGACACGTGAGGGGCCGACGATGGGCTTACGTCGACGGGGGCTCGACGGCCCCAGGTTCCAGATGCGCGAGAAGCTCATGGCAATCGGGGACGACTTCTGGATCGAGGACGAAGACGGGAACAAGGCTTTCAAGGTCAACGGTAAGGCGGCTCGGCTGCGCGACACCTTCATCCTCGAGGACGCGAGCGGCAACGAGGTGTCGAGGATCCTGGAGAAGAAGCTCAGCGTCCGCGACAAGATGACGATCACGCGTGGCAGCACCAACGCGACGGTGCACAAGCGCCTCCTGGGCATCCGCGACCACTACGTGATCGAGGTCGACGGTGGTGAGGACCTGAAGGCCCATGGCAACATCGTCGACCACGAGTATGAGATCGAACGAGACGGTGACACCGTGGCGACGGTGTCGAAGAAGTGGTTCCGGGTCCGCGACTCCTACGGTGTCCAGATGGCCGAGGGCCAGGATGTCGCGCTCATCCTGGCGGTCACCGTGTGTCGACGCGATGGCGAACGGCTGAGGAAGCACGCAGGGCTGGAGGACGAGAGCGCCGGACGTGATGCGAGCGTTGAAACGGCTGATGTACTCCCGACGACTACCTCGTGGACGAAGCCCTGTAGGCGACCGCGGCCAGCACCGTGTTCACCGCGGAGATGGCCACGGTTGTCCGGGCCACCTTGGGGGGCAGGTCGCCCCGCAGGCCCCCGAGCGCGGCACAGGCGGTGTCGGTGGCGTGGATGACCAGGGCCTGGGTCCGGGCGCGTTCCTGGGCGGCACCGGTCAGGGTCAACAGGTCGAGGCCGAGCACGACCGTGCGGATGCCGAACATCCGGAACGCATAGTGCGGCTCGACGGTCGTGGGGTCCGTGCTGGTGCGCTTGACGAGGACTTGTGGGGCCAGCAGACCCAGGGTTCCGTTGACGATGCGAATGGCCGCGAGCGTGCGGACCGCGGCTGTGCCGAGTGCTGCTCGATCGGTCATCCCGAGCCCCCTCAGAAGACAGTGGTGCTTCTGAGGCTAGGGGGCTGGAGAGCGCAGCGGCACCCGTCGTCTGGGTGGTCTGGACCATGAGAGCGGCAATACGGGCCATGCTCGACTCGGTCGTTTACAGGCACTCGCGGGCACTCACATACTGAAAATGCTCACGCCGAGCCACTCGGGCACTGCTCTGCGCGGCAGAACACGCGGTCACAGTCCATGTATCTGCGCACCGGGTCGCCCCACCTGATCCGTGTGGCCGCTCGGCCGAGGAGAGGATTCCCTGATGACCATCACGGCGCCAGATCTTCTGGACATGTCGCAGCAGGAACTCGACGAGCTCTTCCGGCGGGCCGAACCCGGCCCCCTCCCGGCGGGCGAGGGCGACGGCACCGTGATCTTCGCGCCCGACACCCCGGTGGCCGAGACCGCCGCCAAGCTCGCCAACCTCATCGCCTGGAAGGGCAAGGTCTTCGACCCCGTGAAGGGCGAGCTGCGCAACGAGGTCGGCCCGTTCGGGGACCTGGCCATCCGCGCCAAGGTGTACCGGGACGAGAGCTGGTTCGACGGCAAGCCGGCGATCATCCTGGACTACAGCAAGACCTCACTCGTCGCGAAGTGGATCCGCGACGAGATCCGGGAGATCGCCCCGGGGCTCTACCTCGGCATCGTGTACTGGGACGACAACAAGACCCTGAACTTCTCACTGCAGTTCGAGACGCCCGGGTCATGACCGCAGCGCAGAACACCGTCACTGTGAGGGCGTTCGTTCGCGCGGATCAGCTTTCGTCGCTCGAGGCCGCGCTGGGGCGTACCCGCCTGGCGGTCGAAGCCGGCACGTCCGCTCTCGGCGAAGTCGGACGCGTGCACTTCTGCCGGTTCCTGGTCCTGCCCGGGACGCGGATGGACACGGGCGACGTACAGGACAGCTTGATGTACCAGGCGGACGTTGACGGGACGGCGGCCGACCATCTCGACCGCTTGGCGGACCGGGCCGGGCCGGTGCTCGACGACCTGTTCGGCTGGTGCGTCGACTACCCCGGCTCCCCCGACAAGTCGAGCCGACGGTCCTGGCTGGCGGGTCACCAGGTGCGTACGGCGGCGCACTACGTGAACACCTCCGGACTGGGACTCGACCAGATCCTCGAGGAGGCCAGGCTGCACGACTGGTTGCAGGCTCATCTCGATGCGCATCGCCCGGACCTCGCCGAGCTGGAACCAGCTGCGTTGCACGGTGCGCTGCGGGCCGCCGTCCAGGCCGATCCGGGGGTCCAGGGCAGCGTCCGGCCGCCTCCTGCCGCGTCGTTGAGCCACCGGCTCCGCGAGTTCGCCCACGCCGCCACCGTCGTGGGCGTGGTGATCATCGCCTCGCCGCTGCTGCTCGTCGTGGGCGTGCCCTGGATCCTCGCCCTGCGTCGCCTGGAGAAGAAGGACGAGCCGGGAACCGAACGTCCCGAGCGCGCAGCGGTCGAGCGGTTGCGCCTCGAGGAGGACCAGTTCGCCTACAACCCGTTCGCGGCGATGGGCGAGCTCAAGCCCGGAAGGCTTCGGCGAGCCACGGTCAACGTGGTGCTGCGGGCGATCGCGTTCACCACCCGGCACGTGTTCGACAAGGGCGACCTCGCCGGCGTGAACACCATCCACTTCGCCCGCTGGGTGGTGCTGGACGACCAGCGGCGGGTGATCTTCACCAGCTGCTATGACGGCAGCCTGGAGAGCTACATGGACGACTTCATCGACAAGCTCTCCTGGGGCCTCAACATCGTCTTCAGCAACGGCGCCGGCTATCCCCGCACCCGCTGGCTCGTTCTCGGCGGTGCCAAGGACGAGCAGGCGTTCAAGGACTACCTGCGCTGCCACCAGCTCGGGAACCCCGTCTCCTGGTCGGCCTACCCGACCCTGACCACCGCGAACATCCTCGACAACGCGGAGGTGCGCCGGGGCCTGTCCCGCAACCTCGGACCCGACGCAGCACGGACCTGGTTGGCGAGGCTGTGATGCCCACTCCCACGACCGCCGCCGAGCTGGAGGACATGCAGGGGTTGCTCCGCTCGGGCTTCCGCACCCTGCCCCACGCGTCGTACGACCTCTACCACCTCGGCGACGCCCCGGCCGGCCGACGCCTGCTCGACCGGTTGCTGCCCCTGGTCACCAGTGCCGGCCAACGCGACGTCCCGGTCGCCACCCAGGTAGCCGTCAGCGCTACCGGCCTGCGGGCCCTCGGACTGCCCGAGTCCGTCATCGAGCAGTTCTCCCTGGAGCTCCAGGAGGGCATGGG
>Ga0190275_10003335_pt1 | contig 11451 bp, 7 predicted proteins | sample Popmic550T_FD_133745 | JGI IMG/M metagenome (GOLD analysis project Ga0190275, IMG submission 133745) | Populus adjacent soil microbial communities from riparian zone of Yellowstone River, Montana, USA - 550 T | ecosystem: Environmental > Terrestrial > Soil > Riparian zone > Trees stand | place... | reverse complement strand
CGCCGCCGATAACTATTACGTCGAGCCGCATCAACGAAATATTAACAGGGATGGACAGGATGGGCAGGATAAGCAAACGCAGAAGTCAGAACGCTGAACGCTGAACTGAAAACCTTTGTCTTTCAGTTCAGCGTTCAGCGTTCTGACTTCTGCGTTTCGTTCATCCTGCCCATCCCTGTTAATTCTTCTGCTTCCGATCCTTCTCAAGCATCGGCTTCAGATATTTGTAGACGGTGTCGGCGACTATCTTCGTGCCATCGGCGTTGGGGTGGATGCGGTCGTCCTGATTGAGCTTGTCGTCGCCCGCGATGCCTTCGAGGAAGAAGGGGATGAGCGTCACATCATGCTCCTTGGCGAGCGACCTGTAGGCGTCGTTGATTTGTGCATCGTAATCGCGCCCGGTTTTCGTTGTGGTATACATCCCCGCGAGCAAGACCTCGGCGCCGCGCGATTTGGCGCGCTCTATTATGGCGGCGAGGTTTTTCTTCGTCTCGGTGACGGGCTGGCCGCGCAGAAAATCGTTCGCGCCGAGTTCGAGGATGACGAAGCGAACGCCGCCCGCGTCGAGATTCCAGTCAATGCGGCGAAGGCCGCCCGCGGAGGTGTCGCCGGAAACCCCCGCGTTGATAACTTCGTACTTGAACCCGTCCGCGTCGAGTTTCTGTTGAAGCAGAGACGGGTAGCTCTGTTTCGGGCTGGCGAGACCGTAACCGGCGGTCAGGCTGTCGCCGAAGGCTACGATTTTAGGTAAAGTCTGTTCGGGCGTCGCGGGCGTCGGCAAGTTGGCGGTGGAATTTTCAGTCGGCACGTTTTTTTCGCAAGAGGCGAAGAGCATGATGAGTAAAAAACTCAAGGTGAGTAAGACTGTAGGGGCAGGGCTTGTCCCTGCACGCCGCGCGCACGAATGTTCTGTTTGATTCCTAATGGGGGATCGCGGGCAGGAACAAGCCCTGCCCCTACAGCCCCTTTCGCGGCGTCGTGCTACGGCGTGCATATTCTGTTCGGGAAGCGAAGTTTTCATGATCGAATTATACAGGGTTTCAAAGACGGTTCAGTCCGGCGCGGAGAAATTAACCATCCTTCGAGAGCTTGACCTCGCGATACCGGACGGGCAGTTCGTCGCGGTCGTCGGCCCTTCGGGGAGCGGCAAGTCAACGCTGCTCGGCCTCGTCGCGGGCTTGGACGCTCCGACCGCGGGCGAGATTCGGATTGACGGCGACGAGATAACGCGCATGGGCGAGGACGCGCTCGCGGTTTTGCGCGGGCGAAAGATAGGCTTCGTGTTCCAGTCGTTTCATCTCATCCCTTCGATGACCGCGCTTGAGAACGTCCTCGCGCCGATGGAGATCGCGGGTCTGAAGGGCGCGAACGCGCGCGCGCGTGCGCTGCTCGAAGACGTGGAGCTGACCGAGCGCGCGCATCATTACCCCTCGCAACTTTCGGGCGGCGAGCAGCAGCGCGTCGCAATCGCGCGCGCCTTCGCAAACGAGCCGAAGATAATGCTCGCAGACGAGCCGACCGGCAACCTCGACTCGCGCACGGGGCAGCACATTTTCGATCTCATGCTGGATATGAACCGCAAGAGGGGAGCGACGCTCGTGCTTGTAACGCACGACCACGAGCTTGCAGGGCGCGCAGACCGGCGCATCTCTCTGCGCGACGGAGCAGTCGTCGGCGACGACTTATTGCGCGGGACTGGGCAAGTTGAAGACCACGCGGCGGGAGAGTTGGAGGCGGCGCGCTCGTGAAGTTCATATTCAATCTCGCGCGGCGAGAGCTGCGTGCTTCGTGGAAGCGCCTGCTCTTCTTCTTCCTGTGCATCGGCGTGGGCGTGGGCAGCATCGTCGCGCTGCGCTCGATGATTCAGAATCTGAACCGCGCTGTCGCGGGCGAGGCCCGCGCGCTGATGACGGCGGACGTTCAGGTAGAAACGAACCGCGAGTGGACGCAGGAAACGCTCGCGGCAATAGGCGAGGCGGCGCGTCCGCCGTTGGTCGAGGCGCGCACGGAGACAATCGAGTCGGCGACGATGCTAAGGCCCGCGGACGCGGAGCTAGAGGGCGCGCTGATGGTCGAGCTTAAAGGCATCGAGCGCGGCTTTCCGCTCTACGGCGACTTTCGTCTGATGGATGGGAGGGCTTTCGACTTCTCGCTCGTCGAGGGCGGCGGCGCGGTCGTCGCTCCGCTCCTGCTCGAACGTTTAGGCATGAAGGTCGGCGACCGCGTGAAGATCGGCGAGAGGGAGTTCGAGATTCGCGGCGTCACGCAGCAAGAGCCGGGGAGCGGGAGCGGCTTCCGAATGGGGCCGCGCGTCTTCGTCGAGCGCGGGAGTTTGGAGGAGGCGGGCCTGACCGGCTTCGCGAGCCGCGCGCGAAGGAAGATTCTTTTCAAGACGCCGGAGGGAAGCGCGGACAGGCTCGCGTCCGTCCTGCGCGAGAAGCGAAGTGGCGGCGCGTTCTTCGTTCGCTCGTACAAGGACTCCGAAGAAAATCTAGGCGCGCAGTTCACGCGCGCGGAAAATTATCTCTCGCTGACGGGGCTAGTCGTTCTGGTGCTGGGCGGCATCGGCGTCTCTTCCGTCACGCGCGTCTTCATCGAGCAGAAGCGTAAGACAATCGCGGTGCTAAAGTGCGTGGGCGCGACGGGGCGGAGGCTGACGTTCGCATATCTGGCGCAGGTCGTCACGCTTGGCGCGGCGGGGAGCCTGTTGGGAGTCGCGCTGGCGAAAGGGGCGCTCGTTTTTGTCCGCGCGCGCTTCGCCGAAAGCCTTCCGCCGAATTTGAGCTACGACCTGAGCGCGGGCGCGGTGGCGCAGGGGCTTGGCCTCGGTTTGCTCATCTCTCTGCTCTTCTCCGCGCTTCCGCTGCTCCGCATACGGCAGATAAAGCCGAACATGCTTTTGCGCGAAGTCGAAGAGCATGCGAAACGACGCTGGCTCGATTTGTGGCGTTGGATGGTCGCGCTCGTGGTGTTGGCGGGCCTCACGTTTCTTACGTCGTGGCAGGCCGGATCGGTGCGCGTCGGCGTCTTCTTCCTCGTCGGGCTTGGCGCGACCGCGCTCGTTTTGTACTCGGCGGCGTGGCTTCTGATTTTCGTCGTGCGCCGAATGCGCGGCCTCGGCACGTTCGCTGTGCGTCAGGCCGTCAACAGCATGCACCGGCCCGGCAATCAGACGCGCGTGATAGTGATGGCCGTCGGGCTTGGTGCGTTTCTCGTGATGGCCGTGCATTCGCTCCAGACGAATTTGCTCGACGAGTTCGACGTGGTGCGGCGCGGGAATCTGCCGAACATGTACCTGATTGACGTGCAGAAGGATCAGGTCGAGGGCGTGCGCGAGATAGTCGAGCGGACGACGGGCGCGCGCGCGGAGTTGATACCGACGCTGCGTGCGCGCATCGTGGGAAACAACGGGCGAGAGATTGATTTCAACTCGGAGCAGTCGCGGCGCGAGCGCGGCGGTCTCGGGCGCGAGTACGTCGTAACATACAGGCCGCGGCTTGAGTACAACGAGACAGTAGTCGCGGGAAAATTCTGGGACGAGACGCCTTCGAGCGAGCCTGAAGTCTCAATCGAAGAGGGCCTGCTTGGCCGAATCAATCTCGGCGACGCGGTCATGTTCGACATACAGGGGCGCAGGATAACGGCGCGCGTGACGAGCGTCAGGCGCGTTGACTGGCGCAACTCGCGCACGGGCTTCATCGTGCTTTTCCGACCGGGCGCGCTCGACGCCGCGCCTCAGACATTCGTCGGCGCGATTGACGGCCCCACGGCAGAGCCTGCGCGCTCGCGTTTTCAGCGCGAGATCGTGGACAGATTCCCGAACGTGAGCGTGATAGACGTGGCGGACATCGTGCGCGGGGTGAGCCGGATTCTGTCGAACATCACGCTCGCGGTGACGTTCAACGGCGGCTTCGTGCTATTAAGCGGCGTGTTGATTCTTGTCGGCTCGATTGCGATGACGAAGTTCCAGCGCGTCTACGAGGCGGCGGTGCTGAAGACGCTCGGCGCGAGGCGGCGCGTGCTGCTCGCGATGATGCTGGCCGAATACGGACTGCTCGGACTTGTCGCGGGAATAGTCGGCGCGCTCGCGAGCAGCGCTCTCTCCTTTGCGGTCGCGCGTTACGTCTTCGAGATCGAGTGGACGTTCGCGCCCCTCGCTTCAGTCGCGGGCGTCGCCGCCACAGTCCTTCTGGTCGGCGCGGTCGGCGCGCTCTCAAGTCTGGACGTTCTGACGCGCAAGCCGCTGGCGATACTCCGCTCGCAGTGAACGTTAGAGCGGTTTGCAAATCGGTCTATCAATCGTTTAGAGGCGGGCAATGCCCGCCGTCTCAAGCTTCGGGTAAGTTGAGGCGGCGGGCATTGCCCGCCTCTAAACGATTGGTAAACTGATATGGAAGCCGCTCTAAGCCAGCGGCTGTAAATCCGGCTCGATCCAGACGACGCGCGCTTCGGGCGAGAACAGGCGCTCGCGCGTGTAGAAGGCGAGCGGGAGATTCTTGTCGGAGCAGGCGACGAGGTCGTTCGCGAGCGAGACGAGCGAGCGCGCTTCGTTGCGACCGTCTTCGAGGAACGTGCGGACGTGGCGCAGCCAGAAGCGCGTCAGCGTCTCGTGGTAGCCGCCCGTCGGCGTCGCGACGATGCCGTGCGCCGCGTTGTAACGCTTGATGCCCGCGCGCACGCGGATCAGGGCCTCCGTCCAGTCGAACTGGAGCAGGTGCCAGAGCGCGACCGTCAGATGCGCGGCGTGCGTCCACTCTTCGCGCGGCAGCGTGCAGTCGTCGAAGCCGCGGACGAGCGAGAGAATCTCGTCGATGTCCACTACGCGCGGGAAGACCGCCGCGAGAAGTCGCACGTCCTTCGACGCAAGCACCGCGAGCAGGAGCGCGGGGCTATCCTTCATCAGTCCACGCTCGCGCGCGTAGATGGCCGTCTTCGCGATGAACGCAGGCTCGACCTTCTCGCAAAGCTCAAGCACCTTCGCGAGCTGCTCCGAGGCGTTCGCGTAGAACGTCGCGCCGAGGCAGCCCGTCGCCGCGTACTGCGCGAGCGCATGCTTAGGCGTGAGCGCGTAAGCCGGCGCGCACTCCTCGTTGCGCGCATCAGCGATGGGGATGAGCTTGCCTACGAGCGACTTGAAAAGCGTCTTGTTTGCCATCTTCCTTTTCTCCTTCGGACAAACGTCAAGAGCGTTAGCGCGGGTCAGTACCGGGAGCGTTAGCGACCGTGTGCGGGCGTGCCCTATTACTCAACTAAAATGTCGGCCAAGACCTACCCGGTCGCTACCGCTCCCGATACTGACCTGTCCGGCCATGCTCGCGTCGCGCTTTGATTGGTTCGGAAACCTGAGTACCTTGAATGGATGAGAAATGCGCGCGCCGGATCGCGACGCGGGCTTGAGCGGAGAGAACTGCGGAGGAAGGAGTCGAACCCCCATGACCTGCTTCAGAGACAGGCAGCTTGCCGGTTAGCTGACTCCGCAATGAAAGTCGGCGCGGGAGGGGTCGAACCTCCCACCTTCCGGTTATCAGCCGGACGCTCTCGCCTTCCATGAGCTACGCGCCGCGAGTTGAAACGGGCTGTGCCTGTTTTGAAAGTAAGGATTGAGATGGGGCCGGAGAGACTTGAACTCTCACCTCTTGGATTAAAAGTCCAACGCTCAGCCGCTAGAGCTTCGACCCCATAGGCTTTCAAACTCCTGCATGTGAAACTCCGGCGGGAGGACTCGAACCTCCATCATTCGCAGTAACAATGCGACGCCTTGCCGTTCGGCCACACCGGAATGAAACTGAATCGCGGGGGCGGGAGTCGAACCCGCCTTCAAAGGAGCGGCATATGAGACCGCTGTGCCCAGCCGGGGCACATCCCCGCACACGAAAGCTGCGGCGATGGGAGTCGAACCCACATCTTCTCGTTTACAAGACGAGCGCTCTTGATCGCGTTTGAGCTACGCCGCAAAAAATAGGATTGAGGAAAGATTTGATGGATTGGATGAGACTCGAACTCACACCTAACAGTTTGCAAGACTGTCGCTCTGCCGAATTAAGCTACCAACCCTTGAAGGGAAATGATGAATGATGAATGCGGAATGATGAATGATGAGATGGGTGCTGATTTCAATTCATCATTCATCATTCCGCATTCATCATTTCCTTTATTGCGGGGGCGGGACTCGAACCCGCGTCCTTCGGTTTATGAGACCGCTGCTCTGGCCGCCTGAGCTTCCCCGCAGTGTTTAATGAAGATGAGCCTGGCAGGACTCGAACCTGCGACCCTCCATTTAGAAGACGGATGCTCTTTATCCATCTGAGCTACAGGCCCGCTTGTGAAGGCGATGATAGGAGTCGAACCTACAACCGGTCGTTTACGAAACGACTGCTCTTCCAGTTGGAGCTACATCGCCGCATTGAATTGGTCGGGGCGGGCTGTGAACAGTCCAGCCACACGCTCCACAGTCCCGCGCGTTCACGTCTCGCGCAGGATGAGCCGCGCCCCGTCGTAATAGCCGGTGAAGGAATCGAACCTTCGACATCCAGTTTGTAAGACTGGCGCTCTGGCCTGCTGAGCTAACCGGCTTCGTTCGATGGTCGGGGTCGGAATCGCGCCAACCTCTTCGCTTTTTCAAAGCGACGCTAATCTGTCTCAGCTACCCGACCGATACGATTGCGGATTGCGGATTGTGAGAACACAAGGCGGAAACGCGACCGTTAGGGAGCGTGTTCTTGACACGCTCGCTCACGCTCGCGTTTCTGCCTTTTCAATCCGCATTCCGCAATCATTCTTCAAGCGCGCTTTCGCTGTTCGTCGTCAATCCATTCTTCGGCGAACAGGTACTTGCGCCATTCGGGACGCGACTCCGCGTAGTGGCAGAGCAGCACGCGCTCAAGGCCGACGCGCATAGCCCCCTGCGAAGTGAGCAGGGGCATGCGCGCCTCTTCGGGCGTGCGGCTGCCCTTGCGCGTGTTGCAGCGCACGCAGGCCGTCGCGAGGTTTTCGGGCGTCGAGCGGCCCGACTTAGAGCGCGGCGTGATGTGGTCGAGCGTCAGTTCGCGCGCCGCGAGCTTCGCGCCGCAATACTGGCAGCGGAACTGGTCGCGCACGAAGATTCGGAAGCGTCGCATGCCGGGCGTCTGCCGGCGACGCCGGACGTTCACGTAACGGCGAAGGCGAATCACGCTCGGCACTCTAAACTCCGCGCGCGGCGAGCGAAGCACGCGCTCCGCGTCCAACTCTTCGACGAAAACCACGCCTCGCATTACGAGGCACATAGCTCTTGCGACTCCCACCGTGCCGAGCGGCTCGTATGAGAGGTTAAGGAGCAAAACTCTACCGTTCAGATTTGCCACTTCGGCACACCTCCTTTCTAAGATTTGAGTTGCGGAAAACTAAAAGCGATGCCGCGCGCCATCCGGCGAATTTCTTAAAGCGGAAGTGCGGGCGGCGTGAGGCGTCACGCGGGGCGCGAGACACGCCCGCAAGCTCGTAAGCGCGCGGTCGGAATCGAACCGACGTTGAACGGCTTTGCAGGCCGTCGCCTTGCCACTTGGCTACGCACGCGTGTTTTTGAAGAAGCGGGAGAAGGGAATCGAACCCTCGATGCGAGTTTGGAAGACTCGAATGTTGCCGTTTACATCACTCCCGCATGTTTGGAAGGCGGTGCGGGACTCGAACCCGCAACCTCGTCGTCCGAAGCGACGCGCTCTCGTTCCATTGAGCTAACCGCCTGTGCGTAGAGAAGTGAACGGCGGGATTTGAACCCGCGTCTCCGGCATGGCGAGCCGGCGCTTAAGGCCAAGCTAAGCTACGTTCACGGAAGATTGGTCGGGGTGCAGGGAATTGAACCCTGACCGCAAGTTCCCAAAACTTGAATGCGTGCGTTACACCACACCCCGTTTGAAATCGGATGCGCCGCGCGGGACTCGAACCCGCAATCCCTCGCTTAAGAGGCGAGTGTTCATGCCAGTTGAACTTGCAGCGCAGAGAAAAGCGGAACTGGACGGACTCGAACCGTCATCTTCTTACTCGACAAGTAAGTGCCTCACCTCTCGGCCACAGTTCCAAAGTTTGGCAGGGCGTGCGGGATTTGAACCTGCGTGTGCGCGGTAGAGAGCCGCGTGCCTTTCCTGACTTGGCTAACGCCCCGTGTCGTTAAGGTCGGTCGGCGGGACTCGAACCCGCAACGTCCGCGTTCACGGCGCGGTGCTCTGCCTGTTTGAGCTACGACCAACGTGAAAATTGTTGGCAGGGGCGGCGGGACTCGAACCCGCAAAGCCGCTTCGGGCGCTTGATTGAAAATCAAGCCGCTTTGTCCGTTTGCATACGCCCCCGCGTGTAAACCCGATGCGCGCGGAGAGATTTGAACTCTCAACTGTCGGTGTTTAAGACCGCTGCCTCTACCTGCTTGGGCTACGCGCGCGAGGGATGCGCGCGGCGGGAGTCGAACCCGCACTCGACTCTTTTTGAGAGAGCCGCCTCTGCCTGTTTGGGCTACACGCGCATTGCCAAATATTTGGTGCGGGAGGTGAGACTCGAACTCACAAGAACCGCCTTCTGAGGACGGCGCGTCTGCCGTTTGCGCCACTCCCGCGCGAATGGTGCTGGAGGAGGGAGTCGAACCCTCAACGGGCATTTGCCCACGACGATCTCAGCGTCGCGCGTTTGCCTTTTACGCCACCCCAGCTTGTGGCAATTTCTTTTTGCCTCCGACTCCGGGAGAAGGACTCGAACCTTCATCGCCTGTTTCAAATACAAGCGTCCTGCCTTTAGACGATCCCGGACGAGAAGAACCCGGCACGACTCGAACGTGCGACCTCAAGCTCCGCAAACTTGCGCTCTGATTCCACTGAGCTACGGGTTCAAAAATCAACGATGAAGTCTGAACGCTGAACGCTGAACTAATAGCAGTTGTCTTCAGTTCAGCGCTCATAGATCGGCGCTCATCCTTTCAAAGCGGAGGCGGTGCGACTCGAACGCACACGGGCGCGAGGCCCGGCGGCTTAGCACGCCGCTGCAATACCATTTATGCGACGCCTCCATTAGAACGATGAGTGCTGGATTGAAACTGCCTTCGGTTCAGCGTTCAGCGTTCAGACTTCATCGTTTCTTTTGGCGGAAGGTGCGGGAGTCGAACCCACAGAAGCTTTCAAACTCCGACAGTTTTCGGGACTGCTTGGCATGCCCTTGCCCAACCTTCCTTGAATTGGCGCGGGCGCTCGGACTTGAACCGAGAAATGCGGGTTTGGAATCCGCCAGTTTGCCATTAGCTTACGCCCACGCAAGGGATGCATCAGGGAGGACTCGAACCTCCACGCTCGCTTTTCGAGCGACAGTTTTACAGGCTGCCTGCCGGGCCGTTTCGGCGTCTGATGCGAAAATTTTTCCGCTGTCACATGGTCGAAGGGATTTGAAATAAAAAATGTTGAAGACGGAGCGCGTTACCGCGTTCGCGCGAATCGGCGCGGCGACTCGGCTGAGTTACGATCACGCTCCATCGCACGATGCTCACGAACTCGCGGCTCGGCGCACTCCGCCTTCAACTCCTCAAGGTACTTCGGTTTTCAAACAACAAAAGAGCGGGCCTTGTAGCTTCTCCACCGAGAAGCAAGCCCGCTCCGAACAAGTCTCTACCGAATTTTTAGAGAGTTGGGAGCGAGAGGCTCGCTCCCGCTGACTTAAATCTGATTCTGATCCTGACGACGACCCTTGCGTAGAACGCCTTCGAGTCTGAACGCGTGTCCTTGTAAGAATTCACCGCCGACGGGATTGGCGAATGACGAACTCGGACAAGTGGCGCGCTTCGTCGCCGCGCCCTGATAAAGGGCGGACGGTTGCCAGACGACCGCCCCTGTGGTCATCATCGCGCGTTTGTTTATGTTCGAGTTCGTCTTCATCATCGAAGTTCCTCTTCTCCCAAAGAGGTCGCTCAAAAAAGGCAGCGACGATTGTGTATACAACAGACTACTTTATACTGTCAAGCACTTTTTTCTCCGACCCTTTTGCGACGACACATACGCGCCGTGCTAATCCCGTAGAGTTACCGAGACGGTTGGCGCTCTCGTCGGCTTGTTTCGATTAATCGGCGCGGCGGCAGTTGTTTTTGAGTCGCCCGAAGAGTTACAAAGTAGACGGCGCGGCCAGTCTTCCGCTCTTGCGAGTGATTTGCGAGGGGGCGGGCCGCGTTTCTGATAAAGCCATGAAGCCCACAATCGTCGCAGTCGGCGGGTTCACTTCAAATTCCGGCAAGACGACGCTCGTGTGCGAACTGCTTCGCGCGCTGCGCGGCTGGGAAGCGATCAAGATGTCGCGCGGCCATTACCGCTCGTGCGGCAAAGACCCGCAGGCGTGCTGCATCAGCCCTCTGCTGGGAGATGAGCCTGTCGTGCGCTCAGGGCATGCCGAGACCTACGCGCACGGCAAAGACACAGGGCGCTACTGGGAAGCCGGAGCCGCGAACGTTCACTGGGCAATCGTCACAGACAGGCAGGTCGAGGGCGGCGTCCGCGCTGCGCTTGAGCGCGTGCAATCGGACGGCGTTCTGATCGAGGGGAACAGCTTTCTACGCTTCGTCGAGGCCGACTTCTCCGTGGTCGTCGCGCGCACGGACGTTCTGAAGATCAAGCCTTCGGCGCGTCGCATGCTCACTATGGCTTCGGCGATCTACCTCTCCGACGGTGAGGAGAGAAGTGATGCATCCGTCCGCCTTCGTTTCGACGAGTGGCAAAGGCAAGCGGGCCTCGGCGAAGTCTTCGCGGCGCTCCCCGTCTACACGCACGAAAGTTTGCCGCAGCTCGTCGCGCGAATCGTCTCGGTTCAAGGGACTCGTGACGCCTTACGCCGGGCCGACGGTGCAACAGCCGTGTCGGGCTTTTAGGAGACCTCGGAGAATTTATGGCGCGCAACAGAAGCTTCGCCGCGTAGGTCGAGAACATTTCAAATCGTCGCAGATAATTTCCAAGAGAATATGGACGGAAGAATTTTTCAGCTCAACCGCTCAGACGGCGGCGTGCCAAAGCTCGCCGTGCGCGAAGCTCTTCTCACGACCGAAGGTCTCGAAGGTGATCGCCAGAGAGACCTTCGCTACCACGGCGGGCCGGAGCGCGCGCTTTGCCTGTTCGCGCTTGAGCGCATCATAGAGCTTCAGGCGGAAGGCCACCCGATCTTCCCCGGCTCGGTCGGCGAGAACGTCACGGTCGTCGGCCTCGACTGGCCGCAACTCAAACCCGGCGCGCGTCTCGCGCTCGGCGACGAAGTCGTCGTAGAGATTTCGAGCCACGCAGGCCCCTGTAAGACCATCGCCGAATCATTCGTCGAGGGCAAATTCAAGCGCATCTCGCAAAAAGTCTTCCCCGGCCAATCGCGCCTCTACGCGCGCGTCCTGCAAACAGGCACGCTCGCCGTCGGACAGTCGGTAAAAGTTTTGAACGGACAAATGAAGTGGCTGCCGCGGCGAGTAAT
>Ga0190275_10003334_pt1 | contig 11452 bp, 11 predicted proteins | sample Popmic550T_FD_133745 | JGI IMG/M metagenome (GOLD analysis project Ga0190275, IMG submission 133745) | Populus adjacent soil microbial communities from riparian zone of Yellowstone River, Montana, USA - 550 T | ecosystem: Environmental > Terrestrial > Soil > Riparian zone > Trees stand | place... | reverse complement strand
GCCGGCGAGGCCCTCGCCGCCGCGCTCGATCTCGAACTGCTCCCGCTCGAAGGTGGTTTGTACCGGCGGACTTTCAGCGGAGCCGGGGCATCGGCGATCCTGTTCATGCTGATTGGCGACGACTTCTCGGCCATGCACCGGCTCAGCAGCGACGAGATTTATTTCCATCACGCCGGATCGCCGCTGCGCATGCTGCTGATCCACCCGGACGGCGGGCACCGGGACGTACTGATCGGCAGCGCGGATGCCGCGGGCCAGGTGCCGCAGTTCCTCGTTCCGGCAAACCATTGGCAGGGTTCGTCATGCGACGGGCCATGGGCGCTGGTCTCCACCGTGGTCACACCCGGCTTCGACTGGAAGGACTTCGTGCTGGGTGAACGCGAGGCGCTCACCGCGCTGTCGCCGGATGCGGCCGAGAGGATCGTCCAGCTGACCAGGAGCCAACCCCCGCTCTGAGCGGGACGGGCGCTTAGTGCGTTTGCTTGACGCACGTCATACATACGCAATACCCTGGGTTGCGGCACCAGGGAGGTGAGCATGACCGAGCTGAATATTCGACCACTCGAAGACGGCATCGAGCGTGACCTGCGCGGGCTGAATTACGCCAGCTATCTGCACCTGGACGAGCTGCTCGGCGCCCAGCAACCGCTCTCCGGACACCACGACGAGATGTTGTTCATCGTCGTTCACCACACCACCGAGTTGTGGATCAAGCTCGTCATTCACGAGATCCGTTCTGCCATCTCTCTGATCGCCGCCGACGAGCTGCAGCCGGCCCTGAAACGGCTGGCCCGGGTGAAGCACATCCAGCGTCAGATGACAGATCAGTGGTCGGTACTAGCCACTCTGACGCCCAGCGAATACGCCCAATTCCGGGACCGGCTGGGTAAGTCGTCCGGATTCCAGTCCGCGCAGTACCGGACTCTGGAATTCTTGCTGGGTAACAAGAACCCGGCCATGGTGGCCGTCTTCGCGCACGACCCGGTGGCTCAGCGTCAACTCGAGCAGACCCTGCACAATCCCAGTCTCTATGACGAATTCCTGCTCTACCTGGCCCGGCACGGTTTTGCGATTCCTGCCGAATTGCTGGACCGGGACTTCTCGCAGCCACACGTGCTCAACACCGACCTGGTGACCGTCTTCACCGGTGTGTATGACGACCCCGAACAGCACTGGGATGTCTACGAAACCTGCGAGGAACTCGTCGACATCGAGGACACCTTCCAGACCTGGCGGTTCCGGCATCTCAAGACCGTTGAGCGGATCATCGGGTACAAGCGCGGCACCGGCGGGTCGTCCGGAGTGGCTTTCCTGACCAGGGCCCTGTCGTTGACCTTCTTCCCCGAGCTGTACGCGGTCCGCACCGAAATCGGCCGGCATCCGGACGACGAAAGCTCCTACCGATCACCAACAACCGGCAGCACAGCGAAAGGCGAAGAATGAGCGGGCAAACCGCAGTTCCGAGCGGGGTTCTGCCAGGGATTTCCGTCAACCGGGATCGTGCGACCGCTCTCGACGAGGCGGATCCGCTCTCGCATTTCCAAGCCCGCTACCTGCCGCATCCCGATGACGTGCTGGCCTACCTCGACGGCAACTCACTCGGCCGGCCTTTGGCCTCGATCATCAACGTGTGGGATTCCTTTGGCCGCGAGCAGTGGGCGGGTCGACTGATCCGCGGCTGGTCCGAGGGCTGGATGGACCTCCCGGAGATCGTCGGTGACGAACTCGCCGCCGCCGCGCTCGGCGCCGCATCCGGACAGACCGTCATCGCCGATTCCACGACCGTCAACTTCTACAAATCGGTGCGGGCCGCGCTCAATCTCCGACCGGGCCGGCGCCGGATTGTTCTCGACCGGGACAACTTCCCGACCAACAGGTATGTGGTCGAGTCGCTGGCCCGGGATCTCGAGCTCGAGCTCGTCTGGCTGCAGGCCCAGCCCGGGACCGGTATCACTGCGCAGGATGTGGCCGCCGTCGTTGATGACCGAACCGCGGTCGTCACCTTGAGCCATATCGCTTACCACTCCGGCTATCTGGCCGACGCCAAAGAGATCACCGACGTCGCGCACCGGGCCGGCGCGCTGGTGGTCTGGGACCTCTGCCACTCGGTGGGATCAACCGAGATCGCCTTGGACGACTGGAATGTTGACTTCGCGGTGGGCTGCACCTACAAATTTGTTGGCGCCGGCCCTGGCGCGCCCGCATTCTGCTATGTCAATGTCAAGCATCACGAGCACATCGACCAGCCCATCTGGGGCTGGCTCGGCCGGCGGGATTCATTCGAGATGGAGCAGGGCTTCGTCCCCGCTGACGGCGCCCGGGCCATGCTGTCCGGGACGCCGCCGCTGCCGGGCATCCTTGCGGTCCGGGAGGGTGCTGCGGTGATCGCGGAGGCCGGTATCGGCGCTATCCGCACCAAAGCCGTCGCATTGACCGACATGGTGGTGGAGCTGACCGACGAGTGGCTCGTTCCGCAGGGTTTCACCTTGGGTTCGCCGCGGGACAGCGCCTGGCGCGGCGCCCACGTCAGCATCAACCGGCCAGACGCGAGAGAGGTCTGCGGGCGGCTGGTCGAGGCCGGGGTGCTCATCGATTTTCGAACACCGTCCACCATCCGGATCGGGCTCTCGCCGCTACCGACCAGCTTCGCCGAGGTGTGGGACGCGGTTGACCGCATCCGCCTGCTGACCGCCTAGCCCGCGATGCCCAGCGCAACCGGTTCAGCGGTCCTGCCACCGGACCGGCCAGGCTCACCAGGATCACTCATCGTGTCCTTCGCCGGCTCGTTCCTGCGTCAGCTGGGCGGCTGGATAGCCGTCGCGGACCTGATCAGCTGCCTGAGTACGGTCGGATTGGCCGATCCCGCCGTGCGGCAGGCCCTGCTCCGGCTCAAATCCCGCGGATTCCTGGTTGCCGAACGGCGGGCCGGCGTCGCCGGGTATCGACTCACCGAGGCGGGCATGCATGACCTGACGACCGGTGACCGCCGGATCTTCCGGCAGCCGCGGGCAGTAGCCGAGGACGGCTGGGTGCTCGTGGTGTTCTCGGTGCCGGAGACCGACCGGCACCTGCGGCATCGGCTTCGCACCGAACTGTCCTGGCTGGGTTTCGGCACCGTCAGCCCAGGTGTCTGGATTGCCCCTAGCCCGCTGGCCGAACCCGCCCGCGAACTACTTGGGGACGCCGAGCTGGACGAATACGTCACCTGGTTCGCCGCCCAGCACTTGGCGGAAACGGACGCGGCCGCCTGGTGGGACCTTTCAGGTTTGCGACAGCAATACCAGACATTTCTGGACGAGCACCGATCAGCGGTTTCGTCCGGCGAGCTGTCCACCGATGAGGCCTTTGCGCGGTACCTCAGGCTGATCGACTCGTGGCGGTTGTTTCCACGGCAGGACCCTGGGTTGCCGGCCATCTTGCTACCTGGCGACTGGCCGGCACCGGACGCCTGGGACGTGTTCTGGACGCTGCACCAGCGTTGGTCAGGGGCGGGCCTGGAATACGTGCAGGCCGTTTGCCGCGGCGAGGTCACGCGTCGAACAGCACCAGCGCAAAGATGAATGTCATCACGACGGCAAGGAACCAGATGTTGCCGATGACGTATTTCTCGGCCAGCCCCAACGGGGGCGGAACATTTGGTAGCGACTCCGGCGCGATGCACGCAAGCGTTGGGTCCACCGGGTCGTGGTAGACCCCCACCAGCGCACCCGGCCGGGGCATACCGGCTGCGTGGATCCTCGAGCTGAAGGTGATCTCCCGCCCGTCCACCGACTGGAAGGTGATGATCGGTTGCCGCACCGGCTGGATCGTGCCGTCCGAGGATTTCCGCCGCCGCCGCCAGGTCCGCTCGTCCACCACCACGCCGCGAGCCGGCAGCCACCCGTCCGGGACCACAGGCGGCTTCCGGCCGCGCTTTGATTCCCGGACTTGCCTGGTCCCGAAAGCGGCGACGATGAACACCGGCGTCACCAGGAGAAGCAGGCCCAACCAGGCTGGCATGAACTGATGATGTCAAGAAATCCGCCGGTCCGGCACTGGCTGCGGTCAGTCGTCGGGGTCCAGCGGGCGGGCCGACCGTCAACCGCTGGGTTCCTGCCCGCTTTCATCGTCCGCGCCGGAATAGTCGGCATTGTTGTCCGCTACCGGCGTAGGTGCTCCTGTCCTTGGCGCGCTGTCGTTGGCTCGGTTTCGGCGGATTCTGCAGCCTCGGGCTCTGCAGCCTCCTGCTCTGCTGCCCCGGGCTCAGCTGCCTCGGGCTCTGCCGGCGCCGGCACTCCGGGTGCGGGCACTGGCGGAGTCGGGATGAGCACTGTGCTGAGCATCCGCCGGGTTCGTCCGAAAGCCGGATGATTCATTGCCCGAGACTGCACCGCCGCACCGATCTCGGCGACCAGGCTGATCATTTCCTCGTTGGTCAGCCACAGCCCGACACTGCGATAGCCGGCGACGTCACGCTCGAGATCGACATCTCCGGTCGCCAGATAGCTGTCGAAATCGGCGATCAGCCCGGCAATGAAGCCCAGGAACGCCCGGCGATGGTCCTCCGGACGCATTGCGCGCAGGTCCTCCGCACTGACCTGCGCATCCTGCATGGACAGCGCGTACGTCCGCTCGACAGTCCCCCGGACGGGCCGCTCGTCGATCGCCAGCAGCACGCCCGCCTTGACCAGCACGGCGACCTGCCGGTACAGCGTGGCCGGTGCTATGTCGCCGAGCTCGGCACGCAGCTGGCCGGTGGTGAGTTGCCGATCACCGAGGAAGGCCTGCACGATCCGCAGGCGGAGCGGGTGCAGGAGCAGATCCGCCGATGCCATGCCAAACATTCTCACACGGTGCTATTATTATCGTTACTGATAACATGTGTCGCTCGCGAGGAGGTGCCGCATGGCGTCCGTCATCGACGACCGAAATCGGCTGCACATTGCACTCAGCACTGGGGAGAAATGGGCGGCGCTGCGCCGGACCGATGTCTGCATTCCCTGCACCGACGTGGTCAGTGTCGAGCACGTGGCCGACCCGTTTCGGCTGGTCCACGGCCTACGGGCGCCAGGTCTCGCCGTGCCCTGGCGCACCAAAATCGGCACCTGGCGGTCAGCGGGCCGGAAGGTATTCGCGGCCACTCGTGCCGGCCTGCCCGGGATACGGATTGTGTTGCGCGGCAACAACTTCAGCGAGATCCTGGTCAGCGTTAGCGATCCCGACGCCGTCACCACGTCATTGGCGGGCAGCGTGCCGGATCCACCGCGAGATCGGCCGGTCGAGCGACTGGTGACCATCCGGTCCGCCGGGATTGCGCTGGCCGGCACCGCCCTGGTGCCGACTGCCGGCCGACCGACCAGAGCCGCCGCGGTCATCGTGACCGGATCTGGGCCACTTCACCGAAACGGCAGTGATCGACGTGCGCCTGTCGACGTGAGTCGGCAGTTGGCCACCGCGTTATCGGAGCAGGACATCGCCACACTGCGTTACGACAAGCGTGGCGTCGGGGCTTCGGGCGGGGATTACCTTCGAACCGGCTTCTACGACAACATCGCCGACGCGGTGGCCGCGGTGAGAACACTTGCCGAGCAGCCAGAATGCGCCGGCGTTCCGCTGATCATGGTCGGACACAGCGAGGGCGCGATGATCGCGACCGCGGTTGCCGCAGAGCCGGCATCCCAACTGGGCGGCGTCGTTCTTTTGGCCGGGCCGGCGACGACCGGCGAGCAGACCCTGCAGTGGCAGGCGGCCCGGATAGCGCCCACCCTGCCAAGACCCGTCCGGCTGATCCTGTGGGCGCTGCGCACCGACCCGGCCAAACGGCAGCGCACCTTCATCAACAAGATTCGGCGCACCACCAAGGATTCGGAGCGGTTGGGTGGGGCCCGGATCAATGCGAAGTGGTTCCGGGAATTGCTGGATTTCGACCCAGCCCCGCTGCTGGCCGCCATCACCGTGCCGGTGCTGGCCATCACCGGCGACAAGGACATACAGGTGGATCCCGCTGACCTGGACATCATCGCGGCGACCGTCCCCGGCCAGGTGAGCACACACCGCATCGAGAACCTCACGCATATTCTGCGCCTCGATCCGGCCGAGCCCACTCTCGGCGCCTACCGCAAACTGATCAAGCAGCCGGTTGATGCTGCTGTGCTGCAGACCATCTCGGCGTGGATTGTGCAGCTGGCCGACGACCGCGGCGAAAAGGGCGGACCGACCGCCGACTGACCCCATACCGCTGGCCGCCACTGTGGTCCCGGTTGCTGTCGGCGCACGGCTGCGTACGGTGGTCCCCATGAAGGTGATCATTGCGGGTGGACACGGCAAGATCGGGCTCCGGTTGGCCCGGCTACTCGGCGAGCGGGAGGAACATCCCATTGGCCTCGTCCGGAAATATGAACAGGAAGCCGAGCTCGTCGCCCTCGGCGCACATCCGGTGATCTTCGACCTGGAGTCGCGAACGGCATCCGAGCTGGCAGAGATCGTGCGTGGTGCGGACGCGGTGGTATTCGCGGCGGGCGCCGGGCCGGGCAGCGGCGCGGAACGCAAGGACACCGTCGATCGAGGCGGCGCTGTGTTGCTCGCTGACGCGGCCGAACTCGCCGGCGTGCGGCGCTACCTGCTGGTCTCGGCGATCGGCGCAGACGACGGCCCGCAGCCGGACCACGACGACGTGTATGCCGCCTACGTCACGGCGAAGAAGGCCGCCGACGACAACATCCGCGCCCGCGATCTGGACTGGACGATCGTCCGGCCGGGAGGGCTGACTCTCGAATCCGGGACTGGCCTGGTCACCCTGGCCGAGCACACCGAGCGCAGCACGGTCTCCCGGGAAGACGTCGCCGCCGTGCTGCTGGCATTGCTCGACGAACCGCGGACAGCAGGGCTATCGCTGGATCTCGTAAGTGGGAAAACCCCGATCAACGAGGCGGTGGCTGCCCTGGTCGGCGCCGACACGTCCTGAGCCGCGGTGCTGGTTGCCGGGTGTCCCCGCACCCTGCCGCACTGGGCGGTTGCCCGTCGGTCGGGGTGTATGGGCCGGAGTCGCTGGTTACCCGGCCGCTGCGTAAATTGACGCCGTGCCAGGAAAGCGCGACACCAGCGAACCAGCAGAGCTCGTCGTCGGCGAGCGAACCGTGCGGATCACCCATCCGGAGCGGGTCTATTTTCCTGCCACCGGAGCCACGAAGCTCGATCTCGCCCAGTACTACCTGAGCGTTGGCGACGGAATTGTCCGTGCGCTCCGGGAGCGGCCCTGCATGATGCATCGGTTCCCCGAGGGGTTGAGCGGCGACAAGGTCCATCAGAAGCGGCTGCCGCGCGGCGCCCCGCCCTGGGTGGAGACTGTGCAATTGTTCTTCCCCAGGTTCAAGCGCACCGCAGACGAATTGTGCGTCACCGAATTGGCCAGTGTGATCTGGGCCGTGCAGATGTCTACCGTCGAGTTCCATCCCTGGAACTCTCGAAGGGCGGACACCGAGAAGCCCGACGAATGGCGGATCGACCTCGATCCCATGCCGGAGTGCGATTTTGCCAGGGTAAGACGTGTGGCGCACGTCGCGCAGGAAGTACTCGATGAGATCGGTGCGATTGGTTGGCCGAAGACATCGGGTGGCAAGGGTATGCACATTTATGTCCGGATCGAACCGGCCTACGGTTTCGCCGATGTCCGGCGTGCCGCACTGGCTTTCGCTCGGGAAGTGGAACGCAGAGCGCCGCAGGATGTCACCACCACATGGTGGCGTAAAGACCGGGATCCCAAAAAACTGTTCGTGGATTACAACCAGAACGCCAGGGACCACACCATTGCTAGCGCTTATTCGGTGCGCGGGGTGCCGCAGGGGACAGTGTCGACGCCTATCACCTGGGACGAAATCGATGACGTCCTGCCGGCCGATTTCACCCTGGCAACGGTGCCCAAGCGGTTCGCCAAACTGGGGGACCTGCATGCCGGCATCGACGACGCAGTATTTTCGATAGATCCATTGCTGGAGTGGGCGGAGCGCGACGAACGGGCGGGCGCGGCGGATCCGGGCGAGCCGGAAGCAGTCGATCTAGGCAAGTAGTGCTCTGGCGCCCAGCGGCGCCACTTAAGTCACGGCACGACGGTGACCGGCCATTTGCCGGCCTTGACCAGGCGAACGCCCAGCGAACCGACATAGCGATGACCGGCCGACGCAGACGCGCCGACGATAACCGCATCGGCCAACACCTCGGTACAGATTCGGTTGATCTCAGTGAACGGATCACCGGTGGTCTCGATGAATCGGGCGCGGATGCCCGCCCGCGCCGCACCCTCCTGCACTTGCGTACGGAGTTCGTCAGCGACCTCATGTTGCGCGTCATTGACCATCAATCCGGCCGCCGGGACCAGATTGGCCAGAGCCGATGGCGTGCCTACGAAGACGACCACCAACTCGGCCGATTGGCGCCGGGCCAGGCCGGCCGCATATGACGCCGCCCGCAACGATGTTGTCGACCCGTCAGCAGCAACGACAATGACCTTCGGGCCGTCGGTCCCTCGCTCAAACCCGGTCATGAGTCCCAGCCTTGCACTGCACCGGTTCTGCTGCACCATCCGCCTCGCCGATCGCCCGGTGCGGATCGCTCTGTGCGCCAGCACAATCGGCGACGGCCCCGACTGAACCCGACGACCGGTTCATCGTGCCTGTCGATTCGGACGACAACGAGTTCTGCCTGTCATGTGGCCAAGGTGACGCCCACGAGGGCCATGAACGCTTCCAGCTCAACCACATTCGCTCAATTGAATTTCGGGCAGGGGGTCGATCGTCCAGCGGTGGAACCTGAAGATCGAGCGGCCTCCGTTCCGGCGGAGGATCCCGGCGGCGTGGTGCTCTTCGCTATCGGTCCGTACCGGCACAAAGACAATCGCCTGATTGTTCCTCAGGGCCGAATCGTGAATTCTCAGCGTTTCTCCCTCAAATGCCCCACCGCGTTGCAGCAATCGCAGCGCACGCGCCCAAAGGCCCCGTCCAGTGCCTGCAAGGTCGAGCAGGCGGACACCTTGCCGCCCGCTGAGCACATTCACACCTGCCAAGTCGAACCCCGCCTGTTCCAGCTGGGGCAATGCCGCTGTGACTCCGGCGAAGTCGTCGAAGATTGCGGCGACTCGGTTCATCGGATACCGGTAGAATTGATTCACATTGAATCCCGCTCCGGGGGTTGACTCCGACGAACCCGCAGCGCGGAGCAGCCCCGCCAGTTTATCGACCTGAGCTGTCGCGGCGGCATTTTCGTCGGTCTTGTCTGGCTCCGGTGGGTCACCGCGGGTGTAGCGGATCACCAGTCCACTGATGCCGGCGAGGACAGCCAGGGTGAACAGGGTCCACGTCGCGGCCAAAACAGCCGGCCCGACGATCGACAGGACGCCGAACAGGCTCAGCACGACGGCAAGGGTGATTGCAGTGTCGGACCCATCCGATGCGGCAACCGTTTTCACGTTGCGCCTCATTTGATCCTCCTTTGTATTACTTGGTTCTCATTTTTTTCTACAATGCGCTTTTCGTCGATAGCCTTGACATACCGATGGACCTATTCAATCTCGCGCGCCCGCGAGCGAAGGCCGCGGCATTTTGGGTCCGTGGGTGGCGGTGCCACCCGAATCAAGTCACTGACGAGCGGATGGCGTTCAAGGGCGGAGAGCAGGGATTTAAGAGCCTGGTGAATCGCCCAGCCTTGCTTGGCTCGGCGGTCCTGCAGCAACACTTCCCGTGACCCCAGACTCGACGATGGCGACTTTCGTCATTTCGGCTCTCACTCCCCGAGGCGCTCGATACTATTTAGTTGTTGCTTCAACTATACCATCATTGGCGCAACAAACAATGTGAGAGCACGCACATAAAGATTGCGTATTCGGCAGATACTTTATGCGTTGTGTGCCTCACACCCACCGCACGGGCCACGTGAATTGCACGCGTACCAACATTCCTGTTTATACCTAGCTCTTTCCCGGGCCAGATCGAACTACGGGTCACAGGACCACACTCGTCGGAGGCGGCACCGCTCGAGAGCGGCTGCAAGTCCGGAACACCTGGACGCAGGCGCGCACTCCCAAGGTCTCGTTGTCCAGAGATGTTGCAGAGAGGGGACTGATGCTCCTATTGGCTGTCAAGCGGCCGCGAGCCACTCGCGGTAGGACTGGGTGAAGGAGTCGTCCCGTCGTTTGCCGCGCTCGATCATCGAGATGGTCATGGGCCAGACATCGAAGTGATCCGCCACAGTGGTGAGGGTGATGTTCTTTGCTTGTCTGGCCGGTCGGAGGTCGGCGTACTCGGGCACCGGTATTTGCTTGGTGAGCAGGCGGAGAATCTCCCGGGCAATCGCTCGTTTCAGCATCCGCAGAATGGCGGCCTTTGATTTGTTCTTCTCGACCTGTCGTGCGACGTAGGCGCGGGTTTGTGGGTGATTAGACATACGCACCAGCGCGATGCGGTGAAGAGCGCTGTTGCCGCCACGGTCCCCGCCGCGGGACAGCCGGTGTTTGTTGGTTTTTCCTGAGGACGCCAGGACGGGAGCGGCGCCGCACAGGGCAGCGAACGACGCCTCGGAGCCCAGCCGATCCGGGTTCCCGCCGGCCGTAATCAGCAACTGCGCAGCGGTGTCCGGACCGACGCCGAACGCAGCCCGCAACGCAGGATTGGCGGCGGTCACCAGGACATCGATCTGGGCCTCCATCTCGTCTGCCTGGGAGGTGAGGAACTGATGCCGTTTCGCGAGGGTTTTCAGCGCGGTGAGCACGGCCGTGGCGACCGGGTCATTACTGCTCGGGCGGCAGTTCCGCAGGGCCGTGACCAGCGCCTTCTCCTTCAACGAACGGTATTTCGCTCGGACCGGGTCCGGGGCGGTGACCAGCAGAGAGGTGATCTGGTTCATCGCCGCGGTCCGGGCCTTCACTGCGGAGCGGCGCGCGTTGAACAGCGCCCGGATGGCCTCGATCGCTGGGTCCTTCGGCGCGCTGGTCGCATTGCCGGACAGCACCGCGCGGGCGGCCAGTTCGGCGTCCAACGGGTCCGACTTGCCGCGGCGCCGCCGGGCGGCCCGGTCCGGCCGGTTGACCTCGATCACCTGGATGCCAGCGGTGATCAAGGCTTTAGTCAGGCCGGCGCCGTAGGAGCTGGTCCCCTCGACTCCAACAGTCTGCACTCTCCCGTGAGAGGTCATGAAGCGAATCGCTTCCCAATAACCCTGGGCGTTGGTGCGGAACTCTTTGTCGGCCAATTTCCGGCCCAACAAGGTCAGTACCGCGACGTGCATAGTGTCGGCGTGAGTGTCGACACCGCCGACGACTTTCGGTTTTCCTGCCATGATGAGGCTGCCTTCCGACTCGATACCGGGTGGTCGTCGCCGGCCGGTCGGGCAGACAGGACATTGATTGGGTCTTTGTCCAAGCTCCTATTAGGTCATGCCCGCCCGGTCGGCGCCGTCAAGCGCTTCCCGGGGCCGGACTGAACAG
>Ga0190275_10003333_pt1 | contig 11455 bp, 5 predicted proteins | sample Popmic550T_FD_133745 | JGI IMG/M metagenome (GOLD analysis project Ga0190275, IMG submission 133745) | Populus adjacent soil microbial communities from riparian zone of Yellowstone River, Montana, USA - 550 T | ecosystem: Environmental > Terrestrial > Soil > Riparian zone > Trees stand | place... | reverse complement strand
CACGGGACACCCCCGGTGAACGACATGCCCTCGACGTTCACGGTCGGCACCAGGGCCGCCCGGACGTTGTCCGGTGCCGGAGCGGTCCAGGTCGCCGATGCGAACTCGCCCCGCCTCGAGGTCGAGGTGAACATCGGCAGCTCGACGGGGATCCCCCAGGCGGAGTGGCCCACGTTCACCCTCGACGGGACCACCGGGCTCACCGTGTTCATGGGCTCGGCCACCGCGAGTCGCGTCGTGGGTGTCTCCGGCACGATCGCCGACCTCAACGCCGCCCTCGACGGCATGGTCGTCACCGGGGGCACCACGGCGGCCACCACGGCGGGCGCCTTCCGCATCGTCGTCGAGACCGACGACGTGGTGGGTGTCGACGCGGGGGACGCCGACCTGGCCGCCACCAACCTCACCCCCTTCACCGTCACCTCCGACCAGCCGATCAACACCATCCAATCCCCCTTCGCGATGGGGACGTCGTCGAACCAGACGATGCCGCCGATCACGGTCAGCGATCCCGACTCCCCGAGGCTGGACGTCGAGCTGAGGATCAACCGGAGGTCCCCGGACACCACCTCGACCCGACCGACCTTCACGTTGCCGACGACCGCGGGCCTCACCGTCACCGGCGCCCCCTCCAGCTCCGTCTCGGTGCGGCTGGTCGGGCCCATCGCCGCACTCAACGCCGCCTTGGCCGGCGTCAGGATCAACGGGCCTCCCAACGCCGGTCAGTACGACTTCGTGCTCGCGACCGACGACGGGCCCGACGGTGAGACCGCCGGGGAGAACACCGACACCGACACCGCCCTCATCACGGTCCTCAGCAATCCGCCCACCGCGTCCGCCGGCTCCGACTTCACCATCGGGACGGCGGCGTCGCGCCGGTTCAGCGAATCGAGCGCGCCGTCGGTCGGCGACCCGGACGACGACCGCATCGAGGCGACGATCGAGATCCTGCGCACCGGTGGCGACACGACGTCGGTGCGACCCACGTTCACCTTCCCCACGACCGGCCTGTCGGTCACCTCCGGCTCGCCGGCCAACTCCTCGGCCGTCACCGTGACGGGCCCGCCGGCGACGATCGAGACCGCCCTGGACGACATGTCCCTCACCGGTGGCTCGACGTCCGGTGGCTATCGCCTCGTTGTCACGGTGGATGAGCTGGTCGGGGCGGGGGTCGGAAACGTCGCCACCGACGCCGCCAACATCACCGTCACCGCCCTGGCGCCGATCGTGACCATGCCCACTGCCGTCACCCTCGTGTCGTCGACGACGCTCGCCCTCACGGGCGCCAACGCGCCCACCGTCGCCGATGCCGACTCGCCCGTGGTCGACGTCGAGGTGCGGCTCCTCTCCGACGGCATCTCGAACGTCGACAGCCGGTTCAGCCTCGACGGCACGGCCGGTCTCACCATCACCGCCGGAGCCGCGGCGTCGTCGGACCATGTGGCCGTCACCGGCTCGGTGGACGCGGTGAACGCCGCCCTCAACGGTCTCGTCCTGACGGCGTCCCCCACGGCCGAGATGTTCCTCCTCGGGGTGAAGGTCGACGACGCCCCTGGGGCCGGCACCGGGCAGACGGCCTCCCGCTCGACGACGGTCACCGTCACCAGGGCGCTGCCGGTGTCGACCGCCGGGTCGCCGCTCGCCCTGGCCTCCCACACGTCGTCGCCACCCCTGCTCGGTGCGGCCGCCCCCCAGGTGAGCGATGCCGACTCGGCGGTCGTCGACGTGGAGGTCAAGACGACGAGTGCCGCCGGCTTCTCGTCGGCGCACCACCCGACCTTCACCCTCGACGGCACGACCGGCCTCACCGTCGTGTTGGGGACGGCCGTGGCGTCGCACGTGGTCGTGCTGCAAGGATCGCCGTCGGCCGTGAACGCGGCGCTCGAGGGCATGGTGGTGCGAGCCGGCCCGACCGGCGGCACCTTCGGCATCAAGGTGTCGGTCGACGACGTTCCCGGCACCGGCGGTACCCCCAGCGTCGCGACCACCGTCGTCACCGTCACCGACGTGGACCCGACCGTCGCCGTGCCCGGCTCGGCCCCGCACGCCTACCCCGGCCAGACCCGGGACGTGCCCGTGACCGTGACCGACAGCGACTCCCCCGGCCTCGGTGCCCAGGTGCGGGTCCTCGGGACGACCGTGGGCCGGCCGAAGGTGCGGGTGACCGCGCCCGCCGGGCTGGTGATCGACGCCGGCCCGGCCTCGGGGACCGATGACCTCCAGATCCACGGCGCCACCGCCGACGTGATCAGCGCCCTGGCCAGCCTCCGGGCCGTGGCCGGCACCGCCACCGGCACCTTCACCGTCGAGGTCGTCGTCGACGACGCCCGGCCCGAGGTCGGCAACACGGTGACCGGGACCTTCACGGTGGTGGTCGAGCCGCCGCCGTCGGCCCCCACGGCCGTCGACGCCCAGGCCCGAGCCGGCGGCATCACCGTTGGGTGGAGCCCTCCGGCGACACCCGGCCCCAACGCCCTGACCGGCTACCGGGTGCGGGTGCTCCAGGGCACCACGCAGGTCGCGACGGCCGACGTCGGCTCGTCGGCGAGGACCCGAGCCTTCGACGGCCTGGCCAACGGCGCCGCGTTCACGGTCGAGGTGCGCGCCCTGACCACGCTGGGCGCGGGGACGGCGGCGACCGCCGGGCCGGTGACGCCCCGGGTCTTCCTCCCGTTCGCTTCGGCGGGGGCGATGGTGGATCGGTTGTTCCTGGATCTGGTGGGGCGGGCACCGACGGCGTCGGAGCGGTCCGCTGCGGTCAACGGCCTCGGTGCCGGGTCGCTCACGCCGGCGGGCCTGGTGGCTCAGCTGCGGGGGTCGGCCGACAACACCGGGAACGTCGACCCGGTGACCCGTCTGTACCGGGCCTACTTCCTGCGGATCCCGGACGCCGGCGGGCTGGACTTCTGGATCTCGCGCCGCCGGTCGGGGCAGTCGCTCAACCAGATCAGCCAGTCCTTCGCCCTGTCGCCGGAGTTCACGACGCTCTACGGCTCGCTGTCGAACGAGGAGTTCGTCGAGCTGGTGTACGAGAACGTGCTGGGCCGTCCCGGTGAGGCCGGCGGGGTGGCGTTCTGGACCAGCCAGCTGAACAGCGGGGCGCGGACCCGGGGCCAGGTGATGACCGGGTTCAGCGAGTCGCCCGAGTACAAGGGCCTGCAGCGGGCCGAGGTCGACGTGAGCGTGGCCTACATCGGCCTGCTCGGGCGACGCCCCACGAACGCCGAGCACACCAGCGCGGTGGCGGGCCTCGAGGGCGGGACCCTCGCCCTGGCCGCCCTCCACACCTCGATCCTCACCAGCACCGAGTACCGCGACCTCGTCACCTGAGGGCTCAGCCCGTCGTCCCGGTCAGCCCGTCGTCCCGATCCGGGCGGCCCGGGACGGGGGGAGGGGGTACGGCTCCTCGGGCGGGAGGAGCGCCCTCGCCCGCCGGTCGGGCGATGGCGGGGCCGTAGGCACCTCGTCGAGCATGGGTCACGGTACGGCGGATGGCGGGCGTCCCCGACCGGGTTTCGGCTGTTTCGTGGGGGTGGGCAAGGGGGAACAGATGTTCGTATGATGGCCATCCCCTATGGGCTTCAACAACACGCCGATGCCCTGGTCCGAGTTCGAACGCACGCTCTCGGGGCGCGCCCGCACCGGCGAGCACCGGGGGGTGCCCAAGGATGGCGGCGACAGCCCGGCGTGGTCCACCCACCGGAGCTCCTACGAGCCCCCGCCCGACCTGGCCGAGGCCCGGGCCCGTCGCGCCCGGGGGGCCGATCGCCCGTCCGGGGGCGGCGCGCCCTACGCCGAGCTGCACTGCCGCTCGAACTTCAGCTTCCTCGAGGGCGCCTCCCACCCCGAGGAGCTGGTGGAGGAGGCGGCCCGTCTGGGGCTGGAGGCCCTGGCCATCACCGATCGCGACGGCTTCTACGGCGTGGTCCGCCAGTCCGAGGCGGCCACGGTCGTGGGCGTGCCCGCCGTCTACGGCGTCGACCTGGGCCTGGGCGATCACCCCATCCCCACCGCCCCTTGGGCCGCCTGGGCCTCGTCTGCCCCGTCCGGCTCGTGGGGCTCGTGGGGTGCGGCCGGCCCAGGTGGCTCGGGCAGTTCGGGCGGCTCGGCTGGCTCGGGCGGCCCGGGTGGCACGTGGGGCCCTGCAGGCCCGAACGGTCCGACCGGCTCGGGCGGCTCGGCTGGCTCGTGGGACCCGAACGGTCCGGCTGGTTCGGCCGGCTCATGGGACCCTGCGGGCGTGAACGGCTCGGCGGACCCAGCGGGCCGACCCGGCTCGGACTCGACGGGCACGGCGGGGGAGACGGCGCCGGGGCGGGTGGTGGTCCTGGCCCGGGGTCGTCGGGGCTACGCCGATCTGGCGCGGGTCGTGAGCCGGGGCCAGATGGCGGGGGAGAAGGGCGCCCCCCGCCTCACCCTGGCCGACCTGGCCGCCGTCGGGGGGCGGGGCACGCCGGGCGAGGGTGGCTGGGTGATCCTCACCGGTGGGGCCGACGGCAGCGTCCCCGCCACCCTCATGGCCGAGGGCCCGGCCGCCGCCCGTCGCCGTCTCCAGCAGCTGGTGGCCCTGTTCGGCGCCGACCAGGTGCGGGTCGAGATCTGGGACCACGGCGACCCCATGGACGCGGCCCGCAACGAGGCCCTGGTGGAGATGGCGCTGCGCACCGGCGTCGAGGTCGTCGCCACCAACGACGTCCGCTACGCCCACCCCTCCCGCCACCGTCTGGCCACCGCCCTGGCCGCCGTGCGCCAGCGCCGCAGCCTCGAGGCCCACGACCCCTGGCTCCAGGGCGGGGCCACGGCCCACCTCCGCTCCGGGGCCGAGCAGGCTCGTCGGTTCGCCCGCTTCCCCGGCGTGGTCGAGGCCGCGGCCGCCCTGGGCCGCGAGCTGGCCTTCGACCTCCGCCTGGTGGCCCCCACACTCCCTCCGTTCACCGACGCCGACGGCCGCCCGGTCGACGAGGCCGCCTTCCTCCGCCAGGTCGTCGAGGAGGGGGCGACCCAGCGCTACGGCGCCCGCCCGGCCTCGGGCACCAGCGCGGCCTGGGCTCAGGTCGATCGCGAGATGGAGCTGATCGAGGTCCTCGGGTTCCCCGGCTACTTCCTCGTGGTCTGGGACATCGTGCGGTTCTGCCGTCGGCGGGAGATCTACTGCCAGGGACGGGGCTCGGCGGCCAACTCGGCCGTCTGCTTCGCCCTCGGCATCACCGCCGTCGACGCCGTCAAGCACGGCCTGCTGTTCGAGCGCTTCCTGTCGCCCGAGCGCGACGGGCCGCCGGACATCGACATCGACATCGAGTCGACCCAGCGGGAGGACGTGATCCAGTACGTCTACGAACGCCATGGCCGCGAGCGGGCCGCCCAGGTGGCCAACGTCATCTGCTACCGGGGCCGCTCGGCGGTCCGGGACATGGCCCGCGCCCTCGGCTACGCCCCCGGCCAGCAGGACGCCTGGGCCAAGCAGGTCGACCGGTGGGGTGGCCTCCACCTCGACCCCGGCACCCCCGCCGCCACCGGCCCCGGCGCCACCAGCCCCGGCGCCACCGGCTCGGCCGCCACCAGCCCGGCTGCCACCGGCTCGGGCTCGCCGTCCACCGGTCCCGCGGCCCCGGGTTCCGGATCGGTCGTCCGCGGGCCGGGGGGCGTGACCGCGACGGTCGACATCCCCCCGGCGGTGCTGGAGCTGGCCCGCGAGGTCGTCGACGCGCCTCGCCACCTGGGGATCCACTCCGGCGGCATGGTCATCTGCGACCGGCCGGTGGTCGAGGTCTGCCCGGTCGAGTGGGGCCGCATGGCCGACCGCAGCGTCCTCCAGTGGGACAAGGACGACTGCGCCGCCATCGGCCTGGTGAAGTTCGACCTCCTCGGCCTGGGGATGCTGTCGGCCCTCCACCTCACCGTCGACGCCATCCGGGCCTGGTCCGGCCACCACCTCGACATCGCCGAGCTCCCCCCGGACGATCCGGAGGTCTACGCCATGCTGTGCCGGGCCGACTCGATCGGTGTGTTCCAGGTCGAGTCCCGGGCCCAGATGGCCACGCTGCCCCGCCTCCGGCCCCGCCGCTTCTACGACCTGGTGGTCGAGGTCGCCCTCATCCGCCCCGGACCGATCCAGGGCGGCTCGGTCCACCCCTACATCCGCCGGCGCAACGGCGACGAGGAGGTCACCTACCCCCACCCCCTGTGCGAGCGGGCCCTGGCCAAGACCCTCGGCGTGCCGCTGTTCCAGGAGCAGCTCATGCAGATGGCGATCGACGTGGCCGGGTTCAGCGCGGCCGAGTCCGACCAGCTCCGCCAGGCGATGGGCTCGAAGCGGAGCCAGCGCCGGATGGAGGTGCTCCACGACCGCTTCTGCGCCGGCTCGGGCGCCCTCGGGGTCCCCCGGGAGACGGCCGAGGAGCTGTGGGACAAGCTGGCCGCCTTCGCCAACTACGGCTTCCCCGAGAGCCACTCGGTGAGCTTCGCCTACCTCGTCTACGCCTCGTCGTGGATGAAGCGGTACCAGCCGGCGGCGTTCTGCGTCGGCCTGCTCAACGCCCAGCCCATGGGCTTCTACTCACCCCACTCGCTGGTGCGCGACGCCCGCCGCCACGGCGTGCCGGTGCGGGGGCCCGACGTCAACGCCTCCCTGGTCGACGCCACCCTCGAGGTCGACTGCGTCGATGTGGCCGGGCCGCGGTCCTACGTCGGCGCCCCGCCCGAGCTGTGGGGGGTGGGCGGGCCGGCCGTCCGCCTCGGCCTCGGTGCCGTGCGCGGGGTGGGTGACGACCTGGCCCGTGCCATCGCCGAGGGCCGGTGGCCGGAGGGACCCAACGGGCCCGAGCGGCCGTACGTCGACGCCGAGGACCTGGCCCGGCGCTCGGGCGCCTCGCTCGCCGCCCTGGAGGCCCTGGCCACCGCCGGCGCCCTCGACTGCTTCGGGCCCGACCGCCGTCAGGCGCTGTGGACCGTCGGCGCCGTGGCCCAGTCCCGCTCCGACCGGCTGTCGGGCATCGTCACCGGCGCCGAGGCCCCCACGCTGCCGGGCATGACCCCGGCCGAGCAGGCCTCGGCCGACCTGTGGGCCACCAGCATCAGCGCCGATGGCCACCCCACCCGGTTCGTCCGGCGCGAGCTGGCCGAGCTGGGGGTCGTCACCGCTGTCGACCTGGCCCACGTCCCCGGCCCCACCGGCCCTCGACCCGGCGCCACCCACCCGGCCACCGACGCCGACCTCGGTCCCCTCGACGCCCTCGACCTCGACCTGGGCCCCCGCGAGGACATCGACCCCGTCCTCGACCTCGGCGAGGGCCCGGGCGCCGGGGCCACAAAGAGCGGCCGGGGCCCGGACCGGGACCGGTCCGGCGTGCGGCGGGTCGAGCCGGCCTTCGTCGCCGCCGGTCCCGAGCCCGGCCCCGCCGCCGCCGACGAGGCCGGAGGCTGGCTCCGCCGCGCCGTGGTGACCTCCGCTTCCTGGGGCTGGCCCTCGGCGTCGTCGGCCGTCCCGGCGGCGGACCGGTGGACGCGGGCGGATGCGCCCCGGGTCCTGGTGGCGGGGGTGGTGACCCATCGCCAGCGTCCGGCCACCGCCGGCGGCACCATCTTCGTGAACCTCGAGGACGAGACCGGGCTGGTCAACGTGGTCGTGTCCAAGGGGTGCTGGTCCCGGCACCGGCGGGTGGCCTCCTCGGCCCCGGCGCTGCTGGTGCGGGGTCGTCTGGAGCGGGCCGAGGGCGTCACCAATGTGATCGCCGAGCGCATCTGGGCCCTCGACCTCCAGGCCCCGGCGCAGAGCCGCGACTTCCGCTGATCCGTGCCAGGGTGGCCCGATGACCGTGCGGCGCCCCCTCCTGCTCCTGGCCTCCCTCCTCCTCGTGACGGCCGGGCTCGTCGGCTGCGGCGACGACGACGGCGACGGCGACGACGCCAGCGGGACGACCACGACGGAGGCCGCCGAGGGCGACGGCGAGGCCGGGGACGACACCACCGCGTCCAGCGACGCGGCCGACACGACCGAGGGCTCCACCACCGAGACGTCGACCGACGACGAGCCCACCACCACCGGGGGCACCACCACCAGCCCCAACCTGCCGGCCAACGACAGCCCGCTCGCCGACCTCCTCCTCGACCCCGCCACCCTGGGCCCGGACTTCGTCCCCGACGACAGCCTCGGCGACGGCAGCTTCGACACCGACGTGTGCGAGGAGATCACCCTCGAGGCCACCTGGGACGACGAGGCCGCCCAGGCCCTTCTCGCCGGCACCGGCGACGACGCCGTCATCCTCCAGCAGTCCATCCTCCGCTTCCCGGACGAGGCGACCGCCGAGACCTTCACCGCCGCGGTCGGGGACGCCCTCGTGACCTGCCAGCCCGGCACCGACGTCACCCCCGTCGAGGGCATCGGCGACGAGGCCCTCCTGGCCACCTCGTCCGACACCGACTTCACCTCGGCGGCGGGCATCGTCCGCGTCGGCGACCTGGTGACGGCACTCATCGGCCTCGCCGGCCCCGACATCGCGGCCCCGGTCGACGAGCTCACCCTCACCGCCGCCGCCGACCTCCTCGCCGGGTAGACCCGTCCGCCGCCGAGCGCGCCGGCCTCAGTCGTCGCCTCGGGGGCGGCGCTTGACGGTGTGGGCCAGGGCGCGGACGACGAGCCAGAGGAGGGCGGCGACGACGGCGGTGGCGACGCCGCCGGCGAGGGCGGAGGCCAGGCCGACGTCGGGGCAGCGGGCGGGCTCGGACTCCCACTCGTCGAGGGGGACGTCCTGGCCGGCGACGCGGAGGACGTCGTCCTCCAGGTCGGTCGGGACGAACCGGGGGCCGCCCCAGCTCTCGCCGTCGGGGCCCTCCACCAGGACCCGCAGGCGCCGGTCGGGGAGCGCGCCACCGGGGCGACGGTCGTCGACCTCGTAGCCGTCGACCGCTGGGGCCACGGGCACGACCAGCCGGGCCGGGCCGGTGGCGACGGCCGACCACACCGCCTCCTCGGGGGCGGCCGGGTCCACCAGGTCGACCCGCTCGATCCCGCCGTCGGTGCACGTCTTGGCCCGTACCTCCACCGTGCCGTCGACCCGCACGACCCCGACCGACGCATCGGGCCCGCCGCCGCACGCCGCCAACGCCCCCGCCAGCAGCCCGGCGGCGACGACGACCCGCGCCGCCCGCCGCCGGGCGCGGTGGGGGACGGGACGGGGCCGTTCACTAGGTTCGCGGCCGTGAAACCGCCGGCCGACCGTCGTCACCCCGGAGTGTGTAGCAGTGCCCGCTGACAAGGACGCGGCCAAGCGACGCCGCCAGGCTCGCAACCGCCAGGAGCGGGAGAACCGCCAGGCCCGCACCGAGGGCGCCAAGCGGGCGTCGACCCGGCCCTCCCGCACGGTCGAGGAGACGCCGACCAAGGGGCGGACGAAGACCAGCCTGGCCAAGACGCCGGCCCGCCCCGCGGCCGCGCCCGGGGGCTTCCTCGGCAAGCTGTTCCCGCCCCGCCCGGAGGCCCCGGCCAAGGGGGCCGACGGCCGCCCCGCACGGGGTGCGGTGGCGCCGACCGGCGACGACGAGGGCGCCGAGGCCCGTCCCGCCCGCGCCGGTCGCCCCGCTCGCCCCCCGTCCGTGGTCGTCGAGGTCGACGACATCGACGGGCCCCGCGGGCTGCTGCTCCGCCTCACCGCCCAGCCCGGTGGGCGGGCCATCGTGCTGGCGATGCTCGTCTCGGTCGTCTTCGCCGTGACCCTGCTGGCCTTCCCGGTGCTGCCGTCGACCGATCTGGCCGGCTACGGCGAGACGGTCGTGGAGGCCCGGGTGGAGGCCGAGGGCGGCGACGACGGTGCCGTCGACGACGCCCTGGCCGACTTCACCCGCAGCCCGGTCGAGAGCGTCCGCGGCCTCGACTACCGCCCGCCCCAGCTCTACGTCGCCATCGGCATCGCCCTGGTGCCGATCCTCATCGCCGCCTTCGCCGTCCGCGGCCTGCTCCGCCCGACGCGGAGCCGGACCCTGTTCATGACCGCCATCGCGGGCGTCCTGTACTTCGTCGCCAACCCGGGTGTGGGCCTCTACTACGTGCTCGGTGTCATCGCTCTGGGGTTCGGCGCGTACCAGTCGTCGAAGGCCGACAAGGCCGCTCTGGCGGCATCGGCCTAGGTCAGCCGTCGCGCGGACGTTCGGGGTTGACGCCCCGGGCTCGGAGGAGGATGGTGACGGCAGTCACCGGGTCGGTGATGGTGCAGTCGCCGGCTTGACCTTGACAAAGCAGAAGGGTGGAGACACCGCCCGTTCCGTTTCGAGGGACACCACGGATGCGTTCGTAGCGTGAGCCTCGACGAAGAGGAGACGACCTGCCGGGACCGCCGGCCTCTCTTCGTCGCTGCCCACCTCGAGACCACCGGGTCCCTTCACACCGACGGCGGCCACGGTGCCGATGCCCTTCGACGACGAACCCCCGGGGTCGCTCCCCGGGGGTCCGTCGCGTCTGGGGCCGAGCGCCTGCGCCGATCCCGTTCGGATCACGCGCCGAAGCCTCTAGGTTGGGCCGACGATGGCCACCGATCCCCGCGTCCTGCTGAGCATCCATGCCCATCCCGACGACGAGTCGTCGAAGGGCGCCGGCACCGTCCACCGCTATCACGAGGCCGGTGTCCGGACCGTGCTGGTGTGCTGCACCGGGGGTGAGGCGGGCGACATCCTCAACCCGGCCCTCGACACCCCCGAGGTCCGGGACCGCATCGACGAGGTGCGCATGGAGGAGCTGGCCGCCGCCGTCGCCATCATCGGCTACGACGAGGCCGTCATGCTCGGCTACCGGGACTCGGGGATGCCCGACAGCCCCGACAACGCCGACCCGCGCTGCTTCGCCCGGGCCCCGCTCGACGAGGCCGTCGAGCGCCTGGTCACGATCATCCGGCGGGAGCGGCCGCAGGTGGTCCTGACCTACGGCGACGACCAGAGCGGCTACCCCCACCCCGACCACCTGCGGGTCCACGAGGTGACGATGGCGGCCATCCCCGTCGCCGCCGACCCCGACGCCTACCCCGAGGCGGGCGAGCCCTGGCAGGTGGCCAAGGTGTACTGGTCGGTCTGGTCCCGCAAGCGGCTGGAGGCGACCCACGCCGCCTTCATCGACCAGGGGCTGGAGTCGCCCTACTCCGAGGAGTGGTTCGCCCGGGAGTCGCAGGACCACCGCATCACCACCAGCATCGACGTCGACGGGCTCTACGCCGTGAAGTCGGCCGCCCTGCGGGCCCACGCCACCCAGATCGACCCCACCTCGCCGTTCTGGTTCGGCCTCCCCGAGGAGGTGGCGGAGACGATCCACCCCTTCGAGGACTACATCCGGGCCTTCTCCACCGTCGACGCCCCCGTCCCCGAGGACGACCTCTTCGCCGGCATCGACTGATCATCGAGGCTCGGCCTCAGCCGCCGCCGATCACGAACTCGACGATGTCGTCGATCCCCGGGTCGTAGCCGTCGTCGGTGT
>Ga0190275_10003332_pt1 | contig 11455 bp, 10 predicted proteins | sample Popmic550T_FD_133745 | JGI IMG/M metagenome (GOLD analysis project Ga0190275, IMG submission 133745) | Populus adjacent soil microbial communities from riparian zone of Yellowstone River, Montana, USA - 550 T | ecosystem: Environmental > Terrestrial > Soil > Riparian zone > Trees stand | place... | reverse complement strand
GTTCCGAGGCACTCTGACGGGTCGACGCGCCAGTTCGACGCGCTGGTGTCCAGGATCGTCGAGGCCACGAACTCGCAGAACGCGATCCGACCATCCGACCTGATGTCGAACGATCGACAGCAAATCTTCCTCGAGCGCGAGCTTCGGAAGTTGGGGTATCAGTACCTGCGAAAACGTGAAACCAAGGGCGAGGCTAGGCGACGGGCTAGGGCCCAGTATCGCTTTCTCGTGAAAAAGGATGAGCTGGCGCAGGCAGTCGCGGCATGTAAGTTTGATCCGTCAATCGTTAGAGAGGGAAAGGAGGGCCTTTTCGAAGAGAGGTACTACGGGACGATCTTTGCTAGCTCGTCCGCCGACTACTACCTATATCGCTATTGGTTGATGAGGAGAGTTAGCGCTGCCGCGAGAGGCTATCCCGAGCGGGCGTACGCGAAATGGCTCGTACTTAACTTCATGTGGGAAATGATCGGTCCCGCCATCGAGCGGCGCGGCGTTCAGTTTCGAAAAGCGAACGAACACCGGGACGGCCGAGTCTCGTATCCACTCGAACGTGCTGCAGACGCGGCCTTTACAGGCGCGCTGAACTTCTACCGAACGAAGCGCGGCAAGGGCCCAACCGCTATCGACATCTCAACCTTCTTCCAGCGTCGAAATCTGCATGACCAATTTAAGGTCTTCTGGCGCCGGGGTCCCAAGACTGCAAAAGCTCGGTTCAAGCGCTCGGAGGAGAGTTTCTCTCGAGCGCTTGAGCAGTGGTCTGAGAACTAGCTGCAGCTGTACCTGTAGAAGCCCCGCCCGGCCTTCCTGCCGAGCCGCCCATCCTTCACCAGTTCCTTGATTCGTCCCGGTGGGCGGTGCGCAGGATCGGCGGTGTCGGCATGGAGTGCCTCGCCGATCGCGTCCGCGACGTCGATGCCGACGAGGTCCAGCAGCTCGAGCGGCCCCATGGGATGCGATGCGCCGAGCGTCATGCAGGCGTCGACCTGCTCCGGCTCCATGCCGGTCCGCTCCAGCAGCCGCACCGCGTCGAACAGGTACGGGAAGAGCAGGCGGTTGACCACGAAGCCCGGCTCGTCGGGCACCTCGACGGGTGTCTTGCCGATCGCCTCGCAGAAGGCATTCGCGCGAGCGCGTAACCCGTCCTCCGCCTCGTCCGGGAAGCACAGCTCAACCAGGCGCATGCGACTCACGGGGTTGAACACGTGCAGCCCGAAGAAATGCGCGGAGTCCCCACTGGCCGTGGCGAGCCCGGAAACGCTCAGCGATGAGGTGGTGGTCGAGAGCAGGGCTTCAGGCGGCAGCGCCTGGCGAACCGAACCCAAAATGTCTCGCTTCAGATCCGGTTCCTCCGCGACTGCCTCGACCGCCAGCGTGGCGGCCGACAGATCCGCGAGGTCCGTTGTGACCGTCAGGCGCCCCTCCTCGGCGATCGTGCCTCGTGCTCGCTGCGCAGAGGCGCCGCTGCGCGCCCAGAGGATGACCGCGCCGCCCGCCGCGATCACACAGCCGGCCAGGCCACAGGCGATCGTGCCCGATCCTGCGATGCCGACCCGCTCCGGAAAGCCGCTCCCCATGCCCGCTAGACGCCCAGTCGGCTCGGTTGACTCATCAGTCAATCGAGTAACATAGCCGGTGCTGAGAGCGAAAACTTTCCGCCGGCCGGGCCCCCGCACGGACGCAGGAAGCGGCCGGCACTACACGCGGAGGCGCACCGATGCAGAACGGAACCGGCCGGGAAGTCGTCATCGTGGAGGCCGCACGCACGCCGATCGGGCGCGGTCACCCCGAGAAGGGGTACTACAAGAACACCCACCCGAACGAACTGCTCGGCAAGGCGTTCTCGAGTGTGATCGAGCGGGCCGGCATTCCGGCCGAGGCTGTCGAGGACGTGATCACCGGGTGCGTGCAGCAGATCGGCGAGCAGTCCTTCAACATCGGCCGCAATGCCTGGCTGCAGGCCGGTCTCCCGATGGAGACACCGGCGACGACCGTTGACCGCCAATGCGGCTCCGCGCAGCAGGCCGTGAACTTCGGTGCGGCGCTGATCGGCTCGGGCGTACACGACGTCGTGATCGGCGGCGGCGTCGAGCACATGGGCCACATCCCGATGGGCGTCACGTTCAACTTCACCGACAAGGTGGGCTCGCCGTGGCCGGAAGAGCTGATGGCGCGCTACAACCTCGTCCCTCAGGGGATCTCGGCCGAGATGATCGCCGACAAGTGGGAGATCCCGCGCTCCGAGCTGGACGAGCTGGGGCTGCGGTCGCACCAGAACGCGGCACGCGCCACCGAGGAGGGCCGCTTCGAGCGCGAGACGATCCCGATGACGGTGAAGATGAACGGCAGCGAGGAGACCGTCGTGGCTGACCAGGGCATTCGCCCGGACACGAGCCTCGAAGCGCTGTCCGGCCTGAAGCCCGCGTTCAAGGAGGACGGCAAGGTGACCGCCGGCAACTCGAGCCAGATCTCCGACGGCGCGGCGGCGGTACTGCTGATGACGCGGGAAAAGGCCGACGAGTACGGCCTGAAGGCGCGCGCCCGGATCCTCGACCAGACCACCGTCGGCGTCGACCCGGTGATCATGCTCACGGGCCCGATCCCGGCCACCCGCAAGCTGCTCGAGCGCAACAGCATGACGATGGACGACATCGACCTGGTCGAGATCAACGAGGCATTTGCCTCGGTCGTGGCGGCCTGGCGGCGCGAGCTCGAGCCGGACATGGACCGCGTGAACGTGAATGGGGGAGCGATCGCCCTCGGCCACCCGCTGGGGTCGACCGGCGCCCGCCTGATCACGACACTGCTGCACGAGCTCGAGCGGACCGACAAGGAGGTCGGCCTCGTGACGATGTGTTGCGGCGGCGGGCTCGGCACCGGGACCCTGATCCAGCGCGTCTAGGAGGCTCTCATGGACCTGACCCTGAGTCCGACCGAGGAGGCCTTCCGCGACGAAGTGCGCGGATGGCTGGAGGAGAACCACCCCGGCGAGCCGCCCGAGGACGACCAGGAGGCATTCGAGTTCTCCCGGCGCTGGCAGCGGAAGATGTACGAGGCCGGCTGGGCCGGCATCTCGTGGCCGAAGGAGTACGGCGGCCGCGGGGCGACGCTGATCGAGCAGGCGATCTTCTTCGAGGAGATGGTGCGCGCCAAGGCGCCGCGCGTCGCGAACATCCTCGGCCTCGTGATGGGCGGGCCGGTTGTCATCACGCACGGCACCGAAGAGCAGAAGAAGCGCTACCTCGAGCCGATCCTGTCGGGCGAGGAGATCTGGTGTCAGGGGTTTTCCGAGCCCGATGCGGGCTCGGACCTCGCGTCGCTGAAGACACGGGCGGTGAAGCGAAACGGCGGTTGGGCAGTGTCGGGGCAGAAGGTGTGGACCACGCTGGCGCACGAGGCCAAGTGGTGCATGCTCGTCGCGCGCACCGATCCGGATGCGCCGAAGCACCAGGGCCTCACCTATTTCCTGATGGACATGGAGCAGGACGGCGTCGAGGTGAAGCCGCTGGTTCAGATCACCGGGGAGGCCGAGTTCAACGAGATCTTCATGGAGGAGGCCTACATCCCCGACGAGAACATCGTGGGTGAGGTGGGCAGTGGCTGGGCGGTCGCGATCACGACGCTGATGAACGAGCGGGCCGGACTGGCGTTCGCGGCCCAGGCCGCGCTTCAGCTCGGAATGCGCCGCGCGATCGACCTGGCGGGCTCCACGTCCCGAAACGGCGGCCTGGCCAGCGAGGACCCGGTCGTGCGTGACCGGCTGGCCCAGCTCTTCATCGAGTCGGAGATCTTCCGCGTCACCAACTACCGGGGCCTGACCAAGATCATGAAGAACGGCGTGCCCGGCCCCGAGGGCTCGCTCGGCAAGTGGCAGTGGGCCGAGGTGAACCAGCACCTGATGGAGCTGGCGATGGAGATCCGGGGGCCGTACGGCCAGTTCGACGATGGGTCGGAGTACTCGCTGGGCGGCGACTGGCAGTACCAGTTCCTGCGCACCCGTGCGAACTCGATCGAGGGCGGCACCACCGACATCCTGCGGAACATCGTGGCTGAGCGGGTGCTTGGGCTGCCGAAGCTGCGCTGAACGGAGGCATTGGATGAACTTCGACCTGACCGACGAGCAGCAGATGCTCCAGGCCGCGGCGCGGGAGTTTCTCGCCGCGCGCCTGAAATCCGAGCGGATCCGGGAGCTGGCCGAGTCCGACGACGCATTCAGCGAGGACCTCTGGCGTGAGATGAGCGAGCTGAACTGGCCGGGCCTGATGGTCTCCGAGACGTACGGGGGACAGGAGCTGGGCATGGTGGAGCTGGTGGTGCTGATGGAGCAACTCGGCTATGCGCTCGTGCCGGGGCCGATCTTCTCCAGCATGCTGGCCGCGATCGCCCTCGAGGCGGCGGCCACCGACGAGCAGAAGGAGCGCTTCCTGGCGCCGCTGGCGACCGGGGAGCAGCGGGGCACGCTGGCGCTCTGGGACGCCGGCGCCGGCTGGACACCCGACGACGTGACGCTCGAGCCAGAGCCGGCCGGCGGGGGGCACCTGCTGCGGGGCGAGAAGCTGTTCGTGCTCGATGCGGCGACCGCCGACTTCTTCATCGTGGGCGCGACGGATGACCGGCGGTTCATCGTCGAGCGTGACGCAGAGGGCGTCTCGATCATCCCGACGCCCACGATCGACACCACCCGTAAGCAGTACGCGGTGAAGCTCGACGGCGTCAAGGTGGGCGAGGAGGCCGAGTTCGGCGGCCCCGGCGCGATGGAGCCTGCGCGCGTGCGCGCCTACACCGCGGTGGCTGCGGAGCTGGCCGGGATCGCCCAGCGCACGCTCGAGATGGCGGTGCAGTACGCCAAAGAGCGGCAGCAGTTCAACCGCCCGATCGGCGCCTATCAGGCCGTGTCGCATCGCTGCGCCCAGATGCTGCTCGAGACGGAGGGCGCCCGCTCTGCCGCCTACTACGCCGCATGGGCGGTCGAGAACGAGCCTCAGACCGCGCCGCTTGCCGCGTCGATGGCCAAGGCCTATGCATCGGACGCCGGCACCCGCGTGACCGGTGCGTCGCTTCAGGTCCACGGCGGCATCGGCTTCACGTGGGAGCACGACCTTCACCTGTTCCTGAAGCGCGCCACCGCTGACGCCGTGATGTTCGGCGACGCGCGCTGGCACAGGGAGCAGGTGGCCCGGATGGTGATCGACGGGGCCCCCGCAGAAGCGTCGCGACCGTCGCCGGAAGCACTGGCCGCCGCGAAGTAGCCGCGCCTAGGGCAGGCGTCCGCCGACGAACTGCGTCAGGCCGCTGATGCGCTGGCGCACGTCCGTGAAGCCGCGCTCGCGCAGCGCCTGGACGATCTCGTCGCGGTCGAACATGCGGATTCCCGCCGGTGCCGCAAAGGCCGTCTCGATCGCTCGCAGGGCTCCCGTTGCGGGGCGGCAGCTCGTGAACAGGGCGATGCGGCCGCCGGGCGACAGCGCCCGGCGCATCTCGTCCAGCGCCTTGAACGGCTCCGCAAACAGGTTCAGGGCCGCGAAGCAGCAGACCGCGTCGAACGAGGCGTCGACGAACGGAAGCGATGTCGCGTCCGCGTGTACGAAGGCGAGGTTGTCGATGCCCTCGTCCAGTGTTTCCCGTACCGCCCGTTCGAGCATCGGCCGTGATCCGTCGACCCCGACGGCCAGCCCCTCGTCACCGACGGTCCGCGCGAAGTCACGCGTGAAGTTTCCCGGGCCACACGCCACGTCGAGCACCCCGTCGCCCGGCCCGAGGCCCATCAGGAGCCGCGCGATCCGCTTCTCCTCCGCCATTCCGGGGCCGGTCAGCCCCTTGGCGACGCGGCCCAGGCCGGGCCTCCACCAGCGCTCGTAGATCCGGCTCACCGGGCCGGCCTGCATCAGGTCTCCGACGAGCCCCGGCTGCTCGAGGTCTCGATACAGGACGTCGACGTAGCCGCGGCTGATGTCGGCGCCGTCCCGATGTTCAGGGGCCAGCAGCGGCATGAGGCGCTCCACGGCGCCACGGCCCGTGCTGCGGGTCAATCCTCGTGCCGCTCGAGCCGCAGGCTGGGCAGCGGCAGCTCCTGGTCGGAGACGTGCCCCGAGCCCTGCCCCTCGTCCGCGAGGCGCCGCAACCGCGCGATCGCGCGCTCGCCCTCGACTCGGGCGGGGTCATCAGGCGCCAGGCCGTCGATCAGGGTTGCCACCCGGTCCCGGATTTGCAGGGCGAAGTGCGGCGTCGCCGGCCCGACCAGCTCGCGCACGTCGTCGACCGTGACACGGTGTTCCGGCGTCAGGCGGTCCGGTCGTTCTTGGCTGCTCATGACATCACACTACCCGTCGCTCAAAGCCCGTCCTCACAGGTCCTCGTCCCGGATGCGCACGATCTCACTCAGCTCGTCGATGCGCGCCTGTAACTCGACGCTCACCGCCGATTCGTCGCCCATCACCCAGGCGTGGTTGTAAACCCCGCGGACGGGGTCGAACCGGTAGCCGGGCTGGATGTCCTGCAGGAAGCTCTCCAGGGAGCGGGGCAGGACGTCGGCATCCTCGACGAGCAGCAGCGGACCGTACTTCCCGCTCGCGGAGAGGATCGCTCCCGCCGCCGCGTCGAGCGTGCGCTCCGTGTTCGCCACCACCATGCCGTGGCCCGGGTCGCGCAGCCCCCAGCCGAAGGTGGCGTTCGCATACCGCGCGAACGCGACGGCATTCTCGACCGGCCCGCGTCCGGCGATGCGCCGCACGCGGCCGAGCCCCCGCAACTGGCGCTCCACCCGCTCCGACACGACGTCGGGCGGGCCGAGCACGTAGATGCCCGGACGCTCGTGGCCGCGGATCGCACGGCGGGTCGCCGGGGGAAGCTCGCCCCGCTCCGTGAACAGCACCGGATCACCGGATTTCGCCGCCCAGGCGGCGGCCGGCATGGCGAAGCTCGGGTCCTCCCTGGACACGATCAGGATGTTCTGCGAGGGGCGCCCGCGGATGTCGGTCGCGAGTGCGTCGATCGCGGCGGCGAGCGTGAACGCGTCCTTCCCCCCGACCCGCCGAGCTCGCAGCTTGTCGGGCGCTCGCGTCCCGCCGACCTCCACCGCCTGAGCCCCGCGGAGGGCACGGGCGCCGGTCGGCCGCAGCGAGTCGAGGGCGGTCGAAGTCGCATTCGGAAGGTCCTCGCCGTCGGTGAGCAGGATCGGCGCGCGCAGCGGCGGAGCCGTGAGCACGGCGGCTGCGATGGCGGCGCGCCAGTCGCCGCTGTCGACCAGGGTCACCGCCCCCGGCCGGGAGCCACGTGTCACGCCCGGATAGACGGCGCTCGCGGCGCCGGCGGCGTCGGCGAGCGGGTCCTCGCCCCCGATGCGCGTGGTGTTCTTGGTCGCCACGGCCGGGAAGCCGAGCACGGTCTGCTTCTTGGTCTCCTCCTTGAGCTGCACCTCGACCAGGCTGTCGCCGTCTCCACAGCCGGCTCCGGCGAACGCGAGCAGGGCAGCGGCGGCGAGCACGGCGACCGGGCGAAGGGCGGCGGGGGCGACCATCGGGCGGCCACCATACCTTGTCGATCCTCGTAGCTCCGCCGCTTCCAAAACGTGGTTCCGGCCGCCGCAGGGGGGTACAATGGACGTTGGTTGACTCGTCAGTCAATCGCCGGACAGCGTGCCTCGCGAGGGTTCGAGCGGCACACGCGGCCGAAGCTCTGGAGTTCACCGGAATGGACTTTCGCCTTAGTGACGAGACCCACGAGTGGCAGCAGTACTGCCGCCGGTTCGCGCGTGAGGTAATGCGCCCCGCCGCGCCCCTGCACGACCGCGAGGAAAGCGTGCCGTACGAGGTCATCAACGCCGCCTACGAATGGAAGCTGACCGGCCTCGAGTGGCTCCAGTCGCTCCAGACCGACAACGAGGGCCTGAAGGGCGTCATCTACGCCGAGGAGCTGCACTGGGGTTGCGCCGGCATGGCGCTCGCGATCTCCGCCTCGGCGCTGTGTGCCGCCGGCATTGCCTCCTCCGGCACGCCCGAGCAGATCGCGCGCTGGATTCCGGACGTGGTGGGCTCGAGGGGCAACCCCCGGCTCGGCGCGTATGCCGTCACCGAGCCGTCCGCGGGGTCCGACGTCAAGTCGCTGCGCACGACGGCCAAGCGTGACGGGGACGACTGGATCCTGAACGGCACCAAGACCTTCATCTCGAATGGCGGCATCGCCGACGTGACCGTCGTTGTCGCGACCGTCGATCCGGACCTCGGCCACCGCGGCCAGGCCTCCTTCGTCGTCACGGGGGACAACCCCGGCTTGAAGCTCGGACACAAGGAGTCCAAGCTCGGCATCCGGGCGTCGCAGACGGCCGAGATCGTGCTCGAGGACTGCCGCGTGCCCGGTGACGCGCTGCTGGGCGGCGACGAGAAGCTGCAGCGCAAGCTCGACCGCGCACGCTCGGGCCAGAGCTCCAAGGCCTCCGGCGCGCTGGCCACCTTCGAGATCACCCGTCCCACCGTGGGCGCCTCGGCGCTCGGGATCGCCCAGGCGGCCTACGAGTGGACCCTCGAGCACCTCTGGGACCGCACCGACGAGGGCCGGCCGCTGCTTCAGGAGCAGCGCATCCAGCAGGTGCTCGCCGACGTGGCGACCGAGATCGAGTCGGCCCGGCTGCTCGTGTGGCGAGCGGCGTGGATGGGGCGCAACGGTGTCCCGATGACGGGGGGCCAGGGGTCGATGTCGAAGCTGAAGGGCGGCGACGTCGCGATGTGGGCGACGACCGAGTTGATGGACCTCGTCGGCCCGGCGGCGCAGTCGACCGACTGCCCGCTGGAGAAGTGGTTCCGGGACGCGAAGATCTACCAGCTGTTCGAGGGCACCGCTCAGATCCAGCGGCTGGTCATCGCGCGCATGCAGACGGCCGAGTACGCCGAGCGGCTCGAATTCGCGAAGGACGTCGCCGCGCAGGCGCAGTCCAACGGGTCCGCGAACGGGACGGTTGTGGAGCAGGCGCCGGGCAACGCAATGTCGGAGACCTCGGCAGCCGAGCCGCAGGAGGCTGTCGCCTAGAGGCCGGTGACCGGCGGCGTACGATTGCCGCACCGATGGCCCCTCCCGGCCACCACCACGGCCTCCATCACAACGAACGATTGGACGTCCGGCGCGCGGGCAACCGGCGCCGCATGGCAGTGGCGCTCGCCATCAACGTGGTGCTGTTGGTGGGCACGGTGGTCGGTGGGATCCTGGCGGACTCGCTGGCTCTGCTGGCCGATGCCGGCCACCTCGCCTCCGATGTCGGTGCGATCGGCATCGGGCTCGTGGCCGCCCGCCTCGCCGGCGTCGCCCCCACGCCGGCGCGCACCTACGGTCTTCAGCGCAGCGAGGTGCTCGGCGCGCTCGCCAACGGCGTGCTGCTGCTGGTGGTGTCGGTGCTGATCGTGGTCGAGGCACTTTCACGGCTCGGCGACCCACCGAACGTGGGCGGCGCGGGGGTGTTGGCGCTCGGCCTGGCGGGCCTGGCCGGTAACGTGGCCGCGACCTGGGTGCTCGCCGCCGGGGAGCGGGAGGACATCAACCTCGAGGGCGTGTTGCGCCACTCGGCTGCCGACGCGCTCAGCTCGGTTGGGGTCGTGATCGCGGGCACGCTCGTGCTGGTCGCCGGCTGGAACGCGGCGGACCCGATTGCCAGCCTCCTGATCGCCGCGCTGATCGCGGCGGGATCGTGGCGGCTGCTGAAGGAGCCCGTCGACGTGCTGATGGAGTCGGCGCCCGCCGGCACCGACGTGCGCGCCGTCGGGGAGGCGATGGCTGCCCAGCCGCAGGTCACGGAGGTGCACGACCTGCACGTGTGGACGGTCACGTCCGGCTTCCCCGCGCTGTCGGCTCACGTGGTGGTCGACCGGGGCGCCGGACGCGACCGCGTCCTGGCGCAGATGGAGCGGATGCTCGCGGAGCGCTTCGACATCCAGCACACGACGCTCCAGGTGGTCGAGTGCGCGGATCCCGAAGAGCTGATCCAGCTCGAGCGGCGCTCGTCCTAGCCGCTCAGATGATCACCTGCACCGTGCCGCCGTCGACGCTCCACGCCGCGCCGGCCACGTAGGAGGCCCGCTCCGAGCAGAGGAACACGATCGCCGCGGCGATCTCCTCCACTTCGGCCATCCGCCCGATCGGCCGGCCTGCGCCCGACTTCTCGAGGGCCTCGGTCGCATCTGCCAGCCCCGACAGCTGGGCCGACTGCTCGGCGAGCCCGCCCTCCCCGACCCACAGCTCCGATTTCGTCGGCCCGGGGCAGATCGCGTTCACGAGCACGCCGTCGGCCGCGCAACGGTCGGCCCACAGCCGCGACAGGGAAAGCTGCGCGGCCTTGGCCACGGAGTACTCGGGCATGTTGGCCGAGGGCCGCTTCCCGGCCGTGCTCGACACGTTCACGACCCGGCCCCAGCCGCGGGCGCGCATGCCGGGAACCAGGGCCATGGTGGCGCGGTGCGAGGCCATCACGTTCACCTCCCAGGCGGATCGCCAGTCCTGGTCCGGCACGTCTTCGAGATCGCGCCATCTTGCGGTCCCTGCGTTGTTGACCAGCACGTCGGGCTCGCCCAGCGCCTCGCGCGCCGCACGCAGCATGCGCTCCCCGGCGTCGTCGTCGGTCACGTCGCAGACCAGGGTGGCGGCACGCCCGCCGGCCGCCCGGCAGATGGTCACGGCCTCCTCCAGGCGCTTGCCGGAACGCGCCACCAGCAGCGCGGACGCTCCCTCGGCGCACAGTTGGCGCCCGGTCTCGAGCCCGATGCCCCGGCTCGCGCCGGTCACCACACACACCTTTCCGGCGAGGCCGAGATCCACGCCGCGGAGTCTAAAAGGGCCACGCAAGCCGCCGTTCACGGTGGGAGCCCCGGGCAGGAAAACTGCGCGGCCCGCGTCTGGATGATAATGTCCCGCGGCTTTTGCAGGCAAAACCGTTCCGGGAGGTACCAGCCTTCTAGAACCGCTGAATTCCCTCCGCGCCGGCCTGGACGGCCGTGCGCGGGGCGAAGCGGGGGAACCAACGTTGACCACGGGCGTCTCGAGGGCGTCCTTGGGGCTAGTCGCTGCGCTTGTCGCGTGGCGTAGCGCCATCTCTTTCGGCGCGAGCCCGACAGCTAACCCCGTAAGCGTCGAAACGAGGACATGGCCGATAGCAGCCCTTCGGGTCCCGGCAGGGGCCCAGCCGACATAACCAAGTCGCACATCCGGATCCGTGCCACCGCGCTCGCCGTCCTGGCGGTGTTCGCGCTGGTGCTGGTCGTGACGTGGCCGCGCCCGTCCATCGCCGCATCGCTCCAGGCGATCCAGGCGAACATCGGCCAGAAGCGGGCGGCGATCGACAATGCCCACGCCAAGGAGGGTGTGCTGACCGGCGCGATCAGCGCGCTGTCGAAGCGCATCCGCACGATGACTCGCGAGATCGGGTCGCTGCGCCGGCGGGAGGCCAGCGTCCAGAACACGCTCGACGCCCGCCGCGCCC
>Ga0190275_10003331_pt1 | contig 11456 bp, 10 predicted proteins | sample Popmic550T_FD_133745 | JGI IMG/M metagenome (GOLD analysis project Ga0190275, IMG submission 133745) | Populus adjacent soil microbial communities from riparian zone of Yellowstone River, Montana, USA - 550 T | ecosystem: Environmental > Terrestrial > Soil > Riparian zone > Trees stand | place... | reverse complement strand
CGGTCTGGTGGTGACCAACAACCACGTCATCCAGGACGCCGACGAGATCAACGTGATCCTTCAGGACGACACCAACCTGAAGGCTGAGCTGGTCGGCCGCGACACCAAGACGGATCTGGCCCTGCTGAGGGTCAAGACCGACAAGAAGCTGACGGCCGTGACGTTCGGCAACAGCGACGACATGCGGGTCGGCGACTGGGTGCTGGCGATCGGAAACCCGTTCGGCCTCGGCGGCACGGTGACCGCCGGCATCATCTCCGCCCGCGCCCGCGACATCAACGCGGGTCCATACGATGACTTCCTCCAGACCGACGCATCGATCAACCGGGGCAATTCCGGCGGTCCGATGTTCAACATGAAGGGCGAGGTCATCGGCATCAACACCGCGATCTTCTCGCCTTCCGGCGGCTCGGTCGGCATCGGTTTCGCCATTCCCTCGACCCTGGCGCGCAGCGTCGTCGCCCAGCTCCAGGAGTTCGGCCGGACCCGGCGCGGCTGGCTCGGCGTTCGCATCCAAGGCGTCACGCCCGAGATCGCCGAGAGCCTGGGGCTGAGGGCCGTGACCGGCGCCCTGGTCGCCAGCGTCACCGCCAATGGCCCGGCGGCCGACGCCGGCATCCAGGCCGGTGACGTCATCCTGACCTTCGACGGCAAGGAAGTGAACGAGATGCGGCGCCTGCCGCGCGTCGTCGCCGAAACCGGCGTCGAGGAAAAGGTGCCGGTCAAGCTGTGGCGCCGTGGCAAGGAACAAACGGTCCAGGTCAAGGTCGGCGAACTCGAGGCGGCCGAGGAGTCCGGCGCCCTGGCTGCCATCCCCGACGAGCCCGCCCCCACGGCGACCGAATCGGTTGACGCGCTGGGGCTCAAGCTGACCAACATCACGCCGGAATTGCGCCAGCAGTTCGACATCAACGAGCAGCTCAAGGGCGTGCTGGTGACGGAAGTCGCCGGCAACAGCGCCGCCGCCGAGAAGGGCCTGCGGCCCGGCGACGTGATCGTCGAAGTCGCCCAGGAAGAGGTTGCCACGCCGCAAGACGTGGCCACCAAGGTCAAGGCTGCCCGCGACGCCAACCGCAAGACGGTGCTGCTGCTGGTGGACCGGCAAGGCGACCTGCGCTTCGTGGCGCTCGGCGTAAGCTGACGCCGAGCCGGGCGTAAAGGCTACAAGCGGGCTCGAGCGAAGACAGCCCCGTTGGACCCGCCTTCAGGCCGGCCCCTCAAGGTCGAGGAACGCACCGCCCGCCCGCGCTCACCAAGTTGGACCTGAACGACAATGCCCCGGCCAACATCGTTGGCCGGGGCATTGTCGTTCAGGCTTACAGGTTTCGACCGCTTGGCAGCCTTTCGACCTAAGCGCCGTCGGCCTTCATCACGATCCATACGGTCCGCATCAGGACATGCAGATCCAGCCAGATCGAGTAGTTCTCGACGTAGTAGACATCCAGCTCCAGCCGCCGCTCGAAGGTCGTCCGGTGGCGGCCAGAGACCTGCCAGAGGCCGGTGATACCCGGACGGACCCGCGCCAGCACTTCCTGCTGATGAGGATACCTGACCAGCTCGTGCGGCATGTAGGGGCGCGGACCGATCAGGCTCATGTCGCCGATCAGGACGTTCCAGAGCTGGGGCAGTTCGTCGAAGCTGAGCTTTCGCAGGATGCGGCCGAAGCGGGTCACGCGCGGGTCGCGCGTCAGCTTGTGGTACATCTCGTACTCGTGGCGGAGCACGGGATCGGCTTCCAAAAGCTCCTTCAGGATCTGCTCCGCATCGACATGCATCGTCCGGAACTTCAGCGCCCGGAACGACCGCGTGCCGCCGGCCCAGCGAGCTTGGCGGAACAGCAGCGGCCCCCTGCTGTCCAGCTTGATGCCGGTCGCGATCAGCAGAAGCAGAGGCGTCACCAGAAGCAGCAGCAACGCCGACGTGACGATGTCGAAGCCGCGCTTCAGCATCGGCGTCACGCTGGCGCCCAGCGGCCGGCGGACCTCCAGCGACAGGATGCCCGACAGGTCGCGCACCCGCGTATTGACCGTCTGGAGCCCGTTCCACTCCGGCACGACCAGGATGGTCGAGAACGGCAGGTTGCCGATCATCTCCTGTAGTCGTTCCGGCTGGTTGTGGGGCACCGCGAGGATGCCGACAGAGGCGTAACGCTCCAGCCGCTCATCGACCGAGTTGCCGCCGGGAGCCACCACCGGCAACCCCTCGACCGTCGTTCCCCAGCGGCCAGGGTCCTCATCGATGAACAGCACGGGATTGTATCCCAGGTGCTCGTTCTGACCGAGACGCCGAACGATATCGACACCGGTCTTGCCGGCGCCGACGACGACGCAGGGACGGCCCCAGAGACGCAGGCGCATCAGCACGCCGCGCCCAAGAGCATCGGAAACCCAAATCAGGATTGCCAGCACCAGCAGGGCCATCAAAAGACCGGAGTTCAGCCAGTGCGAGGCGTTGAACTGAAGATCGAGGATCGTGACGCCGACAACGGTACCCAGCAGAATCATGAACTGCCGGCGAAGCCGCTCGACCGGAGACATGCCATAGCCGGGATAAAGGCCGACCATGCCTTTCAGCAGCGGGACGACCAAAAGAATACCGGCAAGCACCTGAGCTTCGTAGGCGACGTCGAAAGAAAAGGAGTAAGCGTCGGCGGACATGGCCTGAACGCCCAGATGAGCGACCAGAACAGCGAAAAAGACCGCAGTGGCATCGACGAAGAACTGGAAGAGGGCGGGTTGCAGCGAACGAAGCTGCCCCCGCGTTCTCTGAGCAGGACCAGATTTTACGGAAATCTGGAAGTCATTGAGCATTCTGAAATTCCCCGCGCCGGTTGCCGGACGCCAGCAGACCGGCTGATTCACATCTTCTCACCGAATGTGAGATCGAGAGCTTCGCGTAGCAGAACCCGATAATGCACTGCAACATTCACATGCATGCAAGAAATGGTAAAGACAAAATGCCTCCAACCACCGGACAATATCGACGTAAGCCCGTTGGCAGGTCTCAGAAATCGCACGAGAATTTAAAATTTGAGCCTTAAACGATTCTATGCTTGTCTGGGCTTGCTTCACCACTTCTGCGCCGTCTTATACTTAACTAATCAACAAAATATATCCAGATTCCTTTCCGTATTACGCTCGTTGGCTCCATTAGAGTGTTGCAATCAAGCCGCTATGGCTCATGGAGGTGGCTTCGGTTCATCATCGATAAAATGCCTCACGCGGGCCATTGGTTGCGGGAAGCGCCGCAGTACCTCGAATACCCAATATAATTGAGCGAGATACCACGGCGGCTTTAGTCCTTCGGAAAGTCGCTCAGGGCGGAAAGGCGCTCAGGGCTTGTGCCCCACTGTATCAGCGACATAGGCGCGCCGCTGGCCGAGCGGACGCTCCAATCCCTTCGTCGTGTCCCGCGCCGTCTGGTGCTCCATCTCCGCGTTGAGTTCGGCGCCCAGCAGGACGGCGTAGGAACTCAGGTTGAACCAGAGCAGCAGGATGATGACGGCCCCCATGGCGCCGTATGTCTTGTTGTAGTCGGCGAAATTGGAGACGTAGACCGAGAAGGCGACCGAGCCCAGCAGCCAGATCGCCGTGGCGACTACCGCTCCCCAGCTTACCCAGCGCCACCTGGGCGCGTCCCGATCCGGCGCGTACCGGTAGAGTACAGCTAGTGCCAGGATGATCGCGACCGCCAGGATCGGCCAGCGCGCCAGCCGGATCGTCCATTCCACCGTCTCGCCCAGGTTCAGGTAGCCGATCACGACAGGCAAGCCGACGACCACGGCCAGCGTGACGATCATGAAGACGATCAGCGCCAGGGTCAGGGCCAGAGCTATCGCGTTGAGCTTGATGAAACTGCGTTTTTCCACCTCGTCATAGGCGATGTTGAGCGCAGTGATCATGGCGATGACCCCGCGCGAAGCACTCCACAGCGTCAGCGCGATGCTCAGGACCACGCCGAAGCCCAGTTGTCCGCCGGATGCGGAGGTCACGGCGGTCAGCTGATCGACCATGATGGAGCGTGCGTCCTCCGGGATCACGCCGGCGACCGCTTCGAAGTTCCGCTGCACGTCGGCCGGGTCGGCGACGAGGCCGTAGATCGACACCGTGGCGGCAAGCATCGGGAAGATCGCCAGCATCAGGTAGAAGGCGACCCCGGCGGCGATCATGGAGATGTTGTCCTTGGACGTCTCGTCCTTGACCCGCAGCAGGATGTCCCTCCAGCCTCTGGCCGGGAACTGGCGCGGGTGATCGGCTTCCCGGCCTCGGCCATCGCCACGGGCCAACGCCTGATCCGCGTCTTTCCCCTTGTTGCGCCCCTGGCTGGGGCCGGTGTAGCGATCCGCCATGACTTCGCGGTGGGCGGATTTGCTCAATCCAAGCATGTTCAGATCTCTCCGCTCACGACGTGGCGTTCTTCAAGGCGCTCATCCGGTTGTGGGTCTGCTGGATGGCGTGGAAATGGGCGCCGACCAGCACGCGGGTTTCTTCCGGCAGGTCGGCGTGAAGCGCCATGCGGAAGGTCTCCAGCGCTGAATCCTCGCCGTTCTCGATGGCGCCTATGATGGCTGGGGTTTCTCCGGTGACGAGGGCACGCCGCAGCTCGCTCCAGGCGGGATGAGGGCGGCTGGGCGCCATGACGCCGACCAGCGGCGTGGCGCCATGCCGGCGCACCTCGGCGTCGAGGGCAGCGGCGGCCCGTTCATGCTGCTGGCCGATTTCCCTCACGATCGCCTGTATGTCCTTGTCGGCGATCTTCGATTCGGCCTGACGGAGACCGTCAACCCCCTGAAGCGTCACGGAGATCAGCGGCGACAGGACCTCGGCGATCTGATCCGGACCGAGGCGGCTGATGCGTCTGGAGCCGGTGTCGTCGCGCGGCTGCTGCGGCCGGTTCATCGCGAAGGCCAGCCAAAGCGCGCCGATGCCGATCATGACGACCGGAATCGGATTGTTGCGGATGGCATCGCCAAGGCGGCTGGGATTGCCGCGCATGACGTCCTTGACCATGTCGACGGCGCCGGCCGTGAGTTGCCCCGGCGACAGCCTGAATTCCAGTTCGTCCAGCGTGCGGTCCATGCGGGAGCGGATATCGGCGATGTCGCGCTCGATCTCGTCCGGGCTGCGGTCGGCGTTCCCGTCGTTTGCGTTCTGACCAATTCCGTCGGACGGGCCGGCTCCGGGCTCCGGTCCTCTTGAAGCTCTCAAGTCATCGTTGTCGTTATTGCGATTCATCCCGGTATACTCCATGCCCCATTTGCCGCCATTCAACACGGGGCCTGGGTCTGTGTTCCGGAATTGGCCGGGGCAGGCTCAAGCCAAGGCAGGCTCAAGACTGTACGCCCTCCAATGAACTCGGAAAAACAGGTGAGGCCGAGAATGATCCCCGACAGGAAGATCGATGTGAACCGCGCCAGGGCTGAAACACCCGGCGTTGACCATGTCACCCACTTCAACAATGCGGGAGCCGCCCTTATTCCCCTGCCGGTGCTGGACGCCGTGACCGGACACCTGCATCTCGAAGCCCGGATCGGGGGCTACGAGGCGGAAGAGGAGGCCGCCGGCGCGGTCGCGCGCACCTATGACGCGGTGGCGGCCCTGCTGAACTGCCGTCGGGACGAAGTCGCCATCGTGGAGAACGCGACGGTCGGCTGGGACATGGCTTTCTACGGCTTGGCCCAGACCTTCACCACCGGAGACCGCATCCTGACCTCGATGGCGGAGTACTCCAGCAACTACATCCCCTTCCTCCAGGTCGCCAGACGCACCGGCGCGGTGATCGAGGCCGTGCCCAACGACAGGCACGGACAGCTCGACGTCGATGCCCTTGCCGGCATGATCGACGAGCGCGTCAGGCTGATCGCCATCACCCATATTCCGACCAACGGCGGGCTGGTCAATCCCGCCGCCGATGTCGGGAGGATCGCGAGGCGGCACGGCATCCCCTACCTGCTGGACGCTTGCCAGACCGCCGGGCAGATGCCGATCGACGTCGAGGAAATCGGCTGCGACATGCTGTCGGCGACCGGCCGCAAGTTCCTGCGCGCGCCGCGCGGCACCGGCTTCCTGTATGTCCGCAAGGATCTGCTGGAACGGCTGGAACCACCCTTCCTCGACAACCACGCGGCGACCTGGGTAGCGCCCGACCGTTACGAGATCAACGCCGACGGCCGCCGGTTCGAGAACTGGGAAAGCAACATAGCCGCCAAGATCGGCTTGGGCGTAGCGGTCGATTACGCCCTGGGCTGGGGCCTGGACGCGATCTGGGAGCGGGTGCGCGGCCTGGGTGACCTGCTGCGCTCGCGCATCGCCGGACTGCCCGGCTTCACCGTCCGGGACTTAGGCGAAGTCCGCTGCGGCATCGTCACCTTCACGGGACCGCGTCCGCCAGCGGAGACCAAGGCGCTGCTGTCGGATCATGGGATCAACGTATCGATCACCAAGGCGGCATCGACCCTGTTGGACATGGACGCCCGTGGCCTGACGGAAATGGTCCGCGCGTCCGTGCATTACTACAACACCGAGGACGAGATCGACCGGCTGGTCGAAGCCCTCAGTTGACCGGTTTCCACCAGTCGGCGACGGCGCGGCGGCGGGCTTCCTCGAGACGCTCGCCTTCCAGCGTCAGGCACAGGTGAATTTCCGGACGGCCCCGCCGGGACGACTCGACCACAAGGTAAAGATGCGTCCAGGTCCCGTGGCTGCGGTGGATGGCGGCGAAGACCCATTCGCGCCGGTCCGGTTCGCGCGCGGTGGCGCGGCTGCCGCCCGCGATCAGTTCCAGCGTGTCGGCGGGACCGCACAGCGGGATCGTGGACGGTACGGTGGCGGGGATGACGGGCTGACGTTCAGACATGAATAAACCCTCCTGGCTGCTGTGCCGAGGAGGGCTGACGCGGCGGCTCGTTCCCGTATAATTGCCGGTTCAGGCCGCATCGTTCCGTTTCCGGAACCACCACCTTGCCGGGGAAGGCAGGTTGGTGTTGGGCGCCAGCCCAACTCTTGATGCTGGGGTCCGTGTACAATGACGGACCCGCCCAGTGCAACAGCATTCTTCAAGCCCCAGCTTTTCGAGCCTTAACGCGGTACCGCTTTTGAAAGTGCTATGATATAATCCTGAAGAATCCTATAAAGACTAGTCTTTGTCCGTCGGCGCAGGGGGGTGCTTCAGTGGTTTCATCGTCGCCAATCTCCCCCGACCTGATGCGGACTGCCCCCAAGGTGCGGGACCTTACGCCCCAGACCCAGGCGTTCAACCAGGAAATCAACCGGCAGGTCAGCAATACCAACGAGGGAATGAAGGTCAACGCCAAGGTCGAACCGTTGACCGGCGTAACCAAGTCCATCGTCGGCGAAGACAGCAAGGCCATCCAGGACACCAACGCCTCGACCAAGCCGGGCGCACGGGTTCCCACGCTGACAGGCGCCACCAGTGCTTATGTGACGGAGATGAAGTCCTCCGACCAGAAGAACGTCCAGAGCATGGTCGCCGCCGCTGGCCGCGCCCGCACGCTCGGTCAGGGTTCCGGCGGCGGAACGATCGATCTGTCGGCCTGAGAGAATTCGGCTTCACTTTCCCGAAGCCTTCGATTTTCATTGATCCCCATTCTCTCCGCTCCTATTGGCTGCGAAATCTGTTAGTCAGATTGCGCGCCTGACCGGAGAGACCATCGCCATGCAAGACCAACCCCCCCACCCCGCTCCGGAGCGCCGCAAGGCGATGGATGTGATTGCCGGACTGCTGCCTATCGAAGGCGCCTATATCGTGGATGTCGGCTGCGGCGACGGCGCACTGGTCCGCGCTCTCACCAAGCGGGGCGCTCACGTCACGGGAGTCGAAATCCTGGACGACGCCCTGAACCGCGCCCGCGCCGCCCAGCCGGTCCGGGATGAGCGCTATATCAAGGGCGTGGGCGAAAACCTGCCGATGCACAACGACAGCGTCGACGCGGTGATCTTCATGAACAGCCTGCACCACGTACCGATCCCGCACATGGCGAAGGCGCTGGCCGAGGCGGCGCGCGTGCTGAAGCCCGGCGGTCTGGCACTGATCCACGAGCCGGAACCACGCGGCGGCTATTTCGAACTGACCAAGCTGGTCGACGACGAGACGGAGGTGCGCGCCGCGGCGCTCAAGGCCCTGAAATCGGTTCGGGAACTGGAACCGGTGGATGAAGTGTTCTACCTCAATCCGGTGAAGCACGAGGACTACCAGAGCTTCGCCGACCGCATGGCGGGCGTCGATCCGACCCGCTCCACCCTGATCCGAACGGAGGACGCGCGTCTGCGCGCGCTGTTCCAGACTTCCGGCGAGCAGCGCGATGGGGCTTGGTGGTTCGACCTGCCGATCCGGATCAACCTGCTGCGAAAGCCTGCCCAGTGACAGCCTCGCTAACAGAACTGCCTTTCGTCGATTACCAGTACCCCACCAAGGACCCCGTCGGCGGCCGCATCGCCATCATCGGCGAGGCGCCCGGCGCCGAGGAAGCGCGCACCGGCAAACCCTTCGTCGGCGTCAGCGGCCGGATGCTGGACGAGAACCTGAAATCCGTCGGCCTGGACCGCGCCACCTGCCTTGTCGGCAACACCTTCCGCTACCAGCCGCCCGGCAACAAGGTCGGTCATTTCTTCTCGTCGCGGACCAAGGCCCGGAAGCTTGGCGTCGAGGTCGCGGAGGACCTGGGTCCGATGGGCACCTCGGACTACTGCCTCGCCGAATACGCCGGCGAGATCGAGCACCTGCGCCGGACCCTCAACGAGATCAAGCCGGCCGTCGTCATCGCGCTGGGCCGCACCCCGATGTGGGCACTGACCGGCCAGAGCGGCATCACGGCCCTGCGCGGCCAGGAACTCCCCTGCCGGCTCTTTCCCGAAGCCGTGGTGGTCCCGACCTTCCACCCCAGCTACATCCTGCGCGGCAACCGCGTCGAAGAACCCCTCTTCCATGCCGACGTGACGCTGGCCGCGAAGCGGGCCATGAAGAAGTCATGACTTGCAGCGATAACAAGGTTTAGCATAGCTTGTTATCAGCAGGCATTGTCGTCAAAACGCTTTGTTGTCCGAAGGTGCGCCATGAACGTGTCCCTTACTCCCGAACTTGAACGTCAGATCGAGCAGCGCGTCGCGAGTGGAGACTACATCTCGGCGAGTGAAGTCATGCGGGAAGCGTTGCGGCTGTTCTTCAAAGTCGACGAGTCCCGCTCCCGCGAGATCGACCATATGAACCGGCGGATTGCCGAGGGTCTGGCACAACTGGACCGGGGAGAAGCAATCCCAGGCGACGAAGCGCGTCGCCTGACGAAGGAGCGGATCGCAGCACGGCGCAAGGCCAAGGACGCTCCATAAATATGCCCTATTCAGTCGCGCCGCTTGCCCTCGATGACCTCGATGGAATCCATGTTTACTTAGAGGGTATCGAGGACGGGGACGCGGCGGATCGCGCCATCGACGGCCTCTATGATGCTTTTGAAAAAATCGCGGACAACCCCGGCATGGGGCACAGGAGACAAGACCTGACGGACTATGATGTCTTCTTCTGGACAGCCTTGAAGCGTTATGCCGTAATTTATCGCAAAACGGTTCCGATTGCGATCGTTCGGGTCATCCCCTGGCGCAGACTGGAGCCCGCTCTCCTGACCCCCGCCGGGGGCTTCTGGATGTAAGACACCTCGATATCTCTCATCGCGCTCTTGATGTCTGCCCCTGCCTTACGCCGGGATCAGTTCGAAGCGGTCCACGTCCACCAGACCCATGTCGGTGATCTTCAAGTGCGGGATCACCGGCAGCGGCAGGAAGGCCAGTTGCAGGAACGGTTCGGCCAGCGGGCAGCCCATCGCGCGGACGGCGGCCCGTGAGGCGATCAACTGGTGCTCGACCTCCTCGAAGCTGCGGTCGCTGATCAGGCCAGCCAGCGGCAGGGCGAGTTCTCCCGTCACGTTGCCGTCCAGGACCGACACGAAGCCGCCCTGAAGCTCGATCAGCCGGTTGACCGCGACCGCCATGTCGGCATCGTCCGCACCCACCACGATGACGTTGTGGCTGTCATGGCCGACGCTGGACGCCAGAGCGCCGCGCCTCAGGCCGAAGCCTTTCACGAAGCCGCGCCCGACATTGCGGTTGGTGCCGTGGCGGCTGAGCACGCAGACCTTGAGGATATCGGCCTGTGGGTCGGGATGACGCTCGCCGTTGCGGTACGGCAGGCTCTCGGTCAGGTGCTCGGTCAGGATCTTGCCTGGTATCAGTCCGATCACCGGCCCAGACGGGCCGTTCGAGGCGACGCGGAAGATATCGGGCGTAACCGGGTCCAGCTTGAGCGAGTTCAAACCGACTGGCGCCACCGTCGGCCGCCCCTCGAAACTCTCCGGACCGACCAGCCGGCCGCTGCGGATCACGGAGTTGACGCGGCAGTCGGTCAGATCGTCCAACAGAACGATATCGGCGCGGAAGCCGGGCGCTATCAGGCCCCGGTCGGTCAGCCCGAAGCCCCGCGCCGCCGACCACGTGGCGGCCCGGTAGACCGACTCGACCGGAGCGCCCAGGGCAATCGAGCGCCGGATCAGGTGGTCGATATGACCTTCCTCGGCGATGTCGAGCGGGTTGCGGTCGTCGGTGCAGAAGCCCAGGAACGGCGACGTCATGGCGTCGATGATAGGGGCCAGGGTATTGACGTCCTTCGACACGCTGCCGTCCCGGATCAGCACCTGCATGCCCTTCCGCAACTTCTCGCGCGCCTCCTCGACTCCTGTGGTCTCGTGGCAGTTCTTGATGCCGCACGACAGATAGGCGTTCAGGTCGTAGCCGCTGACCAGGGGGCTGTGCCCGTCGATATGGCCGCCCTGGAAAGCTGCCAGTTTGTCGAGCACGCCTGGGTCCTTGTGCAGCACGCCGGGGAAGTTCATGAACTCGGCCAGCCCGATCACCTGGGGGTGGTCGCGGTGACGGACCAGATCGGCGGCTTCCAGCCTCGCCCCCGAAGTCTCAAGCTCGGTCGCCGGTACGCAGGAGGACAACTGCACCCGCAGGTCCATCGCCAGCCCGGAGGAGCTGTCGAGGAAGTATTTCAGCCCCTCCTCGCCCAGGACGTTGCAGATCTCGTGCGGGTCGCAGATCGCCGTCGTCGTGCCGCGCGGCAGGACGCAGCGGTCGAACTCCGATGGCGAGACCAGCGTGCTCTCGCAATGGACATGGGTGTCGATGAAGCCCGGCACGGCGATCCGGTCGCGTCCGTCGATCACGGTGTCGCCGTCATAGCTCTCATAGGTGCCGACGATAATGTCGCCGCATACGGCAATATCGCCCTCCGCGATCTCCCCCGTCACCACGTTGAGGAACCGGGTGTTCTTGATCACCAGATCGGCCTTGGTCCGGCCCATGGCCTGATCGATGCGCCGCTCCAGATCGCCCCTGGTCACGGCAGGTTTGCTCACATCGGGCTTGCTCACCCCCATAGCGCTGCCT
>Ga0190275_10003330_pt1 | contig 11457 bp, 7 predicted proteins | sample Popmic550T_FD_133745 | JGI IMG/M metagenome (GOLD analysis project Ga0190275, IMG submission 133745) | Populus adjacent soil microbial communities from riparian zone of Yellowstone River, Montana, USA - 550 T | ecosystem: Environmental > Terrestrial > Soil > Riparian zone > Trees stand | place... | reverse complement strand
AGGCTACTTCAAAGTGCTTCGTCCGATCGGCAATCAGCTCTGCGGTGAGTCCCGCGGCCGGCGGCTTCAACGTAGGCCAAAGCTCACGGAGCACTCGGCGTGCATCGGCGCCTGGCGCGACCACGACTGCGACGGAGGCGCCGTCGGCCGCGAGTTTTGCCAGCGGGGCGGTGAGGTCGGCTCGATCGGTCGACGGCCTCACAGCATAGCGCTGGACGGTCATTTCCGAACCGACGATGAGTACACCAGATGCATGTCGCTCGAACTTTACGGCCGGGTTGCCGCCGGCACCCGTCAGATTCTGCAACAACGCGACCAGCGATTGAATTTGCGCCTGCACTGTTTCTCGATGCCGCGCCTCAAAGGGAATGGCCGCGAGCGGGCCACCGCGGGCGTGAATGTCGCCCAGGCCACCGACGACGTAGATTCGCTGAATGCCGGCCGTGCGGAGGCCATCGAGGATTCCTTTCGCCATCGTGGCGGGGACGTTAATCTTCTGGCGTTCATTCTCCGGCAGGCCGAGGACTGTCGCTATGGAAGAGACTGCGGCGGGGATGTCGATCGTAGACAGATCGATGGCCGCAACCGCAGTTGTTTCATCGTTGAGAAAAGGAGCGAGGATGGCCGCGTGATTGGGGGCGGCCGCATCTTCCTGGGCGGATACGCTGCCGCTTTGTTGCGCGGCCACCATCCACAACATGACTAGGCATAGCATCCTTATTTTCGAAATAGATCTCGTCATGGTACGTTCCTTTGCGGTATTGCTACTTTTTCCTTGAGAATTTGAGAATTATGGTAGGGACCTATCGAGCCTTTTCAGCAATGCGAATTTCAAAGCGACGGTTGTAGCGCATGCCATCGGAACGGGGCAGCTCGAGAATACCAAATTCACCCTCCAGCCGGTACGCAAACGGCTGGCCCGTGGCTGGGTTCGTCGGAATGGGCACTTCCGTGATGAAATCCAACTGCTCAGGCAGCTTGCCGTTGTGGTTTGCGGCGTAGAGCCGTAAGGCTTCAATTACCCGCAGCGCCGCCAGCTCGCGCTCCAGCCGAACGTGCGCTTCCCTTGCCGATTGCATGGCGGGCAATAGCTGTTGCATGATCGGCAGTACCTCGCGATTTTCAGCGCCGTGCAACACGTTGGAATTTCGCAAACGCTGATCCAATTCGGCGAATCGCTTCCGCATTTCCCAATAGGGGATATGCCACATCGTTTCGGATTCATCGGCGAATTGCTGACAGATTCGCTCGCTGTAGATGGCCATCACCTGGCCGATCGCCATCCGTTCGACCTCTGCAGGATCGAAGCCCAGCTCAATCAGCTTCGACTTCGCGAATGGATAGCCAAGCAAGGCGAGCGTTGTTGCGCCAAGATCAGCATCGGGCGATGGTTTTCGAGTTTGACTCGCTCCCCACCGCGTCAGATCACTGAATGTCTGCTTGTACAGCCGATTCCATTCTTCTGGGGAACGGTCCGTTGTCGCCGCGTTTTGGATAAATGGAAAAATGCGTGGGGCAAAGTTGTTTTCAAAGTGGACTGCCGGCCGCATGTCGATAAGCGGGTGCGGCAGGCAGGTCAGCGCCCAGTACATGTTGGGCGAATCCGGTGCGGCAATCAGTTCCAAAAGTGTACCATTTGTAACATTCGCCAGGCCAACGCCAATCAGACCACAGACGAGAAGTGGCTCACGGGATGTGTCGCGGGCCAGGCGGTAATTGGTGCGCATCGTACCGATCGCTTCGTCATACTTGCCGCGGGCTAATTCGAGACGGATTTTCATGAGCAACATGCGCGACAGTTCGCGATTTTGCTGGAATCCGTCCAGCGGAATAGTTATCGCTTCCGGTCCGCGAATGTCTTGTATCCCAGTTTGCCAGTCGCAATCGCGGCGGCTGACCGCTTCGGCTAATTCCCGTCCGACCGTCTCGCCAATCGTCATGTCGACCGCCCGCTGTACGCGTTCCAGTGGCAACTGCGACAAAGGTGTCGCATCACGATCAAACGTATACCAACGGCTAAGCTCGTTGTCTTCGCTGAATTCCTTTCGGGACGCGTCGCGTCCACGACGAAAAGCAATCTGCGCTCGATAGTAAAACGGAGCTGCATTGCCCGATTTCATGTCGATATCACGGGCAAACAAACGATGTTTCAGTACAGGAGCCGTCGCGGCAGCCGGCGTGACCGTTAGCCGCACGACCGCTGGATGACCCTCGCTTTCGTCGGAAATGAAAGTTACTTGGGCGCGCGCCGGCGGACCGAGCGGCAAAACTGCCATCAAGCAAAGTAACGCGGCGGATCGTGGCCGTTTTGGACGTAATACGTTCATGCGTGTATCCCCTGTGGCAAAAATTAAATCCGGTCGTTTAAAGTCGGGGCATCGTTCGGCAACAACTCATTGAGGAGCTCGCGGGAAGTCACGGGCCCCGCCGGAGAGCCGTCGACTGCCTCACTCGGCTGCCGGCCGAAGCGGCTTTCAAGCGCATTCAAGCCGAATGCCAGGGCCACATCTCGCGTGGCCAGGTAACCTCTTGTGGGCGGGCCTGGCGAAAGCCACGAGGGCAACTCAGCCCGCATTTCGCTGTCTGTGTAGGCGACGAAGACCGGCCGCACGACATTTCGCGGCGCGGGGCCGAGGTCAGCCATAGATCGGGACGCGGATTGCACTTCGGAGGTCGGCTGCGATTGTCGAGCTAAAAGCACGGCGAGGGCAATGGACGCGGCCGTCATTGTCGCTGTAGCCGCCTGCCACAGTCGCGCAGACGCGCGTCGACCGTCAGCGGGTGACACAGGCGCTGCTAATGCACCGGCCGATGCGCGGCCCGCTTCGAACATTAGTTGATCGCGGTCGATGCGCAAGCGCGCTGGCTCGAGTCGTTTGAGCTCACGTTCGAGCGCCGCTAGTTCGGCCGGGAGCCGTTGTTCTTCGCTGGTTTGTTCGTGTTCGTTGAACATGATGGTTCCAATCGTTCGCGTAAACTTATAAGAGCAAGCTGATATTTTCGATGCGCCGTTGAGGTGGAAATGGACAGCGCGGCCGCGATTTGTTCGAACGTGAGGCCAGCCCAGATTTTCATGATGACAATTTCCCGCTCGTTGGCCGCCAGGCCTGCGAGCGCATCGGCCACGATCGTTGCGTTCAGTGCGTCGGCCGCGTGGCCATCGGTCACTTGCAATCGCGCTTCGGCGACGCGCGTTTCCCGTTCCCGCCGCCGCCGCGCACCGCGGGCAGCGTTCAGCGCGCGATGTTTGACCACGCGGAAGAGCCAGGCCACGACGTGCTCGGGCGCGGCCGGCTGGCGGGCAAGCTCGACGAGCGCCTCTTGCACGCAATCGTCGGCCGAGTTGGTCCACTGCGCGGCGTAGAGTGCGAGAGACGCCCCGTGCTCGTCGAGCAGCCGGCCCAAAAGCTCAGCGGATGCTGGGCGTTCGTTCGTTGGGCCATTCATACCATGCTCGCTGGTCCAGTCGTTTAGATAGGGAACACCGCCGGGACGACGATTTTCCCACGTCACTGTAACTGGCGGTGCAGCTTATGGTTAGATACGCTGCTGCCGCGAACGTTTTAGGCTGGACTTGAAACACTAAATTTCTAATCAGTAGAATATCGCCATGTGCAGCCTAATCTTGCGCCGTGTGGGCGTGAGAGCGGGGGAACCAACCGTTCGCCATCCGGTGAACGCGGGGCGCAGATTTACGGGGACTCACCGTCCTCTCGAATCGGGGCACTTTCAAGTCCTAGCCCGACAGCTAACCTCGTCGGCCCGGCCGGGCATTTGCTTGGCCCCATTGAAAGGGTACTTGCGCTCTCTTGAATGACGCGCTGGCCGAGCCATTTTGCTCGCCATATCTCGAGATCGGTTCCGTTTTCGCAGCCGGTCGAATTTCCACGCGATCATCCACCAGACGACGAGCTCCCAGGTTTTTTCGGGAACTGTTGCTCCCAGGATGTAAGTCCATGTCTTTGCCTCTAGGGCCTCCGCGCGCAGCGGACGGCCGGCCGGCCGTGCGCGCCACGCAGATTGTCGTGATCAGCAGCGTGATGTTCGCGTTCATCTCGTACTGGCGGACCGCAGCCATCGTGCTGTGCGACATGTCCAGTACCGTGTTTTACATTGGCGCGATCGCGGAAAACGCGATCGGAAAAGCAGCGCCGTGGTTTATTTTAGCCGTGCTCTTGTTCGCTTACGGAATGCGGGCCGTATACATCGAAAGCTGTGCGCTGTTCGTCCGAGGGGGCGTTTACCGCGTCGTCAAGGAAGCGATGGGCGGATTTTTGGCGAAGCTATCTGTGTCCGCGCTATTGTTTGACTACGTGCTCACGGGACCCATTAGCGGCGTTTGCGCCGGCCAATACATTGTCGGGCTGGCGCTTGAAACTTTGACGCGCATGACTGATTTTGAGCTAAGTGAAGCCGCGCGACAGGCCGTCAAGGCATGGGGGGCGGTTGTCATTGCAAGCTGCGTAACGTTGTATTTTCTGCGGCAAAATCTCGTGGGCATTCATGAATCTAGTCGCAAAGCGCTCCGGATCATGATTGCGGTCACGGTCATGGGCGTCATCATGGTTATTTGGGCGAGCGTGACACTTGCCGTGAAGGGGCCGACAAACTCATTACCGCAATGGCAACCAAATCTCGAAAAGAAAGTCGAAGTCTCGACGACGGGGGAGGTCGCACCCAAGATCGATCATGTGACCGGCGAACAGCAAGACCCCTTAGGGTTGGTGGGTAACTATCCACATGTAGCGGAACCGATTCGTCACCCGGCAAATTGGCTGAGCATCATTGGTGTGCTTGGTCTTGTCATTGCATTCGGGCATTCAATTTTGGCGATGAGCGGCGAGGAAACGCTGGCGCAGGTTTATCGCGAAGTCGAATCGCCGAAGTTGGCAAATTTCAAGAAAGTTGGATTCATCGTCTTTGCATACAGTTTGTTGCTGACGGGCAGCATGAACTTCTTCGCCGTAATGATCGTGCCGGACCACGACCGCATGACCACGTACTACGACAACTGGATCGGCGGGCTGGCGATGAACATGATCGGCCCGGCTTGGCTGTTGTTGCTCTTAAATGCATTTGTCGTTGTGGTTGGCTTCTTAATCCTTTCGGGGGCCGTGAACACCTCGATCGTCGGTTCCAATGGCGTGCTCAGTCGGGTCGCGGAAGATGGCGTCTTACCTGATTGGTTTCTGCGGCCGCACGCGCGGTACGGCACGAATTATCGCCAGTTATATCTGATCGCGGGTTTGCAACTGGTGACAATTGTCGCCAGCGGCGGCGATGTCATTCTGTTGGGTGAAGCGTATGCATTTGGCGTAGTTTGGAGCTTCGTTTTCAAGACTTTGTCGATGGTAATCTTGCGCTTCAAAAAACGCGGACCGCGTGAATTCCTCGTGCCGTTCAATATACGAATCGGCGATGTATACTTTCCGATCGGCTTGGGGCTCGTCGTTTTGATCGTCCTGGCGGCGGCCCTCGCGAACTTATTCACGAAGCCGGTTGCCACTGCCAGCGGTATTTGTTTTACTGCCGCGTTTCTGACTGTTTTTATGCTTAGCGAATACTCACATCGCAAGCGCCGTGGCGGCAATGCGCACGAGCACATTGAACAATTCAACCGCGAGACGATTGATCGCGTGACGGCTGAGGGCCTCAATCTTAATCTGCCTTATTGCAAGCTCGTTGCGATCCGTTCGCCCCATAACCTGTTCATGCTGGATAAGGCGCTTGCCGACGCCGACCCTCAAACGACCGAGGTCGTCGTGATGACCGCCAAAGTCGAACCGCGCGCCGCCGACATGGACGAGCGATCCGAATTGGATTCCTATGATCAACACTTGCTTACAGCGGTTGTTAGTCATGCGGAGCAGTTGGGGAAATCGCTCCGGCCGTTGCTGGTGCCGACAAACAACGCGTTGTACGCGGTTCTCAAGATCGCCAAGGACCTACCCGCGCAGGAGGTGCTTGTGGGGGCATCAAACAAGTACTCGGCCGAGGAGCAACTTGACCAGATCGCGTTCTATTGGATCGATTTGCATTCCGGCCGTCCGCAGCCGCTCACAATACATATCGTGAGCGAGGAGCGAAGTGTCACGCTCGACCTGCACGGCGGAAATCGCATCCCGAAAGCAGCCGAGTCGTACGCCAAGACAGTGGACGATCTGCGCATGGCCGGTATCGGAGTGCGGCGGCTTTTGTTCGCTCATGACGGCACGCCCGCTTGTCGCGATGCATTTGAGTGGCTCCTTACCATGGTATCGTCGGAAGTCGAAATGGGTATCGTTCCAGTCGCCTCGGAGATGCTAAGTCGATCAGAAGCGATGAAGGCAATTGAACTCGACCAACGACGCGCCGAGCAAATTGGCCGGGCAAAAACATTGGTCGCCGATATGCCGCATGACGGACCGGGAATCGTGCAATTGGCTAATCAGGGCAAGTACGATGTGGTGATTTTCGTCACGACAACTCCCTCCGATCGATCGAAAAATGACGCAAACGCAATAAACTACGTATTACACCACGCGCCTTGTCCCGTGTTTTTGGCACATCATCCGACAATTCCGCGGAAGGCGTTGAAATAGCCGCGGGAGGATAAGTGGAAAACAGGCTTGGCCGAACGACCGACTTGTAGGGCACGGGCGCCAGACACTATATTGAGCCGCTGTGTCGTGTAATCCTGTGCCCAAACTTGGGCATAGGAACGGTGGAAGATCTGCTGGGCAACAAGCCAGCAGGGGGGCGCGGATTCGCCTGGGCCCAAACGCCCGCGCAAAACGGGGCACTTTCGAGCTCTAGCCCAGTAGTAACCTCGTGAGCCATCCCGGACGCGTGGTCTGGGCGAAATTGGAAGGGCAGGCCCGTCCTCCGACGGATTCGTCGCCACGGCGCTTGCAGCGGCTTTGTCCGACTGCTTCGCCGGACGTGACGTGAATCCTTCGCGACGAAGCGCCTTGCCGCGATTTGCGGCCGCTATCAGCGAATGTTGATCCTTCGTCGCCTACCATGTCTCAATCATTAGATCCTTCCGGCCCAAATGCCGGTTCTTCCACAAATCGCGCTGCGCAATTCGTCGTCATCAGCAGCGTGATGTTCGCGTTTGTATCATATTGGCGAATCGCCGCGATCGTGCTTTGCGATATGTCGAGCACGGTGTTTTACATCGGCGCGATCGTGGAGAATGCGATCGGCCATGCCGCGCCGTGGTTCATACTGGCAGTGCTGCTATTCAGCTTTTCCATGCGGATGGTGTACGTGGAGAGTTGCGCGCTGTTTGTACGCGGCGGCGTGTATCGCATCGTGAAAGAGGCGCTCGGAGCGAAATGGGCCAAGGCGGCCGTCTCGGCGCTGTTGTTTGATTACATTTTGACGGGCCCGATCAGCGGGGTTTCGGCGGGACAATATGTCATCGGTCTGGGGCTGGAGACGCTCGAACGCGTGGCCGGCTTAGTGATCTTGGAATCGACACGTGACGGAATCAAGGGCTGGGGTTCGGTCGCGATTGCCTGCTGCATCACGATTTACTTCCTGCGTCAAAATTTGCTGGGTCTGCACGAATCGAGCCGCAAGGCGCTGCGGATCATGATGGCGATGACGGTGATGGGCGTCGTCATGCTGATCTGGAGCGGCGTCACCTTGTACCTGGAGGGCCCGAAGAATGACTTGCCTTCTTGGCAGCCGAATTTAGAGAAGAAAGTGGATATCACGGAGGATGGCCAAATCGTAGCGCGGCCCGACCCCGTGACGGGCGAGCAACATGATCCCCTCGGCCTACTGGGACATTTTCCAGAAGTATCCGAACCGCTTCGCAATCCGACAAGTTGGTGGAGCATTTTTGGCGCGATCGGCCTCGTAATCGCCTTCGGGCACGCAATCTTGGGGATGAGCGGCCTGGAAACGCTTGCCCAAGTGTACCGCGAGGTCGAATCGCCCAAGCTGCCGAACTTCAAGAAAGTGGGCCTCATCGTTTTCTTTTACAGCCTGCTGATGACCGGCAGCATGACATTTTTGTCGATGTTGTTGATCCCCGACCCGGACCGGATGTCGACTTATCACGACAACTGGATCGGCGGATTGGCGATGAACATGGCCGGGCCGTTTTGGCTGCTGTTGATCTTAAACGCGTTCGTGGTGCTCGTCGGCTTCTTGATTCTTTCGGGCGCGGTCAATACTTCCATTGTCGGATCCAATGGCGTGCTCAGCCGCGTGGCGGAAGACGGTGTGTTGCCAGATTGGTTTTTGAAGCCGCACGCGCGCTACGGAACAAACTATCGATTGCTGTACCTGATCGCCGCGCTGCAGATATTCACGATTATCGCCAGCCGCGGCGATGTGTTGATATTGGGCGAGGCGTATGCCTTCGGCGTTGTCTGGAGCTTCGTTTTTAATACGGCATCGATGGTGGTGTTGCGTTTTCGAAAACCGGGGCCGCGCGATTATATCGTTCCGATTAACATCCGGGTGAAGGATGTTTATGTTCCGATTGGATTGGGACTAATTTTCTTGGCCGTGCTGGCCGCCGCGCTGGCGAATTTCGTGACCAAGCCGGTGGCAACCATCGGCGGATTGTGCTTCGCTGGCACGTTCCTCGCGGTGTTTACGATCACGGAGTGGCTCCATCGGCGGCGGCGGGGCGGGGCTGAGCATCATCATCTCGAACAATTCAATCGGGAAACGCTGCAGCGCGTGACGGCCGAGAGCCTGGGGTTGACGAAGCCATATCGAAAGCTGGTGGCTATTCGCTCGCCCTACAATCTGTTCATGCTGGATAAGGCGCTTGCGGACACTGATCCCGCAACCACGGACGTGGTCGTGATGACGGCCAAGGTGGAAGCGCGCGGGGCTGATTTGAGTATTGAGGAATCGCTCGACACTTACGACCAGCGTTTGCTGACGGCCGTCGTGACGCACGCCGAGAAGCTTGGCAAGTCAGTGCGGCCGCTATTGGTGCCGACGAATAACGCGCTGCACGCGGTGTTGAAGCTGGCGATGGAATTGCCCGCGCAGGAGATTTTACTCGGCGCGTCGAATAAGTACTCGGCTGAGGAACAGCTTGACCAGGTTGCCTTCTATTGGATCAACCTGCACCAAGGCACACCGCAGGGCCTGACTGTGCACATCGTCAGCCAGGACCGTGATGTGACGCTCGATTTGGAAGGGGGCAATCGCATTCCCAAGGTGGCAGAGCGCGAAGCGCGTTCGGTCGATGACCTTCGGGCGGCCGGGATTGGCGTGCGGCGTTTACTCATGGCCCACGACGGCACGCTCGCCAGCCATGATGTGTTCGAATGGCTGCTGACAATGCTCGCGGATGACGTCGATCTCGGCATTGTGCCGATCGTGAGTAGTGAAACGCTGCCGCAGACGGGGCTGCCGACGATCGAACAGGATCGGCAGCGTGGCGAGCAGTTGGGCCGGCCCGTGCAAGTGCTCATCGACCGACCTCTGTCGGGGGAGGAAATTGTCGAGACGATCAATACGGGCGATTATGACGCGGTCGTGCTGCCCTATGTGGGCGTGCTGGGCGCCACGGGCGGCACGGTTGACCCCGTCATCGACTATGTGCTGCATCATGCGCCTTGCGGAGTATTTCTCGCATTTCATCCTTTGATTCCGCGACAGGCCGTTGAAAAGTAGCCGATCGCCATTCGCTCTGGCGCGCCCAAAAAAACCCACGCCGCGAGTGCGGCGTGGGTCGTGTTACCTGATCTGTGACGCTTGCCGTTCGACGGTTAGTTTGGCGCGCCAGGCGTGACGGCAGGCTGGGCCTTCATTTCGGTCGGCCGGACCGTGGTCTTCTTGGCCAATTCGGCTTCGATCAACTTCACGACGTCGGCGGAGTCAGGGACGATTTTTGACTCGTAACGTGCGATGACCTGGCCGTCGCGGTTGAACAAGAACTTTTCGAAATTCCACTTAACGTCGCCGGCGAATTTGGGATTCTTTTCCTTGGACGTCAAGAACTTATAGAGATCAGCGGCGTTCGGACCATTCACGTCGGCCTTCGACATGAGGTCGAACTTAACGCCGTAGGTCTCTGTGCAGAAGGCGAGGATATCGGCTTCGGTGCCTGGTTCCTGGCTGCGGAATTGGTTGCAGGGCACGCCGACAATGGCGAGCCCTTGCTCGGCGTACTTTTCATGCAGCGCTTCGAGCTGTGCGTATTGCTTGGTAAATCCGCACTTGCTGGCGACGTTCACCAGCATCACAACCTTGCCCTTGTACTTTTCAGCCAGGTTCACTTCTTTACCCGCGATGGTTTTCATTTCGACGTTGAGCGGGGTCATCGTCGTGGCGGCTGCAGCAGTCGTCGGCGCCTTGACCGCGGCTGGGGCGTTTCCGTCTTGCGCCGAGAGCGTTTGCTGACTCATGAACAGCACTCCTGCAAACAGGGCCAGTGGAAGGATCAATTTCATTTCAATAATTCTCCGGGAAAGAAAGCGGGTAAGCCCCCACCTCGGGTTCCCCCCGATTATAAGCGGGCGGCAGTTCGACGCAACGGGGGCGCGGGAACGATGGATATGGCGCACAAATCGCGGGACACGGCGGAGCAAGCCCGCCGGCTGATGCGGAAACTGCACGGGGGATTAGGGGCTTGGTTAGATGGCTTCTATGTGCAATCCGCGCCGCTGGCGCTCGGCTCGGCGGGTGCTGTCGATCAAGTCTGCGACTGTGCGAACGTCTTCGATGCCTGGCAAATCCAGCATGGGGTCGGTGCGATCGCTGGATGCGATACGAATCGTGCCAATGCCAAACATCCGCTCGATCAGGCCTTGGTGAACGGTCACATCATCAACGTCAATCACCTCGATGCGATTGCCGGTACGAGCGAGCAGACCCGTATCGTGAAATAAGCGGTAGTTCGTAAGGCGATAGCGAACGGTCATGCGGCGATAGAGCAGCGTCAAGCCGAGCGCGGACCACAACAGGCCAAGAACGATAAGCAGCACAATCCAAGCGGTAGTCTCATTTACAAACATCGCTATGCCGATGATCGCGACCAGGCTGACGACTCCGCAGCCGACGGCCGGGCCGACCATGGCTAAGGGCGAAAACGTCCCACTCCATAATTCCGTTTCTTGCTTTTGCGTCACGCCGCCGCTCGCAATGCGGCGCGCATTAGAGCGAGCGCGGGTCACGCCGATACCCGCTTCATCGGTGTCATCCGCCTCGTCGACTGCGGGCGCCGCATTCGTCGGCGTGCCGCATTTGGAACAAAAGGCTGCATCCTCCGCCACCTGACCGCCACACTTGCCACACTTCATGGTCGCATCCTTGAAAGACGTTTACGAAAAGCTCCGAACCGACCGCTGGGCATTATAAGACCATTCGCCGTCCGGGGGAGGGGATTGGGAGGGCGATAAAAGATTCGATCGCCGAAATCGCCAGCCTCACACGCGCTCGAAGATCACAGCAATTCCTTGGCCCACTCCGATGCACATTGTGGCGAGCCCCAGAGTT
>Ga0190275_10003329_pt1 | contig 11457 bp, 8 predicted proteins | sample Popmic550T_FD_133745 | JGI IMG/M metagenome (GOLD analysis project Ga0190275, IMG submission 133745) | Populus adjacent soil microbial communities from riparian zone of Yellowstone River, Montana, USA - 550 T | ecosystem: Environmental > Terrestrial > Soil > Riparian zone > Trees stand | place... | reverse complement strand
GGGAATGGTATTTCCGTCGATCAGTTAGCTGCTCAGCGTATCGCGGATCAGACTCCTCTGCCCTCACTCGAACTCGGAGTGACTCCAGTTGCCATCGGTGTTGACGCGGTGGTCGGTTATACGCGGGTTTACGGCTCCCACATTGCGTGGGCGAATCCGACAACTCCTCTGGCCCGTGAAATCAATCCCAAATCTGTGTATGAGCGTCTGTTTCGGGCCGCTTCGGTTCCCAAAGGGAATACCGCAAAGATGGACGCGTTGCTGCTGGACCGAGTGTTAGGCGACGCAAAGCGTCTGCGGACGCAGGTTGGATCGGCGGACCGGATTCGTGTCGATGAGTATCTTTCGGTGATGCGTTCGCTTGAGGAGCGCGTCGAGCGGTCCAGCAGCGGCGGCCAGAAGGCGTGGAAAGCTCGCGTTCCTATGGATCCCCAGGGAGCGCCAACGGACCGTCCCATTGATCACGCCGAGCATGTTCGACTGATGCTCGACATGATGGCGACGGCGTTCCAAACCGACACAACGCGCATTTCGACAATGATGTTTGGCAATGCGGTGAGCAATGTGAGTTTCCGGTTCCTTGAAGGCGTCAGCGCCGGCCACCACGATGTGTCTCACCACCAGAAGGACGCCGACAAGCTGCGGCAGTACGAGATCATCAGCCGCTGGCATATCGAGCAATACGCTTATCTGCTGAAGAAGCTGGACAGCATGAAAGAAGGCGATTCGAGCGTGCTCGACAACTCAATGGTCCTGTTTGCGTCAGCGCTAAGCGATGGGAACAGTCACAATCCTCATAGACTGCCATTAGTACTCGGCGGACGGGGTGGCGGACGGATCGATAGCGGTCAGCACTTGATGTACGCGGAAGACACGCCGACAGCGAATCTGTACGTGTCTATGCTGGATGCGTTTGGCACACCCGTAGAACGATTCGCTGACAGCACCGGACCCTTACCTGGACTGCTGCGGGGTTAGCGATGCGCAAGCTCGTCTTTCTCTTTGCGAGCGCCCTCCTAGGGGCCGACCTCTCGGGTATTTGGGTAGGGCAAATGCCGACTCGTAACGGCGCGTTCCAAGACGTGGAATTCAAGATCGTACAGAAGGGAACCGTTCTTGAAGGCAAGCTGTACGGCGACTATCGGAGCAGTCCGATTCGTGAAGGTCAGGTAACGGGAGATGAAATCTCGTTCGTGGTCGTGCAGCAGGAGCAGGCCGGCAATCAGATCAACGACACACGTCTTCGCTTCACGGGTGTTCTGAAAGGCGGAGAGTTGGAACTCACGCGTGAGCGCGAGGCCTCCACCAACGCTGGCAATGGCGGCGGTGTTCAGTTCCGCGGCAATACGAAAACAAGCTTCAAACTTAAGCGCCTTTTCTAAGCGACCGGCGAGCTCTCGCTGTGCATTTGCTCGTGCTGCAAGTACTGTAGATTGCTCAGTTCTATTGACTTAGAACGCAATCACAGTTAGCTTCAATACGCGCTATGCCCACGGGAGAAGAAGCTGATCCACAAGCAGATGAGATCCAACGTTCGCTCTGTCACATTTGGGATCGAACGTCAATTAACTTTTCCACTTTGTGTGGTTGCGAGCAGCTAACGGAATGCGTTACTCCCGATCTGGCGCCTACCATCAGCCGGGATCATTTATGCCCGGAATGTCTTCGGATCTTCAATGACGGCTAGCGGCTTCCAACGCGAAGCCTATTGTAGTTCGGCAGTCATGGTGGCTCCGCCCATCTGTGGCATCACCGCCAACATTTTTACGGGCTTTCGCGTGTCTTTCGCAATCCAGACCGTCAGCTTTTCGGTACCTCCTTCAGCGGACGTTACCTCGAGCTTATAAGAGTCAAAGGTCCCGGCAGGAACAGCGGCACTCTCGGTTCCAGCTACCTTCAATTGCATGAGCTTCGGCTTCTGTTTTACCAGGTCGAAATTGCGGAACGTCGTAGTGTAGCCCTCGGCCAGCGGCAGAGAACCCATGACAAGCAGAGCGCCGGCGGCGTCTGCGAACAATGGGCCTCCGAGATCAATGTCGATGGGTTTCGAATTGCCTTGCATTGTCATCGTCCCGGTGGCCTTATTCCCGCTCAGGTCCATCTCGATCGCCATTGGACCCTGCTTCGCGCTTCGCTTGCGGACAACCAGGCTGGTCTTGTCGAGCACGGTGCGATCCACAGCCTCACCCATCGGGGTCGTCATCGTATCGGTCACGACCCAATTTGCGCCATCCTCGGTGACTTGTGTGGAAAGTTTGACTTGCATGATTTGCGTGCCGTGCTGAATCTTCGTCAGGTACTGCAAGGTTCCCGGCGTCAAGGTAGCCGCAACTTTCGGAACTTGAACGGACAACGGATCAACCTTCTTCGCCAGAACTACCGTGCTCGGGTCGACTGTAATCTCTTTTAATCGAGCCGCCACTTCTGGCGTCATGGTTTCCTGATAGCGGCCACCGAGATGTTTGGCGAAGAATTTCTCCGACGCTGCAAACACCGCCATGTTGTTAACCGGTCGGGCGAAGCCGTGCCCTTCATCCGGAGCGACGAGATATTCAACCGGGAATTTGCGGTCCCTTAAGGCAATTACAATCTGATCCGATTCGCTTTTGGGAACTCTCGGGTCGTTGGCGCCCTGCGCCACTAGAAGCGGTGTCTTGATCTTTGCAGCGGAGTTCACGGGGGATTGACGCTCGAGCTGCGCCTTGCCTTCCGGTGTCCGGGGATCCCCTAGCCGCTTGTAAAACATGACGCGACCTGCTTCCCAGTAAGCAGGCATCGATTCAAGCAGTGTGACGAGGTTCGAAGGCCCTACGATCGACACACCCGCCGCATAGAGGTCCGGTGTGAACGCGACACCCGCCAGCGTGGCGTAACCGCCATAAGAGCCGCCCATGATTCCTACGCGCTTGGGGTCGGCAATTCCCTTCGCGACCAGGTATTTGACACCCCAAGTGAGATCGTCCTGCATTTTCTGTCCCCACTCCCGATCTCCGGCGTTGAGGAACTGCTTGCCATAGCCGGTGGAGCTGCGGAAGTTCGGCTGAAGCACTGCATACCCACGATTCGCCCAGAACTGCGCCAGGCTGTTGTAGCCCCAACCATCCCTTCCCCAAGGACCTCCATGGGGCACCAACACCATCGGGAGATTCTTGGCCGGGACGCCTTTTGGAAGCGTCAGGTACGCAGGGATCTCCATTCCGCCGATCGACTCATAGCGGATGGGCTGCATCTCAGCGAGATGCTCGCGATTGATTTTCTCTCGGATCTTGTATTGTGGAGCCAGTTTCTTGGTCTTCCGGTCGAATAGAAGAGTTTCCCCAGGCTCCGTGTCGCTGTTGACTGTGACGAGCCAAAGCCGCTCATCCCTGGTTCTGGACCCGAAGTTGACTTGTTTATCTCCGTACTGTTGCCGAATCTTTTTGTAATCGGCTTCAAAACTCTTATCTTTCCAATAGATTCTTGGCTTCGCTTCGTAGTAGGTTGTGGAAATGATCTCGTCCGTCAGTTCTGAGATCATCGCGCCGGAGAGATCTACCTTCTTTTCGGGATCGGATTCGACCAACTCTTCCTTCCCAGTTTCAGGATCGAGCAACGAGAGCTGGATGAGATTGGTGTTCCCGCGATTGGTGTGGATGTATACGCGTTTGTTGTCCTTGTGGAATCGCGCAGGGTAGCACTGTTCCGACCAGTCGCAGGAGTAGATCTTCTTCAGTCCATCGGCGTCCACGCGTAGAATCTCCGTGTCGCCGTTGTTGGCTGCGCGCGTCGCCAGGCGCAGTTGATCTTTGTTGTCAAAACTCCAACCTGTGATTCGATCCTCGTTCTTGCGCAAGAGCGTGCGCTCGCCGGTTGAGATTTTGACCTTGTACAGATCGTGCCAAGCTTTGTCACGGTCGTTTAGTCCGACATATATGGTGTCGGGGTCACTCTTTGGAACCCCATATATGAAGGCCCGCACACCTTTCGCCTCGGTAACGTTGCGCGCCGGAGGCGCTTCAGCGCCGGCAGCCGGCTTGTCCGCCGGATTGACGGCGTGGACGTTGAAATTCTCGTCTCCCGCTGTATCCTGAACAAACAGGATGAACTTGCCGTCACGGCTCCAAAAGTACCCAGGAATCGGACGTTTTGTATCCGCCGTTACAAGCCGAGCCGAAGCAAACGGTTCCTCCGTTCCCTTCACCCAGACGTTTCGCGTCTTATTCCACGGCTTAATGAACGCAATGTACTTTCCGTCGGGTGAGATCTGCGCGCCGGAAATCTCCGGATCGCCGAACAGCAACTCGCGATCAATCAGCGGTGGTTGTTGCGCAAGCAGGACGCCTGCTAGGAATAGGCCCGAGAAACGGATCATGGTGTCGCTCCTGTAGCGTCGAGTTTGTACGACGCGCGATTGTATGTCAATACGCGCCAGATCCGATTATGTTCGTAGTTTCGCGCTATTTGATAAGAATCTGCTCGAAGAAGTCGACCGCCCGCGGGTCGTGGGATTGTCCGAGCCAGAACATCGCTTGCTTGCGGACTACAGGATTTGAGTGATTGCGGGCGATCTGGATCAATCGCGGCACGCCTTCGTCCTTCGGAAGCTGGCTGAGGGCGAAGAGTGCCTTCTTCTTGACCTCGGTGTCGGGATCGCGTTCAATCGCTTCGTTGATGGCTTCCGAAGCCGGTTTCGACACCTTCTGGCCCAGCCAGAAGAGGGCCTGACTCCGCACCTTTGGCGACTTGTCTTCTTTCGCGACCCGAATGATCGTTGGAATCGCCTCCGGCTCCTTGCTTTGGGTGAGAGCGAAGATGGCATGTTCGCGCATTTTGTCTGAAGTGTCTTCACGAACTACCTTGCTGACTACCTCATAGCCGGCTTTACCGCGGAAATTGGCTAGCCAGAACAGCGCCGATTTCCGCGTCGATTCGATTTGTGAAGGCTCGGCAAACTTGAGCAGCGCGGCTTGGGCCTCCGGTCCGGCATGCATAGCGATCGCATGTACTGCGGATTCGGATCTCTGGTTTCTGGCGGTATTTTCCTGTTGGCGCGCCGCCCAGTTCGTCAGCGTTGCTACACTTTCTGCCGGCTTTACATTCGACAGCCAATAGAATGGAAGACCGCCAGCATCAAGGGGACAATCCGGAGAAAACACCCGCAGTTTGTCCGACGTCCCCTGCTCAAAGCGCAGCAAAATGACGACATGGGATGGACCTTCGAGGCGCACGGGAGTCTGGGCGCCTGCGACCGCCTCTACTCGCCGTTGACCCTCCAGACCGCATCCCCGGCCGTTATCGTTCCAACAGCAACTGTTGTGATCGCCGGGGATCGCAGGGACTGCGTAGCCAATCCACCCGGCGCCTTTGAGATTTGCCACCGACTTCGCAATGGCGGACTCGAGGCCACTTGAGGCCGAAGCCTGCCGTAGATCCGCGTTCGTGATCGGCGGCTGCTGGGCATACAGGAATGCGCCAAATGCGCCTAGCAGAGTCAGATGTCGGATCATTGGAATCTCCCGTTTACTTTTCGAGCAGTTCCATCAGGTAGGTAGTAACTTCGTCGCCCTTCATTCGTGAAAGCTGCTGGAGCGCAGCCCGTTTGAGTTCAGGATTGGTCTCCTTGCGCGCCAAGGCGATTAGTTGCCTGGCATTCCCTTGTTGATGCGAAAGAGCGCGGAGAATGGCGTTGCGCGTCGAAGCTTCGGTCACAGAACTATACATCGCCACCAAGGCTGCTGAGGCTTCAGCAGATTTCACCGATCCTAGATGCTGGATCGCGCGGTTCCGGAGTTCTTCGTTCTTTTCCGTCTTTGCGATCTCGATCAACTTCTGCCAATCACCCGATCCAGCGAGCGCACGGATCAGCCGTTCACGGATTTCCACCGAACTCTCTGCGTTGTAAAGCGCAGCTAACTCCGCGCTTGCCCGCATTCCCGCCAGTTGATTGATGGCAGCCCCACGAAGCTCGACGTTCGGTTCTGACTTGGCGACCTTCAGGATCTCGGCCTTCGCATCCATACCGCCCCAACTGCGAAGAACCTGGCGCTTGACGTCTACGCTGGCAGCGGAGCTGTAGATTTCATTCAGCAGAGCTTTGTTCTGGGCGCCGTCCCGGGATCCCAGAAATTGCAGCGCTCGCGACTGAAGCTCGGGGTTCGATCCGTCCTTGGCAACTCGAACGACGATTTCCCGCGCCTTCGTCGAGTTGCTGCGGCCTAGCGCCTGCAACGCACGCATTCGCAGGCGGAGGGACGCCTGCGGATTCTGCAGCAGCTTGTCGACGAGGGGAATGGCGCGATCGGAATCGCTTTCCATCAAACCGTCAATCGCCATTACCTTAAGTTCTTCGTCCGCCGTAAGATTGCCCCCACCGGTGTTGCCGCCCTGGTAGAAGAAGGGCTTCGTCATCTCCTTCATCTGAAAGGCCAGATTGGCTTTATCGATGCTCCATGCATCCTTAGCAATGGACATGGCATGCGCGATTTCGCCACTGAAGTCCTTGTGCCGCTGCGCCATCATCGCCGCCTCTTCCGCAGCAGCTTCGATCTTTGCGGTATCAATCGCAAACTCGAATTTTTGAGCAAACATCGTTGCCGCTGTCAATGCGAGCAACCCAAAACCACGCCTGAGCATCATAGTGAATAATTCCTTTCGAACTTTGGACTGCGCCGGCGCGCATCGGTTAGCCGAACTGGGACAAAGATCGAGGGTGTAGAATGCGATCCGTATGGTCTTCCGCGAATCAATCGCGTTTATTCTTATCGCTGCAGCCGCAGCCGCACAGGCTCCGGCCGAGACGCCTGCGACGACTGAACCGCAACTCAAACGACGACCGGAAGCTCTACCGCCAAAACCGCCGAGCCGGGAACCGATTCTGACCGTTCCCTCGGGAACCCGGATCCCACTCCAACTACAACAGCCCGTCTCCACGAAAGGCGCGAAACCAGGAGATCCGATTTACGCGCAGACCACATTCCCGATCGTCATTGAAGGGAACATCGTCATACCTGCTGGTACGTGGGTTCAGGGCGAAGTCGATACCGTGAAGCGGGCCGGACGTATAAAAGGCACTGCGGAACTTCAGTTTCATCTGACCAAGATGATTTATCCGAATGGATACATGTTGGATATTGCCGCGTCCATCGACCAGATTCCCGGTGACACCGGGACTAACGTGAGGGAACCGGGCACGGTAAAGCACGATGCCGAGAAAGGGAAGGACCTCGAACGCGCAGGGCAGGCCGCTTCCCTTGGCGGGCAAATAGGAGCACTCGCAGGCGCCGCGGCGCAGCCGTCGATTCGCGGTTTTGGTGTCGGGGGACTCGCGGGAGTCGCCGCAGGAACCTTGATCGGAATACTGGCGCGCGGGAGCGACGTTACGTTTGTTACGGGCACGGCAGTTGAGATAGCGATCACACGATCGATCGCGGTGGATCGGCTGGCGGCGGTTCGTCCGGTTAACGCGCCTTAAGACATCACATACTATCGAGCTAGGAGATTCTTTGGCTCGTTTTCTAGTTATCCCCACTTTGGCGATCGGTTTGTTAGCGCTCGCGGACGCGCAGGAAAAAGCAACCACGACGATAGTTGAAGGCGCCGGATATTTCCCTGTGCTGATTCAACTGAAAGACGGCCGGCTGGCCTCCGTGTTTCGTGGTGGCGCGGCTCACATCGGTCGAGGAGGCAGGCTCGAATGGACGACGTCCACGGATAGCGGAAGATCCTGGACGAAGCCGCAAACGCTGGTCGATGGCCCAGAGGACGACAGGAACCCTGCTTTCGGCCAATTGCGCGACGGAACGCTTCTGCTCGCATACTGCGTGCTGAGCGGCTACGACCACACGGGCGCCAAGCTTTCGGCTAATCGGGCCGAGCGCGTGTTCGACGGCGTCTACCTGATGAGGTCGGCGGATAAGGGGAAGACTTGGACCAAAGGGGAAAAGATTCCTAACACAGCCAAGCCTCCGAAAGCGGAAGCGCTATCCGCGGCGGTTTCGCCCTATGGAAAAATCGTGCAGACCGCTGACGGAACGGTGTTGATGGCGGTCTATTACGAAGTAAACTCAGCCGATGGCAAACAGCAATTCCAAAGTTGGCTTTACCGGTCGAAGGACAGCGGCGCCACCTGGGGCGACCCTTCGTTGATCCAAATCGACGGGAATGAAACGGCTCTAGCAGTTCTTGCGGATCAGACCGTGATCGCCGCAGTGCGAACATCGCGAGCGGGCTTTCTGCAGGTATCGCGATCGCGAGACGGTGGCCGCACGTGGAGCGTTCCCGTCGCCGTGACGAAGAATGCAGAGCATCCCGCCGATCTGATCCAATTGCGGGATGGTCGTTTATTGATGACGTTCGGGCAACGGAATCCGCCGCGTGGGGTTCATGCGCTGATTAGTTCCGATGGCGGCGTTACATGGACTCCAAATGATCACATCCATCTGGCAGCAGATGCTCCGAATGTCGACTGCGGATACCCAAGTTCTATTGAGGTCACTCCCGGCCGCGTCGTGACTATGTACTACCAGGTCGATGACGCGGCAAAGGCGCCGGAAAGCGCGAAGGCGAAGGTAGTGGTGTGGAGCGTTTCGAAGCAGTGAGCCCGCGCATCACAGAAGCAGAGTCTCAATGCGGTGCGCATGAACCATTCCTTCGCACGGGGACCACGCGAACACGGTGAACCGGCCATCCTGCGACGCAACTAAAGCAATCGCGTCCTGCTGATCGTGTACGAATTGCGCGGCGGAGAGGTGTCGGGTTCCGCCGAGTTGCGCAGGCTCAATGATCATTGCGCTCGCGCCCTCGATAGGCTCGGTCACAATAACTTTGTCGATTAGCGGCCTTTCCGTCCGCCTGACTATCTTGGCCCCAAATGCCAGTAGCTCGTAACGATCGGTAATGATCGTCGCCCCATCGACGGCGGTAAGTCCTGCAATGGCATCGACGGCTTGGCGGAGCGCATCTCGCCAGCGACTTCTGGGTCGCTCGTTCGGATCCTGCTGCATCAGGTCTGCGAGGCCCGAAAAAGCCGGCGCCACCGAATACGTAATCGGCGCCAGGATCGATTGCCTCCACTTCTCTGCCCCTGTGGGAACAACCAGGAGAGTGCCGCCTCGACCGTGCGCCCGCGTTGAAACCGCGAGTTGGATCAGCACGTTTACGGAGTGACTAGAGGCAAACTGCGATTCGAGTCCAAGCAGAGACGTTAGTAGCGCCGGGCAGTCCGGTACAGTAGCCGCTTGCTGATCGATTACCTTGATCTGATCGGCCTCCAGCACGGCAACGTTGATGAACTTCCCGGAGTCCTCGCCCCGGCTCTGCTTGATGATCAGAAGTCCAGGCGCAATCACCTCCAGAACAAAGCAGCAAGGCGGCAACGTTCTCGTCGCGCCCCAGACAAAAAGCTCGTCGCCTTCCCGCCAGACACCAAGGTGAAGACCGGGTCGTTCCACGGCCACGCCTACCCTCGTCAGAGGCAGCGCCTCAAAGGAGATCGGCCGATCGAAGATCATCGCTGTCGGTGTCAGAGTGGGTGGGACAAAGGCGAGTGAGACCTTCGGAGTGTGGCCCTCTTCCCGTCGCAAACTGGTCCAAAACGCCGCGTGAATCATCGCTTCGATGACGTCAACGTCGGGCAGTTCTTCCGAGGCGGTGAGATGCGAAACCACCCGTTGGGCCGCCGTTCTGGCGGATGGGTAATCGGTCTGGATCATCTTCTGAGATTGGTGATGACTTGGCGCGAGGGATCGATTCGGCTTTCAGTCTTTCCTGGCAAAACAGTACAGCATACCGTATGTCCGGATATAGAGTTTACCGTCGGCGAACGCCGGTGTAGCTTTCACCCCGTCGTTCATATCGTTCAGACCGAGGATTTCCCACCGGGCGCCCGCCCGGATCACTGCAGCCTTTCCGCCCTCGCTAATTGTATAGAGCTTACCATCCACTCCGACCGGAGAAGCGTAATAGTCATCCAGCGCGCCTTGAATGCGCGCCTGCTTCAGGATCTCCCCTGTGAGGGGATTAAACGAAGTCAGGATGCCGCCTTCCTTTAACGTATACAGGATGCCCTTATAGAGCAAGGGAGAAGGAACGTTCGGCAGGGTCTTCGATTGCTTCCACAGGAAGCTATTGTCTGTCAGGTCGCCTTCCCCGCCCAGACGATAAGCCCACAACGCGTTTTCCCCCAAACGGCGCTCGCGAAACTGGTTCCAGTCGCGCTCCTCGAGAAAGCCAGTGTCGTCGAGATCGAGATATTCGTCAAAGCGACCTTTGATGCGTGGATCTTCGATCTCATTTTTCGACAGCCTGGCATCCTTGTTTTGATCCAGTTTCGAGAGAGCTTCTTGAAATGACGGGACGTTCTCCTGCTGGCCGGGATCGGATTCGCCGGAGTATGTCACGAAATAGATGACATCGCTTGCGATGATCGGCGTGGGTTTGATTTGCCATGGAAGGCGGCGAATCCACCACACTTCACGCCCAGTCTTCAAGTCATATCCGGACAGCCGGTACGAACCGGCGACAACCACCTGATCGGTACCGTTCTTAGCGCGATAAAGGATTGGTGTCGCGTAACCACGCTGCGCGTGCGGACGCGGGGTGCGCCAGAGTTGCCGCCCGGTTTTCTTATCCAAAGCCAGCAGAAATGATCCGATGTCCTGATCGCAGTTCATCAAGAGCGTGCTACCCGCAAGAATTGGAGAAGCGCCGTGACCGAAAGGATTGTTGAAAGGCCCGAGCGGCATGCGCCACAGTTCGTTGCCGTCAGGTCCGTACGCGAGCAGTCCGAAATCCTGAAAGAACACGTAGACGTTCTGGCCATCACTGACGGGCGATGCCGAGACAGGGCTGTTCGCCGGACGTTCGATGACTTGCTTACGAGGACGAGTCGCTTCACGCCGCCAGAGTATGCGCCCCGTTTTACGTTCCAGCGCAATCGTAAACAGCTTGTCGTTTTCGACAGCTGTCACGAAGATTTTGTCGCCTGCGATGGAGGGAGACGAATGGCCCGGTGGGAGCGAAGTTTTCCAAACAACGCTCGTATCGGGTCCGAATTTCTCCGGGAGATTTGCTTCGTCACTTACACCCGCTGCGTTGGGACCGCGGAACTGGGGCCAGTCTGCCGCTCGAGCCGGCGCAAGATTGATCGCGGCTACGATAATCAGCCAGCCGGGGGTTCTATTGAGCCCGCTTGAGTGTAAACTCACGAGCCTGGCCACCCTCGCGCGTGCGCGTCATCTTGAGCTGATCTCCCGAAGCCGTTCCCTCGAACAGTATCTTGGCATTCGCACCAGTGGTGCTGAACGAGATCTTATCGCCGGCGATCTTGCCTTCCTGGAGTGGAACTTCGCCTTGGGGTCCTGTCATTGTTCCCGTCAGCTTATCGCCATCCACTTTGAAAACAAAGGTGGCGTTCACTTGGCCGTCTCGGGCGGGAACCTCACCCGTCCACTTACCGCTGACATCCGCCGCAAACAGACT
>Ga0190275_10003328_pt1 | contig 11457 bp, 6 predicted proteins | sample Popmic550T_FD_133745 | JGI IMG/M metagenome (GOLD analysis project Ga0190275, IMG submission 133745) | Populus adjacent soil microbial communities from riparian zone of Yellowstone River, Montana, USA - 550 T | ecosystem: Environmental > Terrestrial > Soil > Riparian zone > Trees stand | place... | reverse complement strand
CCCGAATGTGTCCGAGGTGCGAATCTTATACGCATTAAAACCTGCGCCCTCGCCCACCTGACCGACTTTCGTACGGCCGTACCCCACCGGAATCACGATCGTGTCGTCCGCCAGACCGGGCTGAATCATGACAGCGCCCTCGACCTTGCGGCCATTGCGCTCAATCGCGATCACATCGCCCATCGCGACGGCAAGCTTCCTAGCAGTCGCCTGGCTCACCAGCGCGGCGTTATCCCAGGTCAGCTTCGTCATCGGGTCGGGCGTTTCCTGCAGCCAGGCGTTGTTCACGAACCGGCCATCAAAAACCGACCAGCTCGGGACAAAGATCACTTCATATCCGCCCGTAGGAGGAGCAGGTGTAGCCGTGTCGAACACCGGAGCAGCGGAACCGGCAACCGCCGCTGCAGGCCGGATCACACCGTCGTGCAGCGCTTTTTTCCACGCCTTTTCGCCGCCGACAACCGGAAGCCAATGATTCCGAACGATGTCGTAAGCCTTCAGATCCTTATAGCCACTAACGAAAGCAACCAACTCTGCGGCGGTCTTTCCGCCATGGAGAGGCTGAATTGTAGGCTGTTGAATACTCGCTGTGCCGTCGAACGCAACCGCATCGCCCCAGCTCTCGAGATAATGAGCCGCCGGGATCGCCCACTTCGAAGCCATCGCGGTTTCGTCGAGGTCCTGCGCCAGGTAAATAACGTTAGCCACCTTTTTTAAGTTGGCTTCAAATTCGAGATCGGCAGGCGCGTTGAATGCCGGATTCCACGCCGTAATCACCAGCGTGTTCACCTGACCGTTCGCCATCTCTCCGGCCAGTTCTTTCAATGCGTCGAGTTGAGGCCGCGTCTGATCGCTAGCAGGCTTCAGATAAGTGACCACCGGCCCGACATTGCCAAGAGCTTGGTTAATCTGATGTACGATCTGGTGAACCGCCCCGGATTGTCTAGGTCCAGCGACCACAACCGATTTCCCGCGATTGGCGGCTAGATCCTTCGCGATCGCCGACAGCGCTTTATCAGCCGACGAGTTGCCCTGACCGACGACCTTCAGCTCCTGCGACTGAACCGCGCTCAACAACGCCCCGGCGAAGCCCGCAATCTCCGAGCTCTTCATCCGGAAGCGATGATCGGCCGCGGCGCCGGTAACCGAGAACTGAGGCTCCACCGCATACAGCCGATTCATCAACGGATTCTCGTCAGTGACCTTACGTCCACCGCGAACGAACTCTTTCACCGCGACGACAGTCGTGTCATCGAGCCCCAGAAAATCACTATCAAGCGCAACAACCACAGCCGCTTTATCGAAGGCGATGCGAGGAGCCACCGGCTGAGCCGTAGCGGTCGTGTGAATCGGGCTGTATTCCACCCACTTGGCAGCCGGAAAGCGCGTAAGCGCATGTTTCTTAACGGCAGTAAACGACGGCGAGTTCATCGGCTCGCTCAGAAACCGTAAGCCAGCGCCATTACCAAGCGAACCCGACAAAGTCTGAACGTAGCTGGTGAAACCGTTCCAGTCCGAATCTTTCCCGTCGCCCCGAACATTCGGCATCCGCCCCGGGTCATACAAGGACAGAACAGACGCCTGATGGTAGCCACGCGTAGCGCCAAGACTCGCCGGGTGGTCGGGATTGCCCTCGATCTTGGTCGGCCGACCCTCATACGTCCGAGCCGTCAACCCGGTAGCCGAACCACCCAGCGACATGACGGTGTTGTAAAAAAGAGGCTTGCCGTGAATCAGGTTCTCAACACCGCGCGAGTAGGGAAGGATATGCTCAACCGGTCGACGACATGCAGTCAGCCCACCGAGCGCAAAGGAAGCAGCCATCAGCTTCAGCACATTACGCCGCGAAGGCTCGTCGATCATCTCCTGCGCTTGCGTCGGAAACTCTTTGTTGAGCCAGTCCTGAAACTCGGTCGTTTGGTAGTACTGGTCGAGGCTGCGCCAATACTTCTTGCCGGTCAGCTTCTTTGTGATCTGGATCATCGATGACAACCTGAGCAATACTCCGGAGGATTAATGCCGCGCGCCTGGATGATTTCCCGCCCAATTTCGGCTGGGTCGCGGTCCGGCTTCCACGCAAGATTCGTTACCTGATCGGCAGGCCGGATATGGGGAGCCGGATTCCGATGACAATCAAGGCACATGCCCATATTCAACGGCTCCACTTGCTTGACTTCGATCATCTGGTCGACGCGTCCGTGACAGCTAATGCAGCTGACGCCGGCTTTTACGTGCGACTGGTGGTTGAAGAACACGTAGTCCGGCACCCGATGCACGCGCACCCACTCAATGGGCTTGCCGGTTTCGTAGCTACCCCGAACTTTTTCAAGTCGGGGACTGTTCGCCTTCACCCGAGTGTGGCAATTCATGCACACCTCCGTCGGAGGGACAGCCGCATGGGAGCTCTTATCCACCGTATAGTGGCAGTAATAGCAGTCCATGCCCAAGTCGCCCGCATGAAGCTTGTGGCTATAAGGGACGGGTTGGACGGGCTGATACCCGGTCATAATGACCTTCGGATACCCCACTAACATGGCAAGTGCCCCGCCGCCGGCCGCCAACAGTCCTAACACTGCGGCGCCGATTTTTACGTACTTATCTGTCGACTTCGGAAAGATGAGAGCCATTACAGGTCCGGGACGGACACCCTTCTATTGGTTCTATCATACAGCAAGAATTCTTGTTTCGCGAGAACGAAGCTCGTTATGCAACAGATAACTCCGGCAAGCGGCCTCGGGCGCACATTCGGCAACCTCCACATCCGCCCCAAGCTCATCGTTCTTCACAATTTGTTTTTCCTGGTACTAAGCGTTTCGGTCTATCTGGCGTTAATTCCCGCGTTCGAGAGGCGCGTCGCGACCGCCAAGACAATTGAAATTAGTTTGATAACAGAGATCTTCGCAGCCGACAGGCCTCTACTGCGGCTACCCAAAATCGCTACTTACGATTACCGCGAAGGTTCCGCCAACCAGCTCCAACTGCCATCCGAAATCCAATCCTGGCTCGACGCTCACCCGGGGGAGGTCTGGCAGAACGCTCCCAATAGCGACATTTTATACCGTAAAGATCCAAAAACCAGCCTTTACCGTCGAATTACTTTGCCAAATCTCGTTTATGACGATGTAGTCGAGCGCGCCAAAGTGACGCTCTTAATAGTTTTGGGAGCCCTATACGTTTTTGCCGTCGCCCTGCTCGAGTTCGTCATCATGCCGCGTTACGTCTACGGGCCGATCCAGTGGATGCTCTCGGCGGATGAGGCTACGCGGCGTGGCGACCGCGAGCACGAGTTGATCGACGATCGTTTCATCACCGAAGACGAAATCGGCCAGATCATGCATTCGCGGAACCAGACCGTCACCCAACTCCGCCAGGCTCTCGATCATCTAGAAGCGCAGGACCGCCTAGCAAGCCTAGGCTTACTCAGCGCCAGCGTCGCGCACGAGATGAATACCCCCTTAGCTGTCCTGCACGGATCGATCGAAAAGCTCCTCGAAACCGTCCCTCAGCCCCCAGCCCAGGACCGCCTCAATCGCATGCTGCGAGTCACGCAGCGCTTGCGGACCATCAGTGAAGGCTTGGTAGACTTCGCCCGAGTAAGGAAGCAAACCACGGAAAGCGTCCAACTCAAAGCAATCGTAGACGAAGCGTGGGCCTTAGTCGGCATCGACGAAAAAGCGAGCCAGGTGAAATTCGAAGCGCATATTCCCGAAAACGAATCAGTCATCGGAAACAATGACCGCTTGGTTCAGGTGTTCGTAAACCTCTACCGCAACGCGCTCAATGCCATCGAGCCCGGAGGACAAATCCAAACCAGCACCAGACGCTACGGTCGCGACGGCAAACCATGGGTATGCGTCTCGGTCGACGACGACGGCCCCGGTATCCCGCCCGGCGTTCTGCCCGACATCTTCGACGCCTTCGTCACCAGTCGCTTAGACGCCAAGGGCACAGGCCTTGGCCTCACCGTCGCGCAAGGAATCGTCCAGCAACACGGAGGCGCCATCCACGCCAGCAATCGCAAGGGAGGTGGAGCCCGACTCGAAGTCGTCTTACCAGCCGCCTGAGCCTCGTCCTAAGCCAGAATATCCGTCACCACCCGACCCGCAATTCCAGTCAACCGCGCATCCAGACCCTGGAATTTCACCGTCAATCTCTGATGGTCAATCCCGAGCAGGTGCAGCATCGTCGCATGAAAATCGGGCACAGCGACCGGGTTCTCCTGCGCCGCGTACCCAAGATCGTCCGTCGACCCATACGAGATTCCGCCCTTAATCCCACCGCCCGCCAACATGTATGAGAAGCCCTTGATATGGTGATCGCGCCCATCGCCACCCTGCGACATCGGAGTCCGCCCAAATTCCCCGCCCCAAACAACAAGCGTGTCATCGAGCATCCCGCGCTGCTTCAAATCCTTGATCAACGCCGCCGTCGCCTGATCCACTTCCTGGGCCTTCGAGATCACATTATTCTTCACACCCGAATGATGATCCCAGTCGCGATGATAAAGCTGAATGAATCGCACACCGCGCTCGGCCAGGCGCCGTGCAAGCAAACAATTCGAAGCAAACGATCCATCGCCCGGCTTCGCGCCATACATATCCAAAACAGCCTGCTGCTCCTTCGACGTATCCACCAGATCGGGAACGCTAGCCTGCATCCGGAAAGCCATCTCGTACTGTGCGACACGCGTCAGAATCTCCGGATCCGCCAACGCCTTATTCCGATGCTGATTCAACGCGCTGATCGTTTTGATCGTGTCTTCCTGCGTGAGAGCATCGGTCCCTTTCGGCGTCTTAATATGCAGCACAGGATCGCCGACAGAATTGAAATTCACACCCTGAAAACGGCTCGGCAAAATGCCCGCCGACCATTGACGCGCAGCGATCGGTTGCATCTGTCCGCCCTTGCCCGCAGACAACAACACCACAAAACCCGGCAGATTCTCCGTCTCCGCGCCCAAGCCATACAGCACCCAAGACCCCATACTCGGCCGACCCGCAATAATCGACCCCGTATTCATCAACGTATGCGCCGGATCGTGATTGATCTGCTCTGTCCACATCGAGCGCACGATGCAAACATCGTCGGCAACACTTCCGATGTGCGGGAACAGATTGCACATCTCCTGCCCTGACTGACCAAACTTCTGAAAAGAGTGTTGCGGCCCGAAACATACCAACGGACGTCCTTGCAACTGCGCGATCTGCTGGCCCTCGGTAAACGATTCCGGCATGCCCTTACCGTGCATCTCCGCCAGCTTGGGCTTGAAGTCGAACGTCTCCAGGTGCGACGGCCCGCCCGCCTGATAAAGAAAAATGACCCGCTTGGCTTTCGCCGCGTGGTGCAGTGGATTCACCACACCCGTCGATCCCTTCAGCAATTGATTCAACGAAATCAATCCGAGGCCCGCCAGACCCTGGCGCAGGAAGGTTCTACGTAGCGTGTTATCCATGGCTGCTAGTTCCTCGTAATCGTTTCGTGCAAATTCAGAATGGTGCGCGCCACCGTCGTCATCGCGACCGCTTCCCCTTGGCGCTTTAATGTCCGCTTATACAAATCGCCCAACATCTTCACTTCCTCTTTATCTGGCGGACGATTCAACGCCTTCAAGAACGCCCACTCAAGCCGACCCTCCAGTGACTTCCCCCCGGAGGTCGCGATGTTCCGTCCAAACGCCTCAGCCGCTTCCACGTAGATCGGATCATTCAGCAACACAAGCGCCTGCAGCGGCGTATTCGACGAGGAGCGATTCACCGTGCACTCTTCCCGGCTCGGAGCATCGAAGGCCAAAAGACTCGGATGCAAAAACGTACGTTGCCAGTGCGTGTACAGAGCCCGCCGATAAAGATCGTCGCCGCGGCTGGCCGAATATTCGCGCTTCGGGAAGTTCATCGTCGCGTAGTAGCCATAAGGCTGATAAGGCTTAACGCTCGGCCCACCGAAGCGCTCTTTCAACAAATCGCCGACAGACAGCGCAATATCATGCACAACCTCGGCATCCACGCGGAACCGGCTTTGCCGAGCAAGCAAGCGATTATAAGGATCCTTCTGCTCCAGCACAGGCGTAGTCAACGAAGCCTGCCTATACGTATGACTGGTCACGATCGTGCGAACCACATGATTCACATCCCAGCCCTGCAAGAACTCCGAAGCAAGCCAGTCGAGCAGTTCCGGATGCGTCGGCCATTCGCCTTGTGATCCAAGATCCTCGAGCACCTTCGACAAACCCGTTCCAAAAAGTTCGCGCCACTGGCGATTCACAAACACCCTAGGCGTCAGCGGATTCTCACGCGACACAAGCCAGTTCGCCAAATCGAGCCTTGTTGCTTGACGACCCTCAGGCGAGACATTCCCGAAAATAACGGGGATAGAGGGAGTAACAACCTCACCCGACTCATCGAGGAAATTGCCGCGCGCCAGGACACGTGTCACACGCGGCCGAACTCGCTCAGTCGTAATCACACTTGGAATCGACGCCTCCAGAAGATTCCGAGCAGCCTGAAGTTTCGCAAGACTAACAATCGCCGGCTGAACATCCGGCTGCGAAAACAGGAAGTAGCTCTCGATCTCCTTAGCCTGATCCTCCGTCCGCTCATCCTCAGGAACCTTAATGGCATTCAACACAGCCGGAGGAACACCTCGATCCGTTGCGAGCGATAACGTCAGTACACTTTCATCCTTCCCCGTCAAACGGAACTTCGTAGCCGACTCCCCGCTCTCAGGCGCCGAGTACTCAGCCGCCGACATCGCCACGCGGAAACGCCCAATCGTCGCTCGCCGGTACGCAGAGTCATGCTTCAACTTCAACGTGACGACCGTGTCGGCAGTAGTCGTTAGCTTCTTCTTCAGCCGCAGCGCAAGAAATGGATTCCGAGCCTCACCAAACGAAACTCCCCATCCCGTCGCGGGATCGCCATCGATCGCCGCCATCGCCGGCTGGTCTAGCGGCTCGCCAAACTCATGAGATGTCGCCAAAAGGAATTCCAGCGGTCCTTCCGCCGTCACAGCCTCAACTTCCGTCAGCGTGAATCGGTCCGCGCCTCGCGCCACACGATTTCCCGGCAGGCTCTCATCCTGGTGAACATCGATGCCCAACGAAGTCCAAACTCCCTGACCCGGCTTGAACTGCACCGTGTACGTTTCGTTATCCGGATTCTCGCCGGAGGCTATGATCAGACCGGCGCCTTTCTTACGCTCCGAATAGACCGACCCGAAGAGATAAAACACGGCATCGACGGCATCGTCATTGTAGACAGTGAGAGTAGCTCCGTTAGCGGAAGTCGCGGAGATCGGACGCTGATACTGCCAAGCCAGCTCTCCCTTCTGATGGCGCGCGACAAGCTGATCCTCCCATTCCCACCGCTTCTCCTGTAGCTCTTTCGCCTTCGCCGCAAGGGCTTTTTTGGCTGCCGTAATCTGCGTGTCGTACTCGGTAAGCTTCGCCTCCTGCTCCGGTGACGGCAGCAGCATCTTCGAGCCCCACGCCTTCACACCGCGATCCGGAATCAAGCCCGTCTCCTTGATATCGGAGAAAAAAGCCTTCATCGCGTAAAAATCTTTCGACAGATACGGATCGAACTTATGGTCATGACATTCGGCGCAACCAACCGTGGCGCCGAGCCAGACCGTGCTCGTGGTGCGAACGCGATCCGCTCCATACTTGGCGAGATACTCCTTAGGCTGGAGTCCACCCTCCGCTGAAGCGCGATTCAGCCGATTGAACGTAGCCGCAACGATCTGCTCACGCGTAGCGTTCGGAAGAAGATCCCCCGCAAACTGCTCGCGCGTGAATTGATCGAAGGGCTTATTCTCTTTAAACGAGCGCAGCACGTAATCGCGATAGGGCCATGCAGGCCAGGGATTATCGCCATGGAAGCCTGCCGTATCGCCATACCTGACGGCATCCAGCCATCGCATCGTCTGCATCTCCGCGTGGCGCGGCGATGCAATCAGCCGATCAACCACCGCTTCGTAGGCGGTCGGCGACTCGTCCTTTAGAAAGGCATCCACCTCCTGCGGCGTCGGCGGAATCCCCGTAAGATCGAGTGTTACCCGCCGGATCAACGTTCGTTTGTCCGCTTCCGGCGAAGGCTGAAGGCTCTCTTGACGAAGGCGGTCCTGGATGAAGTTATCGATCGGATTGCGAATCAGGTCGCTGCTGACTTGCGGAGGTTCGGGCCGCTTAACCGGTTCGTACGACCAATGCCCCTCATAGACAGCGCCCTCTGAAACCCACTGGCGAATGAGATTCTTCTGGATATCCGTCAGCTCTTTGTGCGCGTGCTTCGGCGGCATCAGCTTGGCCGGGTTTGTCGCGAAGATCCTCTCGATGATGGCGCTCTTCTCGGGTTGTCCCGGAACAATCGGCGTAATTCCCGACTTCGTGGTCTTAACCGCCTCTTCGCGTCTGTCGAGCCGCAGACCAGCCATACGTGTCTTCGAATCAAACCCGTGGCAGCGGAAGCACGTATCCGACATGATCGGCCGGATATCGCGGTTGAATCGAACTTCGGCTGTGGCGACAAACGGGGTTGCCAATAGGACGAGAAGCGCCTGCCTGTACTCCATCGGTTCTATCTTACGCGAACCTCAGCTTAAAGGGTTAAGGGAGAATACTCCTTACCTTATTTATCCATATATACCTGACGGAATAGTACGAATAATTGATTCGTTTGGCCTATTGTCGATCGTGCGTTTTCAATGGTTTACTGGGTCAGTAAAGTATTACGGACTTAAATTTTCCATGAAATCCACAAACATGACATTCAACTTTTTGCAACGCAGCATTACCATCGGCGTGCTTGCCGCAGCCATTCAAACTCTCGGCCTCGGCGCGACGGTGAACTTTGCCAGTGGCGACAGCATTAACGAAGGCAACTTCAATCGGACACTGACCCCTCTCGCGCCCCTCACACCGGGCGGTAACGTATTGATCACCCCTAACTCCGCATGGGAGCCAAATCACGCGAGCGGCGGAAAATGGGTCAGCTACGGTCAGACCGACGGAACCGTCGTTCCTCCGAATCAGTTCATCTTCAACCCCTACTCCATCTCATCGACCGCGAACTTCCTCGAATGGTTCGTACTCGATCTCTCCAGCGGACCGGTCACGTCGGCAACCCTCAGCGTTTGGGCGGACGACACTGCCGCTGTCTACATGAACACCACTCTTCTCCAAGCCCCGCTGACCGTTCAGGACGGCGCCTGCGCCGATGGCATCATCGGTTGCGAACCGGGCGAAGGACTCATCAACTTCGACATCTCGTCCGCCCTGCGCCCTGGTCTGAACGTTCTGACCATCGCGGCCTACCAGCGCGACGGCGGCCCCTTCGGTGTCCTCTATGAAGGCAAAATTTCGACCGATCTGTCCCAAGTTCCCGAGCCCGCCACCCTCGGCCTCCTCGGCGCCGGACTGACCGGTATCTTGTATTTCTCCCGTAAACGTAGAAGCATTCAATAATCCCTGACAGAGCTTTCGCTTGTGCCCCGGCCGGTTGCCTGAAACATCCCTCAGTCAACCGGCCAAATGTTCGAAAAGTGAAACTAGGAAATCGATAGTGATGTTACAAGGTACCTTAGACCTCATCGTCCTAAGCACGCTGCAAAAAGTCAGACGACAGGACGCGCTCGCAATTGCAGCACGGCTCCAACAAGCCTCTCCTGCTACGCTTCCGTTTCAACAAAGCACCCTATACTCTGCTCTCGTTCGCCTCGAACAGCAAGGTCGAATTAAAGGTACTTGGGGAAAAACGGAAGCCAACAGGGAGACGAAGTTCTATGCCATCACCACCGATGGCGAAAAAGTATTAACCGAAGAGATCCATCGCTGGAAGCTATACTCCGGAGTGATCGCAAATCTGCTATCCGACTAAGCAGCCAGTTCCGAAGTTTGGATATTCCGTGGTTTTGTAGGTGTTGACATTGTGGGGCGGGCTTTCAGCCCGCGGTATCGATTTCATCGATACCACCGGGCGAGAGCCCGGAGTAGCTACGTCTTCCACTTGTCTGGTGATTCCAAACCTGAAGTCGCATTCGTATGCAGCGGAGAAGGTCGCCCGTAGGAGCAGACGCGTAAGCCTTGGGACGCGAAACATTCCTCAGGGCTTCGAAATGAAGGCGCCACACGTGCAGAGATGTTGATCGTGTGCTCACAATTCCATCGTGGAGATGAGCGAACCTGGCCCCCAAGCGGGCCCGCTTCCAGAACGTTAATTCGTCTCCACTGAGATCTGCGTCAAAGACACCGACTGCTGGCTATTCTCCTTGACAGTGACTTTCGTTAGCTTGCTGTCATGGGTCTTCAGGAACTCGGGATCCGTTGAAACGCCGGACTCAACGTCATCGAGCGCGAACACTTTGTACTCACCGGGAGGGATGCCCTGCATCGTGAATTGGCCGTTCTGATCGGTGCTGGAGACGCGGATTAGATCGTAGCGTTCTTCCTTCATCGGATCGGGGATCAATTGCACCATGCTGGCAGATACCGGCTTCTGCTTGGCATCCTGAACCGTTCCACTCACAGAACCGGTTCCCACACCCAGCGTAATCTGCAAAGGTCCAGAGGAACCGGCATTCAAATCAAGTCCCTTATCCAGCACTTCCTGCTCGCCTGCGCGAATCGACTTCAGCCACGTTCCTTGTGGCAAACCCATTGCCATCACACGAAACTTGTCATGCCCGACATTCTCGAGCGTGAACGTGCCATCGTCCTTCGCTTGCCCACCGGTATTGGCGAAGTTCATCCCTTCCAGGGGCATTAATTGAACGCGGACACTCGAGAAAGTAATTTTCTTGCCGGCAGCCTTCTCAAGCTGCTCGACATCTCCATCAATGCGAATCACACCGTTCAGAGTCAGCGGTCCTGTCAGCACAAGAGCAACGTTTTCGACATTGTCACGCCCAACGTCCACAGCGACCTTCCCCATCGGCTGAGGCCTTCCCTGGTTCGCCATTGCGCTCACATAATAGGACCCCGGCTGCACCCCGCCAATCTCAAATGAGCCGTCTTCCTTTACCATCCCTCCCGCGCCGCCCATGAATCCCATCATCATCATCATCGAGTCGCGCGGCATTAACATCACGCGTAAGTTTCTGGCGGACTCTGCTCCGCCTGTTATCTTGCCCCGGATCCGGAACACACGGGCCTTCTGCAATCGAATATCTACGCCGGGAAGCTCCTGCCCCGCGACGACATCCACTGGCCGCGCGCCGGCTTGATCGATCACCCCCGGATAGTAAGTCGTGACATATTCTTCTTCCGGCTTATCCGCAGTGTTGCGCGCAGGCGCTTCCCCAAACATACTCATGCGGCGATACACGGCGCTGATCCAGTATCGGCCCGGCGCCAGATCGGCAATTCGAAACTCCCCGGTGTCCTGCGTCATATTGCCGCCCATCGGCATCAACTGCTGCTTGCCGCGGAAGTAGCGGCGCCGCATCACCTGTATCTGCACACGT
>Ga0190275_10003327_pt1 | contig 11457 bp, 8 predicted proteins | sample Popmic550T_FD_133745 | JGI IMG/M metagenome (GOLD analysis project Ga0190275, IMG submission 133745) | Populus adjacent soil microbial communities from riparian zone of Yellowstone River, Montana, USA - 550 T | ecosystem: Environmental > Terrestrial > Soil > Riparian zone > Trees stand | place... | reverse complement strand
GCGTCATCATGTTCAGCGCGGCCTTGGCCATGTTGGTGTGCGGGTGGCGCGTGGTCTTGAAGCGGCGGTAGAACTGCCCCTCCACCGCCGAGACGTTGACGATGTGCTTGTCGCGCCCCGGCGCGCGCAGCATCAGCGGCTTCAGGCGCGCGTTGATGATGAAGGGCGCCACCGCGTTCACCAGCTGCACCTCCAGCAGCTCCACCGACGGCACCTCGGCCAGCTTCAGCCGCCACGAGTTGCGCCCGCGCAGGTCCACCTGCTGCAGGTCCTGATCGAGCCGGCCGACGGGGAAGAGCGCCGTCTGCGCCACCTGCTCCTCGTCCAGCAGCCGCACCTGCGACAGCTCCGCCGCGTGCGTGAGCCCCGCGAGCTCCGACGTTCGCCGATCCAACGCCACCTCCGTCCCACTACCGGCGGCGGCGCCCTCGGGGAGCATGTGGTAGCCGCGCAGCCCCTCGTAGCCGCCGAGGAGACGGCGGACCGGCTCGGCGAGGCGGTGCAGCGGCGCGGTCTCGCCCTCCATCATGTGCGCGTAGAACTCGGGCGGGCGGCGCACGGTCTGGCAGGCGTTGTTGATGATGAAGTCGAGCCGGTCGCGCGTCTCCAGCAGCTCGCGGCAGAACGCCTCCACGCTGGGCGTGTGGCGCAGGTCCAGCCCGAAGATCTCCAGCCGGTGCCCCCACTCGGCGAAGTCGGGCTCCTGCGCGTAGCGCGCGGCCGAGTCGCGCGGGAAGCGCGTGGTCACGATCAGGTGCGCGCCCGCGCGCAGCAGCTTGATCCCCGCCTGGTAGCCGATCTTCACCCGCCCGCCGGTGAGCAGCGCCACCCGCCCGCTCAGGTCGGCCGTCTCGCCGCGCTTGCGGTAGTTCAGCTCGGCGCACCCGGGGCAGAGCTGGTCGTAGAAGTGGTGCAGCTCCGCGTAGTCGCGCTTGCAGACGTAGCAGTTCTGCGGCTCCAGCGCCTCGCGGACGTCGTCCACCCCATTGTCGTCCACCCCATCATCGACCGTGTCCCGCGGGTCGAAGTCCACCGGCGCGAACTGGTGCGGCGTGGCGAACACCGGCGCCTCGCGCAGCCTGCGGATGCCGGTGGCGTTCAGCACCCGGTCGCCGCGCTGCGCCCGGGCGGCCTTCCGCTCGCGCCTGGTCTCCTTCAGCAACCGGCGGCGGTCCAGCGCATCGGGGCGCGAGACGCGGCCGGCGGCCTGCAGCAGGCGCAGCCGCTCGTCGGCGCTCAGCCTGCCCAGCAGCGCCCGGTCGGCGGCGATCTGCTCCAGCAGCTCGGCCGCGGCGCGCGCGCGCTCGACCAGCGCGGCGGCTTCGCTTTCGGGAGATGGGGGGCCGTTCACGGTATGGCTCTGCATGTGTCCCGGTCGATTCGTCCCCCGCCACGCATCGGCGGGGAGTGCAAGAAGAAGCCGGCCTCCGCGCTCCACGAAGGTCGGCCGATGAGTCGCTGTCCATCTTCGAGACCGGCGCTCCGGGCCGAAGCCCATCATCAACCAGATTCGAGAGCGTCCGGTACACCGCAGCGCGTCGGACGTGCGCCGTAGATCCATCTCCCCCTGACACGCCGTTTGTCTCCGTCCATTGCGCGACCGACGTCGGACGTTGAACTTCCTGACGCCGTGAACAGGCACCTACGCCCGCCTCGCCGCGCCCGCCTACCGGTCTCTCTCCACGAACAGGATGTCTCTGCCCATGATCGACACACGGTCCGTATTGCTGCGCCCGTTGCTCCGTAAAGCCGCGCTCCTGGCCACCCTGCTCGCCACGGCCGTCACCGCCGCGTGCGACGACACCACCGGCGCGGACGACGACCGCGAGGTGGTGCTGGGCGGCATCTTCTCGCTCACCGGCAACTGGATGTCGCTGGGCGTCACCAGCAAGGCGGCGATGGAGATGGCGGTGGAGGACGTGAACGCCTACGCCGCCGGCCGCGGCATCACCTTCCGCGCAGACATCCGCGACACCAAGCTGGATCCCGCCACCGCGCTGGCCGCGGTGACGGCGCTGCGCCAGGCGGGGGTGCAGGTGGTGATCGGCCCGCAGTCGAGCGCCGAGCTGGCCACCCTGAAGCCGTACGTGGACGCCAACCCCGTGCTGGTGGTGAGCCAGTCGAGCACCGCCGGCACGCTGGCGATCAAGGACGACCGCATCTTCCGCTTCACCCCCGCCGACAGCCTCGAGGGCGTGGCCACCGCCGCGCTGATCTGGTCCGACGGCGTGCGCACCATCGTCCCCATCTGGCGGGCGGACGCGGGGAACCAGGGGCTGCACACCGCCACCGCCGCGCGCTTCGCCGGGATGGGCGGCACCGCGATGGCCGGCATCGAGTACGCGGCCACCACGAACAGCTTCGCCGCCACGGTGGCGGTGCTGGGCGCCCAGGTGCGGCAGGCGCTGGCCACCCGCCCGGCCAGCCAGGTGGCCGTCTACTACGCCGGCTTCGACGAGACGGCGGACGTCTTCGCGCTCGCCGCGGCGGACCCGGTCCTCGCCTCCGTCCGCTGGTACGGCGCCGACGGGATCGCGCAGAGCGCCGCGATCACCAGCCGCCCGGCCGCGGTGGCGTTCGCCGAGACGGTGGGCTTCCCCGCCCCGCTCTTCGGGCTCGACCCGTCGGCGCAGGTGAAGTGGCAGCCGCTGGCCGCGCGCATCAAGGCCCGCGCCGGCAGCGACCCCGACGCCTTCGCCCTGGCCGTGTACGACGCGGTGTGGGTGGCGGCGCAGGCGTACCTCGCCTCGCCGCGCAACGTGGGCACCAACGAGCTGGCGGCGCGCTTCGTGTCCACCGCGGGCTCGTACTACGGCGCCACGGGGTGGACGGTGCTGAACGCCGCGGGCGACCGGCAGTTCGCCAACTTCGACTTCTGGGCCGTGCGTCCCTCCGGCTCCACCCACGCCTGGACGCGCGTGGCGCTGTACGACACCAAGCTCGGGACGCTCACGCGGTTCTGATCCGCCTCGGATCTCCCGCAAGAACGACGGGGTCACACAGAGGCACGGAGACACGGAGAACTGCTCGCTTTTCTCCGTGTCTCCGTGCCTCCGTGCGACATCCAGCGGTCCCCGGTCCACGGACTCGACTTCGGGATGCAGCGACACTCTCCAATCCACGGAGGCAGACGATGCCACGTACCCTGTCCGCAGCGGTCCTGGCGCTCGCCCTGTTCTCCGCCCCCGCCGCCGCGCAGCCCGGCGAAGGGGCGGACGCGTCGCGCCGCACGATCGCGGTGAGCGGCGAATCCGAGATCCGCGTGCAGCCCGATGAAGTCGTGCTCACGCTGGGCGTGGAGACCTTCCACGAGAGCCTGCAGGCAGCCAAGAGCGACAACGACGCGCGCGTGGCCGCGGTGATCCGCGCGGCGCGGGCACGCGGCGTTCCCGAGCAGCGCGTGAAGACCGACTACTTCGTGGCCGAGCCGCGCTACGAGGGCAACACCCGCGACGAGTACCGGGTGCTGGGCTACCTCGTGCGCAAGTCGGTGGTGGTCACGCTGGGCGACATGGCCGCCTTCGAGCCGCTGCTGGCGGATGCGCTGACCGCCGGGGCCACGCACATTCACGGCGTGGACTTCCGCTCCACGCGGCTCCGCGCGCACCGCGACAGCGCGCGCGTGCTGGCGGTGAACGCCGCGCGCGAGAAGGCCCAAGCGCTCGCGGGGCAGCTCGGCCAGCGGCTGGGGGAGCCGCTCACCATCCGCGAGGGCTTCAACGGGTGGGCCTCGGGATACGGCGCCGGGTGGGGCGGCCGCGCCGGCGCGATGGCGAACGCGGTGCAGAACTCCGCCGACGGCGGCGGAGGCGCCCCGGCCGAGGGCACCACCAGCCCCGGCCAGATCTCCGTCCGCGCCAGCGTGAGCGTGGTCTTCGAGCTGGTCCCCATGCGCGCCGCCGCCGCCCCGCCGCGTCCCTGAGCTGCTCGCGTCACGTCACGAACCGAAAAGCGGAACGGCCCGGAGATGCTGTCTCCGGGCCGTTCCGCGTCTTCCGCTGGACCTTTAGCGCATTCGCGCACTAGCGCATTGGCGCACCCGTCAGCGGTGCCGAATCGAGCCTCAGTACCACTTCGTCAGCTCGATCCCCTGGTAGTAGTGCTTCAGGATCTCCTCGTACGTCCGGCCCTTCTCGGCCATCCCCACCGCGCCCGTCTGCGACAGGCCCACGCCGTGGCCGAAGCCGCCGCCGTACACCACGAAGCCGTCCACCTCGCCGGTGTGCCTGTCCGTCACCGGCTCGATGAAGAACAGCGTGCTCAGCAGCGACTGCTGGGCGCCGCTGGCGTTGATGAACTTCAGCGAGGTGCGGATGTGGTCGCGCGTGTCGGTGAACGTCCCCGCCTCGGTCACGTACTCGATGGCGGTCACGCGCCCCGACGGGCCGCGCTCGGTCACGTTGATCGCCAGCACCTTGCCCACCGGCTGCCCCGCGTGCACCGAGATCACGTCGCTGATCTGCTGGGCGCTCCACTCGAACGTCCAGCGGTGGAAGCGCGCCCAGTCGCTCTCGAAGTCGCCTTCCTTCGCGTTGCGCAGCGACGTGGGGTGGCCGTGGTTGCGGAACACCTCCAGCGAGGGCACGTGCTCGAACGCCTGGCCGCGCTGCGCGTCGGGAACGCCGCGCAGGTAGGCCACGGGCGCGGAGTTGAACGCCTCCTCGTTGTTGGCGGTGAAGCCGCCGGTGGTGGACGAGTAGAGCGCCTGGATCAGCTTGCCGTCGTGGATGGCGGCGATCCCCGCGGTCTCGTCCACCGCCTGCGAGCTCAGCGGGTGCTCGGCCGCGTAGCCGCCGTACACCTGGTCGCTGGTGGTGGCCAGCAGGTCGTAGCCGTCCGACGCGCGCTTGCCCAGCCCGCTCAGCGCGTAGGTGCGCGCCGCCACCGCCTGCGCCTTCAGCGCCTCCAGCTCGGGGAAGGCGACCGGGCCCAGCTCGCGCGGCACCACGCCGTACAGGTACTCCTCCATCGGCAGCTCGTTGATGCCGGCCAGCGACCCGGCCGAGTTCGCCCGCACCTCGGCGGTGCCGCGGTACACGACGCCCGCGATGGTCACCAGCCCGTCCGACGAGGTGAGCACCACCGGGTTGGTCGCGTCCACCGACAGCGCGCCGCGGGTCACGCGGTACACGGTCACGCCGGGATCGGCCTTGACCACGTAGAACGCGTCGGCGAGCGCCAGGCCCTGCGCGATCAGCGTGTTCTTGTAGGCGGTGCGCGCCGCGAAGGTGTTCGCCGGCGGCGGGTCGAAGCGGCCGATGAACAGCCGCGTGCAGTTGGCGGTGGGGTTGAACTCGGTCATCGTGGGGTGGCCGAGCGCCTCGGCGGCGGCCTTGCGCGCGTCCACCGCGGCCGTGCCGGCGCACATCACCTGCAGGCGGTACCACGACTTGATCACCGACTGCAGCGTGACCGTGGCGGTGCCGTTGCTCCCCGACATCAGCAGCGCGCCGGTCACCCGGTCGCGGATCTCGTAGCTCGCGCTGCTGCCGATGGTGACCGACGTCGCCGTGGACACCACGCCGATGCGGATGTTGCCCGTGAACGCCTGGATCCCCACGTCGCGCGAGGGCGTGCCCGCGGGCTTCAGGTTGGGACCCACCGGGTCGTGGTCGGCGCAGGCGCTTAGGCCCAGCGAGAGAACGAGCGCGGCTCGAGCGAGCCGCGCGGCGGTCCGGGCATGTTGCATGGCGGGTTGACCTCTGGAGGTGAGGTGAGGGTTCCGGGCGGCCCGACGTGCGCCCGCCGCACCCCTGGCAGGTGGGCGGGATCGTGGAGGAACGCGCGTTCGAGCCGGTCAAAGCTAAACACGGCATGGAGCGGCGGCAACGGGTGCGGATGGCTCCCCATACTTCCCGTTCGCGCCCGCACGCGAGGCGCGCCGCACTTCCGCTCGGCGGATGAAGACGGATCGAGCGGCAGAAGTCTCCCGGCATCCCCCATCCCCCGTCGGTCGAACCGTGGTGCGGATCGTCGATACCGCACCCGTGCCTCGCCTCGCCGACAGGATTGATGCGCCGGGAGTCCAGTCGCGGCGCGGGGCGTGTACCGGCGGTGGCGCATTTCACCGGGGATGCTGCGTACGCAGCGTGCGGATGGTAGCTTCTACGCCGTCCACTTCACGGCGACCGACGAGGCGTGGGGCGCGCGGCGTCCCCTTTGATCCGCTTTCCTCCCTGCCCGGCCGCTCCCTTCATCAAACGTATTTCCGGAGAGATTACGGATGACGCAAACCGCTCAGTCGCGCGGGCTGTGCGCGTACTGCGAGCGCGAGATGACGCGCGGCGGGATGAACCGCCACCTGCGCGCCTGCGACCAGCGCGCGCTGGTGATGGAGGACGCCGACGGCAAGGCGGGGAAGATCGTGCCGCTGGTGCACCTGCAGGTGCGCGACGCGTGGACGGGGCGGTACTGGATCAACCTGGAGGTGGACGGCTCGGCCGCGCTGCGCGAGCTGGACGACTACCTGCGGGCGATCTGGCTGGAGTGCTGCGGCCACCTCAGCCGCTTCTCGGTGGGCCGGTGGGGCCAGGACGAGATCCCCACGTCCACGAAGATGGGCCGGGTGTTCCGCCCCGGCGCCGAGCTCACGCACACCTACGACTTCGGCAGCGCCACCGTCACCCGGGTGAAGGTCGTGGAGGTGCGCGAAGGCACGCGAACCACCGGCCGGCCGATCGCATTGATGGCGCGCAACGCCCCGCTCGCGTGCCACTGCCAGGAGTGTGGCCGCCCCGCCGCGTCGCTCTGCCTGGAGTGCTCGAACACCGGCCGGCGCGGCACGCTTTGCGACGAGCACGCCGCGGCCCACCCCCACGAGGATTGCGGCGCCCCGGTGGAGCTGGTGAACTCCCCGCGTCTCGGTATGTGCGTCTACACGGGTCCCGCCGAGCCGCCGTACTGATCCCCGGGCCGCGCGTCGGACGGCGGACGGCGGACGCGGACGCGGAGGGCTACGCCTGCCGCGCCGCGCCCGGGACGACGTGCTCCACCGCGCCGCGGAACTCCGCGGCGAACGCCTCGCGCCGCTGCGGATCCCACTCCGAGAGCACCTCGGCCAGGTGCGCGCGGCGGGCGGCCACGAGCTGGTCCAGCAACGCGCACCCGCGCCCGGTCAGCTGGCGCCGCGGCGGGGCGCCGGGCGGCGCGGGGAGCTCGTCGATCAGCCCCTTCGCGCGCAGCTCCTCGACGCCTTCGCGCAGCCGCGCGGGCTCCACGGAGTGCGCGCGGCCCAGCGTTTCCAGGTCGAGCCGGGGATCCTCCTCGAAGCGCACCAGCAGCCAGGCGGCGGTGGTCCCCAGCTCCACGCCGGCGCGCGCCACCACCCGCTGGATGTACTCGCGGCGCACGTCGCGGCTGGCCAGCACCGCCAGCGCGCGCTCCAGCCGCAGGAGCGAGCTGGTGTCGGTGGGCAGGGGGAAGAGGTCCTGCGTCTCGTGGCCCACGTCGCCCGCCATCGCCGCGATGGTCTCGCGCAGCGGCCGCTCGGGCACCAGCCAGGTGAGGAGGAAGCCGAAGAGCGCGATCGCGGTGGCCACCAGGAACACCGTGCTCAGCGAGGCGGTGAAGGCGTCGAGGTACACCGCGCGCGCCGCCGGCGGGAGCTGCGCCAGCCGCTGCGGGCTGATCCCCGCCCCCTCGCCGCCGGCCGGGGCGCCCGCCGCGGCGAGCTGCGCCGCGAAGCGCGAGGCGAAGATGGCGCCGAACACCGCCGTCCCCAGCGAACCGCCGATCAGCCGGAAGAGCGTGGCGCCGGAGGTGGCCACGCCCAGGTCGCCGTAGTCCACCGCGTTCTGCACGGCGATCACCAGCACCTGCATCACCATCCCCAGCCCGAGCCCCAGCACCAGCATGTTCACCGAGGCCTGCGTGACGGTCGTCTCCGGGCCCATGCGCGAGAGCAGGAAGAGCCCCAGCGCCATCACCGCCGTGCCGATCACCGGGTAGATCTTGTAGCGGCCCGATCGGCTGATCCGCTGACCCGAGACGATCGACGTCAGCAGCATCCCGCCCATCAGCGGAAGGAGCTGCAGCCCCGACGCCGTGGGGCTGGCGCCGCCCACCACCTGCAGGAAGAGGGGGAGGTAGGTGACCGAGCCGAAGAGCGCGAACCCCACCACCAGCCCGATCGCCGAGGTGAGCGCGAAGGTGCGGTTGGCGAACAGCCGCAGCGGGAGCACCGGCTCGCTCGCCCGCCCCTCCACCCGGATGAACGCCGCCAGCGCCGCGGCGGCGCCCACCCCCAGCCCCACGATCACCGGCGAGCCCCACGGGTAGGTGACGCCGCCGAGGTCCGTCAGCAGCACCAGCGCGCTGAGCGTGGCGGCCAGCAGCCCGGCGCCCAGGTAGTCGATCGCGTGGCGCACCCGGTCCGGCCGCCGCGGCAGGGTCGCGGCGATCACGGCCAGCGCCAGCGCCCCCAGGGGCAGGTTGATGTAGAAGATCCAGCGCCAGGAGAGGTGCGTGGTGAAGTAGCCCCCCAGCAGCGGCCCCGCGATGCTGGAGATGCCGAAGACCGCGCCGAAGATCCCCTGGTACCGCCCCCGCTCGCGCGGCGGCACGATGTCGCCCACCACCGCCTGCGTGGTCACCATCAGCCCGCCGCCGCCCAGCCCCTGGATCGCGCGGAACGCGACGAGCTGCGCCATGCTGGTGGCCATCCCGCAGAGCACCGAGCCCACCAGGAACACGACGATCCCGGTCTGCAGCACCACCTTGCGCCCGTACAGGTCGCCCAGCTTGCCGTAGAGCGGCGCGACCACGGTCTGCGCCAGCAGGTAGGCGGTGACCACCCACGCCAGGTGCTGCAGCCCGCCCAGCTCGCCCACGATGGTGGGCAGGGCGGTGGCCACGATGGTGGAATCGAGCGCGGCCAGCAGCATGGCCAGCAGCAGCCCGCTGAAGACGACGAGGATCTGCCTGTGCGTCAGCGGCGCATGCGGTTGGCCGGGGACGGCGGTAGGTGGGGTCACGTCACGCAACGATCCGAAGGAACGGGCCTCCCGCGGCGACACGCCGCGGCCGAAGTCCACGCCTCCAGCAATTTGGGTGCTCCATCCCGGCCAGGGAGATGAACCTCGATTCCGCGCGCCGTCCTTTCCACCCCTCGGCGCGATCGACGCCGATCCTCATCCTGTTCCAGCGACGGATTCGAACGTACGATCAAGCCTGGCTCGAAATGCCGAGCCAAAGGCCATCGCAGTCTTTCCCCGTCGACCTCGGCAGCGCGCCGGCGTGACGGCCCCTCTCGCCCCCTGACGGCGATGCATCCCAACGAAGCGCTGGTCCACCGGTTCTACACCTGCTTCCAGGCGCTCGACCCCGCCGGGATGCAGGCGTGCTACCATCCCGACATCGTCTTCTCGGACCCCGCTTTCGGCGAGCTTCGCGGGAGCGACGTGGGGGCGATGTGGACGATGCTCTGCACCCGCGCCAAGGACCTCGAGATCGTCTTCTCCGACGTCGCCGCCGACGCGGAGAGCGGCAGGGCGCACTGGGATGCGCGCTACACCTTCACGCAGACGGGGCGGCACGTGCACAACGCCATCAACGCGAGCTTCGGCTTCCGCGACGGGCTGATCGTGCGCCACGACGACCGCTTCTCCTTCTGGCGCTGGTCGCGACAGGCGCTCGGCCCCGCCGGGCTGCTGCTGGGGTGGACGCCGCTGCTGCGCGGGAAGGTGCGCAAGACCGCCCGCGCCGGGCTGCACGCCTACCTTCGCAAGTCGTCCGGCGGCGGGTCGGCGCCGGGCGCCTGAGTGAGTCATCCCCCAAAGCCAGCCACCGAGCCGATCAGCCTCCCGCAGGCTGCGAGGCTTTTCGTCGTTGTTGCTGCGGCGCTGCGGCTTCAGCCGCCAGTCGGTCGCAGCAAAAAACGGAGGCAGCGGAGAATCCCCCCTCCGTTGCCTCCGTTGCTCCGTGTGACCTCCGCCGTTGCCGTCGCAGTCCCCGGGATCAGGCCTCCGCCACCCCGTCGCGGAAGATGCGCACGCCGTCGGCGCCGCTCAGCACCACCAGGCGCGCGCCGGGGGCGCCGTGGCGGCGCATCAGGTCGTGCAGGATCGGCTCCTCGCCGTCCCAGGGATAGCCGTACACCACGTCGAAGTCGGCCAGCGCGTGGCCGAGCGCCGCGTAGCCGGCGGCGCCGTGGCCCAGCGTGCCCGTGCGCCCGTCGCCGTGGCCGTCGCTGAAGCGGTAGCCCGCGGGGAAGAAGCTGCCGGCCGCGAAGCGCGCGCCCGAGCCGTGCCGGTGGGCCAGCCCGCGCGCCACCTCCACCAGCTCCGCGTCCAGCTCGATCCCGAACGCCTCGTAGCCCAGCAGGTCGGCCATGATGGCGATGACCCCCGTGGCCGACCCGAGCTCCAGGAAGCGCAGCCCGGGTGCGTGCAGCGCCGCCAGCGCCGCCAGCACCCGGTCGTAGTCGGCGGGCACGAAGGGATGGAACGCGCTCCGCCGCACCTCGGCGTCGAAGCGGCGGAAGATCTCGCGCCCCTCGCCGATCACCGCGTCGAGCCGCGCGCGCAGCGGCGCGTCGAGCCGCGCGGGGGCGGGCGGGGCGTCAGCCCGCACCGCCGCCGCCTTCCGCCCCGGGCGAGCGCGGCGGCGGGGTGATCTCCATCTCGCCGTCGTGCGTGACCTCCGCGCCGGTGTCCTCGCCGCCCTCCCCACCCACGCCGGCCACGCCGTCCTCCTCTTCCTTGCGCAGCCGCTTCTTCTCGGCCTTCTCTTCCTTCTTGCGCTGCTTGTTCAGTTCCTTGCTGCGCTTTTCGGCGCCATAATTCGGTCGTCTCGCCATGATGAGCACTCCGGAGCGCAGTGGGGCTTCGCCGCGGATCGCCCTACCCCCGTCCGCGGCCGTTCACGACAGGTAGATAACGCAAAGAGCCCGCCCGCGCACCCCGCGCCCTGGCGCGGGCACGCGTCGCGCACGAGGTTGTGCCCGTTCCGCGGGCACGCCGACGGCAGGAGAGCGGACGATGGATGGAGTGGTCACGGCCGTGAGCCGGAGCCCCGGCCACACCTTCAGCAAGCCCAACCGCGAGCGGATCCGCCTGCTCGCCGGGCTGGGCGTGGAGGGAGACGCGCACCTGGGCGCCACGGTCAAGCACCGCTCGCGCGTCGCGCGCGACCCCTCCCAGCCCAACCTGCGCCAGGTGCACCTGATCCACGCCGAGCTGCACGACGAGCTGCGGGCCGGCGGCTTCACCGTGCTGCCGGGGGAGATGGGCGAGAACGTCACCACCCGCGGGATCGCCCTGCTCGCGCTCCCCACCAGCACGCGCCTGCACCTGGGCGATGCGGCGGTGCTGGAGGTGACGGGCCTGCGCAACCCGTGCGCGCAGCTCGACCGCTTCCAGCCGGGGCTCATGGCCGCGGTGCTGGACCGCGACGAGCACGGCGGCCTCGTCCGCAAGGCGGGGGTGATGGGCATCGTCGCGACCGGCGGCGAAGTGCGGC
>Ga0190275_10003326_pt1 | contig 11458 bp, 9 predicted proteins | sample Popmic550T_FD_133745 | JGI IMG/M metagenome (GOLD analysis project Ga0190275, IMG submission 133745) | Populus adjacent soil microbial communities from riparian zone of Yellowstone River, Montana, USA - 550 T | ecosystem: Environmental > Terrestrial > Soil > Riparian zone > Trees stand | place... | reverse complement strand
GGTAGTTCGATGATGAAACACTTTTCTCTCCCGGTGCCCAGAATTCTGGGCATCCTGACGTTGTTCGCTGCCATGCTCGGTGTCACCATCACCTCCCAGGTGATGACCGCGCCGGAGGCTCACGCCGATGGTTGCTACACCTGGACCCGCACGCTCAGCGAGGGCGCCAGTGGCGAGGACGTGCGCCAATTGCAGATCCGCGTCGCCGGTTATCCGGGGTACGGCAAGCACCTCGCAACGGACCGTGCCTACGGTCCGGCGACCAAGGCTGCGGTCGGGCGGTTCCAGTCTGCCTATGGTTTGCCCTCCACCGGAATCGCCAACGATGCGACCTACGCCAAGATCTATGCGTTGCAGGACGACGACTGCACCCCGATCCACTTCACCTACGCCGAACTCGATGACGGCTGCGGCGGCAGCGGCTGGGACGGCGGACCGTTGTCGGCGGCCGACACCAAGGCCAACGCCCTGCAGACCATGTGGCAGCTCGAAGCCTTGCGGCACGCCCTCGGCGACCGGCCGATCAACGTCAGCAGCGGCTTCCGCAGCATCCCGTGCAACAGGTCGGTCGGTGGCGCTTCCGATAGCCAGCACCTGTATGGCCGGTCAGCTGACCTGGTCGGGTCCCACTCGCTTTGCACGCTGGCCAAGCAGGCCCGGAACCACGGGTTCGGTGGCATCCTCGGCCCCGGTTTCACGGGTCACAACGACCACACCCACCTCGACATCCGCACCAACAACTACTGGTCGGCGCCCAACTGCGGGATCTGACGTTCAGTGCTCGAGCGGGCGGATCGCAGGCCCTGTCCGCTCGAGTACTCAGACTGCTTGGACCAGCTGCCCGAGAGTGATCCCGGTGGCCCGGTCCAAGTGCTCGGCGCTGAGGCCGGCCGCGCGGGCGCCGAGGACATCCAGCTCCAGGTTGTCGCCGATCATCAAGGTCTCGGCCGGGTCCGCGCCGAGTGCCTCGCAGGTCAGGTGGTACGCCTCGGGCGCGGGTTTGCTGAAGCCGAGGGCCTCGGACGTCGACACCACGTCCACCAGTCCGGCCAGCCCGATCGCCGTGAGCTTGGCGTTCTGCTGCACGGTGCTGCCGTTGGTCAGCACGCCGATCCGCCAGCCGTTGCCCTTAGCAACTTCCAGAGCGGTGCGGGCGTCGGGGAAGGCCGCCCAGTTCTGCTGGTAACAGTCCAGGAAGCCCGTGAACACCTCGTCCAGCTCCTCGTCGGTGGCCGGTACCGGGTGGCCGAGCACCGGCAGGAACTCGCGCAGTCGTCCGCGGCGCTGGCCCTGATGGGTCACCTGCCCGGCCAGCCAGGCATCGAAGTTCCGTCGCTCGATCACGAACCAGGCGGCCAGCAGCTCGTCGGTCAGCTCGACGCCGGTCAGCGAGGGAACCCAGGTCCCCAGCGCGCCGACGATGGAGGAGGTGTGGTCGAACAGGGTGTCGTCGAGGTCGAAGATGACCGCCTTCACGCGGGCACCACCGAGGTGCGGTTGAGCTCACGGTGGTTCGCGTAGCCCGACAGGGCCAGGGTGAGATCGAGCTCGGCCAGCAGGCAGCGCAGGACGTGCTCGACCCCGGCCTGCCCGGCCAGCGCGAGGCCGTACAGAAACGGGCGGCCGAGGAGGACGGCCTTGGCGCCCAGGGCGAGTGCCTTGGCCGCGTCGGCGCCGGTCCTGATGCCCGAATCGAAGAGCACCGTCACCTGTTCGCCGACCGCGTCCGCGATCGACGGCAGTGCGTCCAGGGCCGCGATCGCGCCGTCGACCTGGCGGCCGCCGTGGTTGGAGACGACCAGCCCGTTCACGCCGTGCTCGGCCGCGAGCTTGGCGTCGTCGACCGAGGTGATGCCCTTCAGCACGATCGGGCCGTCCCAGTTGTCGCGCAGGAAGGACAGCTCGTCCCAGCCGAGCCCGACGTTGGGGAACATCTGTGCCCAGTGCATCACCGCCGCGGTCGGGTCCTCCGCGACCGGCTTGGCGAGCTTGGCCTGGAAGGCGGGGTCGCTGAAGTAGTTCGCCAGCCCTTCGCCCTTGAGGAATGGCAGGAAACCACGGTCCAGGTCGGCGGGGCGCCAGCCGATCGTGCCGGTGTCCAGTGTGACCACCAGAACGGAGTACTGGTTGGCTTTGGCGCGCTCGAGGAAGCTCAGGCAGACGTCCTTGTCGGTCGGCCAGTACAGCTGGTACCACTTGCTGCCGGCCTCGATCTGCTCGAACGAGTGGCTGGCCTGCGTGGAGTGCGTGTAGGTCAGCCCGAGAGCGTTGGCCGCTCGCGCGGTAGCCAGCTCGCCGTCGGGGTGCGCCAGTGTCTGGACGCCGATCGGCGCGATCAGTACGGGCGCCGGCATCTTGGTGCCGAGGATCGTGCAGGACAGGTCGCGCTCGGTGCTGCCGCGCAGCATCCGCGGAACGAGCCGCCAGCGCTCGAACGCCGCCAGATTTGCTCGCGCGGTGGAGCCGCTGCCGGCGCTGGGCACGATGTAGCCCATCGCCTCCGCGGACAGATTGGCCGCCGCCTGCGACTCCAGCCGGGACAGGTCGGTAGTGATCTCCGGCTTGGTGTCCTGGAACATCCCCTGGACGTAGATGCTCAGCTGGTGGTCGCCGTAGTTGGCCATGCTGGATGCTTTCACGTCCACTCGCCGGCCTCAATGCCCCTTGATGCGACAATCAGGTGTGACAAGTTCAATGACTCCTGACAGCTTGACCTCGCGGCGGGTCGGTCTGGCTTTGCTGGCGCTGGCGACCGGTGGGTTCGCGATCGGGACCACCGAGTTCGTCACGATGGGGCTGCTGCCGCAGATCGCCGACGGGGTGGACATCTCGATCCCGACGGCCGGGCACATCATTTCGGCGTACGCGATCGGCGTTGTCGCCGGTGCTCCGGTGATCGCGGCGCTTGGTGCGCGGACCGGGCGCAAGCGGCTGCTGCTCGGGCTGATGGCGATATTTGTCCTGGGCAACGTTCTTTCGGCTGTTGCCAACAGCTACGAATTGTTGATGGCGGCGCGCTTTCTCACTGGCCTGCCGCACGGTGCCTTCTTTGGTATTGGTGCAGTGGTCGGCGCCTCGATGGTGCCGGTCAACCGGCGGGCGTGGGCGGTATCGATGATCATGGTCGGACTGCCGGTGGCCAACATCATCGGCGTACCGGTGACCACGCTGCTCGGCCAGGAGTTCGGCTGGCAGTTGCCGTTTGTTGCGGTCGGCATCCTTGGCTTGCTGACCTTGGTCGCGGTCTGGTTCTGGATCGATCCGCAGCCGGTCGGCAACGACGTCAATGTCCGCAGTGAGCTGAGCGCGCTGGCGAAACCGCAGGTCTGGATGGCGTTGCTGGTCGGCATGGTCGGCTTCGGCGGGATGTTCGCGACGTACTCCTACATCACCCCGACGATGACGGAACTGGCCGGCTTCAGCGAGGCGGGCGTGACGATCGTGCTGGCCGTGTACGGCGTCGGCATGACCGGCGGCACCCTGGTCGGCGGCCGGCTCGCCGATCGCGCTTTGATGCCGAGCCTGTATGGGGGGCTGGTGGCGGTGACCGTGGTGCTCGGGAGCTTCGGCTGGCTGGCTCACAGCAAGGCGGGCGCGCTGGTCGGGGTTTTCGCGATGGGCTTCAGCGCGAGCATCCTGATCCCGGCGCTGCAGACCCGGCTGATGGACGTCGCGCACGAGGGGCAGTCGCTGGCGGCTTCCCTCAACCACTCGACGCTCAATGTCGCCAACGCGTTGGGCGCTTGGCTGGGCAGCGTCGTACTGGCCGCCGGGTACGGCTACGAGTGGCCGAGCCGAGTCGGAGCCGCACTCGCGGTGGCGGGGCTGGTACTGGCTCTCATCTCGGGACGCATGGATCGCCGTACTTCGCTGACTCGGGCTGGTTAGATCTGAGTATGGCGACCCTGGTTTTGAGTGGGCCGGACCTCATCCGGCGGCGAGGTCTGCGGCAGATGCGACTGGTCGCGCTGTCGCTCCTGGTGCTGGCGGCGATCGTGTACGTCGTCACGCTGCACCGCGACGGCGCGTGGGGATACGTGAACGCCGCCTCCGAGGCCGCGATGGTCGGCGCGCTGGCGGACTGGTTCGCGGTGACCGCGTTGTTCCGGCATCCGCTCGGGCTGCCGATTCCGCACACCGCGATCGTGCCGACCCGCAAGGACAGTCTGGCCGAGAGCCTCGAGCAGTTCGTCACCGAGAACTTCCTCTCCCCGGAGGTGGTCGCCGAGAAGATGCGCACCGCCGAGGTGAGCCGGCGGGCCGGCGAATGGCTTGCCTCCGGCAACCATGCCGAGCGGATCGTCGAGGAGGGCGCACGGACGATCGGCGCCGCGCTGCCGAAGCTCGGCGATGACGACGTCACCGCCTTCGTCCAGGGTTCGCTGTTGCCGCGCTTCGCCGCGGAGCCGCTCAGCCCGATCGCGGGACACTTCCTGGCGTCGGTGGTGGATGACGGCGCGCATCACGCGTTGTTCGACCTGCTGATGGTCGAGGCTTACGACTGGCTGTCTGAGAATCGCGAAACTCTCGGCGAGGTTGTTGGTCCGCGAGCGCCGCGCTGGTCGCCGCGCTGGGTTGACTCGATCGTGATCGACCGGATCCACCGCGAGGCGCTGACGTGGCTGGCCGCGGTACGGGATGACCCACAGCACCCGGCGCGCAAGGCGATCGACCGGCTGCTGGTGCAGCTCGCCGACGATCTGCAGAACGACCCGGAGATGATGGACCGGTTCGAGGCGTTCAAGCGGCGGATGCTGAACCACCCGGACATGGGTACCAGCCTGACAGCGGTCTGGGATGCGGTCCGTACGGCGCTGATCGACGCGATCGCCGATCCCGCCGGGCCGTTCCGGTTGCGCGCGACGCAGACGATCAAGGACTTCGGCAAGCGGCTGCAGACGGACGAGGTGCTGATCGGCAGGGTCGACAGCCGCGCGTCAGAGGCGGTCGGGTACGTCGTCCGTACCTATGGCACGGAGATCGTCTCGGTCATCTCGGACACCATCGAACGCTGGGACGGGCGAGAAGCCGCCGCCCGGATCGAGTTGCATGTCGGTCGCGACCTTCAGTTCATCCGGATCAACGGCACTGTGGTGGGAGCGCTGGTGGGGTTGGTGATCCACACTTTTAGCCAGGTGATTTAGCCAGGCGATTTAGTCAGGCCGTTGAAGGCGAGGTCGAAGACGGTGTCGAGTTGCTCGACCGTGACCGGGCGGGTGTGCATCAGGAGGCGGTAGTACAGGGGTGCGTAGAGAAGCTCGACGACATCGACCGGATCGACGTCGGCTCGGAGCTGGCCAACCTCCTGCGCCTTCACCAGCCGCTCGACGCAGTGGAGTTCGCGTGGCTTGATGATGATCTCGGCGACCGAGCGGGCGATGTCGGGGTCGCTCTGCGCGGCGGCGATCAAGCCCTTGTACGCCGAGAAGCCCGGGTCGTTCAGCAACGTGACGACCTCGGTCATCTGGCTGCGCAAATCTGCCTGCAGCTCCCCGGTATCCGGGAAGTCGAGCCGGTCAGTGGCGCGAGAGTCGATGGCCTCGAGCAGGATCGCGGCCTTGGACGGCCACCACCGGTAGATCGTCTGCTTACCGACCCCGGCACGTTTTGCGATCCCCTCCATGGTGACTTTGTCATAGGGCTGCTCACGACAAAGCTCCAACGCCGCCCCCAGAATCGCCCGCCGAGCCCGCTCACTACGCCGCTCCGGATTCGGTCCACTCATACCCCGAGCCTACAAGACGAGACGTTCTGTCTTGCACTCCCACGCGCCTTTCCCGCGCGGCTCCTGGGGGAGGGCTGGGCTGGATGGCGTGTGTATGGCGTGTTTGGGACCTGAACCGGGTGGCCTTGGTGGTTCCCGATTAGGTGAATTCGCTAAGGGCTGTGGTCGCCACGCGGTGGAAGCGCGGTGGGTGGGTTGGCGGGTTACGCTGGGAGCTTGGTTTAGTGAAGGTTGTTATTGTGCTGCGCCGGCGCAGATTTCCCGGAGTCGGATGTTCTGTGTCTGCCTTTCTGTTTAAGCGTTTGAATGTTGTTGCTGGGTTATTACATTGACCGGTAACCGCGCGTGAAGGCTTGTGGTCAGCGTGTGTCTGCGGGACGCTGCCATTGTTGTGGGTGGCGACCGGGGGGACGTGGATGTGACTTCTGCGCTGGATCGGGAGGATCGGTCTCCGTCGGCGGATGGGGCGTTGAAGCGTTCGTCGACGGGGAGATCGCGGGATGTGCGGGTGCAACGTGGCATCGATTCCCTAGTATCGATCGGGCCGGTTGTGTTGACGCTGACGGTGTACAGCACGTTGCTCGATCATTTGCAGGATGACTGGTTCAAATATGACTGGTTGAAGCATGTGGTGTCGGGAATGGGGGCGCTGTGCCTGGGAATGGCGTCGCGTTTGATCGCGGGCCGGTTCCGGTCCAGTGCTGTGGTTTCGCGGCCGGCCGTGGCCAGTACAGATGGTGTGCTGTCCATTCATGCGAAGTTGGCGAGTTGCTCGGCGGTGATCGCTGCGGATCTGCGGAGTGTCAAACACGACGGCAAGGTCATCACCGGCTGGTCGCAGTACATCGGTGAGGAGATTCCGCCGACTGCTATCGGGACCAGTTATGGGTTGCGGATCGCGATGGCTCTCGATATCCGGCATCCGGCGCTCGATCGATTTGTCCTGGCGCAGAGCCTGCTGTCCATGCAGAAGGACGGCGGTGGATGGGCGGCGAGCAGTCAGAAGGATGTCGGTCGTCCTGAAGTCACCGCGTGGGTACTTGCCGCGCTCTGTCGCTGTGGGCTGGATCAAAAGACCAAGGCCGAACTGATCGAATTGCTGCACCAGATGGCCGCTGGCGACCCCATGGTTACGCGGCGGACAACGGTCACCACGGCGGTACTGGCGGCTATGACCGAGATCCAGCCGGCGTCGCCGCTGGTGCGCGAGCTGGCGAATGCGCTCGTCAGTGGTTCGAGCCGAGAAGAGGTCGACAACAAACAACTCGCCTCCTGGGGAGAGAACCTTTCGACCGGAGATCGGCGTGATTCGCCGGCGCACACCGCGAGGGCGGTCATCGCGTTGTCCCGGGCGGCCTCGGCGCTGCAGGGGGATCAGGCGCTGCTCGACGTCCGGGAGGCGGGGATCGACTGGCTCTGCCGGGATTCGGTCAGCCTGGAACCGGCTGAGGAACAGATTCGCCGTCCCGTGTCGGCGGGGAACGCCGACACGATCTTCATCGGGCATTTCACTGCCTCGTGGGTTGCTCGCGCGCTCATGTGCGGTGACCTGTCGCCGGAACGACTACAGTACGTCACCGACTCGGTGAGAAGAGTCATCGATTCTCAGAAGGGTGGGATCTGGCGATGGGGAAATGGCGAAAAGCCGATCTGGACGTCTTATCAAGGCGTGATGACGCTGCGGGACTACGGCCTGCGGGGGCTGAAGTGGCCGCCGTGAACCGGACTCTGCGGGTCGGGACGTGGAATCTCCACGAAGGCGTGCCCGCCGCCGAGGTCGGGAGCTGGGGGTGCCTGCAGGACCGGCCCGACGCCGCGACCAACGCGAAGACGCTGGGGCCAACGACGCTCGCCATCGTCGACCGGATCAACAAACTCAAGATGGATGTTGTCGGTTTCCAGGAAGTCCGCTTCGACCAGGGAGTTGCCGCCGACCTCCACGCCGTGCAAACGCAGACGCCGCTGTCCTACGTCGCCCACTTCTCCTTGTCGCCGTCATCGTTTTTCAGCGGTGCGCGGGCGGGAGTGGCCATTGCCAGCCGCTATCCGTTGTCGGACGTGAAGCAGATCAAGCTACCCAATCCAAACCTGCGCAGGTCCGCCTCCGGACAGCAGATCAGCAGTCACGACAAAGGCCTGTTGACGGTCCAGGCGGACGTTCACGGCCGGGCGGTCACGCTGGCATCCCTGCACATGCTGCCGTTTCACATCTTCGACCGGTCCGCCGACGATGCGGCCTTCTCGACGATCTGGCGGCAACTGGTCATCGAGTTGACGGCGTTGTCGCAGCTGCCGTTGATCGTCTGCGGGGATTTCAACACTCCGAAACGCGACTTCGTCTCCGATCCGCAGAGCTTGCAACTGCACAGCGCGGTCGACGGCCGGCCGACCTACAACAACGCGGCCATCGACGACATCCTCTACAGCTCCGAGTTCTCCGCCAGTGCTGTGGATACGCTGCCGAACTTTTCTGACCATGCCTTCTGTATCGGTGACCTCGAATTGACGTAGGTGGACGCCATGCCTGGCTTACGACTGATGGACCGCTTCTCCGTCTTCGAAAACGTACTCGCCGGCCGGTCGCGGAACCTGTGCGAGCTGACCCAGTGTGTCGGTGAGATGGGCAGACCCGGCAGCGTTCTCGCGATCCTGCGCGACATTGTCGACGACGACGAACAGCTCACCCGGTCGGCGCGACTGTCGAGCACGCACCCGCTGGGTTTCGACAAACTGGTGCTGCATTCGACCGCGCACTATCAAGTGCGGCTGCATGTCTGGTGGCCGCACCTGACGCCGCAACGCGAAGACATCCACGACCACCGATTCGACTTCATCTCGTCCGTCGTCACCGGGCGCCTGTACGTCGAGAATTACGCCCGCTCAGCAGCAGCGGCCAAAATGATGAGCGGCTATGCCGAGATGCACACGCTCGGCACGGGGAGTTATGACTTCTCCCCGCTCGGGAGTTTGGAGATCAGCCAGATCGGTTCGTCGATCCTGCAGGCCGGCAGTGTTCAGTTCACGTCGGCCGAGATCCTTCATCGCGTCCGGGCGACAGCGGGTGAGCTCACTGTGACGTTTTTTGTGAAGGCGCCGGTGGCGGGGCGGGCTCGGACGACGGTGTTGATCTCGGATGATGCGGAGCCGCCTGCGAAAGTTGGTGGGGCGATGCTCACCGCCGATGGGTTCCGGGAGCGGATCGCTACTGTGCTGACCGCTTTGTAGCGGCGTACCCTGTGCCGACTGGCCTCGCTGGGCCGATGCGCAGGGGGAAAGATGGATGCGGAACAGGGTGGCGCTGAGGTCGCTGGCCGGGGATGGGTTTTCTGGGGTGCTGGTGGGGTGGCCCTGGCAGTGGTGGTTGCTTCGGTGACCTGGTTCGTGGCCGGCCGGGAGGAGCCGGGGCTGCGGGCTGGTGATGGTGGGGTCTCCGTGACGCCGACTGCTACGGCATCGGTACCGGATGCCGAGGCGCAGATGCTGACTGCGATCGACGGGGTTCTGAAGACCCGTGCGTCGGCTCTGCTGGCCGGGCGGTTGCCGCAATATCTGCAGAGCGTTGACTCGGGCAACGCCAAACTGTTGCAGCGTGACAAGCAGGTGTTCGCCAATCTGCGGAAGCTCGGGCTGCGCCAGTTCAGCTATGCCCGGGAGACCGGCTTCGTCCCTGAGAAGCAAGGCGCTGACGGCTGGGCGATCCGGCTGATGATGGTGGTACAGATCGCAGGCATCGATGCGGCGCCGCGGGCGACCCCGCTCGGCTACACCTTCGCTCAGCGTGGTGGTCGATGGGTACTGACGGCCGACGACGGTCTCGCGAAGGAAGCGGATCGTGGCACCTACCGCGAGCCTTGGGATCTCGGCGAGATCGAGGTCGCGCGCGGACCTGGTGTGCTGGTCGTGGTGCCGGCCGGGGAAGCTGCCAACGCGCGGCGGCTCGTGAAGGCGGCGGTGGAGGTGCGGCCGGCGGTGCAGGCGGCCACTCGTCGTGCGCAGGCGGGGATCCTGGTCATCGCGATGGCCGACCGCAAATCGATGGATCCCGAGTGGGCCACCGGTGGTCACCCGGCGGGAGCGGTCGCCGTACCGAATCTCACGCCCGTGGACGCCGCCATGACCGACTTCAAGATCACTGGCAGCCGGGTGGTCATCAATCCCGAGGGGCGCAAGGAAGCCGACCGGATGCTGCTTGCGCACGAGTTCACCCACGTGGCCGTCTCGCAGCTAGGGCAGAACGCGCCGACCTGGCTGGTCGAAGGGTTCGCCGAGTACGTCGAGCTGCACCTGGCCGAGGAGACCGGCAACTACGACGAGGTCGACGACCGGCGTCAGGAACTGTTGGCCGACTCCGTCCCATCGCTGGTGGTACTACCGATCGACGGCGTCTTCCACGGGGACTACGACGAGGAGAGTTACGGGGTCAGCTGGCTCATCGTCGAGTACCTCGTGACGAAGTACGGATTGGCGAAGGTCAACGCGCTCTACGCCGAACTGGCGAAGGGCTCTGACGATCCGGCCGTCCGCGAACAAGCCCTCGTGAAGCACTTCAAGGTCTCCGAGGCCGCGCTGGTCGCAGCGCTGAAGAAGTACACCGGACCTGAGTGATCTCCTAGCGAAGGGGCTGCGGTGAGGTGAAGACGTTGTCCGGGTCGTACTTGGCCTTCACCGCCCGCAGCCGCGGCAGGTTCGTGCCGTAGTAGGCGTCGGCCCAATCGGTCAGGTCGGGGTCGGGATAGTTCTGGTAGACAAGGCCGTTGGCTCCCGCGCGCAGGGTTGCCTTGGAGGTGCTGGCCCACTCATGCGCCGCCACCTTGCGGTCCAGCTCGCCGTAGGACTGGACGGTGGTCTCGATCATGAAGAGCGCGTCGCGGTGCACGAACGCGGTCGCGTCGGCCGGTACGCCGCCCAGCGCGCCACCCCAAGGGATGAACTCGATCTCACGCCGCTGGTCCGGGGCGTCCGTCCGCCAGTTCCGGACCAGCTCCTCGATCGCCTCCCGCGCGACCGGCTGATCGAAGAAGTCGCCCTTGACGAACCGGACACCCGGACTCTGCCCGACCGGTCGGCCGCCCAGCTCGTCATGCTGAACGTCTTCGCCGTTGAACCGATACTGGTACGCCGTATCGCCCGCGGCCAGCGGCTCGATCCGGGTGCGCTCGGGCGGCTCGCCGATCAGCGCAGTCAGCTCATCGAGTACGCCGTGGATCGCCGACTCGTCCGCACCGACCAGGACGCCGAAGAACACGGCGAGGTGCTCCATGTCGGGTGGGGCAGTGTGCAGGACGAGCATGCAGTTCAGCTCGGTCGGCGCATGCGGAGCCCAGCGTTGCCACACGTCCACCACATCGACAGCTCGCTCGGCGGGCCACCAAGCAGCGAAGGCGGTCATCGCGACGGCGGGCCTGGTTCGGAGTACCAGCTCGGTGACGATGCCGAAGGTGCCGCCGCCGGCGCCGCGCAGGGCCCAGTAGAGGTCCGGTTCATTGTTCTCGTTGACGGTCACTAGGCGCCCGTCAGCCAGCACCACTTGGGCCTCGACGAGGTGGTCCGCCGCTAGGCCGTAGTACCGGCCGAGTGGGCCGAAGCCGCCGCCCAGGGTGGCTCCGCCGACGCCGACCATCGGGCACCAGCCCATTGGCACCGTGCGCCCGGTCGTCGCCAGCGTCTCCACCAGCTGGCCGATGCGGGTGCCCGGGCCGACTCTGACCAGCTCACCGTCCAGCTCGATCCGGC
>Ga0190275_10003325_pt1 | contig 11459 bp, 10 predicted proteins | sample Popmic550T_FD_133745 | JGI IMG/M metagenome (GOLD analysis project Ga0190275, IMG submission 133745) | Populus adjacent soil microbial communities from riparian zone of Yellowstone River, Montana, USA - 550 T | ecosystem: Environmental > Terrestrial > Soil > Riparian zone > Trees stand | place... | reverse complement strand
GCGGGTCGTCAACGCTATGCTCTGTGTCGCGAAACAATCCCCGGGGGAAGAAGGGATCCTGCGTTGCCCCCGAGACTTTGGAATGTGCCGACTGCACCTCGGCGGTTCCTCACATGACCACGAGCCGACCAACCGTGTTCCAGGTCACGACGATGGACCGTCTGCGCTGTCAGCTCGGAGACCGCGGTGACGATCTGGTGAATGAGCTGATTGCGCTGTACCTGGTCCAGGGACGTGAGCTCGTGGGCCAGATCGAGGCCGCGGGGGAAGCGCTCGACGTGGTAGAGCTCAAGGCGGCGGCCCACAAGCTCAAGGGCAGCACCGCCACCTTGGGCGGCGATCGACTGGCCGCCTTCTGCCAGGAGATCCTCGGTGCTCCGCCCGTCGAGCTCGACGTCGACAGGGCGACTCAGGACGTGCGTCGAGAATTCGAGCAGCTCACCGCTGAACTCGTCCGCTATCGTTCGTCGCTCACCGGGAAACCCGGCAGCGCAGAAGCCATCTGAGTGATGTCGAGCCCAGACAGCTCGTCCCTCCCGATCGCCCCGGCCTGGGCCCCGTCCTTGTACCGCCAGATCGTCGAGTCCGGCAACGAGGGCATCTGGGTCTTCGATCTCGACGGGACAACCGCCTACGTCAACGCACGGATGGCCGGCATGCTGGACTACACCCTCGAGGAGATGGCCTCGATCTCGCTGCTGGATGTTCTGGACGACGAGGGACGAGATCAGGGTGCCGCGTTTCTCGCTCGGCAACGGCAGGCGGGAGGCACGACCGAGTCGGCGGAGTGCCTGTTGCTGAAGCGCGACGGGCAGCCGGTGTGGACCGTCATCAGCCACAGCCCATGGCGGAACGAGGATGGCGAATATCTCGGGCTGATCGCTTTCGTCAACGACATCACCGAAAGGCGCCGCCTCAGTGACGAGCTGCGCCGACGCGAGGAACAGCTCGCGGAGGCGCAGCGGGTCGCTCACCTGGGCAGCTGGGAGTGGGACATCGCAGCCGACGAGCTCCACTGGTCCGATGAGATGTACCGCATCTTCCAGCTGACTCCGGAGGGATTCGACGACACGTTCGAAGGCTACCTCGCGTTGGTGCATCCCGACGACCGGGAGATGACGGCCGCGATTGTGAGGGCCTGCCTGGACGGTCTACCCGGCTTCGAGTTCGATCAGAGGCTCGGCGGCAGATCCGGTCGGGAGGTCGTGTGGGTGCGCGCGTCCGGCGAGGTGTTGCGCGACGCCATCGGACGCCCCCTGTTGATGCGTGGCACAGCGCTCGACATCACCGCCTACAAAGAGGCCGAGCTCGAGCTCGAAGCGGCGCGGGACACCGCCTTGGCCGCTCTCCGCGCCAAGTCTGCCTTCCTGGCCACCATGAGTCATGAGATCCGGACGCCGATGAACGGCGTCATCGGCTTGGCCGATCTGATGAGTACGACCGACTTGGATGAGCGTCAGCGTCAATACGTCGCCGGGGTTCAGACGGCGGGGGACGCCCTGCTCGGGATCATCAACGACGTGCTGGACTTCTCCAAGATCGAGGCTGGGCGGATGGAGCTCGAAGTCATCGACCTCGATGTCACTCAGGTGATCGACGAGGTCGCCGGTCTGCTCGCTCGGCAGGCGCACGCCAAGGGGATCGAGCTCATCACCCGCGGCTGTCCGGGGCTCTCCACCCCGCTGCGCGGCGACCCGTCGAGGCTCCGCCAGGTGCTGCTGAACCTGACCGCCAACGCGATCAAGTTCACCGACTGCGGGGAGGTGGTCCTGTCGGCTCAGGTGGTGGCAACATCGGACGACAGCGTCGACATCGAGTTCGAGGTCTCCGACACCGGGATCGGCATCTCGCCGGCCCACCGACAACACATCTTCCTGCCCTTCACCCAGGTCGACGCCTCCACCACCAGGCGTTTCGGAGGCACAGGGCTGGGTCTGGCCATCTCCCGGCAGCTGGTCGAGACCATGGGCGGCGATCTCACGGTCGACAGCCGACTCGGCGCCGGCAGCGTCTTCAGCTTCACTGTCAACCTTCCCCGTGGTCGTGTCCGGATTCCGGCGCCACCCGGATCTCGGGCGCAGCTACCAGAGGGCATGCCCGTGCTGGTCGTCGACGACAACGCGACGAACCGCCTGATTCTGCACGAGCAGCTGATCGCCTGGCACCTCAGACCCGAGCTCGCCGACAGCGGGACGGCCGCGCTCCGGCTGCTGCACCAGGCGGCAGCAGCAGGCACTCCGTTCCCCGTCGCGCTGCTGGACGTCAACATGCCCGACATGGACGGGCTAGATCTCACCCGCCGGATCAAGGAGACACCTGAGCTGTCCGGAACCAACGTCGTGGTGCTGACCTCGACCGACGTCAGCACCGCTGAGCTCGACGGCGCACCCGTCTCAGCGCAGCTGAACAAGCCCATCCGATCCGCGCAGCTGTACGAGTGTCTGAGTCAGGTTCTGTCATCGACGGCTCGCGTTCCGCACTCAGATGCACCGGATCTCACCGGTGTTCAGCAGCCGGATCGCGGACGCGTCCTCGTCGTGGAGGACAACGCGATCAACCAGCTCGTAGCGCGTGGCCTGCTCGACCAGCTCGGGTTCGTGGTCGACATCGCCGGAAACGGCTACGAGGCCCTCGCGGCACTCGACAAGGCTGCGTACGCCGCCGTGTTGATGGACTGCCAGATGCCCGAGATGGACGGCTACACCGCGACCGAGGAGATTCGACGACGAGAAGGGTCCGGCCGCCACACCCCGATCATCGCGATGACGGCCGCAGCACTGGCCGAGGATGAGGAACGGTGTCTCGCCGCCGGCATGGACGCGTACCTCCCCAAGCCCATCGATGGCAAGCGCCTGGAGACCATCCTGATTCACTGGACTGCCAGCCGTGGCTCGGCGTGACGAAGGCTCGTTCCCGCCAAGCGGGCAGCGATCTCGGTACGGAGTCGAGTCATCGAACCCAGCGCGAAGCGGAGGACTCACGGTATTGCTGCCCGGGCCAGCACACGCCAGCGGGGTCAGCTGGACGCCGGTTCCCAGTCGCACCGGTGGTGGTGCCGTCATGGGGTGGCACCGACGCTGCGGTCGTGTTTGAGTGGGTCGCGTGCCCAGCCGTTTGGACGTCGACTACCTCGTCGTCGGCGCGGGGGCCATGGGAATGGGTTTCGTCGACGCACTGATCGACCACGCGGACGTGCGCGTGGCCATGATCGACCGACGCGACGGCGTGGGTGGCCACTGGCGCAACGCGTACCCGTTCGTGCGACTGCACCAGTCCTCGACCTTCTACGGCGTCGCGTCGCGGGTGCTCGGCGGCGGTCGGATCCAGACGACCGGACCGGAGATCGGGCTGCACGAGCGCGCGGACCAGCCGAGCATCATCTCCTACTACGAGCAGGTGCTGGCGGAGTGGATGGTCGGCCAGGGACGTGTCGAGTTCTTTCCCCGCTGCGACTATGTGGGCGGTCGCACCTTCGTCTCGCGAGACTCCCACGAGCGCTTCGAAGTGCCCCAGCGGTGCCGAGTGGTCGACGCCCGCTATCTCGCACCCGACATCCCGGCGGAGACGCCGCCGAAGTTCGAGGTCGTTGACGGCGTGCGGGTCGTTCCGGTCAACGATCTTCCCGCCTGGGAGGGGACGAGCAGCCAGTACATCGTCGTGGGCTCGGGCAAGACCGCAACGGACGCCTGCATCTGGCTGCTCAGCCGCGGCATCGACCCCGACGCGATCTGCTGGGTGCGGCCGCGCGACCCCTGGATGCTGAACCGGGCACTGATCCAGCCGGACCCGGCCATCTACCTCGGCATGGTGGCCGAGATGATGCGCCTGGCGGCCGAAGCCACCTCGCTGCCCGAGCTGTTCGGGCAGCTGGAGGACGCCGGCATCATGCTGCGGATCGACCGATCGGTGACTCCGACGATGGCCAAGGCGCCGACCCTGGGGACGTGGGAGCTCGACCGCCTGCGCAGCATCACGCAGGTCGTCCGTCGCGGCCACCTCCGGGTGGCCCGGCGCGGCCGGCTCGACCTGGTGGAGGGATCGGTCACGATCGCCGACGACGCGCTGGTCGTCCACTGCGCCGCCGACGGGCTGAAGAACCCGCCGTTGGTGCCGATCTGGGGTCCCGACTCGATCACGCTGCAGCCCGTCCGGGCCGGCTTCCCCTGCTTCGGAGCCGCTCTGATCGGCTACGTCGAGGCCACCCGCGTGGACGACGCCGACAAGAACGGTCTCTGCTCGCCATCCTCGTACGGGAACTCGCTGGCCGACTGGGCCCGGATGAACGTCCGGGGCGCCCGCAACACCGCCGCCTTCACCGCCGAACCGGACATCAAGCAGTGGACCGACAGAATCGCCGTGAATCCCGCACGGATCCCGCCTGAGCATCCAGGCTCCCCCGGTCTCGCCGACGCCGTGGACCGGCTGGGCCACTACCTCGGCCGCGGTATTGCGAGGCTGGCCGATCTCAGCGGTCACCCGGCCTGAGCGCAGCTCAGCGTGAGAGTCCGCTCGTCGAGGTCCGCGTGAACACCCCCGAAGGCGTCGGCGGCGAGGAGGAGCGAACTACTGCGGAGCCGGGCGCAGCCGCACGTGGTCGCTGCGCAGATCCGACACCCGCGGCACGCCGAGAAGGGCGAGCGTCGACGCAACCTCCTCGACCAAGATGTCAGCCGCCCGCCCAACTCCACGCTCGCCACCGGCCATCAGCCCGTACAGGTAGGCGCGTCCCAGCAGAGTCGCCGTCGCGCCGAGCGCCACCGCTGCGACAACGTCGCTGCCCGACATGACGCCTCCATCGACGTACACCTCCGCCCGGTCACCCACCGCGTCGACCACGGCGGGCAGCGCCTCCAACGGTGTGATGGCCCGGTCCAGCTGCCGTCCCCCATGGTTCGACACGACAACGCCGTCCGCTCCAGTGTCGACGACAGTCCGGGCATCGGCCGCGGTGAGGATGCCCTTGACCAGGAGCGGTCCGTCCCAGACCGAGCGGAGCCAGGCCAGGTCGGCAATCGTCGCAGCCGGGTCGAACAGGCGGCCGGCCAGCTCGGCGACGGTCCCATCGAAGCGTGTGAGGGACGCAAACTCGAGAGGCTCGGTGGTGAACAGGTCGAACCACCACGCGGGATGCAGGGCGCCCTCAGCGAAGGTCTTCAGCGACAGGGACGGCGGGATGGTCAGGCCGTTGCGAACATCCCGCTGCCGGGGCCCGGCGATCGGGGTGTCGACAGTGAGCACCAGCGCCTCGAAGCCGGCGGCCGCGGCACGTGCCACGAGGTCGCGACTCGCCCCGCGGTCGCGCCACAGGTAGAGCTGGAACCACCGCCGCCCACCCGGGGCCGCTGCGGCCAGACGCTCGATCGACGTGGTGCCCATCGTCGACAGCGCGTACGGGATGCCGACCCGTTCGGCGACTCGGGCAACCGCCGACTCGCCGTCCGTGTGCATCATCCGGGTGAAACCGGTCGGTGCGAACACGAACGGGACAGCCGCCCGCTGCCCCAGGACGACTGTCGAGGTGTCGACCAGAGACACGTCCTGAAGAACCTGCGGGATGAACTCGAGCCGCTGGAAGGCCTCGCGGGACCGACGCAGGGCGTACTCGTCACCGGCGCCCCCATCGACATAGTCGGAGACGGCGCGGGGAACCCTGCGACGGGCGAGAACCCGCAGATCGGCGATGGACACCGCCCCCGCCAGCCGCCGATCGGTGGGGTTGAGCACCGTACGTCGCCGCCGGAGCAGAGGTCTCAACTCCGACCATCCCGGGACCCGTCGAGCGGTCATGGTCGAGTTCTACACGACCGTTGTCGGCGACCCGGAGACGCACCGTCGACCGACCACACCAGCGATGCCAGCTGAGCCTGTCCACGCAGGGCGCATCCTTGCCAGATCTTGAGGTTTCCTGAAGGTGGAGGTCAGCCGCCGCGAAGGTTGTTCCGTCAACCTTATGTCGTCGGAGGCCTCGGGGAGATCGAAGATCACGCCAGGATCGGACGCTTTACACCGCTTCGTCGGTCGGGGGAACGACAGCTGGAGGAAGCACCGCCGCGACAATGCGCGCGGGCCTGGATCGGACGAGAAATCGATCTGGGCCCGCGTTTCGCATGCCAGCGTTGCTCTCCAGGGGGAGCGGACGAGTCCATGCCCCCGATCGGCGCGGAAGTCCACTTCAGGACATGTCCCAAAGAGGACGTGGAAATGCGCATGCAGGCCGGTTCTCCGGTCTAGTCTGGTCTCAACGCAGAAACACCCCCGATGTTTCACGTCACTCTCGTGAAGGTCTGTGGCCCCCTGAACCCCCGAGCAGGCGGCCACGGACCTTCGCCTTGTCCGCCCTGGGGAGAGGCCCGCGCGACCAGCCCGTGGACGGCAACGAACCGGCCGGATCAGGGTTCCTGGCTCGGTTGCTCAGGTTCACCCGGCGATCTAGTTTTGTCAGGTGTTGACGAATCGTTCCGCACCACACGCCCGGGTCACTCCGGTGCTGACCGTTGTTGACGTCCGCGCGGCGGTCGCCTGGTACAGCGAGGTCTTCGGTTTCGTGGAACACGTACGCATCGGCGAGGGGCATCGGGCGCAGCTCGGCCTGCCGGGGGAACCTGCTGCCGAGCTCGTCGTCGCCGAGGTGCGGCCGGGCCGACGTGTCCCCGGCGAAGGCCGGTCGCATCAGGTGATGCTCAAGGTCGACGACGCCGCGGCCGTCGTCGACCTGGCCCAGGCCCGCGGCGCCACCCTGGCCGATCCACTGCACGACTGGGAGTACGGGGAGCGGCAGGCCGCGGTGAACGACCCGTTCGGTCATCAGTGGGTACTCAACGAGACGCTGAGCGACGTCGCCCCCGAGGAGTGGGGTGGTCACACCGTGGTGCCGCGTTCTCCGTCACCTCGAGCAGCAGCGGGGTCCGGAGCCGCGACGTGAAGCTCTCCGTCTAGCTCAGGGACACTTGTCGACGGTCGACTGGCCGCACGTCCGCAGCGCCGAGCTCCGAGTTGGCCTGACCACCTACGCCACTCGGACCTGGTTCAGCGGAGCTGACCGGCCGCTGCCCTCTCGGACTGTTCGCGCGTCATCGGACGGACTCGACCGCAGACGGTGCACGTGTCGTCGTAGCGCGTACCGAGTGGGATGAGTGGGATGAAGAAGATGCTGAATCTGCGGACGTACTTCGTCAGGTGGTGCGCACCCTGATTTCCGCAGCGCTCGCAGATTGCCGAGACCGTGCCCACAAGATGGTTGCGACCCGTCAGCCCGAAGATGATCAGCACCGGGCGAGAATACTCGAGGAAGCCAGCCACCCGGGGCTAGTCCCGTGTCAACGCTAGATCGCGTGTAGTGCGGCCACATCGAGTCCGTCAAGACCCAACGACTGCAGCGAACGCGGGGGATCGGCTGCGAAGTCTCGGTCCAACAGGACCGAGGCGATCTTGATCACTGCGTCCATCGTTGGCGTCGGGACGCCCGCCACCCGGGCGAGCTCGGTGAACAGCACCAGGGTGTAGCCGACATCCTCGGTGAGATAGCGGTTGTCGAGGCTGCTCTGGGCCTTGATCCCCAAGAAGCCCGGCGCCGTCGAGTAACCGGTGTCGTAGTTGTCCTCGATCATGTAGCCCTGGGTGATGCCCATGACGGGATCCGGGAGGATCGTCTGGCCGTACGCCGCCGCGATGGCGATCCGCTCCTTGTCGACGGCCTGCATCAACCGACCCACGGCCGGCGTGACGCCGTCCTCGTAGAAGAAGAAGTCGCCGTCGGTGCCGTCGATCCTGGCCGCGTTGGACAGCGTGACCGCAGGGTGGATCACCGGGTTGCCGTTCTGCAGCGTGGTGGCCAGGACGCTGCCCGACGCGGTCATCCCCGGATAGACCTCGGAGAGTGCGGTGGTGAGTCGGACGGTCTCGCTGCCGGGCGAGGCGGCACACCCCATGCCCGCACGCAGCTTGAGGAAGATGTTGATCTCCGCCGGTCCCGTGATCCGGACCGCGTACGGCAGGGTGCTGGTCTCGGCCACCGTGAAGCGCGCGTCGTCGTGGCTCAGCCCAGCCGCCCGTCGGAAGGCCAGGCTGCCCAGGCACGTGGTCGGACACACCACCACGTCCTGGCCCGGTGACAGGTGCGGCGCCGCGGCCGCCGCCAGCGCCTCGGTGGCGTAGGCCGGGCAGACGACGAAGATCAGCTCAGCGCCGGAGACCGCCCGCTCGGCATCGACACCCGCGTACGCGATCGGCGCGGTTCCGGCCTCGTGACCGGTGCAGACGATCTCGCCGCGCTCAGCGACCGCTGTTGTCTCACCGGGATACTCCCTGGTGGCGCAGAGACGGACCGTGTGCCCCGCCCGGGCCCAGTCGTACGCGACGGCGCACCCGCCGTTGCCCGCACCCAGAACTGCAACCTCCACGTCGGGCCTCCTGTTCGCCGGATCCGCGCCGCCCGGAGCGTGGTGTCAAAGCCTATGGTCCGCGGTCGGTGGTCAAGGCGGGGGGCGGCCGAACCGTTGAAACGGGACGTTCGGGCCGAAGACCCGGAAGGCAGAGACCGAGTTGCAGGCGGACCCGTCCAGCTGACCACGGCTCGGGTCGGCGCCGTCGACACGAAGGCCTGAGACCCGTTGCGGACGCCCGGTCAGGCGGTGGTGTCGGAGACGCCGGCCACTCCAGGGCCGGGCTCTGAGCGCGACCTCGACCGAGTCCCACAGCCGACCATCGTCGATTCGAACCAGCGGCTGGGCTGCGCTATAGTTTCGCGGGCGCTTCGATGAGGAGTGCACCACCAGGCCCCGTAGCGCAGTTGGTTAGCGCGCCGCCCTGTCACGGCGGAGGTCGCGGGTTCGAGTCCCGTCGGGGTCGCGGAAGCGGTGATCGCATCGTGTGGTCACCGCTTTGGCGTCCGGCCCGTGCTCGCACGGTCGGGCGAGGCCAGGTAGCTCAGCTGGTAGCAGCGTTCGCCTGAAAAGTGAAAGGTCGCCGGTTCGACCCCGGCCCTGGCCACCAGCTCGACCCTGGCCACCCAGCCCGTGCGACACCACCGCCCCGCCTCGAGCGGGGCGTTCCGCGTCCGGGCGAAACCCTCCTCGACAAGGCCCTTCTCCCGACACGCCCAACTCGGATGCTGTGCAACCGCTGTGCCGCTCTACCCGGAAGAGACCCACATCAAACCCCCAAGATGAGGAGGCACCATGCGACGACGCATGCTGGCGATCGGCGCCGCTACCGCTCTGGCCCTGTGCGGACTGGCGCTGCCCGCCCAGGCCGCTGAGCAGGCTCAGTTGTCTGTGCTGCACGGCGTACCCGAGCTGACAGTCGACGTCTGGGTCGACGGCAAACGCACCCTGGACGACTTCGAGCCCGGCACGCTGGCCGGCCCGCTGAAGCTCGACGCCGGCACCTACTCGGTGGCCATCACCGCTGCCGACGCCGACGACGACTCCGATCCGGCTATCGGCCCGGTGGATCTCGAGCTGGAGTCCGGCGGCAACTACACCGCCGTGGCCCACCTGAAGGAGAACGGTGATCCGACGGCCACGCTCTTCGACAACGACACCTCCCAGACCGACGCCGGTCAGGGTCGGCTCACCGTGCGCCACGTCGCTGCCGCTCCGGCCGTCGACGTGCTGGCCGGTGGCGATCCGGTGGTGGAGAACCTGAGCAACCCGGACGAGGCGTCGCTCGACCTGGACGCCGGGACCATCGAGGCTGCTGTCGCCGCGACCGGCACCACCGATCCGGTGATCGGTCCGGCCGACGTCACGGTCGAGGAGGGCGTGCTGACCATCGCGTACGCATGGGGATCGCTCGAGGACGACAACCTCGAGCTGGCCACCCAGACCATCAGCGGTCTGCACTCCGGTCCTGGCGGGGTGCACGGCGGCGAAGCCGGTCTCGCCGCCAGCAGCGCGCTGCCGGGCGCGTTCGCTGCGCTCATCGTCGGCCTGGCAGGCGCCTTCGTCATCCGCCGTTCGCCGCGGTCGGCGGCAGTCCGCTCCGGTCGATAGGTTCCTGCACCAGTGACCCGCTCCCCCACCGGTGAGTCCGGCCGCCCCCTCGGGGCGGCCGGACCGCTGGCGTCCACCCTCGTCGCGGTACTGACGGCGGTGGGTCTCGGATGTGCGGCGACCGGTGCGTCGGCGGCTCCGAGTGCCACCGCGGGCCTGGATCCGAGGCCGGTGGCGGAATCGGACATCCGCGGGGTGGTGGCAGCTGCGACGGGACGGGACGTCCTCGTTCTGCGTCGCGCACCAGAGAACACAGCTCCCGGACCGGCCGCCGAGCGCGTCACCCGACGCGCGGCCGAGAACGCAGCGCCCGAACCAGCCGCCGGCCCTGCGACTCGGGGCTCGTCGGAGAGGGCCGGGCCGCAGCCGCCCGTCGTCGACGCCCGCCTTCGAAAGCCGGCGAGCACGCGGAAGGGCCAGCCGGTGCGGATCCAGGTGTCCGCCGCCGACCTCGACGTCTCGGTCCGACCCACCGGGGTGGCCGAGGACGGCACCATGGAGCTGCCGGACACGGTCCGCCGGGCGGGCTGGTATCGCTACTCGGCTCTGCCCGGCAGCCGGGTCGGGTCGACCGTGATCGCCGCGCACGTCGACACCCGGGCGGAAGGTCTCGGCCCTTTCGCTGGGCTGGCCGAGCTGCGCAAGGGCGATCGCATCGTGGTCAGCGACCGCTCGGGGACTGAGCACGGCTACCGCGTTCGGGTCATCCGGCAGGTCACCCAGTCGAGGCTGCCGGTCGACGAGCTGTTCGACCGTGGCGGAGCACCTCGGTTGGTGCTGATCACCTGCGGCGGCGCGTACGATGCCCGCAACGGCTACCACGACAACATCGTGGTTCTGGCGGAGCCGGACTCGTGAGCACCGACCTGGGAAGGGGCATCGGCGTGACCACGCTGGACGATGACCACGACGAGGTCGCGCAGCGTTTCGGAGCCGGTGACGAGCAAGCGCTCGAGGCGCTCTATCGGCGCTATTCCTCGCTTGTCTACACCGTCGCCCTGCGCTCGCTAGGCGATGTCACCGACGCCGAGGACGTGCTGCAGCAGGTCTTCATCGCGGCCTGGCAGGGTCGAGAGCGCTACCGGCCGGAACGCGCCCGGATCGCGACCTGGCTGCTCGGCATCGCCCGCAACAAGATCGTGGACATGCACGCCGCGCGTGGACGCCGCCGACGGATCCAGTCCGAGGCGACGCACCAGCTGGTGACGGGCGACGTGCTCCCGGTCGACGTCGCCCAGCAGATCCTGATGGCCGAGGAGATCGCCCGCCTCGACACGGTCCCGCAGCAAGTGCTGCGACTCGCGTTCTACGAAGACCTCACCCACACCCAGATCGCCGAGCGGCTGCAGCTGCCGCCGGGCACCGTCAAGAGTCACATCCGCCGCAGTCTGATCAAGCTCAGGAACCGCATGGAGGTGATGCCTGATGCATACGGATCCTGAGGTCCTCGCCCTGGTGGCGCTGGGC
>Ga0190275_10003324_pt1 | contig 11459 bp, 8 predicted proteins | sample Popmic550T_FD_133745 | JGI IMG/M metagenome (GOLD analysis project Ga0190275, IMG submission 133745) | Populus adjacent soil microbial communities from riparian zone of Yellowstone River, Montana, USA - 550 T | ecosystem: Environmental > Terrestrial > Soil > Riparian zone > Trees stand | place... | reverse complement strand
GCCCTGATGGTCGTCAGGGAGCTGCTGCTCGGACCGAAGAGGTTCAGCGACATCCGCCGCGGACTGCCCAAGCTCAGCGCCGATGTCCTCTCACAGCGGCTGCGCGGTCTCGAGGAGGCGGGGATTGTCTCCCACCACAAGCTTCCCCCTCCCGCGGGGACGCAGGTTTATGAGCTCACTCCGCGCGGGATGGCGCTGGAGCCGGTGCTGATCGAGCTCGGGCGCTGGGGCGGCTGCAACGCGCCCGACCCTACGCCGGAGATGTGCATGAGCCTCGACGCGCATCTCGTCTCGCTCCGGACCCTGTTCGACCCCGCACGCGCCGGAGGCTTGACAGCCGAAGTGCAGCTGCTCCTCGACGACGAGGCGTTCGCCGCGTCGATCGCCGGCGGCAGCCTCGAGGTCGGTCGCGGAGAGCTCGCCCGCCCCGACGCCACGATCAGGTCCTCAGCCGGGACCCTCCTCGACGTCCTGCACGGCCGCCGCAAGCTCGACGACGCGCTTTCCGCGGGCGACATGCAAATCGAAGGCGACCGCGAAAGCGGCCGCCGGTTCACGACCCTCTTCCCACTCCCGTCGCCGGCGCCGCTTCCCGCCTAGGCGGACCCGCCGTTCATCCGGCTGGCTGATTCCGCCATCCCCAGCAGCGCCTGGACGACGAGCGGATCGAACTGCGAGCCCGAGCACCTACACACTTCGACCAGCGCGTCCGCTTCGCTCATCGCCGTCTGGTGCAGGCGATCGTCGGTCATCGCCGAGTAGGAATCGGCCAGCGCGAGGATGGAGGCCTCCACGGGTATCCGGCCTGCGCTCAGGCGATTCGGATAGCCGCGCCCGTCGGGGCGCTCGTGGTGCATGAGGACCCATTCCGCCTCCTCGACCAGGCCGACGCGCCGCAGATATCGCCAGCCCGTCTCGGGATGGAGCCGGACGAGGATCCATTCCTCCTCGGTCAGCGGACCGCGCTTGTTGATGATCTCCTCGGGCACCGCGAGCTTCCCGATGTCGTGAAGTGCCCCGGCCAGATACAGGCGCTCCGACGTTTCGACGGATAGGCCGATCCAGCGACCGAGGTGTCTCGCGAGGCTCCCGACCGCACTCGAATGTTCGGCGAGGCCGCTCTCCTTGATCAGGCGGAGCAGGGGCTCCGCGCGGTCCATGCTCAGGTCGAGCGTGTCCTCCATCACAGAGCTAACGCGCCCGCCCCTCGGGTGTCAGGACCAATCAGACGTTCGCCTCGATGACCGCCCTACTCGATGACGGCGAGCGCGGCCCCCGCCTCCACCTGATCGCCCTCCGCGACGCGGACGTCCGCGAGCGTCCCCGACGCCGGTGCCGTCAGCTCGTGCTCCATCTTCATCGCCTCGAGGACGACGAGGACGTCGCCGGCCTCGACCCCATCCCCCTCGGCGGCCGCGAGCTTGATCACCTTCCCCGGCATCGGCGCGACCAGCGCGCCCTCGCCCAGCGCCTCCTCGTTGCCTGGGAAGCGGGGCAGCTCCCGCAGGCTCGACTGGCCGTCGGGGCCGTTGACATGGTGGACGTCGCCGGCGCGGCGGACGCGGTAGCGGCGGGCGATCCCCGTGACCTCGAGATCGACGAGGCCGGGCGCGGCCGAACGTAGGACCGCGCCCTCGAGAGGCTCTCCGTTCACCGCGATCTCGAGGCCGCCGCGGCGCAGCGCGTAGGTGACGGCGAGATCCCCCTCCCCGCCCTCGAAGCCGATCCTCTGGGGCTCGCTGAAGTTGTTGCGGAACCCGGCGGGCGCGAACGCCAGCACCTGCGCGGTCGCTCGCCGTCCCGCCATCGCCGCAAGCGACGCCGCCGCTGCGTGGACCCGCTCCCCGTCCGGATCCACCAGCCGCTCCAGGAGGCTCTCGTCGCGCTCGAGGAAGCCGGTGTCGGTCTCGCCCGCGGCGAACTCGGGCGAGCGGAGGATCCGGGCGAGCAGGTCGCGGTTCGTCACCAGTCCGTCAACCTCGGCCGCAGCGAGCGCCGAGGCCAGACGCGCCGCCGCCTCTGCTCGCGTCGGCGCCCAGGCGATCAGCTTGGCGAGCATCGGGTCGTAGTGGGGGCTGACGACGCTGCCGTCCTCGACCCCGGAGTCGATCCGCAGCCCCGCGGGGTCACCTGGGCCGGCGGGTGACGCGAACGGCTCGGCGCCGTCGATCACGAAGCGCGTGAGCGATCCGATCTGCGGCAGGTAGCCGCCGGCCGGGTCCTCGGCGTAGAGCCGGACCTCGATCGCGTGCCCGTCGATGGCCGGCTCGCGCGCGGCCGCGCCGACTTCTCCCCCGGCGGCGATCCGCAGCTGCTCGGCCACCAGGTCCACCCCGAGGACCATCTCGGTGACCGGATGCTCGACCTGTAGGCGGGTGTTCATCTCGAGGAAGTGGAAGCTGCCGTCGTCGGCGAGCAGGAACTCGACCGTCCCCGCGCCGACGTAGCCGACCGCCTCCGCCGCGGCGACCGCGGCGGCGCCGAGCCGGTCGCGGAGGTCCTCGTCGACCGCGATCGACGGCGCCTCCTCGACGACCTTCTGATGCCGGCGCTGGATGGAGCACTCGCGCTCGCCGAGGCTGACCGTCGTCCCGTGCGTGTCGGCAAGGAGCTGGATCTCGATGTGCCGCGGCTTGACGAGGAGCCGCTCGAGGAAGACCGTAGCGTCACCGAACGCCGACTCGGCTTCGCGCCGCGCGCCGGCGACGGCGTCCTCGAGCTCGGCCGCGGATTCGACCGGCCGCATCCCCTTGCCGCCGCCCCCCGCCGACGCCTTGACCAGCAGCGGGTAGCCGACGCGCTCGGCCTCCTCCGCCAGATCATCACCTGCGGCGCCATCCCCGAGCTCGCATCCAGGGACGACCGGCACGCCGGCCTCCTCCATCAGCGCGCGGGCGCGGACCTTCGAGCCCATCGCCTCGATCGCCTCCGGCGGCGGGCCGATCCAGACCAGACCTGCGTCGGCGACCGCGCGGGCGAAGTCGGCGTTCTCGGCCAGGAAGCCGTAGCCCGGGTGGACCGCGTCGGCTCCGGTCCGGGCGGCGGCGTCGAGGATCTTGGCGACGTCGAGGTAGGTCTCGGCGGCGCTCGTCCCGCCGAGGGCAACGGACTCGTCGGCCTCGTCGGCGAACGGCGCGTCGGCGTCCGGCTCGGAGTGGACGGCCACGGTCGCGATCCCGAGGCGACGACAGCCGGCGAAGACGCGGCGCGCGATCTCGCCGCGGTTGGCCACGAGGACCTTCGAAATTGATGTCTGCTCGACCATCGCTACATCCGGAAGACGCCGAAGCGCCGCGATCCCTCGACCTGCGCCGAGCACGCCGCCGAGAGCGCGATCCCGAGGACGGTGCGGGTGTCGCGCGGGTCGATGATGCCGTCGTCCCAAAGCTCGCCGCTGGCAATGAATGCGTCCGACTCGCGCTCGATCTGCTCCTCGACCGCCTTCGTCCCCGCCGCGAGGGCGTCTTCGTCCACCTCGATCCCGCGCCGCTTGGCGCCGGAGCGCATGACGATCTCCATCACCCCCGCGAGCTGCTTCGGACCCATCACGGCCGTCTTGTGGTTCGGCCAGCTGAAGATGAAGCGCGGCTCGAAGCTCCGCCCGCACATTCCGTAGTTGCCGGCGCCGTAGGAGCCTCCCATCATCAGCGTCAGCTTCGGGACGCCGGCGTTGGCGACCGCGTTGATCATCTTCGCCCCCGCCTTGACGATGCCGGTCTGCTCGTACTTCTCGCCGACGATGTAGCCCATCGTGTTCTGGAGGAAGAGCAGCGGCGTGTCCACCTGATCGGCGAGCTGGATGAAGTGGGCGGCCTTCTCGGCGTCCTCGTTGAAGATCACCCCGTTGTTGGCGAGGATCGCCACCGGCCATCCGTGGAGCTCCGCCCAGCCCGTGACGAGCTGAGTTCCGTAGGCGGGCTTGAACTCGTCGAAACGCGACCCGTCGACGATCCGGGCGATCACCTCGCGCGCATCGAAAGGGATCTTCAAGTCGAGCGATGCGATTCCGAGGAGCTCCTCGGGGTCGTGCAGGGGGTCGAGCCCCTCCCCCTGCGGCTCCGGCCCGTGCTTACGCCAGTTCAGATTGCGGACGATCTCGCGGCCGATCCGCGCGGCGTCGGCCTCGTCGACCGCGGTGAACTCGGAGACGCCGGAAACGCGCGCGTGCATGTCGGCGCCGCCGAGCGCCTCCTCCTCGGCCTCCTCGCCGGTCGCCATCTTCACGAGCGGCGGGCCGCCGAGGAAGACGAGCCCCTGCTCGCGGACCATCACGGTGTAGTCGGACATGCCGGGGATGTAGGCGCCGCCGGCGGTGGAGTTGCCGGTGATGATCGCCACGGTCGGGATCCCCGCCGCCGACTTCCGGGTCAGGTTGCGGAACGTTGCGCCGCCGGGTACGAAGATCTCCTTCTGCCGCGGCAGATCGGCGCCGCCGGATTCGACGAAGCCGATCGAAGGCAGCCGGTTCGACATCGCGATCTCCTGGGCGCGCAGCCCCTTGCGCAACGTGTAGGGGTTGGAGGTGCCGCCGCGGACCGTCGGGTCGTTGGCTCCGACCATGCACTCCACGCCCTCGATGACGCCGATCCCGTTCACCGATGAGGCGCCGACCTCGTACTCGGAGCCGTAGGCGGCGAGCGCCCCGACCTCGAGGAAGGGGGAATCGCGGTCGAGGAGCAACTCGATTCGCTCTCGCGGCAGCAGCCGGCCGCGAGAGTGGTGGCGCTCGATCCGCTTCTCGCCGCCGCCGGACCGCGCCTTGGCCTGCTCCTCCTCGAGCTTGCCGAGCCGCTCGAGCATCCACTCGCGGTTGGCTCGGAACGTCTCGGAGGTCGTGTCTATGCGGGATCGAAGCTCAGCCAAAGTAGAAAGTAGACATTACTACTTCCTACTCTGTGGATGTCGGATTTAGGTACCGATCCTGCACGACGGCTACCGTCGCGGCCGTGAGCCCGCTGCCGAGCACCGACGAGACGAAGCAGGAGGGCTCGCCCCACTCCCTGCGCTACGTGCTCCTGCGCCTGCTTGCCGCGCTCGCGATCGCGGGCGCGTTCTTCGCGATCGATCAGATCTGGATCGAAGACGACCCGCTCCGCGACCAGTTCGGGGCCTCGGTCAAGTCCTACGAGATCGAGAGCGAGGTGCTCGAGCGGACCCTGCCGGCCAAGGTCGTCGTCCCGCCCCAGGCGCCGTCGAAGGACCGCAGCCTGCTCGTCTTCCTGCACGGCCGCGGCGAGGACGAACGCAGCTACCTCGACGAGTCGATGTTCGAGGCGCTCGCAGACCAGCGCGGCCGGGCGCCGGTTGTCGCGTTCCCGTTCGGCGGTGACTCTTCCTACTGGCACGACCGCGACTCCGGCGACTGGGCCTCCTACGTGCTCGACGAGTTCATTCCCCAGGTCGTCGTCCGCTACGACATCGATCCCGACCGGATCGCGATCGGCGGGATCGCGATGGGCGGCTACGGCGCTTTCAACATCGCGCGGCTCGGGCCCGATCGTTTCTGCGCGGTCGGCGGACACTCCCCGGCGATCTGGGAGAGCGCCGGCGAAGCCGCTCCGGGGGCGTTCGACGACGAGGAGGACTTCGAGGCGAACGACGTGATCGCCGCGGCCGAGGATCCGACCTCGTACGAGGGCTTACGACTCTGGTTGGACGCGACCGACGACGACCCGTTCCTCGCCGGCAACGAAGCGCTCGAGGAGGCCCTGCGCGAGAGCGGGGGGCGGCCGGTGGTCAAGCGCTACTCGGGCGGCCGGGCCTGGGACGACTACTTCCAGTTCTACGCGCACGCGCTGAACGAGTGCAAGCCTTCCGATCCTGCTTCCGAAGACTCGCTTTCAACCGGGGGAACCGGACGCGAAGCGGAGGATTCTCCCGGAGTTACCTTTAGCCCGCCGAGCGACAAGTCTTCCCCTCGCAACCCCGAAGCGCCTCGAGACGACGCTTCAGGCGCTGAGCAGCCTTGATGACCGTGGTGTCGCCGGAGCCCTCGACCTGCGGTGAGGTGAGGTTCTGCAGCTGGCCGGGGTCGGCGGTGCCCGTGAGGCTCCCGGTCAGGTCGTAGAGCTCGGTCTGGGCGTCGCGGATGCAGCCGCTCCCGGTCTGCTCGGCGTACTCCATATAGACGAGGCGGGGAGTGCGGACGCCGGCGTAGAAACAGTCGCTGCGAGTCTTCCCGCCCTCGATCAGCACCTCCCGATCGGGCCCGAAGCCGAACTTCTCGGGGTCGTCCGTCCCTTCCATCAGCGGGACGAGCGAGCGACCGTCGAGCTGGCGGCAGTTGCCCGGACGCGCGCAGGGCTCCGCCTTCCCGATCTCGAGGATCGTCGGGGCAAGGTCGACGTTGGCGGTCAGCTCCGTGACGCGACTCTCGGCGCGGCCGTCGAACACCTTGCTGCCGGCCAGCGTGACGAGCGGCATGTGGATGCCCTCCTCGTAGGGGACGTTCTTGCCGCCGAGGCGGTGCTGGCCCTGGAGGATCCCGTTGTCGGAGGTGAAGAAGAACACCGTGTTGTCGAGCTCGCCGGTCTTGCGGACGGCGTCGTAGATGTCCTCGATGCCGCGATCCACCGCGCGCAGCGAGGCGAGCCGGCAGCCGTAGGCGAGGTCGATCTGCCGCGTCCGCTCGCGGGTGAGCGGACGGGTCGGGATGAAGTCAGGCTTGTCGGAGACATCGGCCTCGTTGAAGGAGGCGTTGCGAGGCACCTGCGCGCCCTTGAAGAGCGCCTCGTCCCGCGGCCCCGGGACCACCAGGTCGGAACAGCGGCCGCCCCGGCCGGAGCCGGTGTGAGGGGCGAGGTTGTTGACCGTCATATAGAGCGGGCGCTTGTTCTTCGCCTCCTCGCGGATCGTCTCGACCGCGAAGTCGTTGACGACGGAAGTGAAGTAGTCGTTGGGCTTCGTCGCCTTGTGGACGCGATTGTTGTCGTCGGCGATCCCGTACGAGTAGTAGCGCGGCTCGAAGGTGGCGTGCCAGATGTCGACTCCGGGAGCGGGAGTGTCGTAGGGATTTTCCTTGTACATGTCGTAGCCCTGCAGGTACTTGCCGATCCAGGCCGTGCGGTAGCCGGCGTTGTGCATCCAGACCGGCAGGGTGTTGAACTTGTCGTTGAGCAGCCGGTAGCCGCCGCGATTGGAGAAGACGCCGGTTCCGTGCGGGTAGTCGCCGGTCAGGTAGGTGGCCCGCGAGGGGCAGCAGAGCGGCGTGGCGACGACGAAGTCGGAGAAGGTCGTCCCGCGGTCGACGAGCAGCTCGTGGGTCTTCGGCATCGTCTCGGGAGTGAAGTCCGAGAGCACCTGATCGTCGGTGTAGATGAAGATCACGTTGGGCAGATCGGCGACCTTGCGGGCTGCGGGCGGAGTGGGCCGGGGCTCGCCGGCGTTCTTACGCTCAGGCTCGGTCTCCTCGCCGCCGCTGCCGCAGGCGCCGAGGGCCGCTGCAAGCAGGGCAAGGGTGAGCGCGATGGCGGCCAGGAGTCGTCGCATCGGGTCCGGCAGGGTAGCTGGATGAACCTCAGGCGCGGGTAAGGACCGGTACGGGGTCTAGGCGTCCGCCGCCGTTCCTAGCATCGGGCGCATGCCTTCACTGATCACGTTCGAGGAAGCGCTTGCCCTGGGCGAGCTGGAAACCCACGAGGACATCGGCGAGCTGGTCGAGCGTGCCTGGTCGGTCCGGACCGAGCGGTTCGGCACCTCGACCGACATGTGCTCCCTCGTCAACGCGAAGTCCGGCGGCTGCGCCGAGGACTGCGGCTTCTGCGCCCAGTCACGTTATGCCGAGGCCGATACGCCGATGCACGCGATGATGGAGCCCGAGCAGATCCTCGAGCACGCGCGCGCCGCCGAGGCCGCGGGGGCGCATCGGTTCTGCATGGTCACCCAGGGCCAGGGGCTCTCGAAGCGGGACTTCGCCAAGATTCTCGAGGGCGCCAAGCTCGTCGCCGAGAACACCAATCTGAAGCGCTGCGCGTCGGTCGGCCACATCTCAGCCGACCGCGCCCACAAGCTCGCCGAGGCGGGGATCCAGCGGGTCCACCACAACGTCGAGACGGCCCGCTCCTACTACGACGAGGTGACGACGACCGTCCGCTACGAGGGCCGGATCCGGACCATCGACGCCGTCCGCGAGGCCGGAATGGAAACGTGCGTCGGCGGCATCCTCAACCTCGGCGAGACGCCCCGTCAGCGGGTCGAGATGGCCTTCGAGCTTGCCGAGATCGATCCGACCTCCGTGCCGATCAACCTGCTCAACCCTCGCAGCGGCACGAAGTTCGGCGACCGAGACATGATGGATCCCTGGGAGGTGGTCAAGTGGATCGCGGTCTTCCGGCTGATCCTTCCCGACGCGCTGTTCCGCCTCTGCGGCGGTCGCGTCGAGAACCTCCACGAGCTCCAGCCGCTGGCGGTCAAGGCAGGCCTCAACGGCGTGATGATGGGGAACTTCCTGACGACGCTCGGGGCCGAGCCCGCCGAGGACCGCGAGATGTTCACCGAGCTCGGGCTCAACGTCGCGCGCCAACCCGACAACGGCTCAAACCCGCGGCCCGACAACCGCGACGGCTGGCTCGATGGATCGCCTCCCCGCACGCCGATCGACGACCTCATCGACACCCAGGACGAGGCCGACCTGTGGGATCCGTCGTCGCAGCTGCGGGTGATCGCCAAGAAGGGGAAGGTTCCCGCTTACCCGAAGCCCTCCCGGGACGAAGCTGCATAGTGGCGGCGGCCTCGGTTCCCCCCGCGCCGACCGTTGCTGAGCGGCTGCGGGTGATTGAGGATGAAGGGTTGACTCGGCGGATGCGCCTCATCGAGTCCGCTCAAGGGCCCTCGGTCGAGATCGACGGCAAGCGCGTCCTGCTGCTCTGTTCCAACGACTACCTCGGGCTGGCCGCCCATCCCACCGTGGCCGCTGCAGCGATGGACGCGGTCGAGCGCTGGGGGACCGGCGCCGGATCCTCCCGCCTCGTCTCCGGGAACATGGAGCCGCACGAGCGGCTCGAACGGCGGCTCGCCGGCTTCCACGGGACCGAATCGGCGCTGCTCTTCGGCTCCGGCTACCTCGCCAACACCGGGATCGTCGCTTCGATCGCCCGGCGCGGTGACGTCGTCTTCTCCGACGCGCTGAACCACGCCAGCATCATCGACGGCTGCCGGCTCGCCGGAGCGCACACCTTCGTCTACCGCCATCGCGATCTCGAGCACCTCGCCTGGGCGCTCGCCCGCCTACCCGGCCACGCCAGCCTGATCGTCACCGACGGCCTCTTCTCGATGGACGGGGACGTCGCCCAAGTCGGCCATCTCTCGGCGCTGGCGAGGACGTACGGAGCGAAGCTGATGGTCGACGACGCTCATGCCGTCGGGGTGCTCGGGCCCGGCGGGCGCGGAACCGTTGCCGAGGCAGGGCTCGCGGGGGAGGTCGACGTGATCGTGGGAACGCTCGGCAAGTCTTTAGCTAGCTACGGCGCCTATGCCTGCTTGGGTAAGGAATTGCGCGAGCTCCTGGTCAACACCGCCCGCACGCTGATCTTCTCGACCGGGCTGCCGCCGATGTGCGCGGCGGCGGCCGAGGCCGCTCTAGGGGTGATCGAGGCCGAGCCCGAAAGGGTCGGGCGCGTGCGCGCCAACGCGTCGATCCTGCGGGCGATGCTGACACGGTCGGGGCTGCGAACCGGCGGCGGCGGGACCCAGATCATCCCGATCCCGGTCGGCGATCCCGACCGAGCAGTGGCAGCGTGCCGGCGGGCCCTCGACCGCGGGGTCTACGCGCAGGCGATTCGCCCGCCGACCGTTCCGGACGGAACTTCGCGGCTGCGGCTGAGCGTGATGGCGACCCACGAGCCCGACGACCTGCGCTCGGCGGCGGCGACCATCGCGGCGGCCGTCCGTTCAGTCGCCGCCAGCGGCGACTGGTCGATCGACCTGCCCGAGCCCGAGCCCGGCGAGCTTCGCCTCAGACGCCTGACGCCACAGCCGGTCAGGGTCGCGCCCGGCGCGTGAGCGCCGACGGGATCTTCGTCACCGGTACCGGCACGGAGGTCGGCAAGAGCGTCGTCTCGGCAGTCATCGCCCGAACGGCTGCAGCGGCGGGAAGTCGAGTGGCGGTCTTCAAGCCGGCGGTCACCGGACTCGAGGACGAGGGCGAGGGCGATCACGAGCTGCTCAAGCGGGCGTCGGGCTCCGAGCAGGCGAAGGCCGAGATCGCTCCGTACCGCTACGCGCCCGCCGTCTCCCCGCACCTCGCCGCGGAGCTGGCCGGCGAGGAGATCGACCGCGAGCGCCTGCTCACCGCCGCTCGGGTGGCCGCCGACGGCGCGGACGCGATCGTCTGCGAGGGCGTCGGCGGGCTGATGGTCCCGCTCGCCCGCGAGTACCTGGTGCGGAATCTAGCGGCCGAGCTCGGCTACCCGGTCGTCATCGCCGCCTCCCCCGGCCTCGGCACGATCAACCACACCCTGCAGACGATCGAGGCGGCCTGGGCGGCGGAGATCGAGGTGAGGGCGGTGGTGTTGACGCCTTGGCCCGCCGAGCCGTCACGCATGGAGCTCTCCAACCGCGACACGGTTGCTTTGCTGGGTGGGGTGGACGTGGAGGTGCTGCCCGAGATCGACCTGGCGGACCCGGAAGGCTGGCCGCCGCTCGATTTGCTCTGAGCCGGGTGATTGGCAGAAAACCGCGGTCGCACCGCGGAAATCTGCCAATGACACCGCTGCCGCCCGTTCCGACCGACCCCCCCACCCCGCAAACACCCACTTTTTCGAGCGCCGATGCCGTCCGGCCCCAGACCTAACTTCCTCAACGGATGAGCACCCGGATCGCGGACCTCGACCACCGTCACCTCTGGCACCCGTTCACCCAGCAGCAGGGCTGGGTCGAGGAGGAGCCCGTCGTCATCGAATCCGGCGAGGGGACGGACCTGATCGACGAGAACGGCGAGCGCTACATCGACGGGACCTCGTCGCTGTGGTGCAACATCCACGGCCACGGCCACCCGGCAATCGACTCGGCGGTCAAGGCACAGCTCGACAAGGTCGCCCACTCGACGATGCTCGGGCTCACCCACGCGCCGGCGGCCGAGCTCGCCGCGCGTCTCGTCGAGATAGCCCCGCCCGGGCTGACGCGGGTCTTCTACTCCGACTCGGGCTCCTCGGCGACCGAGATCGCGCTGAAGATGGCCTTCCAGTACTGGCGCCAGCGCGGCGGTCAGCACGCGCGGCGAACCTCGTTCATCGGCCTCGCCGAGGGCTACCACGGCGACACGATCGGAGCGGTGTCGCTCGGTGGCATCGACCTCTTCCACGGCGCCTACGAACCGCTGCTCTTTCCCAAGCACTGCGTCCCCGCGGGAGACGCCCGCGCGCTGGAAACGGCGCTCGATCGCTGGGGCGAGGAGATCGCCGCGGTCGTCGTCGAGCCGCTCGTCCAGGGGGCCGGCGGGATCCTCGTCCAGCCGCCCGGCT
>Ga0190275_10003323_pt1 | contig 11461 bp, 7 predicted proteins | sample Popmic550T_FD_133745 | JGI IMG/M metagenome (GOLD analysis project Ga0190275, IMG submission 133745) | Populus adjacent soil microbial communities from riparian zone of Yellowstone River, Montana, USA - 550 T | ecosystem: Environmental > Terrestrial > Soil > Riparian zone > Trees stand | place... | reverse complement strand
CCGTGCCGCCGAGCTCCTTGACGCGTGCCGCACTCGCGTCGCAGTCTTCAACCCCGAAGGTGATGTCCCAGTGCGGGGCAACGTCGTCGCCGGCGCCACTCATCGTGGCGACGACATCGCCGAAGCCCTCGGGCGCGCCCATCTCCTCCAGACGCGCCGGTAGCTCGGGGTCGCTCTGGGCGAGGAAGTCCTGGTAGCCCGCCTTCATCACCATGACGCTGCCATCGTCCTCATCGCCGAACGTCCAGCCGAAGACGGAGCCGTAGAAGGCCTCGGCTGAGCCGCGGTCGGCCGAGTGCAGGGTGCTGAAGACCCAGCTTCCCGCATCGTTGACCTGCTGGGAGCCGAGGCTCATTCCGGGCTGCCAGACGCAGAGCGAAGCGCCCTCGCGATCGTCGAAAGCGGCCATGCGCCCCGCGGGACCGATGTCGAAGGGCGGCAAAGTCACCTTCCCGTCGGCCTGCTTCACTGCCGCCACTGCGTCTTCGGCGTCGTCGACGCGGACGTAGGTGTTCCAGACGGGTTCCCAGTCCATATCGGGCTGCTCCCCGACGCCGGCGACCACCAGGCCATCGAGCTTGCCGCTGTAGTAGCGCGGCGCGCCCTCGGGGGAGACGTTCTCGAACTCCCAGCCGAACAGGCCGCCGTAGAAATCCATCGCCGGCTGCGGGTCCTTGCGTCCGGTGTCCACGTAGCACGGCACTCCGGCCGGATATTCGTTGCGCTGACTCATGTCTGCTCCTCTCGTCGGGTTCGTCAATCAGCTTACGAAGGGTTTAGGCCAGTTTCGGTCCTCAATCAAATGGCTCAAAAAACGCCAGTGACTACCGAATACGCTTGCGGCCTTGAGCATTCGCGGCACAGACAAGGTCTGGAAGCTCCTCGGGATGGCGCTGCTCGTTTGGCTCGTGCTCGGTGCCACGGCCGAGGCGCACCAGCCGCTCAACGTCCGCGCCGGCGCCGAGTCGACACGCGATTACTGGACGCCGAAGCGTCTCGCTTCAGCCGAGCCGGTGCCGGTTGCGTCAGCTCCGGGTGGTGGCGCGCTCGCGGCGCCGCGAAGCGCCGAAGCGGTCGGCCGACCTGGTCAGCGGCCGGGCACCGCGCCGGCCGGGATCGCCGGAGCTCCTCAGCTCAACCGCCTCTTTTCGGGTGAGGTCGCCGACCAGACGCTCTATCCGCAGTCGGCCAACGGCAAGCTCTTCTTCAGCTCCGGGCGGTCCGATTACGAATGCTCGGCCAGCGTCGTGCAAAGCCAGTCCAACAGCGTCATCCTGACCGCCGGGCATTGCATCTTCGGGCGCCGGGGCGGGTTCTCCAAGCGCCTCCTCTTCGTCCCCGCCTACGTCGACGGGGCTCAGCCCTACGGCTCCTGGACCTGGGACTTCGAGGTCGTCTCCAAGCAGTACTTCAAGTCCGAGAGCCTCCACTTCGACTACGGGGCGGTCAAGTTGCGGCCGAACGCGTCCGGGAGCATCGGCGACGTCGTCGGCGAGCTCGGCCTCCGCTGGAACCAGTCGCGCGACCAGCTCTACCGCGCGATCGGCTACCCGAGCAACCTCGCCGGAGGGGGGCGGATGTGGAACTGCGTCTCGGGCCTCGCCACCGTGGACAAGAAGCTCGCCGTGGGCCCGCCGCCGAGCGGGATCGAATGTGACATGGGCGGCGGATCGAGCGGCGGCGGCTGGACGATCGCCGACTCGACCGGCTTCTACCTCAACTCAGTGACCAGCTATTCGCTGCGGGGACTCTCCAACGTCCTCTTCGGCCCGTATCTGACCGGCAAGGTCAACGGGATCGTGAACCGCGCAAACCGCGGCTAGCTGGACGCGCTCAGCGCGGCGGCATCTGCGTGCAACTGCCGTCCGCGCGGAGGCCGTCGATCACGATCGCGAGGTGCCGGCGCCACGAGTCGGCCGTGACGAATGGGCCGTCGCTGCCGGGGGTGGAGGTTCCGAGTCCGCACATCAGCATCGGCACGTCCTCGGCCTGGGCGTCGGGACGGATCGCGCCCGCCTCCTGCGCGCGCGTCAGAGCTTCGCGAGTCAGCTCGAGCATGCCGACCCGCTCGGCGGCGGCCGACATAGCCTCGGGGCGGTCGCGCATGACCTCCGAGAGCGAGCGGTCGGTGGCCTGAAGCTCGCCGCCGCGCCAGAGGATCGATTCGAAGGCAGGCCCTGGGTCGTCCATCGCCAGCGCCTCGGTGGCGAACTCGGCGAGGCGCTCGAACCGGTGCTGGGCGAGCGCGTCGATCAGGTCGTCCTTGTTCGGGAAGTGCCGGTACACGGTGCCGACGCCGACGCCGGCGGCCCGGGCGATGTCGTCCATCTGCGCGTCCAGGCCCTCGGTCGCCATCAGTTCGCGGGCCGCCTCGATCACGAGCTCGCGGTTGCGGCGTGCGTCGGAACGCATCGCGCGGGGGAGCGGAGTAGCAGTTGCTTTGGCGTTCATTAGGAAATCGGAATGCAAACGGAACTCCTGTTCCGTATAGTTCCAAGCGGAAGCGGAACTCGGCTTCCGATTATAGGCGGCGACTGAGACTGAACACAAGGAGCACGCGATGACCGATCCCCAGGAATTCCAGGACAAGCGCTGGCTCGCTCTCGCGCTCCTCTGCATGGCGCAGTTCGTCGTCGTCCTCGACGCGTCGATCACCAACGTCGCGCTGCCGACGATCGGCCGCTCGCTCGAGCTCAGCCAGGACAACCTCTCCTGGGTCGTCAACTCCTACGTCCTCACCTTCGGTGGCTTCCTGCTCCTCGGTGGGCGTCTCGCCGACCTGCTCGGGCGCCGCCGCGTCTTCATGGCCGGCCTGATCCTGTTCGGGCTGGCATCGCTCGTCGGCGGCTTCGCCGAGTCCGAGGGCACGCTGATCGCCGCCCGCGCGGTTCAGGGGCTCGGTGCCGCGTTGCTCTCTCCCGCTGCGCTCTCGATCATCACCACCACCTTCAAGGACGGCGCCGAGCGCAACAAGGCGCTGGGCGCCTGGGGCGCGGTCGCCGGCTCCGGTGGCGCCGCGGGCGTCCTGCTCGGCGGCGTGCTCACCGAGTACGCGGGCTGGGAATGGGTGCTCTGGGTGAACGTGCCGATCGTCCTCGTCGCCGCCCTGCTCACCCCGCGCCTGATTCTGGAGAGCCGCGCGGAGTCCGAGTCCCGCAGCTTCGACGTCCCGGGAGCGGTCAGCGTCACCGCCGGGCTCGCAGTGCTCGTCTACGCGCTGGTCGAGGCGCCGGATGCCGGCTGGGGCTCGTCCTCGACGATCGCCCTGCTCGCCGTCGCGATCGCCCTGCTCGCCGCGTTCGTCGTGATCGAGTCGCGCTCGAAGGCACCGCTCGTTCCGTTCTCGATCTTCCAGAACCGGACGCTGACCGGCGCCAACGTCGTCGGCCTGCTGACCGGCGCATCCCTGTTCAGCATGTTCTTCTTCATCTCCCTCTACATGCAGAACGTGCTCGGCTACAGCGCGATCAAGGCCGGCCTCTCGTACCTGCCGCTGGCGCTGACGATCATCGCCGCCGCCGGTGTCGCGTCCGTGCTCGTCACGAGGGTCGGCTTCAAGCCGGTGCTCGCGGCGGGAATGGGGTTGGTCGCGGTCGGCCTGGCGTGGTTCAGTCAGATCTCGCCTGACGGGACCTATCTCGGCGACATCCTGTTTCCGTCGCTTCTGGCCGCCGCCGGCCTCGGGCTCTCATTCGTCCCGGCCACGATCGCCGCGATGAGCGGGGTCATCGACCGGGAAGCCGGCCTCGCCAGCGGGCTGATCAACACCTCCCAGCAGATCGGCGGAGCGCTCGGCCTCGCGATCCTCTCGTCTGTCGCGTTCTCGACCATCGACGACCTGGCTGCCCAGGGGGACGTCGGTCCCGCCGCGCTCACCGAGGGCTACGCGGACGCGTTCATGGTCGGATCGGGAATCGCCCTGCTCGGCGTGATCGCGACGTTCGTCCTGATCCGCAGCCGCGACTCCCGGGCGCACGTCGAACTCGGCGATGGGGCGGCGGCGCCAGCACCGGCACCCGCCTCGGCTGCGGACGCGCCCGCTTAGCGCGCACCGCGCCCGAGGTCGGCGCCTGTTCAGTGACGAGCCTCACAGGTGTTGGGCTGGCTGATCAGCCAGTATCTACGGACCGTGGCCACCGAGACCGTCGATCCCTCATCCGCGACGACCGGCGAAGACGATGTCGAGCGTCTCGACGTCCTGATCGTCGGCGCCGGGATCTCCGGCATCGGCGCGGCCTGTCACCTGCAGGAGGAGTGTCCCGGAAAGAGCTACGTGATTCTCGAAGCGCGCGAGGCGATCGGCGGCACCTGGGACATCTTCCGTTACCCCGGGATCCGCTCGGACTCGGACATGTTCACGCTCGGCTTCGACTTCGAGCCCTGGGAGGAGGCCGAGGCGATCGCCGACGGTCCCTCGATCCTCGAGTACGTCAACCGGACGGCGCGCAAGCACGGCGTCGATCGCAAGGTTCGATTCGGCCATCGGGTCGTCGGCGCCGAGTGGTCGAGCGAGTCGGCGACCTGGCGGATCCGTGCCGAGCGCAGAGACACCGGCGCGATGGTCGAGTTCGAAGCCGGCTTCTTACTCGGGTGCTCGGGCTACTTCGACTACGACGAGCCGCACCGCGCTGAGCTCACGGGGATCGAGAAATTCGAGGGCCGGGTCGTGCATCCGCAGTTCTGGCCCGAGGACCTCGACTACTCGGGCAAGCGCGTCGTCGTGATCGGCAGCGGTGCGACGGCGGTGACGCTCGTGCCGGCCATGGCCGAGCGCGCCGAGCACGTGACGATGCTGCAGCGCTCGCCGACCTACATGGTCTCGATGCCTGCGCGCGACCCGCTCGCCGATCTCCTCCAGCGGCGGCTTTCGCCGAAGAGGGCCTACGCCGTGCTCCGCTGGAAGAACGTGCTCCTTCAGCAGATCTCCTTCAGCCTCTTTCGCCGCTTCCCGAAGGCCGCCCGCCGGCTGTTGACGAAGAACGTCGCCGACCACCTGCCGCAGGGCTATCCGATCGATCCCGACTTCAACCCGCGCTACGACGTGTGGGACCAGCGGGTCTGCCTGATTCCCGACGCCGACCTGTTCGCCGCGATGAAGGGCGGCGATGCATCGATAGCCACCGGGACGATCGAGACATTCACCGAGACGGGCGTCCGGCTGACGTCCGGCCAAGAGCTCGAAGCCGACGTGATCGTGACCGCAACCGGCCTGAAGCTGAAGCTGCTCGGTGGAATCGAGCTCGTCGTCGACGGTGAGCCGGTCGACTTCTCCGAGACGGTCGGCTACAAGGGGATCATGTTCACGGGGGTGCCGAACATGGCGATGTTCTTCGGTTACACGAACGCCTCGTGGACGCTCAAGGTCGATCTGACCGGCCACTGGGTCTGCCGGCTGCTCAACCACATGGAGCGCGAGGGCTTCGACAAGGCCGTCGCCGTCTGGCCCGAGGAGGAGTTGCCGGACATCCCGTTTGTCGACCTCATGTCCGGCTACGTCCTTCGTCACCTGCACGAGTTCCCCCGCCAGGGTCCGGAGGTGCCGTGGAAGCTGCACCAGAACTTCGCTCGCGACATCGTCCTGCTGCGCCGTCGGCCGGTCATCGACGAGGGCCTCGAGCTCTCCAGTGCTCCTTCTCCCCGGGAGAGCCCGGAAGCGATCCCCGCCTAGAGCGATCCCGGCCGAGGTGCCGCTCTGGCATCGTCCGCCGCGATGGGACGCCCGCTCGCCTTCGTCATCGCCGTCGTCGGCGCGGTGCTCGCGGTCGCGCTGCTCGACAACGGCCGCGAGACAGATCCCGTGACGGCGACCCTCGCCTTCGAGGAGCCTGCGGCCATCGCACCGACCGACCCAGGAGAACTGGGTGAGTTCGGTGGCGACTCGCTGACCGAATGTTTGACGTCCGTCGGCCCGCCCGAATCGACGCCGCCGCTGCCGGAGCTGACGACCGCCGGCGTCGAGAAGACCGCCAACCGCGTCGAGGAGCTGCGAGAGCTTCGCTTCGACGATCCCGTCGACGTCCGCTTCCTGACTCCGGCGGGAATGAGCCGCGAGATCTCGGGCCTGATCGACGAGGAGGCCGATCCGGGTCTGCTGCGCTGGGAAGGCGAGGCGTTGGAGCTGCTCGGGGCGATCCCGCCGGGCAGCGACCTGCTCGAGCTCAGTCGCGAGGCACTCGACTCCCAGGTCCTCGGCCTCTACGTCCCCGAGACGAAGGAGCTGCTCGCCGTCAAGGCCGGGAAGGCCGGTGCGATCGAGGCTCTCACCGTCGCCCACGAGATCGACCACGCCCTGACCGACGACGCCCTCGGCCTGCCGCTTCCCGAGCGCGTCCGGCCGGGACGGGGGGACGAGGATCTGGCCGCGCAGGCCCTCGTCGAGGGTGACGCGACGCTGCTGATGAGCATCTACGCGCTCCGCTACATCCCGCTCGAGGACCTGGGTGCGTTGGATGATCCTTCGCTGGCGGCCGGAGAGGACGCGCTCGAGAAGCTTCCCTACATCCTCGAAGCGCAGCTGCTGTTCCCCTACGACGCCGGGGTCGAGTACGCCTGCAGCCTGTTCCTTGAGGGTGGCTGGGAGGCGGTCGACCGCGCCTACGCGGACCCGCCGGACTCCACGGTCGAGCTGCTCGATCCGGCGCTGGGCCCGGTGGAGCTGGTCGAGCCGCCGAAGCTTCCCGGCCTGACGTCGCCATGGCGGCAGGTGCTCTCCGACCAGATCGGCGCCGCCGAGCTGAGCTGGCTGTTCGAGGCGCCGGGCGACGACGAGGAGGCCGCGATCCCCGACCCCGACGGTGCCGCCGCCGATTGGCGGGGCGGCGCGATCGAGCTCTGGGAGCGGAGCTCCGATCGGGCACTCTCGATCTCGCTCGCGCAGAGTCCCGACGGCATGCTTTGCGAGGCTCTCGTCGCCTGGTACGGGGCCGCCAACCCAGCCTCGGAGCTCAGCCGCGAGGGAACGACGACCGCCTTCGCCGAGCCCGGGCGCTTCGCCGCGATCGACTGCGCCGGTTCCGAGATCAGGCTCGCTATCGGTCCCGACGCGGCGACCGCCCAGCGGCTTGTCGCTCCGGAATAGCCTGCTGGGATGGACCAACGGCTGGAGGAGATCGCGGAGGAGCTCGCACGGGTCCGTCTCGCCGCCGAGCTCTTCGATCCAGATTGGCGGCTTGTCTGGGTCTCCGATGAACTGAAAACGCTGCTCGGCGAGACCGACGAGCGTCGGCTCGGGGTCGGCAGCCATGTGCTCGAGGCCCGCACGAACGAGCTCTGGACCCAGGCTGCGACGGACGAGTCCCAGATGGAGTGGACGCGCTCGAACCTGCCGTTCGTCCTCGCTGAGACCCCTCAGGAGATCCTCGAGGAGGCCTTGAGCGGGTTCGAGCCTGGCGACGCGCGGCTCTCGATCGACGTTGATTCGCGTCCCGCTCCGCCGATCTGGTCCTACCCGATCGACTACCGGCGCCCCGGCTTCGACCCGATGGGGATCAGCTGTGTGTCCGTGAGGGTCAACGCGCCGGACGGCTCCCGGATCGGCACCGGGAACGTCTACGCGCCTGCGCTGCCGTCGTCGATCATCGATCTGGTCGCACGCGGGGACGAGCGGATGTTCGAGCGAATGGCGCGGCTGGTGAAGCCGGGACGCAGGGAAGCCGCGATCTTGTTCGCCGACATGCAGGCGTCGGGAGCGCTCTCGCGGCGGCTCTCGAGCGCCGCCTACTTCCGGCTCATCGCAGCGCTGACGACCGCGATCGACGGGGTGGTCGGGGACCACGGGGGAGTCGTCGGCAAGCACGGGGGGGACGGCGTGACGGCCTTCTTCCTCGCCGAGGACATCGGATCGCCGTCGGCGGCCGTTCGCGCCGCGATCGAGGCCGCGGGCGGCATCGGGGCCGTCGCCCGCGACGCCGCGGCTGGGCTCGTCGACGCGAGCGAGGTGCCCATGAACATCGGCCTGCACTGGAGCGGCGCCCTATATATGGGGCAGGTCGTTACCGGGGGACGTCTCGAGGTCACCGCCCTCGGCGATGAGATGAACGAGTGCGCGCGGATCCAGCAGACGGCGCGCGGCGGTGCCATCCTCGCCTCGAAGTCCCTGATCGAGCGCCTCGGGTCCGAGGACGCGGCGGCGGTTGCGATCGATCCCGACGCGATCGGTTACCGCACCGTCGCGGAGCTTCCGGGAGCCGACGAGAAGTCGATCCGGGACGCGGGAGGCGTTGCGGTGGCGAAGCTCGACTGATCAGCAGGCGCGCGGGGCCTTGCCCTCGACCGTGACCGCGCGGCCGTCGAGGACCGAGACGTTCGCCGACAGCGGCGTCACCTTGGCCTGATTCAGGGCCTTCTTGCTGATCCGCAAGCGCAGCGGCCGCTTCTCGTCGTCGACGTCCTCGCCGGGGATGAAGTAGCGCGCCGAGACGGCCTCGCCGGCATCCCGCCCGCCGATCGTCGCCTCCACCGGGGAGGCCGTGCACCGCTTCCCGCCCGGGCGGTCGCCTACACGACCGACCTCGAAGTCCAGCTTCAGCTTCAGTCGCGGGGCGAGCCGGCAGCCGTCGGCGACGCACACGCTCATCCGCTCGAGCAGGCGGTGCAGTGCCGCCTCTTCGGAGTCGTACTTGGTCGCATCGTGACGGCTCTTGAGTTGCTCGGGGTCCTTGACGAGGTCGTAGAGCTCGCGCTCGCCGCTGGGGTACTCCATGTAGGCGTAGCGGTTCGTGCGCACGCCGTGGTAGCGGGCGACGAGCGGGTCGAAGCAGGCCGTCTCCTCGACCTGGCACCAGTTCTCCAGCGCGATCGAGCGTCCGGGCTCGAGCAGGGGGTCGTCGATGATCCGCCGCAGCGAGCGGCCGTCGGGCGGAACGCCGGCCTCGGCGTTGGCGAAGTCGACGATCGTCGGGGCGAGGTCGACGTTGGCGACGAGCTGCTCGCGGACCTCGTTCTTCGGCAGACCGGGCCCGCGCATCAACAGCGGCACCCGGATGGACGGCTCGTACGGGTACTGCTTGCCGGTCCGGATCCGGTGCTCGCCGAGAAGGAAGCCGTTGTCGGAGGTGAAGACGATCAGTGTTTCCTCGAGCTCGCCGTTCGCCCGCAGTGCGCTGACGATGTCGCCGACCATCTCGTCGACGGCCAGCAGGGTGGCCAGGCGCGAGCGGTATTTGTTGCGCGCCTGGCCGGAGGCGGGTCCGTCGAGCGTGGGGAGGGCCTGGATCACGGCGGGCTTGTCGCTGACGTCCTCCTCGTCATACGCCTCGGTCTTCTTCAGGTTCTCGTCGTCGAACGCACCGCTGTGGCGGGGCGCGGGCCGCGGGTTCGGGTACCTCGGGGTGGGGGGGTCGTCGTCGCCGGCGGATTCCCGGCGGAAGACCTCGACATGCGGGGCGAGCGGCGCCACCGAGAGGAAGAAGGGGACGTTTCGCGGGGCTCGGCGGTCGATGAAGTCGACGGCCTTGTCCGCGAAGACGTCGGTCTGGTAGTTCGCCGGATCGGGGATGTCGTAGTCGCCATACGTGACCTGCGTCCCGTTCTCGTTCAGCGTGTAGCCGTACATCCGGTAGGTCCCGGGGTCCTCGCTGCCGTACCACTCGCTCCAGCCGGGCGGCACCGCGGCGGCCGTGTCGTAGCCGATCGGATCGCCGCCGTACCCGTTCAGGTACTTGCCGATGTGACCGGTCCAGTAGCCGGCCCGTTGCAGCCAGACCGGCAGGGTCTCGGCGGAGTCGAGCGCGTCGAACCCGCCGTTCGGCGCGCTGTTGCGGAGGACCCCGTTGTTGTGGGAGTAACGCCCGGTCAGGAAGGTCGCCCGGGAGGGGCAGCAGACGGGGTTGCTCGCGAACGAGTTGTTGAAGGTGATGCCCTTGTCGGCGAGCAGCTTCCGCGCCTTCGGCATCACCCGCATCGACTCCACGGTCTGGTCGTCGGTCATCACGACGACGATGTTCGGCTGCTTGCCGGGATCCTCGGACTTCTGGGCCGAGGAGCCGTCGGGGCTACCGGCCCAGAGCAGGCAGGCCAACAGCGCTAGGCCCAGCGCCGCACCTGCGGCCGTGCGTGTGATCGTGTGCGTAGTCAATGTCGTCGGTGCCTGCGTCCTCGGCCCCGTGAACACCTCTTCCGGGCCCGAGTTTCGACCCGCAGAGCCTTGCAAGGCTCTCGGATGAGAATGCTCAACGCTTGAGGGGCTCGCGCTCCTGCTGCGCCGGGCTCGCCCCGTTCCCGTTCCCGTTCCCGTTTTCCGCATGGGAAGCGAACGGGTCGGACTCCGCGCTCGCCGACTCCTCCAGCCCGGCGACCGCCCGGCGGACGTTGCGCTTGCGGACCCACTCGGCGGCGTAATAGCTGCCAACCACGAAGGCGAAGGCGAGCGCCTGGGCGACGAGGCTCTCGACCGTCGGGTAGACGCCGAGCCAGGTTCCCATCCAGAGCGGGAACTCGACGTCGATCGGGGTGATCCCGAGCCAGCCGACTCCCTGCAGGGTCCGCACGGTGTTGCCGACGAGGACGACGAGGACGAGCGAGATCAGCACTCCGGTGACGATCAGTAGGCGCTTGTAGGGCAGCTTGCGCTCGAGGATGAACGTCGCCGCGCCGACGATCGCCGTGAGCACCAGCCCGAGCGAGACGCCGGCGAGGACGACGCCGGTCCCCGAGCTGAGCTGGAGCGCCTGCAGGAACAGAACGGTCTCGAAGCCCTCGCGGAAGACGGCGGTGAAGCCGAGCGTGTACAGGCCGAGGATCGTGCCCGCCGCGCCCGCGGCCGCACCGGCGCCCTCGGCGAGCAGCTCCTTGCTCTTCGCCCGGTGGCCCTTGATCCACTCGGTCCAATAGACCTTGTGGAAGAACCAGTTGAGCACGAGTAAGAGCACGCCGATCGCGACCAGGCCGACGACCGCCTCGAGCTTCTCGCCGTACTGGGAGAACTCGTCCAGCACGAGGACGGCGACGAAGAACATGAGGATGCTGGCCGGGACGGCGAGCGCCGCTCCGCGCAGGATCGGCTTGCGGAGCTCGCGCTTGGTCCCGACCATCGAGGCGACGATCGCGGCGAGGATCAGCACGGCCTCGAGGCCCTCGCGGAACACGATCAGCGCCGAGTTGGTGACGACCGTCGTCGCGCTGCCGCCCTCGCCGGTCTTCGCTGCCGCCTCGTCCAGCGCCTCGTCGAGAACCAGGCGCGTCTCGCGGATCTCGTTGATGCCTGCGTTTTCGGCGAGCAGCTCTGCGAGCCCGGCCTCGTCGCGGGCGCCGTACCAGATCAGACCCTCGACATCGAGCGCGAGGCCGGGGTCGAAAGCACGCAGCTTGATCTCCGGGCCGAACTCGAAGAAGGCGTAAGCGCTGAGCCTGGCCTGCTCAGCCGCCTGCGGCTCGCTCGCGTTGACCGCGGCCTCCATCTGATCCAGGGAGATCTGGATCAGGTCGAAGTCGGCCTCGTCGGTGGACTGCCGCCACTCCTCGG
>Ga0190275_10003322_pt1 | contig 11463 bp, 11 predicted proteins | sample Popmic550T_FD_133745 | JGI IMG/M metagenome (GOLD analysis project Ga0190275, IMG submission 133745) | Populus adjacent soil microbial communities from riparian zone of Yellowstone River, Montana, USA - 550 T | ecosystem: Environmental > Terrestrial > Soil > Riparian zone > Trees stand | place... | reverse complement strand
TAAACGGTGGTGTACCCGGTCCGGGGATAACTTAAGAAAAAGGCGCACCATTTCGAGTCGGTCGACCAGAGGAGGGTGATGCCAAAAGTGTTCCCCCCTTCCTTCTCCGCGTCGAACAGGATGGCGACTGCTTCCTTTTCGGGCAGAGAGACAAGCTCAATCATCGAGATCGCCTGGGAGAAAATGTCGTGCGGCGGTTTCGGATTGTTCCCGCTCAGCATCCGATCGTTCAGGGCTTTGTCATACTTGATGCGCATGGCGAATTTCCCGTCCGGCGAGGTCTCGACGATTTTTTCCATCAGGACAGGCGGCTTTTCTTCCTCCTGCGCGAGAGTGCCTTGGGCAATGAGGACGAGGCCGATGACTAAAATAAAAATCCTGAGCATTGGAACCTTGCTAATGGATGCCGGCTCAAGGCTGAAGTTCAATCAGAAAGCGAGCGAGCGGAGGCGGGGCAGGCGCGGGATTGAGGACGGAGGCACCCGCGCAGAAAGTGGGGTGTGACCCCACCACGGCGGGTTGATTCGATCGAAGCCCGCGATCTTACCCTCGCCCCTCGGGTCTTGTGATCTATGTCGCGGCTTCCCAGCGCGCTCCATTCGTCTTATGCGAACGTGTGACGTGTTGGGGAGGAAGGGGAAAACGCCGAACGCCCAACGCCCAACGCCCAACGTCGAACGCCCAAATGAAGAGGCGCGAAAAAGAAGAATCTCTGCGGGTGCTGGACGCGGGGCGCGACAAAGAACAGGCGAGGATAGAGGATTGAGGGTCGAGGATCGCGGGCCGGCGAAGACGGAGGGAATCCGCCTGCGCAGGAGTCGGATTACTGCGCGACAAGACCGAATGGGCGGGCAGGAACGAATTGTAATGGTTAGGCGATCGATGCTCCAGGCGGGGCACCCGCCCGCATCGCTATGCGAAGCATTGCGGGCAGGGAAATCGCCCCGGAATGAATAGATCGCCCACAACTACGACCAAGACAGGATCAACATGAAAAAAATCACCCACTTACTAATCGTCTGTTCGCTGGCGCTGGCTGGAGCCGTGACGGCCCAGGAGCCCACGCCAGAAGAATCACCAGGCAGCAAAAAGCAGCGGCCCGACAAAAAGGCGCCCGCGGAAGTGAAGCCCACCGCGCCGCGCGCGCCGAAAACTGAGGCTCCGGCCGTTGCGCCAAAGACTGAGGCGCCACCCGTGAAGGAACCGGCGGCGACTCGCGCGCCGGCTGTGCCAAAGCCGGAAAAGAAGGCCCCGGATGCTCCAAAGCCCGCGCCCGCCGCCACTACGGAGACGAAGACTCAAGAACCGGCCACCAGCGCGACGCCTGACGCCAAGAAAAAGCAGTCGGAGAAGCGCAGCAGCGAGGCGACGAAGTCGCCTGCGGCCAGCGCGGACACCTCGCCGAGTGCGACTGCGGCAACCAGGACGACGGCGACTGCCACTCCAGCGACCAAGACCACGGCCACTGCCACTCCGGCCTCAGCAAAGGCGACCGCTACCCCGGCAACGGCTGCGGCGAGTGCCACTCCGGCAGCAAAGGCGACGGCTACCCCGGCAGCAGCCACAACGGCGAGTGCCACTCCGGCAGCAGCTACCACGGCAAGTGCCACTCCGGCAACAGCTACCACGGCGAGTGCTACGCCGGCAGCAGCTACCACGGCGAGTGCCACCCCGGCAGCGGCGGCAACGGCGAGCGCGGCTCCGTCAATTGCGCAGACCAGCCCGAATCCTGCCGCAGCGAAGAAACCGGAACCACAGAAAATCGAGCAGATCAGGCAGCGGCACGCGAACTTTACTGCACAGCCAAGGCCAGACAGGGTTCCGGCAGTCACGTTCAGCTCAGGCTATCGGATCCAGGGCAGCGACCAATGGCAGGGGCCGCAGTACGAAGTGTATCGCTCCTACCGTCCGGAACGGCACGATCAGGCTTATTACCGCTCGCGCTACCAGCGGGTGGAGCTAATCGCTGGTGGTTACTACTACTTCCACAACAACTACTGGTACCCGGCGTGGGGTTACAATCCTACCAATGAGTATTATGCGTACGATGCCCCGATCTATGCCGGTAAGCGCGCCCTACCGCCAGACAAGGTGATCGCGAACGTGCAAGCCGTGCTCCAGGAGATGGGCTACTACAAAGGCGAAGTGGATGGATTGCTCGGGCCGCTCACCCGCGCGGCGCTCACCGGGTATCAGACCGATCAGGGGATGGTCGTGACGGCCGTGATCGACGAACCGACGCTCGACTCGCTTGGGATGGGATAAGCGAAGCGACGAAATAAGAATTAAAAATAAGAGGAGCCGCCGGGTGCATAATCACCCGGCGGCTTTTCTGTTTGGGGGGTGGATCGAGCGCTCCGGCGCTCGATGACAACAAATGCGGCTTCGCCGCGTAATTTAACATCGCGCGGCGGAGCGCCCGATCCACCAGAAGACCCGACTTACGCCAAGCGCTCAGAGGCGTGGGGGGTGATCAACTGACACGGCGACATAGCGCCGTGGCTACAGCGCGCCTGGGTTCGGCGTGGCAGCCATAGCGCCCGCGATTCGAACACAGCAAATCGGCGTGACATCGCGGCGGAACGTGGACACGGTCGGGAGATGAAGCGCTCGCTTGTTGCGTTCGATGCGACTGCGGAAGAGGCAAAACTGTTGCGCAGAGACGCGGAGTGGGCGGATCTCGCGAGGGCCGGGAAAGATGTCGATAAGATTGTCTCGTATTGGACGGAGGACGCCGTGCTGATTTTCCCCGGCCAACCGGTCGTCGCAGGGAAAGCGGCGATCCGTGCCTATGTGGCGTCATGTGTGAGCAGCCCGGTGTTCAAGATCCATTGGAAATCGAGCAAGGCGACGTTCTCGCCCGATGGCAAAATGGCCTACATGCCTGCCGCGACCGAAATGACGGTGCCGGGCCCAAATGGCGCGCCGCTGCAGGTCAAGTTGAGAGCGATTACGATCTGGCGGGTGGATGCCGATGGGGAGTGGCGGTGCGTCGTCGATATCGCGAACGAAGAACCGGCGAAGCACTAGTCAGAGTCCATCGCTATGCGCCCTGCCCGTATTGCTACGCGAAAGCGTTGCGGGCGCGGAAGAATTGCGAGCGGCGAAGACGGAGGTGGGACCTCGCCTTCGCAAAGCTGCGGTGGCAAAGGAGTGCGTCCGACACGGACGCCGCTACAGGACCGGAAGACGCGTCGACATAGCGACGCGGCTACAGGGCGTGGCAAGCAGAGCGACGGGGCTACAAAGATTTCCTAGGTTAACCCGAGGGAATCCAAGGTAGGCTCGTCGATCGCGGCGGTGGGCGGGAGGCCGGCGGCGCTCTGATACGCGGCCAACGCTTCGCGGGTCAGCGGGCCGACCAGGCCGTCTATTTCGCCTCGGTAAAAGCCTTGTTCCTGCAGCACGGCCTGGACATCAGCCACGACCTGATCGAACGGGCGCGGGTTCGAGCCGACGTAAATGGGCCCATCGTATGGGTAATAGGCTGCGCCATCATCATAACCCCAGGCCGGAAACCAGTAACCGGCGTCCCAATAGTACCAGCCACCGCCGATCAAACTCACGGTCGCGTAACGGGAGCTCCACCAGGAGCGGTCGTGCCACTGGGGCTGATACGTTCGAAAGACTTCGTATTGGGGGCCGCTCCAATTCTGCGCGGCTGCGATGCGGTAGTTTGGATTGAACTGCGCGGTGGCGATCGCCATATTCGGTTTCGCCTTAAAATTCACGTGTTTGGCCTTGATCTGGTTCAGGGTCTCCGCGTTCACCTTGGTGACTTTCGCGGTGGTGGCCTTGGCGTTTTTCCGGAGCTTGTCGTCGGCGACAACATCGGTCGGGCCGGGGACGGTGCTCTTGTCGAGCTTCGGTGCTTTCTCCGGCTTGATATTCTTCGGCGACACGGTCTTGACCTCCTTGGTGGGAGCAGCGGGCGCTTTCCGGAGCTCCTTGGCGGCGCTGGTCTTCGGTGCCTTGGGTTGCTTCGGTGCGGCTTGCGGCCGTGGCGCGACGGTCTTCGCTTTCGGCGCGGATTTCTTGGTGTCGCCTTTGGCCTGGTCGGCCGGTTTGGCGGCGTTGGCGCCGGTGGCGAGGGTGAAGCAAGCGGCGGTCAAGATCGCGATGAGTTTCTTCATATGAGGTCTCCGGCGTTGAATTCCTTTCTCTTGATTCGGGTGGGAAGGGAGCGTTGCGGGTGCCGGGATAGAGGGAATCGGAAGTTAAAAAAAACACTTGACCCTGGAACGGGCACCGGGGCTTAGGGTTCGTTCATGGATCAACGTTTCGGTAATACTCTGAGCGGGGGCGAACTGGCCCGGCGCGCCGGGGTGAGCCCGGATACCCTCCGGCATTACGAACGCAAAGGAGTAATCGCTCCGCCCCCACGAGGCGCGAATGGTTATCGGCGATATCCGGCGGAAACGCTGGCCCGCGTCCAACTGATCCGGCGCGCCCTCGCCCTCGGGTTTACTCTCGACGATCTGGCCGGCGTCCTCCGAACGCGCGACCGCGGAGGAATCCCCTGTGAACGAGTGCGCGCGCTCGCCGCCACAAAACTGGAGGACGTGGAGGCGCGCCTGCGCGAACTGGTGGCGCTGCGCAACGACCTGCGCGCCGCTCTTCGCACGTGGGACACGCAGCTCGCGAAAACACGTGCCGGGAAGCGCGCGGGATTACTGGATTCGCTCCCCGCCCCCAACCCCGCGGGCCCGAAACGTTCCGCTCTTTTTTCGACCAACCAAAACAAACAAGTTACGGCACGAGGGCGTGCCGTCTCCAACAAGCAACGAAAGAAAACCAAACAATGAAAGTTCGAGTACTGACGATGGCTCTTGCCATCGTGATTGGGACAGCGGCGCACTGTCTCCTGGCGAAGGATCCGGCCCATGATCATGACAAGATGCCGAATTGCCCGAGGCATGCGAACCACGCAGCCGGCGTGGACAAACGAGGCGACAAAGGGATGGGTTTTTCCCACACCAAAACAACGCACCACTTCCGGATCAGAGCAGAGGGCGGCGCGATCGAGGTGACAGCCAACGATGCGAACGACCGGACCAGCCGCGATCAGATTCGCAGTCACCTGGCCCAGATCGCAATCTTGTTCGGCGAAGGAAACTTCGAGATCCCGATGTTTGTCCATGCGCAAAAACCGCCGGGTGCGGACGTCATGGCACAAATGAAGGCGAGCATTGTTTATCGATATGAAGAGATGGAGAGAGGTGGACGCGTCCGCATCACCACGACTGAGCCGCAGGCGCTCAAAGCGGTCCATGATTTCCTTCGCTTCCAGATCGCGGATCATCGCACCGGTGATCCGACGGAAGTGAATGAGGGATAAGCAGGCAAAGGGAGCCGCCTTCGCAGAGGTTACGGCGTGCCAGGGAGGTCGGAAGTTCGCCAGGGCGAGGGCGCCCGCCTGCATCGCTATGCGAAGCATTGCGGGCAGGGAGGTCGGCGGACAGAGCTCGGACGTCAGGGCGTGAATCCGATGCGCGGTTTTTGCGGCGGGGGCAGGAGCGGCGGATTCAGAATGAGCATCAACTCCTGAAGCACGTGAACAATCGCTGCTTCGTGTGAATCGAGCCGCCGCGTCAGCTGTTTTTCGAGTGTTGCGAGTTTCTTGGACAGATCCCGCGTGGCGAGCAATGTCTCGCGCATCTTCACAAACGCGCGGATAACAAAAACGCTCATCTGCACAGCCCGTGCGCTGTTTAGGATATTGGCAGCCTGGAGAGCTCCATGCTCGGTGAAGGCGTAAGGGCGATACTTCCGATGCTGGCCGCGGCCTCTCTTTAAGGTCGCAGATTGCGACCTTAAAGGAGCAACGCCGGGGGATGCGGTCGCAATTTGCGACCTTAAAGAATCAGCTTCTTTACCGGTAAGCTGAAAGGCGAAGTCCTCTGGAAAGCGCTTGCGATTCCGTTTGAATTGCTCGTTCAGTCGCTTGGTCGGGACGCCGTAAAGCGCGGCGAGATCGCTGTCCAGGATGACGCGGGCTCCGCGGATTTCGCGGATCAGTTTTTCAATTCCCTCGTCGGGAAACGTAAGTTTTTTGGGGGGCATGGGGAAACGCTTGCTTATAAATGAAGCCCACGACCGGTGACAAGTGCCGAGAGGCGCTCCGTTTCCAAGTTCAACCCAGCACGGCGGGCAGGCTTTTGGAACGAAGGCGGAACGCCGGCAGCCGCTGATTCACCTGGAGATATTATGCGATGTCATGAGTACAAAAGAAGTCCCTTGGAAGTGGCGGAGAAATTGCCACCGGACGCGACTCTGGTTGACGCGATTCACGAACTTGAGTTCCGTCAGGCCGTCGACGACGGATTGGCTTCGCTGGACCGGGGCGAAGGGATCCCGCTCGAAGAAGCCCGCAAACGCCTCCTCCAATAAAGACGGAGGTCAAAAGTCAGAGAGCAGAAGGGTCAATTGCCGCGATAGGCCTCGAGGAAATCGGCGCGTGGGATACCGGTTTGCGAGTAAATCGTGCGTAAAGTCGATGCCTTTAGCGTGGAGTGATTGGGCAGGGTCAGTGGAGTGCGGCTGCCATCAGGGTTCGTTCGCACCATCGAAATGTGCTCCCGTTCGCGCACGATTTGGAATCCGAGCGAACGCAGGGCGTGCAGAACTTTCGACTTGGGGGCGTCGACGGGAAATTTCATCCCGTGGCGAGTGACGCCTCGGCTATGAATGCCTCCATGACTTCGTCCTCGTCCTCGAACGCTTCTTGTCCGAAACTCTCGATGTGGAATACCGCCGCTGATTTTGCATCGGCCAGCGCGGAATCATAACTGTCGCCTTCGCCCACCACAGCGCCTTTTAAGCCTAAGGGATACGCTACGTAGCCATCCCGGTGTTTTTCGACAACGAACTTGAGTGTCTTCATAGGCGGAATCGAGCGTATCCTCGTTCAAATCATATCACGGGCGGCGTCGATTGGAACGAACAAGTAACGCGGCGCTGGGCCTCCGGGTTATCGCGGCACGGCGACATAGCGCCGGGGCTACAGTTATTAGGCAGGCGATGCGCCTGCCTAACAAATCAGCGGCGACGCAACAGGCAACGCTGATCTCGCGTCGCCCACCCTCCTTCGCGTACTTCGGCGTGGCAGTGCAGGGCGACGGCTACAGGGCGCGTTGGATGATTTCCCAGACGCGCCGCACGTGTTCTTCGGTGGTGAGGAGATTTCCTAATCCGAGGCGCATGACGGTGCGTCCCTTCAGTTTGGTTTGCATCAGGTAGGTCTCGCCGCCGGCATTGATGGTCTCGACGAGCTGGGCGTTCTTGCGGTCGGAGGAGGCGTCATCGGATCCTTTTATTCGAAAACAAACGACGCCCATGACGACGGGGGCTGATAATTCGAAGCGCGGATCTTCTTTTACCCACGAGGCAAAGAGCTGGGCGAGGCGGAGGTGGTCGCGCATGCGCGCGGCGAGGCCTTCGCGGCCGAAGGTGCGCCAGACCATCCAGGCTTTCAACGCCCGGAAACGGCGGCCGAGCTGGACGCCGTAATCCATGTAGTTGATTTCCGCGCCGGCAGCGTCGCCGCGCAGATATTCGGGCACCAGGGTGAAGACGCGCCGGAGCCGGTCGATCTCGCGCACGTAAAGGGCGCTGAAGTCGAACGGGACGAAAAGCATTTTGTGCGGATTGATGACGATGGAGTCGGCGAGATCAAAGGAATCGGCGACCCAGCGGCATTCGGGGAGCAGGGCGAGGCCGCCGCCGTACGCGGCATCGATATGGAGCCACATCTGGTGTTCGGCGCAGACGGCGGCGATCTCGCGGACGGGATCGACGCTCGCAGTGGAAGTGGTGCCGACAGTGGCGACGACGGCGAGCGGCTTGAATTCTTTCCGCAGATCGGCCGAGATCGCTTCGCGCAGGGCGGTGACGTTCATCCGGAATGCGTCGTCGCTGGCGATCTTGCGGACGTTGTGCTCCCCCAGTCCGAGCGCGATGGCGGCTTTCTCGATGGAACTGTGGGCCTGGTCGGAAACGTAAATGCGAAAGATGGGGAGCTCGGCGCGCCCGGAGAGGCCGAGGGTGCGCACGGAAACGCCCGCCTCTTCCCGCGCGACGGCGAGCGCATGCATGGAGGCGATCGACGCGGTGTCATAGACAACGCCGCTGAAATCGTCGGGCAGACCGAGCCATTGGCGGAGCCAGTCGAGCACGACGGTTTCCAGCTCGGTGGCCACGGGCGAGGTGCGCCAGGTCATGGCGTTCACGTTCAACGCGGCGGCAATCATCTCCGCCAGGGTGCCGGGCGCGGTGGTGGTGGCGCCGAAGTAGCCCATGAACTGCGGATGGGCCCAGTGCATGACGCCCGGCATGATGTGCTTTTCGATGTCGGCGAAGATTTGCTCGAGCGGCTCGCCGGTTTCCGGTCCGGCGGCGGGGAGCGCGGCGACGATGGCGCCCGGTTTGGCCGTGGGCGAGATGCGGAACTTAGCGATGTTTTCGCGGTAATCGGCGATCCAGTCCGCGACCTCGTGGAGATGTTTGCGGAATACATCGGCGGGGATGTCGCCAAGGTCAGGGACTGGCTCGGATGATTTGGATTTCATTCGTCGGACTGGCGAGCGGCGGCTTGCGCGGCGATGCGTCCACCGCCGATCCAATCGCGTCCGATCCCTTTCGACAAGATTTTGTCTCCGAAGGGATAACCGCCATGGACGAGATGCCAATAGAGCGCCCAATAGGTGCTCGAGCTGCGTTCGATGATCCAGAGCGGCGCGAACAGACAGACGGACCAGGGAAAGTATTTGGAGGCGGTGCCGCGGAGGCGTCCGCCGGCCGCGAGTGCGATCGAGATGAGGCAAAGCGCCAGCAGATAGAGGAGCAACCCTTTCCATCCCCAGGCCAGACCGATGGCCACGGCGAGGATGGGCAGGCTGAAGAAGAGCGCGGTCTTCGCCCGCATCCCGAAGTCCTCGTAGGCCTGGCGGGGACGTTGTTCGATCCATTTCCGGAAACGGGGCGGACGCTTTTGCACGAACAGGTTCGTGGCGTAGCTGATGGCGGCACCGGCGCGAGCGAAGTGGCGGATGATCTCTTCGTTATCGAAAAGGACATCGCCGTCGTAGTGCCCGACCCGCAGCATGCTCTCGCGGCGAAAGGCGCAGGTGCCGGGATAATCGGCGATGCGCAGGGTGGCGCGGTTGATGAGCATCCGGGCAGCTTCCATCCGCGCCCACCACGGAAGCGGGGCGAGAAAATTTTGGGGGCGCACGACCTCAAAATCATCGAGCAGTTCGCAGATGCGGTCGATCTGGGCGGGCGCGTAGCGGATGTCATCATCGGCGAGGATGATCTTCTCGTTGGCGGCGAGATTCACGCCGGTGTGGATGCCGTTGACCTTGTCGTTCAGATAACCGAAAGAGCGATCAACTTTTTCGTGACTGGACATAGAATGCCACGTTTCACGGTGTTGTTGAAAGACTTGCGCGGGCGAGCCATCGATGATGAGGAGGTCGCAGCCGGCGTCGTTGAGGGCGCGGAAGTATTCGGCGAGCTCAGCGGCTTCAGGGGCCGAGAAGCTGGCTCGGCGGATCGGGAGGAGATAGGTGCAGCGGTTCATAGCGACCGTCCCATCAAGGAGCGGCGATTTGAAATCGCCGTTGGTTTGGGCGGCGGTTGCAAACCGCCGTTCCTTGGGGCTGAGGATCGCAACCGGCATTGTTGAGGGTGCGGAAGTAGGCGGCGAGCTCGGCGGCCTCCGTGGGCGAGAAGCTGGCCCGGCGGATCGGGAGGAGGTAGGTGCAGCGGGTCATCTGGTGGATCGGGCCCTCCGTCGCGCGATGTTTATTTTGGCGGCGAAGCCGCATTTGTTTGGCATCGAGCGACGGAGCGCTCGATCCACCTTGGTGGCGTTTCACAGAAACGGCCTCCAACCAGCGAACGGACGCATGCAATTGGCAGGGACGCCGCGCCGCGGCGTCCGTGCTCGGCAGTTGGGGTTCTTACCGACACTCTGATTTCCCCTCACCCAGCGGACGCCGCAGCGCGGCGTCCCTACCAGCGGTTTCTTAGAACGCGAAGCCAAAGCTGAAATGAAAGGCGCCGGCATCTTCGCCAAGGCGACGGTCGGGGTTGTATCCGTAATCGAGCCGGACGGGGCCGATCGGCAATTTGTAGCGCAGGCCCACGCCGACCGCATAACGCATGTCATCCAGACCAGCGCTGACGCGCGCAAAGGGGTCGTTCGAATTCGGCAACAAATTGCCCGCGTCGAAGAAGACAGCGCCGAGAAGCTCGCCGTAAACCGGGAAGGTGTATTCGACATTGAAGACCGTAAAGAATTCGCCGCCGATGGAGTGGTCGTTGTCGTGCGGGCCTAGATCGCGTTCGGCGAAGCTGCGGACGGTGTTGGCGCCGCCGTTGAAAAAGCGCTCGTCGATCGGGATTTCGGCGACGGTGCTGTCGCCGTCGAGAGGATGGATGATCCCGGCCCGCGCCCCGAGGGCGAGCAACGTCCGCCGGTCGATCTGTCCCGGCTTCGGCTCCTTCCCGATCGGCAGGAAGTAAGTGATGCGCGCGGTGGAGCGGATGAAATCGATATCGCTGCCCAGTGCGCCAGCGGCGACATCGAAGGTGTTATCGATGACCAATCCGCGGCTCGGGTTCACTTTGCTGTCGCGCAGGTCGAGCGTCTGGGTAATGCCGAGCGAACTGACGAAGTAGTTCGTGTCGCCGACCAAGAGCGGATCGATGTCGAAGCTGGTGATCTCGACATGCCGCGAGTTCAGCACCAGGCCGAGCTCATATTGTTTCGTAATCTTGCGGGTGAGATCGAGACGGAGGCCGGTCTCCAATTTCGCGTAGCCGTCAAAGTCGAAGGTGAGCGCGTAGAGCTTGGCCTTGAAACCGAATTCGCTGTCGAAGAAATAGGGATCTTCCCAGAGAATTTCCCATTTGTAGCCGCGGCCCGACCATTCGGCCGAAGTCGAGAGCGGCCGGCCGTAACCGAAGAGGTTTCGATCGCGAAAACTGGCGCCGACAATCGGGCCCGCATACGAGCCGTAACCGAGCGCGAACCCGAATTCCATGCTCTTGGCTTCCTCCGCGGCGATGTCGAGCCGGAGCGCGTCGCCACCGATCGGCGTCGGTTTAATTTGCAGGACCGTGAACAAGCCGCTCTTCATCAGTTCGCGAAACTTCTCGTCCACCAGCTCGGGGCTGTAGGTTTGTCCGCTGAATTTGCTGAACCGCCGGGTGAGATAACTGGGCCGCAAACGCTTCAGGCCCGTCACCTTCACGCCGTCGAAATGGTAAAGCCGGCCGGGGTGAACCGAGACCACCACCGGCACCCGGCCATTGTCCGCGGCGCCGGGATTACCGATCGCGTCCACCTTTACTTCATAATAACCGCGCGACCGATAATAGGTCTGGAGCCGCCGCGGAATATCGGAGACGCGGCTATCGGTGTAGGGCTGTTCGAGGAGATCGAGCAACTGGCCGCGC
>Ga0190275_10003321_pt1 | contig 11464 bp, 12 predicted proteins | sample Popmic550T_FD_133745 | JGI IMG/M metagenome (GOLD analysis project Ga0190275, IMG submission 133745) | Populus adjacent soil microbial communities from riparian zone of Yellowstone River, Montana, USA - 550 T | ecosystem: Environmental > Terrestrial > Soil > Riparian zone > Trees stand | place... | reverse complement strand
GCGTGCACCGCCTGAAGATTAGGCTGGAGTACCCAGGCTATGCGCTCCCGCGCGGAACCTGGAGTACCCAGGCTATGCGCTCCCGCGCGGAACGAGGACACCATGCACGATGCGCTCAGCGCCCTCGCCGCGACCCCCACTCCGGAGCCCACCGTCGACCCGGCACTGGTCTCGCCCGGCCCGTGGGGCTTCGTCATCATCGCCCTGCTCGCATTCGCCGTCGTGGGCCTGGTGTGGGACATGATGCGCCGCATCCGCCGCGGTCGGGTCCGCGCGGACATCAACGAAGAACTGGATGCCCAGCAGCAGGCCGGGGCGGCGATCCGGGCAACAGAGGTCGACGACCAGGACATCGACGCGGGCGGGCCGGAGGACGGGTCGCCGGACGACGAGGCGACGCCGAACGCGCCCAAGCGCTGAGCGCCGGCATCCGAATCCGCTCCGACTGACGCGACCGCGCACTTGACCGGATCAGGCGTGGTAGGCCGGGTTCAGAGCGATGAGCAGGCACGCGGTCCAGTGGCAGAGGAACGCCAAGACCGTGCACACGTGGAAGATCTCGTGGAACCCGAAGTGCCCGGGCCACGGGTTGGGCCTCTTCAGCGCATACACGACCGCACCGCCGGTGTAGAGGAGCCCGCCCGCGATCACCAGGATCATCATTGTGGCGTTGGCCTGGAACAGATCGACCATGTACATCACGGCTGCCCAGCCGAGCACGAGATACAGGGCGACGTACAGCCAGCGCGGAGCATCGATCCAGAACACGCGGAACAGGATGCCGAGGATCGCGCCGCCCCAGACGAGCGACAGCAGGATGATCGCCTTGTCGGTCGGAAGGGCGAGCACGGCGATCGGCGTGTAGGTCCCGGCGATCAGCAGCAGGATGTTGGCGTGGTCGACCCGCTTCAGCACGGCCCGTGTTCTGGGGCCCCAGTCGAAACGGTGGTACAGCGCCGAGTTGCCGAACAGCAGCAGGGAGGTCGCCATGAACACCGCGCACGCCCATTTCGCCGGTGCGCCCTGGGCCAGCACGATCAGGACGATGCCTGCGGCCATCGCGATCGGGAACGTCGCGGCGTGGATCCAGCCGCGCCAGCTGGGACGGATGTCGATCTTCGCGTCGAGCTCGGCGACCTCGAGGAGTGGCAGCTGGGGCATCTCCGCGCCCTCGTCTTCGGTGGGGTCGGAACTCGTGCTGCGGGCCACGCCCTGAGCCTACGCGTCGCCGTATGCCGGGGGCGCACTCGGGTCGCGGACCGACGGTAGCGTAGGCATGTGAGTGCGTCGAGCGAGGGGAGAGGCCCTCTCTACCGGCTGTACATCAATCGGCTGCGCCGCCAGCTCGCGACCGCTGCGGTCCCGCGCCACGTCGCCATGATGATCGACGGCAACCGCCGCTGGGCACGCCAGCTCGGGTATGACTCGGCCGCCCACGGCCACCGCGCAGGCGCCGCCAAGATGCGCGAGTTCCTCGGCTGGTGTGACGACGTCGGCGTTCAGGTGGTCTCGCTCTACCTGCTCTCCAACGACAATCTGCGCAAGCGGGACTCGCAGGAGCTTGCGGATCTCATCGAGATCATCGCCGAGCTCGCCGACGAGCTGTCGCGCGAGCGCGACTGGCGGGTGCAGCATGTGGGCCGAGCGCACCGGCTGCCACCCGACCTCGCACGGGTGCTCGCGGACGTCGAGGAGCGCACGAAGGATCACACCGGACTGCACGTCAACCTGGCCGTGGGGTACGGAGGACGCGGCGAGATCGTGGACGCCGTACGCAGCATCATCGCGAAGCACGACGAGGAGGGCGGGTCGCTCGAAGAGCTCGCTGCGAGCCTCACGCCGGAGCAGATCGGGGAGCACCTGTACACCGGTGGCCAGCCCGACCCCGACCTGGTGATCCGCACGTCGGGGGAGCAGCGGCTGAGCGACTTCCTGCTCTGGCAGTCCGCGCACAGCGAGTTCTACTTCGTCGAAGCGCTCGGACCGGACCTGCGCGAGGTCGACTTCCTCCGCGCGATCCGCGACTATTCGAGCCGCGACCGGCGATACGGCAGCTGATCACCGGCGCCCACGGCACGGCATCGTGCCAGAATTGACCGGTGACCGACCTGGACGAATTCATCGCATCGTTCGACGGCGAAGCGGGATATCTGGACTGGGCCGCCTTCGGCCCGCTGTCCCCGGCAGTGCGCAGCGAAGTGCACGCCGACGCCGAGCTGCTCGGGTCAGGGCGGCGAACCGGCATCGACCTCGTCGGCGAGCACGTCGGCGAGGCTCGCGAGATCCTCGCCGAAGTGCTCGATGCGGATGCCGGGCAGATCGTCCTGCAGCCTTCCACGACGTACGGCCTGATGCAGGCCATCTACGGCCTCGCCGGCGGACTCATGCTGTCGAGGTCGGAGTTTCCGAGCCTGACCGTGACGGCGACGCGTGCAGCGGACGCACTCGGCTCGATCGACCTGCAGTGGATCGAGCCGACGAACGGCTTCGTCACGCCCGAGGTCGTGCGCGAAGCACTCACGGACGACACCCGCGCGCTCGCCGTCAGCCTGGTCGATTTCCGTACGGGCTATCGGGCGGATCTCACGGCACTGCGGGAGGTCATCGGCGACCGCCTGCTGATCGTCGATGCGATGCAGGGGTTCGGAGCGGTCTCCGCCGACTATGCCGCAGCCGACGTCGTCTGCGGCAACGGCTACAAGTGGCTGCGTGCCGGCCGCGGCACCGGATTCGCGTGGTTCGGCGAGCGTGCCCTCGAGCGCGTCGCCCCCGTCCTGTCGGGCTGGGCCGGCATCGACGGCGACCTGCCGGTGGACCTGGTGCCCCTGCCCGCGGCATCCGCTCAGGCGTTCTCGGTCAGTCGTCCGGACAGTCTGGCGGTGGCCCGCCTCGCGAGCGCGCTGCGAGATGTGCGCGACGTCGGCGTCGAGCGCATCGACGCCGAGCTCTCGGAGCGCTCGCGCGACGTGATCTTCTTCGCCGACCGCTACGAGGTGCCCGTCCTCACCCCGCGCGAGCCGGAGCGCCGCGCGGGGATCGTCACACTCGCCCCCGCGCCGCAGGACGCCGGTCCGCTGGCCGCTTCGCTGGCCAACCACGGGATCACCGTCACGGTCCGCTCGGGCCTCATCCGGGTCGCGCCGCACGTCGGAACCGGCGCCGACACGCTGCGCCTCTTCGGCGACGCGCTGGCCGCGTTCTCCTCTGCTCGCGTGTGGTGAGAGCCCCCCTTCCTCAGGAATTCACCAGCGCGTAACATCCGCCAGCGTGTCGGTAACACGAGTGTCGTTTGCCAGTCGTAGCGTCATGTCATCGGGCACGGTGTCCGGTCGGGTCGGCCTTATGGATCGCGACTCGTGACCACTGGTCGACTCGTGACTGCCGGGTGATGACACCCGGGTCGGGAGTGGGTTGTGATCACACGAGCACCACAGAAGCAGCATCGTCAGGATGCCGCGGAGATCGTCGAGCAGGACCAGGACCTTCGCACCTACGTCCTTGACACATCCGTGCTGCTGAGCGATCCGCGAGCGTTCTTCCGCTTCGCCGAGCATAGTGTCGTGATCCCCGTCGTGGTGATCACCGAGCTCGAAGGCAAACGCCACGACCCCGAGATCGGCTACTTCGCCCGCCAGGCACTGCGGCACCTCGACGAGCTGCGCGTCGAGCACGGCAGGCTCGACTTCCCCGTTCCGGTCGGCGACGACGGCACCCTCCGGGTGGAGCTGAACAACACCGACGCGGGAGTGCTTCCGTCCGGCATGCGGCTGGGCGACAACGACAGTCGAATCCTCGCCGTGGCGATGCATCTCGCCCAGGACGGCCAGGACGTCACGATCGTGTCCAAGGACCTCCCGATGCGCGTGAAGGCGGCATCGCTCGGCATCACCGCAGAGGAGTACCTGGCCGAGCAGGCGGTCGACTCCGGCTGGACCGGGATCGCCACGATCGACGTCTCGGGCGATGACATCAGCGACCTCTACGAGACCGAGATCGGCACCGGAGAAGACGTACTCGGGCTGCCGGTGAACACGGGCCTCATCATCCACTCCGAGCGCGGCTCGGCCCTCGGCCGCGTCACCGGCGACGGCGACTACCGGCTGGTGCGAGGCGACCGGGAGGTCTTCGGGCTGCACGGGCGCTCCGCCGAGCAGCGCATCGCGATCGACCTGCTCCTCGACCCCGAGGTCGGCATCGTTTCGCTGGGCGGTCGCGCCGGCACCGGCAAGTCGGCGCTGGCGCTGTGCGCTGGGCTCGAGTCTGTACTCGAGAGGCAGCAGCAGCGCAAGATCATCGTCTTCCGCCCACTGTTCGCCGTGGGCGGGCAGGAACTCGGATACCTTCCCGGCGATCAGGGCGAGAAGATGAACCCGTGGGGTCAGGCCGTGTTCGACACGCTCGGCTCGGTGGTCTCGGGCAACGTCGTCGAAGAGGTCATCGAACGAGGCCTCCTCGAGGTGCTGCCGCTCACCCACATCCGCGGGCGGTCGCTGCACGATGCTTTCGTGATCGTCGACGAAGCGCAGTCGCTCGAGCGCAACGTCCTCCTCACGGTGCTGAGCCGGATGGGGCAGAACTCCCGCGTCGTGCTCACTCACGATGTGGGTCAGCGCGACAACCTGCGGGTCGGCCGTCACGACGGCGTCGCGTCGGTCATCGAGACGCTCAAGGGCCACGATCTGTTCGGACACGTCACGCTCGTGCGTTCGGAGCGTTCGGCCATCGCAGCACTCGTCACCGACCTGCTCGAGGCCGGCGAGATCGGCTGATCACAGACCTCAGGGCGCGAAGAAGGGCCGGGATGCCGCACCCCGGCCCTTCAGCATGAGAAGAGTCTCATGCGCATCTCCTCTTCTGCTCATGGAGGTCTGACACCATGGAGGAGGTGCGCATACGCGCGCGTATCGAGAGGACATTCGTGGAAAGTCGGACGCGTCTTGCAATCGGTGGCATGGCCACCGTCGCAGCCAGCGTTGCCGTCGTCTGCGTGGTGGCCATGACGAGCAACGCCGCGATGGCCGATGTCACCGGCGCGCCGACCGGTTCCCGTCCGGTCGTCCTCCCCTCCGCACCCGTTCCGAGCGTTCCCGCACCCAGCGCGTCGGCGGTCCCTCCTGCCGCTCAGGCGCCCGCACCGGTCGAGCCCGAAACGGTGCCGGCGCCTGAGCCTTACGACGTCACCGCGCCGCCGAGCTCCTCCGTCGCGGCAGACGATCCGTCCGCCGCGACGGAGGAGCAGCTCCTCGCCGAGGCGCTCGCCACCGGCACGTGGGACGGGGTCCGCGCCTGGGCCGTGGAACGGGGTTGGGACTCGGCACGCGTCGACGCCTGGATCGCCAAGCTGCAGGTCAGGCTCGCCGAACGCGGCGATCTGCCCGGCGCCCTCACTCTTCCGGATTCGAGCCCTTCGGCTCGGACCGGATCACAATCTCCCGCATTGGCGGGTGCAGCGTCCGGACGCGACCTATCTGGGTCGTCGCTCGGGTCGAAGAGAGAGCAATCGCGCGTTCCCCCAGGCTGACGCGATTGCCATGGTCGGCAACCCCCAGCCCGGCCTCTCCCAGCCCCCGGTGTCCCCCAACACCGGGGGCTTCTTCTTGCGCCGGTGCGAACAAGCGCCGGGCGCACGAGCGCTGTCGCCCAGGCATGCAGCCGTGGGCCTCGCGCCGCCGCTCGTTCACTCCCAGCGATACCCGGCGCCGCGCACGGTGACGATGTGGTGCGCGCCGAGCTTGCCGCGGAGATAGCGCACGTACACGTCCACCACGTTCGAACCGGGGTCGAAATCCAGCCCCCAAACGCTGCTCAACAGCTGCTCGCGACTGAGCACGCGTCCGGGACTGCGCAGGAACTGCTCGGCCAACGCGAACTCGCGGGCGGACAGCTCGACCTCGCGACCGTCGACCGTAGCCCGCCGACCGAGGATGTCGAGCATCACCTCGCCGTGCGACACTGCGACGCCGGCGGTCGTCGTGCTCTCGCGCAGGCGCGAGCGCACGCGCGCGAGCAGCTCCTCGAAAGTGAACGGCTTCGAGACGTAGTCGTTCGCCCCGGCATCCAGTCCTTCGACGGTGTCGCGGGTGCTCGACCGCGCCGTCAGCATGATGACCGGGACGCCGGACCCCTGCGCGCGCAGCTGCCGCAGCACTTCGAAGCCGTCCATCGTCGGAAGGCCGACATCCAGCAGCACGAGGTCGATGTCGTCCTCGAGTGCCCGGTCGAGACCCTCGGCGCCGTCATCGACGATGACGGTCGAGTAGCCCGCCGATTCGAGGCCACGGCTGACGAACTCGGCGATGCGCGGCTCGTCTTCGATGAGGAGGATCTTGCTCATCCCGCGGCCTCGCGCTGCAGCACGACATCGCCGGCGCGCACCGGGGCCGGCAGCTCGGTCGTCGGAAGGGGAAGATGGATCGTGAAGGTGGCTCCACCGCCGGGCGTGTCGGTGACCGCGCAGTGGCCGCCATGCCCTTTCGCGATCGCGTCCACGATCGCCAGCCCGAGCCCGGACCCGCCCACCGACCGCTTGCCGTGGGCGCGGTCGAAGCGACGGAAGATCCGGTGCCGCGCGGCGGGCGGGATGCCCGGGCCGTGGTCGCTCAGCCACAGCTGTGCGCCGGAGTCGTCCAGCCGGCTTCCGAGGTGGATGGCGGAGCCCTCAGGGGTGTATTTCGCCGCGTTGTCCGCCAGCTGCAGCCACGCCTGCAGGAGACGGTCCTGATCGCCGAGGATGCGTCCGTCCGCGGTCTCGTCCAGGGCCCACACATGCCCGGGGATGACCGAGACGAGCTCGCCGAACCGAGAGGTGAGCGCGCGCAGATCGACCTGGGCCATCGTGAATCCGTCGCCCTCCACCGTCGCGAGCAAGTCGATGTCGTCCACGAGGCGGTTCATGCGGTCCAGCTCCGCAATCCCGATCTCCCGGGTGGCTGCGACGTCGGCAGCATCGCGCGGGTCCATCATCTCGAGGTGACCTCGAACGATCGTGATGGGCGTCTTCAGCTCGTGGCGCACATCGTCCAACAGCTGTCGCTGCACGTCGACCGAGCCCTCGAGCCGGTCCAGCATGGAATTGACTGTGCGAGTCAGGTCGGAGATGTCGTCGTTTCCCTGTGGGGACAGCCGCGGTGATAGGTCTCCCAGTGTGACCGCGTCGGCGGCATTGCGAAGGTCGCGGATCGGCGACAGGAGGCGGCCGGCGACGAACCAGCAGACGACGCCGATCGCGACCAGCACAGCGACGGCCGCGATCGAGTATGTCGTGATGGCGGCGGTGACCGGGGCGAGCTCCGCCTCGAGATCGGCTGCGCGCACGTAGATGCCGGTCTGCGAATCCTCGGTCATCGAGACGGGTATCGCGATGTACCGGAGAGACCCCTGATCGGTCACGGCCGTGCCCATCATCGTCTCGCCCGTGCGTTCGGTCTCCTCGACGGCGCGATCGATCAGTTGCTCGTTCTGGGAGATGTCGAAACCCGACAGCGTCCCGGGGCGGTAGCGTGCCTTCCCGTCCAGGATGGCCACGGACCCCTCATTTCGCGCCGGGACGAGACGGGCGACGGCTGCCTGGAGGAACTCGCTGACGGTGGCGAAATCGTCGATGTCGACGTCCTCGCTGGCGGTCGCCGCCCCGGAGGTTCCGCCGTCCGCAGCATCCGCGTCGGCTCCCGCCACGGCGTGCAGACGGTCCACCTGCGTTCTGAGGCGGTCGTCCACCTCGGAGAGCACTCGCTCGCGCTGCGCCAGAAAGGTCACGCTGCCCACGATCGCGAGGCCGATGCACGCCACCGCCAGGATCGCCCCCATGATGCGGGCGCGCGCCGAGATGGGGCGGGACTTCTGAGTCACGTCCCGTCTATCGCGGCGGAGGGACATGGGGAGGCCTCCGGATCAGCCCGGATGGGTCATCGACAGCAGGTCGAGCTTCTCGTCCAGCTGTTCGGTGGTGATCTCGCCACGATCGACATAGCCCAGGTCGAGCACGGCTTCGCGGACGGTGATGCCCTTGGCCACGGAGTGCTTCGCGATCTTGGCGGCCGCCTCGTAGCCGATGATCTTGTTCAGGGGCGTCACGATCGACGGCGACATGCCGGCGTATGCGGCCGCCCGCTCGATGTTCGCCTCGAGACCGTCGATGGTCTTGTCTGCCAGGATCCGCATGGTGTTCGCCAGCAACCGGATGGACTCCAGCAGCGCGGTGCCCATCACCGGAATCGCAACGTTGAGTTCGAACGAGCCCGACGCGCCGGCCCACGCCACGGTGGCGTCGTTGCCGATCACCCGCGCGCACACCATGAGGGTCGCCTCCGGCACGACGGGGTTGACCTTTCCGGGCATGATCGACGAGCCCGGCTGCAGGTCGGGGATGTGCAGTTCGCCCAGCCCCGTGTTGGGGCCGGAGCCCATCCACCGGATGTCGTTGTTGATCTTGGTGAGCGACACCGCGATCGTGCGCAGCGCGCCGGAGGCCTCCACCAGTCCGTCGCGGTTGGCCTGCGCCTCGAAGTGGTCCTTGGCCTCGGTGATCGGCAGCTCGGTGTCCTGGACGATGATCTCGAGCACCTTCTGCGGAAATCCGAGGGGAGTGTTGATGCCGGTGCCGACGGCGGTGCCGCCCAGGGGGACTTCGGCGACGCGGGGCAGGACCGCCTGCACCCGCTCGATACCGAGCCGCATCTGGCGTGCATACCCGCCGAACTCCTGGCCGAGTGTGACCGGCGTCGCGTCCATGAGGTGCGTTCGTCCGGACTTCACGACGTCCTTCCACGCCTCGGCCTTCGCCTCCAGCGCCACGGCGAGATGGTCCAGAGCCGGGATGAGGTCGTCGATGAGCTCCTGTGTCACCGCCAGGTGGACGGATGTCGGAAAGACGTCGTTCGAGGACTGCGACGCGTTCACGTGGTCGTTGGGGTGCACCAGCGATCCGAGGTCGCGCGACGCGAGTGTCGCCAGCACCTCGTTCATGTTCATGTTCGACGACGTGCCGCTGCCGGTCTGGTACACGTCGATCGGGAACTGGTCGGCGTGCTCGCCCGCGATGATGCGGTCCGCCGCCCGGGCGATCGCGTCGGCGATGATGGAATCGAGCGTGCCGAGTTGCTTGTTGGCGAGGGCGGCGGCCTTCTTGATGCGGGCGAGGGCGACGATCTGGGCCGGGTCGAGTGCGTCGCCGGAGATCGGGAAGTTCTCCACGGCGCGCTGCGTCTGGGCGGCATAGAGCGCATCCCTGGGCACGCGCACCTCGCCCATGGTGTCGTGCTCGATGCGGTACTCGATGTCGGTCACGTCTTCGTTCCCCTCCACAGATCGGGATGTGTGCTCAGGCGTCGTCGGTCGCGACGCCGAGGATGATGTCGGGCACCGCGGTGCCTTCGGCGAGCCGGTAATTCGCGCCGACGATCGCCAAGCGTCCCTCGGCGACGGCGTCACTGATCAGCTCCGACGAGTGAAGCAGATCGGCGACCGTATCGCGCAGATGCTCGCGTCCGACGAGGTCGGCGTCGATCTCATCGGGAGGGCTGCCGTCGACTGAGGTCTCGCGCTGCACGCGACGCACGGCGGGCACGATCGGCGCGATCTGCCGCCAGATGTGCGGTGGGAGGGCGGGCGCGTCGATGTCGAGGCTGTGGATGGCGGCACCCACGGCCCCGCACTCGTCGTGGCCGAGCACGACGATCAGGGGCACACCCAGCACCGCGACGGCGTACTCCAGGCTCCCCACCACGGAGTCGGAGATCACCTGACCAGCGTTGCGGACGACGAAGAGATCGCCGAGTCCCTTGTCGAAGATGATCTCGGCGGACAGGCGCGAGTCCGAGCAGCCGAACAGTGCGGCGCGCGGCTTCTGGCCGAGCGCGAGCTCGGCGCGGCGCTCGACGTCCTGACGCGGATGCCGCGGCTCGCCGGACACGAAACGCGCGTTGCCGCGCTGCATCTCCTGCCACGCCTTGAGCGGCGTAGGTGCATTCACGGCGTACCCTCGCGGAGCTCGAGCACCTGGTCGGCGAGCGATGCCGCGGCGAGCTCCAGCGTCTCGTCGTCCGTCGAGCCGTAGACCAGGATGGTGTCGGCGCCGGCCGACGTGCTCAGTGCGGCGGAGATGTTTCCCGCTCGAGCGGGATCGGGGATGTCATAGCGATCCCACTCGACCCCGTCGATCGTCACGGTGCCGTCGACGGAGGCGCCGCTGAGGACACGCGTCGTCCAAGCGGGGTCGGCGTCGAAGCCCTGGGCGACGCGCAGGAAGCCCGCCTCCTCGTCGGGGACGTACACGATGGTCCACGCCGCGGTCGAGTCGCCTTCGATCGACGCACGATTCACGATCCACGCGTCCGGAACGTCGGGGACGACGACGGTGCGGCCCTCAGCGCTCTCGATCTCCGCGGCAACCGCGGCGACGTCGATCGGCTCGGCCGGCGGCAGCTCACCGCGAGGCACCGCGAGGACGATGATCGCGACGACGGCCAGGGTCACGAGCAGGGCGGCGATGAGGTTGCGGGTGTTCTGGCTCGCGCGGTACACCCGCGATGATTCCGCCTTGCGGGCAGCGGCTTCGTCGGGCGTCTCAGGGCGGCCGAGCTCGGCGACGACTCGAGGTCTCTGTGCCATCAGCGGGCCGTCATGCTTCCGTGCTCTCGTCCGCGGCTGCCGGGGCGGACCTGGCCGCCTCCAGACGACGCTTCGCGCCCAGCAGCCACTCCTCGCATCGGGCGGCGAGGGCCTCGCCGCGCTCCCAGAGTGCCAGGGAATGCTCGAGCGTGGGAGCACCCTGCTCGAGTTCAGCGACGACACGGACGAGTTCGTCGCGTGCCTGCTCGAATGAGAGGCCTGCGACGTCGCCGACGGCTTCGCTCGATGCGCTCATCCCTCCATCCTAGATCTGCTCGGCCGGGGAGACTGTGGCGGGCGCACCGTCCCCGTCGGGCGTGCGCGGACTCTCCGGCACCTCGCCGTCGGAGCGCGCGGCGAACGATCCGCGACCCACGGTCACGAGTACCGCGGAGCCCGCCGGGGCCTGCGCGGCATCGCGCACGATCACGCCGTCGGTCAGGTGGGCGATGGCGTAGCCGCGCGCAAGGGTGGAGGCGGGTGACAGGGTTCGCAGCGCAGCCCGCAGCTCGGCGGAACGGCGCGACTGCGACTCGAGCCGACGATCGACCACGTCCCGCCCGCGGCCCACGAGGTGCCACAGCTGCTGCGCGCGGGCGTCGATCATCGATTCGGGTGCACGAAGGACCGGACGCGAGCGCAGCTGCTCGAGCTGGGCGATGTCGTGGCTCACCCGCTGTGAGAGCCGCATCGTCAGGCGAGAGCGCAGCTGGGCGACCACAGCGCGCTGCTCGACGACGTCCGGGACGATGCGCTTGGCCGCGTCGGTGGGGGTCGACGCGCGCAGATCCGCTACGTCGTCGAGCAGAGGATGGTCGTTCTCGTGGCCGATCGCGCTGACGACCGGAGTGGATGC
>Ga0190275_10003320_pt1 | contig 11464 bp, 10 predicted proteins | sample Popmic550T_FD_133745 | JGI IMG/M metagenome (GOLD analysis project Ga0190275, IMG submission 133745) | Populus adjacent soil microbial communities from riparian zone of Yellowstone River, Montana, USA - 550 T | ecosystem: Environmental > Terrestrial > Soil > Riparian zone > Trees stand | place... | reverse complement strand
GCAATTCGGCGGAGGCTGCGCGATGAACAGCTTCATCGGCCGTCACCCGATCTGGTCTCTCGCAATCGTCATCGCCGTTGCCGTTCTGCTGTTCCTGATCTTCGCGGTGTGGCCGCCCGAGCTTGAACAGATGCTCGGCCGCAAGCGCCTGTTCCTCAGCGCGCTCCTGAATGGCATCACGCTCGGCGGACTCTATTTCCTCGTCGCCAGCGGCTTCACGCTGATCTTCGGACTGATGCGCAACGTCAACCTTGCGCATGGCTCGCTTTATCTGTTCGGCGGCTACCTCGGCTACGAGGTCGCGGTCGCCTCGGGAAGCTGGATCCTGACCCTGCTGATCGTCTTCATCGTCGTCGCGATCCTCGGCATCGTCCTCCAGTTCACGATCTTCCGCTGGATGGAAGGGCAGGATCTGCGGCAGACGCTCGTCACCATCGCGCTCTCGCTCATCCTCGCCGACCTGATGCTGTGGCGCTGGGGCGGCGACTTCTACCAGGTGCCGACACCCTCGTGGCTTGCCGGTCCGGTCGAGGTGCCGCTCGTCACGGCCATGCGATCGAGCGGTGAGCTTGTCTATCTGTCCTATCCGCTGGTGCGTCTCGTCATCCTGCTCGGCGCGATCGTCATCGGCGTCCTGATGTGGCTGGCGCTCAACCGCACCAAGATCGGCATTCTGATCCGCGCGGGCGTCGACGATCGCGACATGCTCTCGGCGACCGGCATCCGGGTACAGCTTATCTTTCTTCTGGTATTCGCATTCGGTGCGGGGCTTGCGGGCTTCACCGGCGTCATCGGCGGCACGTTCCAGTCGATGCAGCAGGGCGAGGATGTGAAAATCCTGCTTGCGTCGCTGGTCGTCGTGATCGTCGGCGGGATGGGATCGATCCCGGGAGCCGCCATCGGCGCGCTGCTGATCGGGCTCGCGGACCAGTTTGGCGCCGTCTACATGCCGACCTACGCGGTCGTGCTGACCTTCATCATCATGGTGGTCGTGCTGGCCGTGCGGCCGCAGGGCCTGCTGGGGCGCTGAACCATGGCGATGGCCGAAACAGCGCGCGCCGCCCCGCCTGCACCGGCACAGAGCTGGAGCCTGATCAACACGTTTCAGGCGCATCCCGCGCTGTGGCTGCTCCTGGTCTTCATGCTCATCCTGCCGGCCTTCGCCAGCAACTTCGTGATGATCGAGATGTTCGGCTGGGCGATGATCCTCGGCATGGTCGCGCTCAGCCTGATGTTTCTTGCAGGCTACGGCGGCATGGTCAGCCTGGTGCAGATGACCGTCGCGGGCTGCGCCGGCTACATGGCGGCGATCTTCGGCACGAGCGCCGTGACCGACATCAGCCTCGGCTGGCCCTGGTGGCTGGGAATTCCGGTCGCTGTGCTGATCGCCGTGATCTTCGGAACGCTCTCCGGTGTGCTCTCGGTGCGCACCGAGGGCATCTACACGATCATGATCACGCTGGCGATCGCGTCCGCCTTCTATTACTTCGCGCTGCAGAACTACACGATCTTCAACGGCTTCTCCGGGTTCAACGATGTGCGCGTGCCGAAGGCGTTCGGGGTCGACTGGCGCGCACCGGTGCCGTTCTACTATCTGATCCTGTTCTGGGCGGTTCTCTCCTATCTTGCCGTCGTTTACGTCTCGCGATCGCCATTCGGGCTCGCGCTGCAAGGCGTGCGCGACAATGCCCGGCGCATGGCGGCGCTCGGCTTCAACGTGACGGCGCATCGTGTCGCGGCCTACGCCTTCGCGGCGCTGATTGCCGGCAGTGCGGGCGTGCTGCTGGTCTGGCACGGCCGCCAGATCTCTCCCGGCACCGCCGGCGTTGGGCCGGTGATCGACATCCTCATCATCGCGGTGGTCGGCGGCTTGAGCCGGCCGATCGGCGCATTCATCGGCGCAATAATTTACGTGATCCTGCGCACGTTCGCGCTCGACGTGCTGGTCGCGGTGGGCCTCGATGGCAAGCGCTTCCAGCTTCTCATCGGGCTTGGCTTCCTGCTGATCGTCCTGTTCTCGCCCGACGGCGTGCTCGGTCTGTGGCAGCGCTGGCGTGCGCGCTACCGGTCCTCGAACGGGGGGAGGACGTGATGGCGGTCTCGCTCTCCGTCGCCGAACGCCTGAGTGCCGTCGGTACCGCGAATGCGCTGGAGCTGCGCGGCGTCACGCGGATGTTCGGCGCGCTCGCGGCGCTGACCGACATCACGCTGACGGTGCGGCCCGGCGAGCGGCGCGCCGTACTCGGCTCAAACGGCGCGGGCAAGACCACGCTGTTCAACTGCATCACCGGCGATTTTCCGTCGACCTCCGGCACGATCCGCTTCTTCGGGGAGGACGTGACCCACTTCCCGCCTCACGAGCGCATCCGGCGGGGCTTGAGGCGCACGTACCAGATCTCTGCGCTTTTTCCCGGACTCGCCGTCATCGACAACGTCTACCTCGCATGCCGGGGAGTCTCGCGCGGGCGCTTCTCGCTGCTGCGGCCAAGCCGCAACGACGCGCTGATGCACTCCGCGGAAAATCTCGTGCAGGCCGTGCACCTCACCGACGTGAAGGACCAGCTTGTCTCTGAACTGAGCCACGGCCAGCAGCGCCAACTCGAGATCGCGCTCGCACTCGCCGGCGCGCCGCGTTTCATCCTGTTCGATGAACCTGCCGCGGGCCTTTCGCCCACCGAACGCGCCGAGCTGATCGAGATTCTCACGTCGCTGCCCGCGCATATCGGTTACATCGTGATCGAGCACGACATGGATGTCGCGTTGCGCGTCGTCGAGAGCGTCACGATGATGCACAACGGCCGCATCTTCAAGGAAGGTCGCCCGGAGGAGATCGAGTCAGATCCCGAAGTGCAGGAGCTTTATCTTGGAGGCGGTCATGGCTGACGCCGCCCCGCGCAATGTTCCCGCGCTGCTGCAAGTTCGCGGCCTGAATGTCTATTACGGCCATTCCCACGCGCTGCAGGGCGTCGAGTTCACGATCCATACCGGAATTCTCGCGGTGGTCGGCCGTAACGGCATGGGCAAGACCACGCTGTGCAAGACCATCATGGGTCTGGTGCGTGCATCGAGCGGATCGATCCGCTTCGCCAACAATGACGAGCTGACGCGACTCAATCCGGCGCAGATCGCGCGGCTCGGCATCGGTTACGTGCCACAGGGCCGCCGCCTGTGGCGCTCGCTCACCGTCGACGAGCACCTGCAAGTGACGCCGAGCGCACGCAAGGGCGCGTGGACGATCGAACGCATCTACGACACGTTCCCGCGCCTCGCCGAGCGCAAGAACAACGCCGGCGGACAGCTTTCCGGCGGCGAGCAGCAAATGCTTGCGATCTCGCGCGCGCTGCTCGCCAATCCGCGCCTCCTGGTGATGGACGAGCCCACCGAAGGGCTCGCGCCGCTCATCGTCGCGCAGGTGGAGGAGATGCTGGTCAAGCTTGCCGAGGACGGCGAGATGGCGGTGCTGGTCATCGAGCAGAACATCGGCGTGGCGTGTGCGGTGTCCGAGAACGTCGCCATCATGGTCAACGGCCGCATCAACCGCGTGATCGAGGCCAGTCGTTTGGCAGCGGACCGCGCCTTGCAGCAGCGCCTCCTCGGCGTCGGGCGTCACGGCCACGACGATACGCCTCTTGTGGAGACGGCAGCGGCCGATGCCGCCGCCCCGACGGCGCGCCGGCCTGCCAGCGCATCGACCCGCATCTATGTCTCGAATCCAACACCCCCAACGCGCTGGTCGCAGCCGGTGCCGGTCGCGAGAATTGAGGCGACCGCGCGAACCAGCGCGGCCAGCATCGTGTCGATCGAGGAGGCGGCAGGCCGCCGCGCGGAGGTGCGGCCGCTCGCGGCGAGCGGCCCGCCGGTCGTGCTCGTCGCCGGTACGCTGGATACGAAGGGCGAGGAGCTACGGTTCATCCGCGATCTCCTGAAGGGCGCCGACGTGCGAACGCGTCTCGTCGATCTGTCCACGAGCGGCAAGCACTCTGCGGCGGACGTCTCCCCGAACGAAATCGCGCTCAATCATCCACGCGGTGCGGCGGGGGTCTTCAGTTCCGATCGAGGCGCATCGGTCGCCGCGATGGCCGAGGCGTTCGAGACCTGGATCAGCCGCCAGAGCGGCATCGCAGGCGTCATTTCGGCCGGCGGTTCGGGGGCGACCGCGCTGGTCACGCCGGCGATGCGGCGGCTCCCGGTTGGCGTGCCGAAGATCATGATATCGACGGTGGCCTCCGGCGAAGTCGGCCGTTACGTCGGCGCCTCCGACATCATGATGATGTATTCGGTCACCGACGTTCAGGGCCTCAATGTCATTTCGCGCCAAATTCTGGCGAATGGCGCGCAGGCGATCGCCGGCATGGTCAAGGCGCGCATTGCCGGAACGCGCGAGGCGCGCGGTCGCGCGGCGCCACCCGAGCGGCCGGCCATCGGCCTCACGATGTTCGGCGTCACGACGTCCTGCGTGCAGCAGCTCACCGCGGCACTGAAGGACGAGTACGACTGCCTCGTCTTTCACGCGACCGGCACCGGCGGCCAGTCGATGGAGAAGCTCGTCGACGGCGGCCAGCTTCAGGGCGTGATCGACATCACGACGACCGAGGTGTGCGACCTTCTGATGGGCGGCGTCTTTCCCGCGACCGAAGACCGCTTCGGCGCGATCATCCGTGCGCGCATCCCCTATGTCGGATCGGTCGGCGCGCTCGACATGGTCAATTTCGGCCCGCCCGAGACGGTGCCGGCGCGCTATCAGGGCCGCCAGTTCCACCGGCACAATCCGCAAGTGACGCTGATGCGCACCACGCCGGACGAGAACGAGCGGATGGGCCGCTGGATCGGCGAGCGGCTGAACCAGATGGATGCGCCGGTGCGCTTCCTGCTGCCCGAGGGCGGCGTGTCGGCGATCGATAAGGCTGGCGGGCCGTTCCACGACCAGGCGGCGGATGCGGCGCTGTTCCGCGCACTCGAACAGACCGTGCGGCAGACCTCGACGCGTCAGCTCGTGCGCGTCCCGGCGAACATCAACGATCCGGCGTTCGTGACCGCCGTGCTCGACGCTTTCCGGGCGGTGCATGGCGGACGCTCGACGCGCCGCAGGGCGGCGAGGTGAGCAATGCCCTTTGAACGCTCCGCCCTGATGGAGAAATTCCGCGGCATGGTGGCGCGCGGCGAACCGATCGTTGGCGGCGGCGCCGGCACGGGCCTCTCGGCGAAGTGCGAGGAGGCCGGCGGCATCGATCTGATCGTCATCTACAATTCCGGCCGCTACCGCATGGCGGGGCGTGGCTCTCTCGCCGGGCTCATGGCCTATGGCGATGCCAACGCCATCGTGATGGAGATGGCCGCGGAGGTGCTGCCCGTCGTGAAGAAAACGCCGGTACTCGCGGGCCTGAACGGCACCGATCCGTTCCGCCAGATGGACGTGTTCCTCGACGAGGTGAAGCGCGTCGGCTTTTCCGGCGTGCAGAATTTTCCGACCGTCGGCATCATCGACGGGACCTTCCGCGCCAATCTCGAGGAGACCGGCATGTCGTACGGCCTCGAGGTGGATATGATCGCGAAGGCGCACGCCAGGGACATGCTCACAACGCCCTATGTTTTCAACGAGGACGAGGCCGCCGCGATGGCGAATGCCGGCGCGGACATCATCGTGTGCCACATGGGACTCACCACCGGCGGCTCGATCGGCGCTGAGACCGCACTGAAGCTCGCCGACTGTCCTGCGCTGGTCGACAAATGGTCCGAGGCCGCGCTGAAGGTGCGGCGCGACGTGCTCATTCTGGTGCACGGCGGCCCGGTCGCCGAACCGGCCGACGCCGAGTTCGTCCTGAAGAATACGAAGAACTGCCACGGCTTCTACGGCGCCTCCTCGATGGAGCGGCTGCCGGTCGAAGTTGCACTCACGGAACAGACACGGAAGTTCAAGCAGATCGGCCGGCGCTAGCCGGAAAAGACGGCGGGCTCACGTCCGCACGGGGAGGAAGAGATGTCAGGCGTGCTCATTGGGCAACTGATCCTGTGGCTGATCATCGCGGTCATCGTCATCGCGATCGTCGTCTATCTGGTGAACTGGCTCTATCACCGGTCATCGAAGGAGGTGTCCTTCGTGCGCACGGGTCTGTTCGGCGAACGGGTCGTGATCAACGGCGGCGCCTTCGTGCTGCCGTTCATCCACGACTACACGCCGGTCAACATGAACGTGCTGCAGATGGAGATCGTGCGCGAGAAGGCGGACGCGCTGATCACCAAGGACCGCATGCGCGTCGACATCGAGGCCGAGTTCTACGTGAGGGTGCGCCCAAGTAAGGAAGCGGTTTCGGTCGCAGCGGCGACGCTCGGTCGCCGCACCATGGAGCCGGAGCGGCTGCACGCGCTGCTTTCCGGAAAGTTCGTCTCCGCGCTGCGCTCCATCGCGTCCGAAATGACTATGGAAGAAATGCACGAGCAGCGCGGCGATTATGTCAAGCGCGTGAAGGAATCTGCCGCCGAAGGCCTTGCGCAGAACGGCCTGGAGCTTGAGTCCGTCGCGATTACCGATCTCGACCAGACCGATCTCGAATACTTCAACCCGTCGAACCGCTTCGACGCGCAGGGCTTGACCCAGCTGATCCAGGAAATCGAGACACGCCGCAAGCTGCGCAACGACATTGAACAGGAATCGATGATCCTGATCCGCACCCGCAATCTCGAAGCGGAGCGCCAGGCCCTCGACATCGAGCGCGAAAGCGAGACCGCACGGCTGAACCAGCAGCGCGACGTCGAGGTGCGCCGCGCGGTGCAGCGCGCCGAACTCGCGCGCGAGCGGGCCGTACGCGACACCGAGGCCGAACAGGCGCAGCTCACCTCGCGCGAGGAGATCGAGAAATCGCGCATCTCGAATGAGCGTTCCATCAGCGAAGCGCGCATCGCCTCTGAGCGCGATGTGCGCCAGCGCGAGATCGAGCGCACCCGCACGGTCGAGGAAGCCGAGATCGCGGCGCGCGAACAGGTCGAGAAGGCGCAGATCGCTAATCAGCAGACGATCAGCGAGGCGCGCATCGCTTCAGAACGCGAGGTGCGTCAGCTCGAAATCGAGCGAACTCGCACCGTCGAGGAAGCCGAGATCGCGTCGCGCGAGCACATCGAGAAGGCGCGCATCCTTCAGGAGCGCGCCATCACCGAGGCGCGCATCGTCAACGAGGAAGAGACGCGGCGCCGCGACATCGAACGCATCCGCGCCGTGGACGAGGCCGAGATCGCGGCACGCGAGGCAACCGAGAAGCTCCGCATCGCGGAGCTCGCCGCCATCAACGCCGACCGGATCGCATCCGACGAGAAGATCCGCGCGCTTGAAATCACGCGCACCCGCACGCTGGAGCAGGCCGAGATCGCCGCCCAGCAGGCGATCGAAGCCGCGCGGATTGCGCGTGAGAAATCGCTCGCGGCCGAGCGTATTGCGGCCGAGCAGGATACCCGCAGCCGCGAGATCGCCCGCACCGAGGCGGTCGAGACCGCGGAGGTCGCGTCGCGCCAGTCGATCGAAACGGCGCGCATCGAGCAGGAGCGGGCCGTGCAGTCCGAGCGCATCGCCAAGGACGAGCAGATCCGCGGGCTCGAAATCGCCCGCAACAAAGCGGTCGATGCCGCCGAGATCGCGGCGCGCGAGGCCGTGGAGGCCGCACGCATCGCGCAGGACAAGGTGTTGGCGTCCGAGCGCATCCGCGCCGAGCAGGAGACGCGCAATCTCGAAATCACCCGCACCGAAGTGCTGGAGGCGGCCGAGATCGCGCGGCGCGACAAGGTCGAGCGCGCGCGCATCACGACCGAGCTTGCGCTGGAACAGGAGCGCATCGCCTCGGCCAAGTCGCGCGAGGTGCTCAACATCGACCAGAAGAGGGCGGTGGAGATCGCCGAAGAAGACCGCACCATCATGGTCTCGGCGAAGCGTGTCGAGCGCGCAGACGCCGACCGTGCGCTGCGGCAGGCCGAGATCGTGGCGCGGCAGGAGATCGACAAGACCGACATCGAGCGCGAGCGGGCGCTCGAGGCGGTGCGGATCGAGCGGCGCCGTGCGCTCGAACAGCTCGAAGTGTCGCGCAACCAGTCCCTGCAGGAAGCCGAAATCGCCGCCCGCGAAGAGGTCGAGCGTGCGCGTATCTCCTCCGATCGGGGCCTCGATGAGGCGCGCATCGGACGCGAACGCGAACTGCGCAAGCTCGAAGTCGCGCGCGAGCAGGTTGTCGAAGCTGCGATGATGGACAAGGCGATCGCGATTTACCAGAAGTCGCTCGAGCAGTCCGCCGCGCAAGTGGAAGCCGAAAATGCCCGGGCCCGGGCGACCGAGGCCGAGGAGCGCGTGCGCACCGTGCGCGAAAGCGAGATCGCCAAGCGCCGCCGCACCGTCGAGGTGATGATCGCCGAGAAGGAAGCGGAGGAGAAGCGCATCGCCGCCGAAGCGGAGCGCATTCGCGCCGCGGTCGAGGCCGAGGCGCAGACGCTGCTCAACGAGGCCGAGAACGTGCTCACCGACGAGGCGCGCTACTCGCTGTTCCGCCGCCGCCTGCTCGACAAGATCGAGGGTATCGTGCGCGAGAGCGTCAAGCCGATGGAGAAGATCGAGGGTATCCGCATCCTGCACGTCGATGGGCTGGCGGGCGGCGGAGGCGGCGGTTCGAGCCGCAACGCCACCGACGAGGTGATCGACTCGGCGCTGCGCTACCGGGTTCAAGCGCCACTGATCGACTCCATCCTTTCGGAGATCGGCATGGAGGGCGGCAGCCTCTCCAAGCTGCCCGGGCTGATCCGCGAGGCGCGCGACCTGCAGGGCATCAAGGAGTCCACGTCACGTGCCGCGAAGGCCGAAGGCGGCGGCGACAAGCCGCCCGAGAGTGGCGGCGGGCGCTCGAGGCGCGGCAGGTCGGGCGGCGGATCGTCCGAGGGCTCGGGTGGAGAGAAGACCTGATGGCGCGCGTCTACACATCGAGCGTCATCAACGCCCGCTCCGACCGGGTGTGGGCGCGCATTCGCGACTTCAACGGGCTGCCGAACTGGCATCCGGCGATCGCCGAAAGCCGCATCGAGAATGGCGAACCGGCCGACAAGATCGGTTGCGTGCGCGACTTCCGCCTGCGCAACGGCGACCGCATCCGCGAGAAGCTGCTCGGGCTCTCGGACCACGATCTGTTTTGCACCTACTCGATCCTCGAGTCGCCGATGGGCGTCGTGAACTACGTGGCGACACTGCGGCTCACGCCGGTGACCGACGGCGAGCGCACCTTTGCCGAGTGGACCGCGGAGTTCGACTGTCCGCCCGAGCGCGAGGCTGAACTCGTCAGCAACATCGGTGGCGGCGTGTTCCAGGGTGGCTTCGATGCGCTCAAGCGGGCGTTCGGAGGCTAGATGCCCAAGGTCGTGAAGAGCACCATCATCGACGCCCCCGTGGACCGGGTGTGGTCGGTGCTGCGCGACTTCAACGGCCACGACCGCTGGCATCCGGCCGTCGCCACCAGTGCGATCGAGCGTGGCGCGCCTTCGGACAAGATCGGCTGCGTGCGCCGTTTTCGCCTCAGGGATGGCGCGGAGCTGCGCGAGCAGTTGCTCACATTGTCTGATCTTGAGGAGACCTTCAGCTATTGCTTGCTCGATACCCCGGTTCCGCTTTTCAACTACGTGGCGCATGTGCGCTTGATGCCGGTGACGGATGGCGATCGCACTTTCTGGGGCTGGGAGTCGCGCTTCGACACGCGCGCCGGCGAGGAGGCCGCGATGACCGGGATGGTGGGCGAGCAGATCTATCAGGCGGGATTCGATGCGATCCGCCGGCATCTGGCGGCGTGAGGGAAGAGCATGCCGATCACCGTGAAGACATTTGCGACGCTGGGCGAGGCGGCTTCCGCGCTGTCTTCGGATCGCGCCGCGCGATTCCTTGGCGGAGGCACGCTGGTGATGCGTGCGATTAACGAAGGTGACGTGTCGATTTCGACCGTGGTGCGCGCGACCGACCGCGCGTTCGCGGAAATCAGGCCGACGGGTGCGCGCGTGACGCTCGGCGCGGGCGTCACGATGGCGCAGGTGATCGCGAACCGCGAGCTTTCCTTCCTGCATCCCGTGGCGCGCGCGGTCGGCGGGCCGGCGATCCGCAACATGGCGACCGTCGGCGGCAATCTGTTCGCGCCGTCTCCATACGGAGACTTCACAGTCGCATTGCTCGCGCTCGATGCGACCGTCGCGATGTCCGGCGGCTATTCGGGGCGCGAGACGCCGCTGGAGGAATTCTTGGGCAACCGTGAGCGCGCGAATGGTCTCGTCGCGAGCGTGACCTTCAACCGTCCGAACCCGGAGGCGTTTCGCTTCAGGAAAGTGTCGCGCGTGAAGCCGAAGGGCATCTCGGTGCTCTCGATTGCCGCACACCTGCCGATGAACGGCGGACGCATTGCCGGCGCGCGCGTCGCCTATGGCGCGATGGGACCGATGCCGATGCGGGCGAAGCCGGTCGAGCGCGCGCTGGAAGGCAAGGCGCTGGACGAGAGCGGCATCGCGGCAGCGGTCGCGGTTGCGGCCGAGGGCACCCAGCCGCCGACCGATGCGATCGCCAGCACTTGGTATCGCCGCGAGATGGTGGCGGTGCACCTCAAGCGCCTGCTGACGGGAACGGGCTGACACGCATGAAAACTCCCGTCCAATTCAAGCATAACGGCAACGACGTCGCGGTTTTCGTCGACGGCGGCGCGAATCTGCTGACGGCGCTGCGCGAAGGCGTCGGCGACACCTCGCCGAAATTCGGCTGCGGGCAGGGCACCTGCGGGGTCTGCACCGTGCTGATCGACGGCGAGCCACATCTCTCCTGCATCACGCTCGCCGAGACGGTCGCGGGCCATTCGGTGGAGACCGCGGACGGCTTGAAATCCGGCGCGCAGCTGCACCCGATCCAGACCGCCTTCATGGACAATTTCGCCGCGCAGTGCGGCTTCTGCACGCCCGGCATGATGATGGCCGCGAAGGCGCTGCTCGACAAGAATCCGGCGCCGACGCGCGCCGATGTCGTCGAGGCGATCTCCGGAAACATCTGCCGCTGCACCGGCTACGAGCCGATCATCAATGCGGTGTTGGCCGCGGCCGGCAACCGGCAGCGCGCCTGAAGGACATGTGATGCTGGAACTGCGCAAAGAGTATTTCGCGGACGAGCGCGACGACAACCTGAAAGAGGTCGGCAAGCCGACCCAGCGCCAGGACATGATCGGCCATGTCACCGGCACGACAACATTCTTCGACGATCACAAGCTCGCCGGCCTGCTGCACCTGAAGGTGCTGCGCTCGCCGCACCATCACGCGCGCATCCGCCGCATCGATGTGAGCGAGGCCGAGCGCATGCCCGGCGTGCGGCGGATCATCCGCGGTGCGGATGTGCCGCGCAATCTCAACACGCTGCTCTCGCTCCTGAACTTCGGCAAGGACGACGAGCCGTCATTGGCGACCGACAAGGTGCGCTACAAGG
>Ga0190275_10003319_pt1 | contig 11465 bp, 9 predicted proteins | sample Popmic550T_FD_133745 | JGI IMG/M metagenome (GOLD analysis project Ga0190275, IMG submission 133745) | Populus adjacent soil microbial communities from riparian zone of Yellowstone River, Montana, USA - 550 T | ecosystem: Environmental > Terrestrial > Soil > Riparian zone > Trees stand | place... | reverse complement strand
CGTGGGCGGGCACGCGGCCGACCGCCTCGGGCGCCGGCGCACCATCGTGCTGTCGATGTTCTCGTCCGCCGCGGTGCTGATCGCGCTCTGGCAGGCGGAGGGGCTGGTGCTCACCATCGCGCTGGCGGGGCTCGCGGGGGTCACGGCGGAGATGTACCGCCCCGCCTCGGCCGCGCTGCTGGCCGACATCACCCCGCCCGGGCGGCGCGTCTCCACCTTCGCGATGTACCGCGTGGCCATCAACCTGGGCTACGCGATGGGCCCCGCCGCCGCCGGCTTCTTCGCCGCCGACTACCCGGGCGTCGTGTTCGTGGGCGATGCGGTCACGTCGGTGCTGTACGGCGTGCTGGTCCTGTTCGCGGTGCCGAAGAGCGCGGACGCGGTGTCAAGGCAGCGGCGGACGGAGGTCGTCTCGCCGCCCCGCGTGTCGCTGATCCGGCGCATCCTGGTGGACCACCCGTTCCTGACGCTGCTGGCGGCGTCGCTCGTGGCGCACGTCGTCTACCACCAGGACATCGCGGCGCTGCCGCTGGAGGTGCAGGCGCGCGGGCTCCCGGCGCACGCCTACGGGCTGATGATGTCGCTGAACGGGCTCATCTGCCTGGTGATGGAGCTGCCGGTGGCCTCCGTCACCTCGCGCCTGCCGCCGTGGATCCCGATGTCGGTGGGGGTGGCGCTGATGGGCGTGGGGCTGGCGATGACCGGCGTCGCGCCCGGCGTGGCGGGGCTGATGGCCACGGTGGTGGTGTGGACGATGGGCGAGATCGTGTGGGCGCCGGTGGCCAGCGCGTACGTGGCCGACCTTGCGCCGCCCGAGGTGCAGGGGCGCTACCAGGCCGCGTTCGGCCTCACCAGCGCCGCCGGGCTCGCCATCGCGCCCGCGTTCGGCCCGGCGCTCTACGCGTACAGCCCGGCGGGATTGTGGGCCTCGTGCGCCGTCCTGGGCCTGTCCGCCGCGGGACTTTGCTCCATGCTGCGGCGTCCGCGCCGCTACGTGGAGATCGTTGCGGCTTCCTGAGCGACACGGGGGATGGATGACGGTTGATCGATTGATGCGCGGCGGGATGATCGTCCTCGCCGCCGCGCTGTGCGCCTGCGCGAAGAGCGAGGTGGACGATGATCGTGCGGCGACGGATACCGCCTCCGCGTCCGCGGCTCCGTCGACGGCACCCGCGGCTACGCCGGCCGCATCCGCGGTCGATTCCGCGCAGTGGGTGCTGCGGGCTGACGGTGCCGGGCCGCTGCGCGTGGGGATGACGGTGGATGAAGCGAATCAGGCCGTTGCGGGCGGCCTCGACCGCACCGCCGGGTTGGAGGCGTGCGACTACGTGCGGCCGAAGAACGGTCCCGCCGGGCTGGGGGTGATGATGGAGAACGGCCGCATCGCGCGCGTGGACGTGGACAGCGCGGGCGTCGCCACCGCGGCGGGCGTGCGCCCCGGCGACACGGAAGCCCGCGTCCGCGAGGCGTACCCGAACGCGCGCGTGCAGCCGCACAAGTACGACGATCGCGGCCGCTACTTCGTCGTCCTCCCCGCCACCCCCGCCGACACGCTGCACCGCATCGTCTTCGAAACCGACGGCTCCGTCGTCCTCCGCATGCGCGGCGGCGTCTTCCCCGCGGTGGAGTACGTCGAAGGCTGCTCGTGAGGAGGGCGTGCTAAGCGCTGAGCGCGGGGACGGAGATGCGGCCGCCGTTGAAGTCCGCGAAGGCGGACTGTGCCGTTGTAGCCGCGAGTTTACTCGCAAATCGCCCCCACGGGACCTCGCACTCGGCGCCTCGCACCTGGCACTCAGCACCTCCCACCCAGCACCTCCGTCACGCCCAGTGCAGGGCCAGGCTGCCCGACAGCATGCGGTCGCGCGTCTTCGTGTCGGGGATCCAGCCGCTGAGCCATCCCACCAGCACGCCGTAGTACAGCGCGAACGAGATCTGCGCGGCGAGCGCCGGGTCCACCTCCGGGTGCAGCTCGCCCGCCGACTGCCGCCGGGCGATCAGCTCGGCCAGTCGCGCCACGAAGTCGAGGGTGACGGGGGCGAGCGGGTTCTCCTGGTGCGGGAGCACCACCTGCTCCTTCACGAAGCGCCGCGCCAGCGGCAGGTCGCGCTCGTACAGCGCGAAGAAGTGGGCGAACACGCCGTGCAGCGCCCGTGCGAGCGGCTGTGCCGGGTCTACCGCGGCGAGGGCGCGCGTGGCGGTCTCCACCACCTCGGCCTCGTAGGCCATCAGCAGCAGGCGCTCCTTGCTGCCGGCGTGCAGGAACACCGTCCCCTTCGCCACCCCCGCCCGCTCCGCGATCGCGTCGGCCGACGTGGCGTCGAAGCCGTCCGCGTGGAACAGCTCGCGCGCCGCCTCGATGATCCGCCGGCGCGTCTCCACGCTCCGATCCTGCCGCAGCTTCGTCATCTCGCCCGTGTAGGCATGGTCATCCATCCCCGGACGGAATAGCGCCTTGCGGCCGCCGGAGCAAGCAGATGGGTCGCTTCAGTCACGTAGACCAACGCGGATCAATGCTGCCACAGCTTGTGGCAGAATTGGGCGATGCGTCTCGCCCCAATCCGAAATCGAGCGCGGGGCTGGTCGCTGAGGGGGAGGTTCATACCAGTTCTCACGGCCAACTGTGCAAACCCGGGCGATGTCATCCTGAGGCCGACCACGCCTTGCCGCGGCCGCGCTATAGCTCGCAGGCCGAAGGATCTACAACACGTCGATGCGACACCTTGGCCGTAGCGCTCCGTCGATCATGGATCCTTCGGGCTGCGGCCACCGATGTGGGGACGGTGTCGAGAGGTCGCCCTCGGGATGACACCTTCGAGGTCGGTGAGGAATGCACAGTCAATCTCCCAATCTGGTATCAGTAGTCGATACGATACAGCGCGGCGGACTGGCGGCGGCCCACGCTCTCGGGGGTGAGGCGGAGCAGGAGGTTGCGCGCGCCGCGGGCCAGCGGGTTCGAGAGGTGCACGATCTTCCCGAAGCGCCACGAGGTGTTCACCACCATCCGCGCCCTGGGCATGCGGATGCGCTCGTACTCGGCGAACGCGGCCTCGGGCGTGGCGCTCGCCGCGAGGCGGTCGGCCAGCACCCACGCGTCTTCCACCGCCTGCGCGCCGCCCTGGCCCAGGTTGGGCGTGGTGGCGTGCGCCGCGTCGCCCAGCAGCGCCACGCGGCCGCGGTGCCAGCGCTCGATCGGCGCGAAGTCGCTCAGGTCCGTGCGCGTGATGCGCGACTCGTCCGTCGCGGCGACGAGCGCGGGGATCGGGGCGGGGAAGGGCGCGGCGAGCGCCTGGAGACGGCCCCGCAGCGTTCCCGCCGGATCGCCGCCGCCCGCGGGCGCGTCCATCGTGGCGTACCAGTACACCTCGCCGTGGCCGATCGCGCTGAGGCCGAAGCGCGCCCCCGCCGACCACACCTCCCACCCCACGCCGTCGAGCTCCGGCGGCAGCGCATGATCCAGCGTGGCGCGATACGACGTCTGCCCCGAGTAGCGCAGCGGAACGCCGGGGAAGATCGATTCGCGCACGGCCGAGCGCAGGCCGTCCGCGCCGATCACCACGTCCGCCTCCGTCTCCCCGCCGTCGGCGAAGCGGATGACGACGCGCTCGCCGCGCTGCTCCACCGCCGTGCACTGCGCGCCGGTGCGGATGATGTCCGCGCCTGCATGCTCGGCGAGCACACGTTGGAATCGACCGCGATGGATGGCGACGGTCGCGTGGCCGAACTCGCGCTCCGCGAACGACAGGTCGGCGCGCTGGAGGACGCCGGCGCGGGCGTCGCGCAGCTCGGCGGCGCGGATCGGCGAACCGACCCGCGAGACGGCGTCGGCCAGCCCCAGCCGCGCCAGCACCTGCATCGCGTTGGGCGGCACCCAGATGCCGGCGCCCACCTCGCGCAGCTCGGGCGCCGCCTCGTACACGCGCGGCGCGAACCCGCGCTGCCGCAGCGCGATCGCCGCCGTCAGCCCGCCGATCCCGCCGCCCACGATCACCACGTCACCGGTCATCGCCGCACCTCGATCGAGGGAAGTCGCTGCGAACGCCGCTCGCCACCTCCGTCGGAATAGCGCGTCACGTCTTCGCGGGCAAGCGAGGGAGGATGCATCGGCCTGATGCAAATCTGTATCAGGTATCGATGCGTATCGACGGAGCGACCGCGGCCGAACCGGTGGATCCACGCGGGTAGATTCAGCCCATGTGACTGCGGGGGATGGGGATGCGGAACCACGCGTGGTCTCGTCGCGCGGCAGATTCGGACGGCTCCGCACGTGCAACTGGGTGGCTCGACCGATCATTCACACGCATCCCCACCCCTCCGGAGACACCATGGCAAGCCCGCTTACCCTCATCATGCCCATCATCCCCGGCACCGACCTGCAGACGGTGGCCGCGACGCTGGCGCAGTACCAGCCGCAGCTCGACGCGGCGCTCACCGGGATCGGCACCGTGCACTACGCGCGCGTGCTCGTGCTCGACCGGTCCGTCGCCAACCTGCAGCCGGGCGGCGGCACCGACTCCAACGTGTTCGCCGTGATTACCGAGTACGACGGCAGCTTCGACAAGTACATCGGCGACTTCGTCTCGCAGGTGGGCGCGGTGTTCGACGCGCTGCTGCAGTACGTGGTGGGCGGCGCCGCGCTGATCCCCGTCGCCAACAACGTGCAGGACTTCTCGAACTTCATCACCCTCAACGACGCCTCGCAGCACGAGCCCAACACCGGGCTCTTCCAGGCGTACGACTTCACGGTGCAGAAGATCCTCGCCGACGCGTGAGGCCCCGACGGCGGGGAGCGGCTCCGCTCCCCGCCACGCCCGTCTTCCCATCCCCACGCGACCCCAATGAGCACCGACATCGATTACGCCGACGTCCAGGGCACCATCCTGCGCGGCTACCGCGTCGACATGGCGCGGCACTTCATCCTGAGCATCACCGACGCGGCCGGGGCACGCGCCTTCATCGGGCAGATGGTGAGCGGCGCGCCCGGCGTGCCGCAGATCACCACCGCCGCCCGCTGGACCGAGAAGCCCGAGTGCTTCGTCAACATCAGCTTCACCGCCGCCGGGCTCGCCGAGCTGGGGCTGACGACGGCGCAGCTCGGGAAGTTCGACGCCGCCTTCCAGCGCGGCGCCACCGCCGACTACTCGGCCGAGACCGTGGGCGACATCGGCGAGAGCGCGCCCGCCAAGTGGATCGGCGGGATGGACGACGGCACGCGGGTGCACGTGGTGCTGAACCTGTGGGTGGAGGAAGAGGCCGAGGTGCTCGAGAAGGTGACCGCGAAGCTGCGCGCCGCCTTCGCCGGGTGCATGCGCGAGCTGTCGGCGCACGACGCCCGCGCGCTCCCCGACAACCAGGTGCACTTCGGCTACCGCGACAACATCTCGCAGCCCACCGTGCAGGGCGCGCCGCCGAGGAAGCACCCGATCCCCGACGACCAGCCGGTGGTGGCCACGGGCGAGTTCCTGCTGGGCTACCCCAACCAGTCGGGCGGCATCACCTCCGTCTCGCCGGCCGAGCTGTCGAAGAACAGCAGCTACGCGGCGTTCCGCATCCTGGAGCAGGACGTGGCGGGCTTCGAGAGCTTCCTCGCCACCTACGCCGCGGAGGCGAAGGTCGACCCCGAGATGCTGGCGGCCAAAGTGTGCGGGCGGTGGCGCAACGGCAACCCGCTGGCGCTGCAGCCCACCGAGCCCGGCACCCCGCTGCCGATGAGCCAGGTCAACGACTTCACCTACGTGAACGCCACCGACGCCGCGGCCGACGACACGCTGGGGCTCAAGTGCCCGATCGGCTCGCACCTGCGCCGCAACAACCCGCGCAACGCGGGCGTCGTGGGCACCGACTCGGCGCACCACCGCATCGTGCGGCGCGCGATGCCGTACGGGCCCGCGTACGACCCCGCGCACCCCGACACCACGCCGCGCGGGCTGATCGGCTACTTCATCAACGCGAGCCTCACCAACCAGTTCGAGTTCCTCACCGGCCAGTGGAACCTCGCCAGCGACTTCGTGAAGTCGGCCGCGGCGCCCAGCGGCTCGCCCGCGGGGAACGCGTACTACAACGTCAGCGGCCAGGACGCGTTCCTGGGCGTGAACGACCCGTCGAACCCCACTGGCCCCAACTACAGCTCCTTCACCCTGGCGGGGCCGGGCGCCAAGGGAACCGGCAACACCACGATCGCCGGCTTCTCGCGGATGATCACCACGCGCGGCGGGGCCTACTGCTTCCTTCCCAGCATCACCGGCCTGAAATACCTGTCGACCCTCGTCCCGACAACGTAAGCGCCGTCAGCCGGACCACGCTGAACGCGGAAGGCGCGGAGAACCCGGTTCTCCGCGCCTTCCGCATTTTCACCGTCGAATCGACCCTCGCCGCTGCACGCCCGCGTCACTCGAACGGCCGCCCCTCCGCGCCGGAACCCGACCCTACAGCCTCGCGCCGTTTGCGAGGCTTCCCATTGTTCCAGCTGCGGATTCATCCGCCCGTCGCCACATCCTGGGTCGGCGCCTTATTCGTCGTTACGCCGACCATGGACCCGTCGGCCCCGAGCCGCTCAGCTCCCCGCCTCCGGCCTCAGCAGCATGCACGTGCTGGTGGCGTGCGCCAGGAGGCGGCCGGCCGCGTCCGTCATTCGGGCATCGGCGAGCGCCGTGGTGCGGCCCAGGTGGATCACCGTGCCCTCGCAGCGCACGGGGCCGGTGTCCATGGTGATCGCCCGCAGCAGGTTGATCTTCATCTCCAGCGTGGTGTAGCCCACGCCGGCGGGGAGGCGCGAGTGCACGGCGCACCCCATGGCGCTGTCCATCAGCGTGGCCGCCACGCCGCCGTGCACCATCCCGATCGGGTTGTAGTGGAACTCGGCGGGCTCCACGCCGAACACGGCGCGCCCCTCCTCCACCGATTCGAGGGTGAAGCCCAGCGTGTGCGCGATCGGCGGCGGCGGGAACTCGCCCCGCATCATCGCGTGCAGGTAGTCGATCCCCGCCATCGTCCGCGCCGCCCGGGCGCCGCGCAGGGGATCGTCCCAGGTGAAGGTGCGCTCGCGGAGCGCCGCGTCCGTGGTCGTCATCCGTGCCTCACACCCGTTCGATGATGGTGGCGACCCCCTGGCCGCCGGCGATGCACAGCGTGACCAGCGCGGTGGCCAGGCCGCGCCGCTCCAGCTCGTCGAGCGCGGTGCCGAGGAGCATCGCCCCGGTGGCGCCCAGCGGGTGCCCCAGCGCGATCGCGCCGCCGTTCACGTTCACCTTCGCCGGGTCGATGTCCAGCGAACGGATCGTCTGCAGCGGCACCGTGGCGAACGCCTCGTTGATCTCCCACAGGTCGACGTCCCCCACCGACATCCCCGCCTTGCGCAGCGCCTTGCGCGCGGTCTCGGCCGGGGCGGTGAGCATGATCAGCGGCTCCTCGCCGTGGGTGGCGAGGGCGCGGATGCGGGCGCGCGCCTTCAGCCCGTGCGCGCGGACGTAGGTGTCGGAGGCGAGGAGCACCGCCGCGGCGCCGTCCACGATGCCGCTGGAGTTGCCGGCGGTGTGCCGGTGCCTGATCTCCCCCGCCCGCGGGTAGATGCGCAGCGCCATCTCGTCCATCGTCTCCCCGTTCGGCCCCACCGGCCTGGCGCCCAACTCGGTGAACGCCGGCGCGAGCCCGGACAGCGTCTCCAGCGTGGTCTCCGGGCGCAGGTACTCGTCCTTCTCCAGCGCCACCGCCCCCGTCGCCGGGTCGACCACGGGGAAGACGCCGCGCGAGAAGCGGCACTCGCGCTGGGCGGCCGCCGCCTTCTGCTGCGACTCCAGCGCGAAGCGGTCGAGCTCCTCGCGGGTGAACCCCTCGAGCGTGGCGATCAGGTCGGCGCTGATCCCCTGCGGCACCTGGAAGTGGCGCGCGGTGAGGAGCGGGTTGTGGCCGTCGGCGCCCGCCTGGTCCGAGCCCATCGGCACGCGCGACATGCTCTCCACGCCGCCGCCCACCACCAGGTCCTGCGCGCCGCTCATCACCCCCATCGCCGCGAAGTTCACCGCCTGCAAGCCGCTGCCGCAGAAGCGGTTGAGCGACACGCCCGAGACGTGCAGCGGCCACCCGGCGGCCAGCACGGCGTTGCGGGCGATGTTGCCGCCCTGCTCGCCCACCTGGCTCACCACGCCCACCACCACGTCCTCCACGTGTTCGCGGTTCACGCCGGCGCGGTCGACCACGCGGTTCAGCGTCTGCGCCAGCAGCTCCTGGGGATGGATCTCGGTCAGCGAGCCCTTCCCCTTCTTCCCCCGCCCGCGCGGCGTCCGCACCGCGTCGATGATGTATGCCTCCGCCATCCTCGCCTCCCGTGAGCACACCCGTCCGACGATAGAGACCGTTCGGTCTCATTAATGTTACACGAGAGGTACGCGGCGCGCAATTGAACGGTTGTTCGAAGCCCGGTCTTCGCTAGCCGAGCCGCGAGGCTTGCTCGCGCGCGACCTGGTAGAGGCGCGTGCGCAGCGGTTCGTACAGGTCCCGGATCACCTGCCGATAGGTGGACAGCGACAGCCAGGCTGTGTACCCCTCTTCCGAGTTCGATTCCACCCATTCCGACGTGCCGGGCGTCAAGACCCATGGAAAACGTCCCGCGAATTCCTCGAAGGCGGAGTGCGGGATCGGGTGCAGGATCTCGACGGTGACCGGCCCGCGCCGGCGCTCGGCCTCACCCGCGTACACCTCCCATAGTCGAGCCACCTGGTCGAGATAGCTCGGGAAATCGGCGCTTCGCACGAGCGTGTTCGGGAACGCCTTGAACGAGCGCTGGAATGCGTTCGTGTGGCGAATCGCGATCGCCGCCAGCTCGGGCTGGCGCAACCGCTGGAGCAGGGTGCGCAGGCTGTCCTCGAGGCGTGCCTGCTGACCACTCCAGCGGCTGGGAGAGATGCCCCCCTTCAGAATCTTCAACCCGGTCGGCAGGTCGTGGGCCAGGAGGTCGCCGATCGCCTCGAGGTCGGCCTCGTCCGCCAGCCACCGGATCTGCATGAGCGCCTCGGTGAGCGGGCGCAGGCCTCCGTCTCCCGCCGACTCGGCCCTGTCGATCAGGCCGTGGAACGCCTCCAGCTTCGTCTCGTCCGGGTCGTGGAGGGGGTCTTCGCGCGCGAGCAGGTACCGGGTGACCGGACCGCTGAAGATGGTCCCGCAGACCTCCCTGACGTGCAGGAAGTCGTTGAGGTCTTCCTCGGTCCTGAAGCGATAGAATTCCCCGAGGTCGTCCTTCCGGGGGTCGAAGTCCTCCCCTTCGAACGCTCCGCCGTGGAATGCGGACGCGAGCGGCTGCAGGACCTGGAGCACCCACGCCGCGGGCTCGTGGGCCGGCGGGGGGAGAGCGGTCGCCGTGTCCACCGGCGACGGCGTCAGCAGGTACTCGCCGCCGGTGGGCGTGCGGATCCGCACCTGGGTGACGCCGGGCGGGAAGGAGATCGAACTGCCGGAGTCGGCCATCACCACGCGGGCGTGGTCCTCGCCGGCTTCGTTCCAGCCGACCTCCACGAACGGCAGGGTGTGGGGCACCGTGAGCGTGCCATGGCCATCTCCCCCGCCGTGCACCAGGTCGACCCCGTCCTCCCGCAGGCGGACGGTGATTTCCATGTCGCCGCTGCCGATGCCGCCGGGCACCACCCAGGCCACGCCCGCGGGGAGCCTCATCCCCGCGACCTCGCGGTGAATCTGCGCGCTCGGCCCCAGCCTCGCGGCTGCGCCGTACGCCAGGAGGCGCACGGCTTCGTTCTGTTTCGCGGCAGGCGGCAGGCCGCCCACGGCGCGGTCCGCCCAGCGGGCGATCTCCCGTCCGCGCTCGGGCTGCTCGACCAGCGTCTTCAGGGCGGGCCTGAGGCATTCCGCCACACGCTCGTCGGCGTCGTCGCCGCCTTTCGTGCCCAGGAAGATCACCTCTTCCTCGAGCAGGATCTCGGGCGACTCGTCGCGATGCGCGTCGAGGACCAGCCGCCGCGCCGTGTCGAGCTGCCCGAGGTGTTCCGCCAGCTCCCAGCGAAGCACGGTCGCGACGTCGCGGCGAAGCACGATCGCTTCCGCGCTGCGAGAGCTCACCAGCAGCGAGAACCAGAGATCCGACTCCACCCCCGCGTCGAGATCCGGCGCGATCCCGAGCCGCGCGCGGCGAAGGAGCGGGGCCTCGATCCGGACGGCCAGCGAGAGAGGCCGTGCCAGCCGCCGCGCGCCCGGGTGGAATTCGTCGACGCGTTCCAGGAGCGCGCGGGCCTGCTCCCATCCGCCCTGATCGCGCATCATCGGGGTCCATGCCCGGGGCCGATCTTCCGCCGCACCGCCCCCGCGGTGGTGCCGCGGTCCCACTGCAGGCACACGATGGAACGCGCGAGCGTCGGGTCCCAGCGGTGCGGCGGGAAGGGCACCAGAGCCACGATGGGGCAGCGGGCCGCGCGCGCGCGCCGCGCCAGGTGGAGCCATTCGCGGGTCCTGCTGCGCTCGGGGTTCACGAACGGCCCCCCGATCCCGAGGTCGGAGACGATCACCACGGGCGTCGCGGCAGGTGGAGGACGCCACGGCAGCGGTGCGTCGCCGGTGAGCGCGAATACCCCGAGGGTAGGCGTATGGTGGAAGGTGAAGACCTGGATCCTGTACCGCCCGACCACCTCCGAGATCGCGTCGACGAGGCTTCGCGCGTCGGCGGCATACGGGTCCATCGCGACGGCCACGTCCACCAGGACCTGCACACCGCGCCGCAGCGTGGGGGTGGGGAGCCTGGGAAGCCTCACCAGGGGTTTCGCCTCGGTCAGCGCGCTGATCACCGAGGTGGTGTCGAGCAGGCCGTCCGGGCTCCGGGTCGCGAGCGCGGCGACCAGGATCCCCCGCTGTTGCTTGGGTGGGAAGAGGGGCTCGCTCAGGGGGACCCCGGATCGAGGCCGCCTTGGCGGGAGCAGGTGTGTCATGGCCAGCCAGCCGGGGCGGACGCCGACCGACCCGGCGCCGCGGATCCGCTCGAGCACCGCGGTGAGAACCTTCCCTCTGGCGGGCGCGGGGCCTTCGTGGGACGTGGGTTCCGAGGCCTGCGCTCGCGGCTGGCGCGTCAACTCCATGGAAGCCGACTTCGCCGCGGCCGGGTGCAGGGCGGAACTCGACACCGTGCCGCTGATGAGCCGGGCGGGTGTCCGTTCGGGCCACGGAGATTCGCGCGAAGCGACCGGCGCTTCGGGAAGGGGAGCAGCCATCGACCGCTTCAGGTGCAGCATCGAGGCGATCGTGACGCGCGTGGCTTCGTCCCCGGGCTCCAGCTCCGCGAACGCGGTCAGCAGATCGGCGTGGGAGGTGATTCCCGGCATCAGCCGGCTCCCGTGCCCGTCGCCGGCGGGTCCGCCTCGTGCTTCCATGCGGCGAACCGCGCCACCTCGCGCCAGAGCTCGCGGTTGTGGTGGGGCGATGCCGGGTCCTCGAGCTCGAGCGAGGCACGGATGGTGTCGAGGTACTCCGCGGTG
>Ga0190275_10003318_pt1 | contig 11467 bp, 7 predicted proteins | sample Popmic550T_FD_133745 | JGI IMG/M metagenome (GOLD analysis project Ga0190275, IMG submission 133745) | Populus adjacent soil microbial communities from riparian zone of Yellowstone River, Montana, USA - 550 T | ecosystem: Environmental > Terrestrial > Soil > Riparian zone > Trees stand | place... | reverse complement strand
CGACATCACCGAGGACCTGGACACGACCGTGCAGGGTGTGCAGGCGGCGATCACCCTGTTCTTGTTGATCATGGCGATCCTCATGATCCCGTGCAGCAAGCTGAGCGATCGTTGGGGCCGCAAACGCTGCTTCACCATCGGCCTCGTGCTGTATGGGATCGGCGCGCTGCTCAGCGCGATATCGCCGGGCCTGGGAGTGCTGATCCTCGGCAACTCGGTGTTGGAGGGCGTCGGTACCGCCCTGCTGATCCCGCCCGTCTACATCCTCACGACACTGCATTTCAGCGACCTGACTTCGCGCGCTCGGGCGTTCGGCGTCATTAGCGGGCTGGGGGGCCTCGGCGCAGCCGCCGGACCGCTGATCGGCGGTCTCATCACCACCGGGCTCAGCTGGCGCGCCGCGTTCATCTTCCAGGCCCTCGTCGTCGGCACGATCGTCCTGCTCAGCCGCCGGATCACCGACCCCCTCCCGCCCGACCCGACCAGTCCCTTCGACGCGGTCGGAGCGCTCCTGTCCGCGCTCGGCATGTTCTTCGTCGTGTTCGGAATTCTCCAAGCCGACAGCAACCCCGCGCTGATGGTCGTGCTGCTGGCGGCCGGCGCCGCCTTCCTGATCGCGTTCTTCCTCTACACCCGCGCTCGCGAGCGAGCAGGCAAGGAACCGCTGCTGCCCACGGGACTGTTCAAGAACCACACATCAAACCTCGGGCTGATCACCCAGAACATCCAGTGGCTGCTGCTCATGGGGGTCTCATTCACCGTCGCCGTCTTCCTGCAAGAGGTCCGCGGCTACAACGCGATCGAGACGGGCGTGATCTTCACGGCGGCAACAGTCGGCGTCCTGGTCTCGTCGCTCGCCGCGGAGCGACTCGCCAAGCGCCGTCCTCAGAAGACCCTGATCATCGCGGGCTTTGTCGTCACGATGGCCGGGATCGGACTCCTGCTCGCCCTGGTCGGCGCCTCGTCGCGGGTCGTTGCCTTTGCGCCCGGGCTGCTGTTGATCGGCCTCGGCCTTGGGGTCATGCTGACTCCCTCGGTCAACCTCGTGCAGTCCAGCTTCCCCGAAGAGTTGCAGGCGGAGATCTCTGGGCTGTCGCGCAGCGTCTCCAACCTCGGCTCGTCCTTCGGCACGGCAATCGCCGGCACGATCCTGGTCTCCGACCTCGCCTCGGGAAACACCTCCTACGTCCTCGCGATGGTCGCCCTGGCCGTCCTTGCCTTCATCGGTCTCGCCGCCGCCATCCGGCTCCCCGCCGGCCGCGGGCCCGACCGCGCCGCGGGCGGGCTCGCCGCGACACCCGCGCCCGGCACGGCGACCGAGCGCGGCTAGCCGCAAATCCTTTTAGGCAGGAGCGACAGCGTGGGCGCGCCCCAGTCTCGCTGTCGCCAAGGGACCAACAGCAGCAGCGGCGGATCACTCGACGACGCTGATGCTTCTCGCGCAAAGCAGCACTCTCCAGCGCGGGCCGCGCGTCCCTGGCGAGCGCCAGAGGCCATTCGACCGGCGCGTTGGCGGCCCTCGATCCACACCGGAGCACCTGGCCGGAGCATGGCGACGGGCAACACCGCTCCGTCGAAGCTTGAACGAGTCGCCGTGGCGCGTGTGACGGGCTCGCTCGAACCACCGCGGTGCATCTGGCCAGCGTCTGGTCTACGCGGCGTTGACGAAGAAAGGTTCACCGGCCCGTGTCCACCGGCGTAGAGTCGGCGATGCGGATGGTGGCATCGAATGAGCGCGGAGCTGCCGAACACCTCGCAAGGGCTGCGGATCGAGCTGCTCGGTCCCGTGGGAGCGCGTGTGAACGATCGTCCCGTCGCGCTCCGAGGCGAGGGCCTGCGCGCGCTGTTGGCGCTTCTGACGCTGGCGCGCGGGCGGGTGGTGCCGACCGATCGCCTGACCGACGAACTGTGGGGGGAAGACGCTCCCCGGCGCGCGCGCGACAGCCTGCAGATGCAGGTTTCACGGCTGCGCAACGCGCTTGAGCAGGCGGGCGAGAAACGGGAGCGCGTCGCCGGTCGCGACGGCGGCTATCTGCTGCGCCTGCGGAGCGGCGAGTGCGATCTGGACCAGTGGGAGGCGGCGCGCGCCGCGGTGCGGCGCCAGTGGACCGCCGGCGCGCTCCAGGCCGCGCGCATCGCGCTCGACGACGCGCTCCAGATGTGGCGCGGCCCGCCGCTCGCGGGCGTAACAGCGCATGTCACGCTGGCGGCCGAGCGCGCCCGTCTAGAGGAGGAGCGGCTGCGTGCGGTGGTCGAAGCGATCGAGCTCGACATCGAGCTGGGCCGCCACGCGGAGGTGCTCGGCTCACTCGAGGCGCTGGTCCTGTCCCATCCGTTCGATGAGCGCCTCGTGCAGCTTCAGATGCTGGCCCTGTACCGAGCGGGTCGCCAGGCGGATGCGCTTGCCGCCTTCCGGTCCGCCCGCGACAGGCTCGTCGCGGAGATAGGGCTCGAGCCAGGCGAGCCGCTGCGCTCTCTCCAGCGCGCCGTCCTCCTGCACGCGCAGGAGCTGTGCACCCCCAGGGAACGGCGATCGAGCCCGTGCGGCGGGGGCCTGCCCGCGCCGCCGAACCGGACGCTCGGTCGGCAGAGTGAAGTCGACGCGATCGTGCGGCGCCTGCGGACGCACAACGTTCGGCTCCTGACGCTCACGGGCCCCGGCGGCGTAGGCAAGACCCGGGTCGCTCTTGAGGTCGGCCACGCGCTGGCCTCCGATTTCGTCGACGGCGCGCGGCTCCTCCCCCTCGCCGCCGTGCGGACCGCCGACGAGGTACCGGCGGCGACCGTCAAGTCGCTGGGCATCTCCTGCGTCGGAGGCGCTTCGCCCGAGGATGCGATCGCGCGGTTCTTGGTCGCCAAGCGGTTTCTCCTCATCGTCGACAACGTCGAGCACGTGCTCGAAGCGGGGCCGTTCTTCGGCCGGCTGCTGTCGGCGTGTCCCGCGCTCACCGTGCTGGCGACGAGCCGCGCGCCGCTGAGGCTCCAGGCCGAGGAGCGTTGGGCGGTAGCGCCGCTCGCACCGGCGGACGCCCACGCGCTGTTCGAGGAACGGGCGCTGGCATGCGACCCCGAGGTCGCGCTCGACGGGGACGCCGCCACTGCGGTCGAGGAGATCTGCCGTCGCCTCGATGGGTTGCCACTCGCCCTGGAGCTGGCGGCGGCGCGCTCCGGCCTGCTGACGGCGGCGGAGATCGCAGAGCGGCTGGACTTCGCGCTGTGTACGGCCGCCGTCGACGCACCACCGCGCCAGCGGACTCTTCGAGCGACGATCGACTGGAGCTATGACATGCTCGGCGACGACGAGAAATCCTGCTTCGGGCGCTTCGCGGTCCTCAGCGGCGGGGCGACGGTCCGAGGCGCGCAGACGATCACCGGCGCAGGGCTCGACACGCTGGACGGGCTGGTCACCAAGAGTCTCCTCGTCCGGCTGCGACCCGAAGGCTCGCCGACCCGGTTGACCATGCTGGAGACAGTTCGCGCGTACGCCGCCGAGCGCTTCCGCCGCGATGCCGATGCCGAGGGCGTCTGCGAACGGCACTTCCGCTACTTCCTCGAGGTCGCGGAGCGCCACGGCTCCGAGCGCTCGCTCGACAGCACGGGACGCAAGGCCCACATCGCGCGGCTCGACGCCGACGCGGGCAACCTGCTAGCCGCCTTTGAGTGGTCGCTGGAACGCTCCGACGGCGAGCGTGCGCTCGCGCTGCTCGTCGCGGCAGGCTGGTACTGGCTGCTGCGCGGGCCCGAGGCGACGCTCAAGCGGATCGATCGCGCGCTGGCGGCGCCGGAGGTGCTTAGGCACTCGTCGCTGCGGGTTCGCGCCCTTTGCATCAAAGTCGTCGGCATGCGTCTGCTCGGCGGGCCGGCGCACCCAGAGATCGCGGCGGAGGCCGAGTCGCTCGCGCGTGGTTTCGGCGACCACCTGCTGCTGGCGCAGGCGCTGCGGACGCGCTCGTTTGACGAGGGCATCGCCGGCCGTCGCGCAGTCGCCGCTGCACTCGCGGACGAGGCCCTGGAATGCGCGACGGCAGCCCGTGACGACTGGGACATCGCCTGTGCGCTGCGCGCCCGCGCCGCCGCGGCGGCGAGCGCGGCCGAGCTGCGCGAGCGGGTTGATCTCGCAGCCCGGCAGCTCAGCGACGTCGGCAACTCCTACCAGCTCGCACACATGCTCGCGTTCGCCACGTGCGCCGCGCTGGGGATGGGCAGCGACGAGGACGCGCGCGACTTCCTCGACCGCGCCGTCCCGCTCGCCCGGGTGCTCGACGACCCCTTCACCTGGATGACCGTCCGCGGAGGCCTCGGCCTCAACGCGCTCGTCACGGGTGAGAACGATGCCGCGGAGGACGCCCTGTCCGACGAGCTGGTTCTCTCCCGGCAGCTTGGGATGCGGTCGGTCGCGCACAGGAGTCTGCTCGCCCTAGCGGCGGTCGCCGCAGCTCGTGGCGACGACGAGCGTGCCGGCCGGCTCACAGGGGCTTCGGTCGCACACCACTACTGGAAGCCGCCCGGTGCCGCCCTGGGACCACTGCGGGACAGGCTCAACGATGAATTCCTGCAGCAGGCTCGCGCCCGTGCGGGCACGGCGACATGGGACGCGGCCATGCGCGAGGGCAGCGCGCTGAGTTTGGAGGACGCGCTCATCTACGCGCTCGCTTCGCGACGGTCGTAGTGCGGTTGGCGTCCGGTTGGCGTCCGGTTGGCGGCGCATCCGAGACTGCTCCGGCAAGCGTTGCGACCAAGGAGGATCCCATGACTACGGCAGTCGATGACGCCAAGCTCGCCGCCTTCATGGAGCGTGCGCTGGGCGACATGGGCGCGATCATCAGCGCACCGCTGGTGCGCATCGGCGAGCAACTCGGCCTCTACAAGGCGATGGCCGGCGCGGGGCCGCTGACAGCGCATGAGGTCGCCGAGCGGGTCGGTGCAGCCGAGCCGCACTTGCGCGAGTGGCTGCGAAACCAGGCGGCGGGCGGCTACGTCGACTACGACGCGAAGACCAATCGCTTCTCGCTGTCTGCCGAGCAGGCGCTCGCGCTCGCAGACGAGGACAGTCCCGCATACATCCTCGGCGCCTACGACGTCATCGCTTCGCTCTTCGCGGACGAGCCCAAGATCCTCGAGGCGTTCCGGACGGGAGCAGGCCTCGGTTGGCACGAGCACCATCCCCTCCTGTTCCGTGGCACCGAGCGGTTCTTCCGCCCGAGCTACCGCGCGAGCCTGGTCGCCGACTGGATCCCGGCGCTCGACGGCGTCGAGACCAAGCTCGAGCGGGGCGCCAAGGTCGCGGACATCGGATGCGGTCACGGCGCCTCGACGATGCTCCTCGCAGAGGCGTTCCCGAACACGCGCGTTTACGGCTTCGATTACCACGAGCCGTCGATCCGGCGCGCGGTGGAGGAGGCGGCCTTGGCGGGCGTCGCCGAGCGCACGCGCTTCGCCACCGCTGCGGCGAAGGACTACCCCGGCACCGCCTACGACCTCGTGTGCGCCTTCGACTGCCTGCACGACATGGGCGATCCCGTCGGGGCGGCCGCGCATGTCCTCGAGAGCCTCGCGCCGGACGGGACGTTCATGGTCGTCGAGCCGTACGCCGGAGACCGCGTGGAGGACAATCTCACGCCTGTCGGGCGCGTCTTCTACGGGGCGTCCGCGACCATCTGCACCCCGGCATCCCTGAGCCAGGAGGTGGGCCTGGCGCTCGGCGCGCAGGCCGGCGAGACGGTCCTCAGCGACGTCCTCAAGGAGGCCGGCTTCACGCGTGTGCGCCGCGCCACCGAGACGCCGTTCAACATGGTGCTCGAGGCCAGGCCCTGAGCCGTGCACGACCACGCCATCAGAGGGCACGTGAATCGCCGCGCAGCCGGTCGCCACGCGGCAACGCGTTCGAGCACCTCCACCGCACGTCCACGTGCCCGCCCAGCGGGTCCCTCGAGGGAGGTCTTGACATGAGAAGGCTGCTGCTACCGGCCGTTGTGGCCGCTGTCCTCCTGCTCGGCACGTCCGCCTCGGCGGACGTAACCGCGATCTCCGTCACCTCTGTGCGAGATCTCGGCACGTTTGCCGGCAAGCCCTACCGCCAGGCCGCGTTGCAGCTCCACGGCACCGCGCCAGCCGGGCCGTACCGCGTGCCCGCGGTGCTGGCCTTTCCGGCGCGCGCATCCGACGGGAACGGCTTCGCGCTCGTCGAGCCGTATAACACGGTGGGCTTCTGGTTCCGCGACCCCCTCGTGCCCGAGACGCCGCTTTCCCACGCGCGAACGGTCCTGGGCGATGGGTACCTCCTCGGGCGCGGGAACGTCTTCATCGCGGTGCTCTGGGACGAGGGCCTGATGGAGACGACAGGCGACGGCTTCATGTCTGCGGGGACCGACGGCTACGAAATCTTGCGCGATGCGTCGGCGCTCGTCCGCCGCCCCGGCTCGATGCCGTTCCCACCGGGGTTCAAGCGACCACCCAGAGCGCGCAGCGTGGTGGCCGCCGGCTATTCGGGCTCGACCAACCTCCTGCGCGATTTCTACCTGAATGGCCAGAACTCGCTCGAGGGAACCGCGTTCGATGGTGCGCTGTTTGCAGGCTCCTCCGGTCAGTGCGTGAGCCCTGCCGCCCCTGCTGCCTTCTATCACTGCCCAGGGGTGGTGTCCGACGGCGGCAAGGTGCTCGTCGTCAACACCGAGACCGACGTGGAGTTCGCCGGGTTTAGCGAGCGCGGCCGGACCACCGACTATCGCGTGCAGGAGCTCGCCGGCATCGCCCACATACCGCCGTCGATCTTCGACTGGCGACTGCGCGGCAAGCCGGATCAGAACCCCGTATCGGGCAGCCCGGCCTTCCGTGGCGCGCATGCCAACCTCCTGCGGTGGATCATGGGACAGTGGGCGCCGGAGAGCCGGTACCTCGCACTCCAGGACACGCCGCCCGAGGCTCTGGGTGGCATTCCCTTCGTCCCGGCGCTGCGGGACGCCGACGGGAACGGTCTCGGGGGGATCCGGCTGCCCCACATGCCATCCCGATGGAAGGGCCGGCTGGCGGGCGCGCCGCTAGGGTCCTACACGGGTCTTGATCTCGACACCCTCAATCCGTTCTTCTTCCTCGCCGGCACATTCCGGCCATTCCCGCAGGCGCGGCTGACCGAGCTCTACCCCACGCGAAAGGCATACGTCGATCGCATCAGGCGCGCAGCGAACCGGCTCCTCGCCGAGCGCCACATCCTGCGCTCGGACAGGAACGCATACCTCGAGTCCGCCACGCACAACGGCTCAGACCCGCCGCGCGGGGAGTTCATGACCGCCAACCGGTGATGCACGGCCCGAGCCCAGCGTCGCGGCGGTTGCGCAAACCCGCTCGCCGCCCAATCGGGTGCGGCGTTGACGAGATGCGAGCGTCCTGCAGCCGCCCGGCGGCAGACCTACGGCGTTTACGTTCGCGCGGGGAACACGTCTTGACTTCCTTCGGTCGCGAGGGAAGACTTAACCGGGGCGCGTCTCACCGCAACAACCAAGCACTTACAGTCCAACCGGCGCACTTGCCCGTTCGGGCTCTGGCCGCACAGGTGGGCGACTTGGCGTCCAGTCGGCGTCGCTCTGTCGTCTGACTCCCGAGCGGATCGGCGAGTGTCCGACGAGAGGAGGGCCCCCGTGCCCGCGATCTCATGTGCCTTCGCGACGAGTCTCGACACGCCTGATCACATCGTCGCGGCCGAGCGCCTCGGCTACGCCCGCGCTTGGTGCTATGACTCGCCATCTCTGTACCCGGATGTTTGGGTGACGCTGGCGCGTGCCGCCGAGCGGACGGACCGCATCGGACTGGCGCCGGGCGTCCTGGTTCCCAACCTGCGCCATGTCATGACCAACGCCGCCGCCGTGGCGACGCTCGTGGCGTTGGCGCCTGGCCGCGTCGCCATCGGGGTCGGGTCGGGACTGACGGCCCGCCGCACGCTCGGCCAGCGTCCGCTGCGGTGGCGCGACGTCGGTGCCTACACCCGCGCCCTGCGGGCGCTACTTCGCGGCGAAGAGGTGGAATGGGACGGCGCGGTGATACGAATGGGGCACCCGCCCGGGTTCGCTCCGCCCCGTCCCATCGACGTTCCGCTCGCCATCGCCGCGCAGGGCCCGAAGGGACTCGAAGTCGCGCGGGAGCTGGCCGACGGCATCATCACGCTCGGCGCACAGGGCGGGTTCCCATGGGTGGCCGAGCTCGTCTTCGGCACCGTCCTCGACGAGAGCGAGGACCCGGACGACGAACGGGTGATCGCTGTGGCGGGCCCCGGCGGGGCGGTCGTCTACCACGCGTTCTATGACCTCGGATGGGGCGATCTCGAGACGCTCCCGAGCGGAAGTGCATGGCGGCAACGCGCGGACGCAACTCCGGAGCGCACGCGACACCTCGACGTCCACGCCAACCACCTGATCGGCCTCAACGCGCTCGACGAGGGCATCGTGACCGGCGAGGTCCTCACAGCCCTAGGCGTGGCCATGGACGCCGAGGGATGGCGAACCCGGATCGCCGCAAGCGAGCAGGCCGGCGTGACCGAGATCGTCTATCAGCCGGCCGGTCCGGACATCGAGCGCGAGCTGACCGCGTTCGCCCAGATGGTAGGACTCGCGCCGGTGGCAACGTCCACCGCTTCATGACGATCGAAACGGCGGCCGCCACGGCGTCCAGTGGGTCGTTGAACGCCCGCGGGACGCCGCCGCCGTCGGACGTGCAGCGGGCCACGGCAGCGCGGCTGAGCGACAGCCGCGGCGTGCTCGGGGAGTCCCGTTGGGATGTCGCGCCGTGGCGGTGGGGAGTCTGGGTCGTGTAGGCGCTGAGGCTGGTCGGAGCTACGATTGGTCGAGACCGAACTCGAGCGCCAGCTCGCGTCGATGCTGCCGTCGGCAGGGCCCCCGCCAGCACACCCGCTCCGGACGAAAAGCAGCAGCTGGCGCGCAGTTCGAGGAGACTGCCGCATGTCGCGCAAAGGAGCACTCACCAGCGGGACGGCTCGGCGCTTGGTTCTCGTCCCAAGCAGGCGTCTCGGCACCCGAGCCGGGACGCCGCTCGTCATTCCGTGCGGACGCGCGGGGCGCCGCAAGGGAGCCGACCGCAACCATGCCGTGCCGGAGGTCCCGCCGGCGCGGGCTGTGCCGCCGGGCCATCACAGCACCTCTGCAGGGCTGAGCCGGATGGTCCAGATCGGGAACAGGACCAAGGTCCCGAGCCAGTTGAGAGACCCGATCCAGATCCACGCCGGCGCGGTGTCGAAGTCATCGAGTCCGAGCACGATGCGCGGCGCCGAGGGGAGCCCGAGCGCCATCACCGCCCCTGCGACCAGGCCGAATGTCGCGAGGCGGTGCGGCACCCGCGCCTGGCTCCGCAGAGCGCGGTTGAGAGCGATCAGCCACGGTCCGATCAGCGCGAACCCGACGCTCGACATGAGGCCCGCGAGGAAGCACCCGTCGCCTCGGAGATGACAAGGGCGGAGCCAGCGACCGTCAATGCCGGTCCGAGGAAGGCCGCGCCGATCGCAGGTGCAGCGCGTGGGCGCAGTGTCCACGCCAGCAGCGCGCCGAGGGTGCCGGCGAGGCTGTTTCCGTAGTCGTTGATCGCACCGGACGGCCGTCGACGACGCAGTCAACGGTCAGGCTTGCCGCGCTCGTCGCGACGACCACTCCAGCTGCGACGGCGACGAGGCCGCCGCGGCGGGCGCCGTTCCTAGTGCTGCAACCACGTCCGCCCACTGCGCGGACTGAAGCCAGATCGAACCACGAGCACGAGGCGGAGGCGCGACGTCCCCGCCTCGCGCGGCCTCCACCGCGGATCGTCTGTCGGGCGTTCAGACAGCCAACGTTGGCGGCGGTCCGTTGGTCACCGCGACGTAGCGCACGGCTCGGTCTGCACATTCGGCGGTGCAGTGAGAGCACCCATCCCCCTCTTGTCGCGGCGGCGCTCGCGGAGACCGGGCAGTCAAGGCGAGGCTGAACGCAACCGTCCAACCTTCGATCATTAGGTGTGTCCGTAGTGGTGGATGCACCTCGACCAAGCCGTGACAGCATGCTCGACAACGATGACGCGCGGCCAGGCGCTCTTGGCGCTTGCTGCCCTGGTTCGCGCCGCTCGCGGCGGGTGCGTTGGCCAAGCAGCTCGCGCTGACGGGTCAGGAGCTCCCGATGGGCAAGGCATCTCAGCTGGCTGAGATGGCGATAGACGAGCGCCTGCGGGCCGTGATCGCTGACGACGATCCGTTCGCGCGGCGAGTGATCAAGGACGTCCTCTCCGAGTCGGGGGTGCTGGTCGTCGCGGAGGCCCGCGATGGTCGCGAGGCGGTCGAGTTCGCGCTCTACTACCGGCCGGACGTCGTGATTATGGACGTCGCGATGCCGGGGCTGGACGGCATCCTGGCGACGCACCAGATCCTCAAGGTGGTCCCGGACCAGCTCGTGATCGTGCTGACCGGAGCTGGCGATGAGGACGACCAGCTCGGTCTGCTGGCGCTCCGGGCGGGCGCGGCCGGCTTCATCACCAAGGACGTCGACATCGACGCTCTGCCGCGCGCGCTGGAGGGGGTGCGTGCGGGGGAGGCCGCGATCTCGCGCACGTTGACCAGGCGCGTGATCGAGCAGCTCCGGAGCGCTCCTGGTCATTCCTACGGGATGCGCCCGGTCAAGAGCCCGCTGACGGCGCGCGAATGGGAGGTCATCGACCTCCTCAAGGCGACGCGGTCGACGGACGAGATCGCCGCTGAGCTCGTCCTCTCAACCGAGACCGTCCGCTCACACGTCAAGAACATCCTGCGCAAGCTCAAGGTCCGCTCGCGCCAAGAGGCCGTCGCCGTGGCCGACAGGATGCGCAACACGGCGCCCCCCGATCGATGATCCCGAGAGCGCGAGTCGACAGGCTAGATGGCCTCTCGCCGAGGTCTAGGCCGGTCGAAAGTTGACCCCCTGGCGCCGGTACTGAGCGAGAGGATCTCGGCGTGGTGAACTGAAGGTCGATCATGGCGGTGGCGGTGACCTCGTCGCCGAAGATCTCGCCCCAGGCGCTGAACGGCTCGTTGCTGGTGACGATCAGGCTTGCGCGTTCGTAGCGGCGGGAGCGAGCACGCACAGCCCTCCCGCCTTGGATGCGAGCAGCGGCCGGCACCGACGCGCGGCGAAACGCCCACTGTTCTTTTCGTGAGCGGGCGTCTCCACCCGCCGGAAACTCACGCGCGCTCGGGACGATAAGGGGGAGTTCAAGCCGCCCGTCGGCGCACGACCGCATACCTCGTAGTCGTCACAGCGAGAGCTGCTCGGGCCACCTCACGCATCACGCGATGAAGGTCAGGAGCTTCGGTCGGGGAACCTAGCCGTCGGCCGCTGTCACGGCCGAGAAGAGGCCAGCCGTCGCGCCGGGAACGGCTGACCTGAGTGCGAGTCGCGCCGCTGGGCGGCGGCGGCGTCGCGGCGCGCCATGACGTCCCTCACGCGCTCATCTACACGCTGCTGGG